>ERZ857882.104-NODE-104-length-94577-cov-11.614904_pt1 | contig 94577 bp, 105 predicted proteins | sample MGYA00519697_ERZ857882 | MGnify/ENA primary metagenome ERZ857882 (study PRJEB31778, sample SAMEA3449373) | human gut metagenome | biome: human gut; feature: human-associated habitat; material: faeces | place: United Kingdom | collected 2010/2012 ...
TGCAATATAGGTGCTCAAAGTATTTATTTTAAATAATTTGTGACAAATGATTGACTAACCCACAAAAGAATTATTAAAAAAATAATAGAATTATTGACTTTTTTTATAAAAATGGTTATAATAAATATAGGAAATGAAATCGCAGATATGCGGTTGCCAAAATGAAATTGAAAATACTACATATGCTCTGCCAAGCAAATGTGTAGTATTTTTATTTTATCTGTTTATTAACCCATTGTATGTATAAAATACATAGCAAGGCTAAATTTAAAGTTATAGATAGCATAAACGCAATAAAAAACAATGTAATTATCTCTAACATAGCCTCACCTCCAAACTCTTGATTAGAAATCAAGGATGAAGGCAACACACACATCCACTATGACTCATTTCATATATAAGTACTATACACTATTTTTCAGTAAAAAACAAGCGAACAAACAAAAGTTTTTAAAATTATTTTATATTAAAAAATTTATAAATTTTTAATATCTTTTAATCTTCCATTTCTATATTTTCAAAAATTTTATCATCAAAAAAATCTTTTAATTGCATATTTAAACCTTCACAAATATATTCTATTATATCTATTCTTAAATACTTTCTTTGCCCTGACAAGAATTTTGACAATGTTGCTCTTGATATTCCTGCCATTGTACAAAGTTTTGATACATTTAGTTTATTTTCTGCTATTAAATTTTCAATTCTTATTCTAATTGCTTGTGATAAATCCATTTTAAAAACCCCTTTATTTTCAGTATTTCCTATATTAGAAATTCTAACAAATAAATGAAAGTTAAAAAATAATTTGATAATTATTTGCTTTTGTGATAATATATTAAACGGGGGATGATTAAATGAAAAAATTTAGAAATATTTTATGGGGAATAGTACTTATTATAGTCGGTTTAATATGGGGGCTTAATGCTACAGGTATTACAGATATTAACATATTTTTCGATGGATGGTGGACTTTATTTATTATAGTACCGTGTTTTATAGACTTATTTAAAGAAAGTGATAAAACTGGCAATATAATAGGAATACTAATAGGAGTAGTATTATTATTATCTTGTCAAGGAATTATAAACTTTGATATTATATGGCAGTTATTATTTCCAGCAATATTAATAATAATTGGAATTTCAATTATATTTAAAGATGCACTTGGAGGTAAAGTAAACAAAGAAATAAAAAAACTAAATGAAAGTAAGAGTTATGATAATGTATACTGTGCAACATTTTCAAGTCAAAATATTAAATTCGATAATGAAGAATTTAAAGGAGCAGATTTAACAGCCATATTTGGTGGAACAAAGTGCGATTTAAGAAATGCAATTATCGCAGAGGACATCATTATAAATGCAACAGCCATATTTGGTGGAGTTGAAATATATGTGCCATCAAATGTCAAAGTGAAAGTTAAATCAACACCAATATTTGGAGGAGTTACAGATAAATCAATTTGCGAGAACAAAGAAAATTCTCATACTATATATGTAAAAAGTATGACCTTGTTTGGAGGTGTTGAAATAAAATGACAACAGCACAGAAAATTATAAAATATTTTGCAATTATATTAGCAATAACTATAATTGTAAATATAATAGGTGCGATTGTATATTCTATATACATAATAGGACGGGACACTAGGACTAAAAAATTCAAAAGATACAAATTACTTAGAAGAAATAACAACAAACATAGATAATGAAAAAATTGCAACATTAAATATAGATGTGAAAATTACAAACCTAACAATAAAAACAGGAGCAAATTTTAAAATAGAAACTAACAATCCACAAATTGCTTGCAAACAAAATTCTAACCAATTGGTAATAAAAGAAAAACATAAATGGTTTTCAACAAAAAATGACAATGATTTAATTATATACATACCTAAAGAAATGATGTTTGAAACAGTAGAAATTGATACAGGAGCGGGGAATGTAACAATAGAGAAATTGGAAACAAAAAAGATATCATTTGACATTGGTGCAGGAGAGGTAAAAATGAAGCACCTAAATGTTACAGAAGAAGCTAAAATAGATAGCGGAGCAGGAAAAGTTGAAATTTTATCAAGTTCAATAAAAAACCTAGACTTAGACGTAGGTGTTGGAAAATTTATACTAAATGCAAAATTATCAGGAAAAAATGATATAGATGCAGGAGTAGGAGAATTAGATATAAACTTAACAGATGGAATAGAAAATTATACAATAAGAGCAAATAAAGGAATCGGTTCAATTTCACTAGCAGGAAAAGAAGTATCAGAGAATATAAAATATGGAGAAGGAGACACTTATATAGAAATAGAAGGTGGTATCGGAGCTATTGATATAAAATAAAAAAAAAGGAGGTATTTTATGAATTGGGCAATTATTTCAATTTTAGTTTCTCTTCTAGCTTTTGCTGTTGCAGCATACTTTTACCGTTGGGTATCAAAGTTACCAATAGCAAATGACAAATTAAAAAAAGTTGGTAAACTAATAAGAGATGGATCATTTACATTTCTAAAAAAGGAGTATTCTATTTTAGTAATATTTTCGTTAGTAGTAGCTACCTTTATTTTATTACTATTTCCAGAACCAATCTTTAAAACACAAACACCACTTAACAATTTATATATGACAGGAGCATATATATTAGGTTCTGTATTATCTGGACTTGCAGGATATATAGGTATAAGCATTGCAACAATTGCAAATGTAAGAACAGCTACAGCAGCTCAAAAGAGCTTAGACCAATCCTTTATATGTGGATTTAGAGGTGGAGCAGTTATGGGAATGTCAGTTGTTGGAACCTCTCTTTTAGGTGCAGCAATACTATACCTTTTAACAGGAAATCCAGATATAGTATTAGCATTTAGCTTTGGAGCAAGCTCTTTGGCATTGTTTGCAAAAGCAGGTGGTGGGATTTTCACAAAAACAGCCGATATTGCAGCAGATTTAACAGGAAAGGTTGAACTTGGAATACCAGAAGATGACCCAAGAAATCCAGCAGTTATTGCAGACAACGTAGGAGATAACGTTGGAGATGTTGCTGGTATGGGAGCAGATTTATTTGATTCAAATGTTGCAGCAATTGCAGCAACAATAGTTATAGCATTACCACTTGGACAAATTAATTTATTATTCTGTTATTGTGCTATTGGACTTTTATCATCAATTATAGGAGTATTATTCTCAAAGATTAAGAAAAACGGAACACCAAGCCAAGCATTAAACAAAGGAACATATTTAACATGTGGATTATTTGCAATATTAACCTTGGTTGCTACATATTATTCAAATTTTGATTTTAGAATTTGGGGAGCAACAATGGTAGGTATGATTATAGGAGTTGTAGTTGGAATAACAAGTGATTACTTTACCGGAGATAACAAAAGACCTGTAAAAAAAGTTGCAGAAAGCTGTCAAAATGGGCCAGCATTTACAATACTTTCAGGATTTTCATATGGATTATTAAGTAGTATGCCAGCATTAATTGGTATTGGATTAGCAGCACTTATTTCATATAAACTTTGTGCTCCAATTGGAGCAGGGTATGCAATGCTTGGAATATCAATGTCTGCAATAGGTATGCTTTCAATAGTAGGTATGATTATCTCAAATGATGCCTATGGACCAATAGTAGATAATGCAAGAGGACTTGCAGAAATGGGAGATTTAGGAGAAGAGGTAATAAAAAAAGCAGATGAATTGGATGCGGCAGGGAACACAACAAAAGCTATTACAAAAGGATTTGCAATAGGTGCAGCAGGCTTAACAGTTATAGCCTTATTAGCAGCATTTGCAGAAATTGTATCAACAGCAACAGGAGAGGCTTTAACCTTTGATATAATGAATCCGGCAGTATTTTTTGGAGCTTTAGTAGGTGTAGCAATTCCAGCAGTATTCTGCGCGATGTTGATTTTTGGAGTAAATAAAAACTCACAAAAATTAGTACAAGAGATACATAGACAATTTAAAGAAACAAAAGGACTAAAGGAAGGAGAAGTTGAACCAGATTATGGTAAATGTATAAATATAGCAACAGTTGGTTCAATAAGAAAATTAATACCAGCAGGAGTAGTTTCAATAATAGCAACGTTAGCAGTAGGATTTATAGGTGGAGTACAAGCAATAGGAGGTTTCTTAACAGGAAATATTTTATCAGGTTTATTACTTGCAATGCTTATGAGTAATGCGGGTGGACTTTGGGATAATGCTAAGAAATATATAGAAGCAGGCCATTTTGGAGGAAAAGGTTCAGAAGCACATAAAGCAGCAGTAATAGGAGATACAATAGGAGATCCATTTAAAGATACAGCAGGGCCATCAATAAATACACAAATAACAGTTGTTTCTTTAGTATCATCACTTGCAGCAACTCTATTCATACTATATTCAATATTTTAAAAAATCAAGGGATGGGTCAACACAAAGTTCCATCCCTTTTAAATACATTACATCAGTTTTTCTAATTCCTTAATTTTATCACGTAAATTAGCAGCTTTTTCAAATTCCATCTTTGCAGCACACTTTAGCATTTCATCTGTTAAATTATTAATAATTACTTCAATAGATTCATTCTTATCAATTTTGTACTCTGTATTAACATCTTCCAAGATTGTAGCTTTAATAGTTTCACGTATTCCCTTATTTATAGTTTGAGGAATAATGCCATGTTCAGTATTATATGCGATTTGAATTTCACGACGTCTGTTAGTTTCAGATATCGCTTTTTCCATACTTTCGGTTAGCTCATCAGCATACATAATAACAGTACCATTAACATTCCTTGCGGCCCTACCAATTGTTTGAATAAGCGATCTTTCAGAACGCAAGAAGCCTTCTTTATCACTATCTAAAATTGCAACAAGAGAAACCTCTGGGATATCCAAACCTTCTCTTAAAAGGTTAATGCCAACTAATACATCAAACTCACCTAACCTTAAATTACGTATAATTTCCATTCTTTCTAATGCTTTTATATCTGAGTGCATATAATTTACCTTTATATCAATACTCTTCAAGTATGCTGTTAAATCTTCAGCCATTTTCTTTGTAAGAGTAGTTACTAAAACTCTTTCATGCTTTTCTACGCGTTGCCTTATTTCATTAATTAAATCATCAACTTGACTTGTAGCAGGTTTAACAATAATTTTGGGATCTAAAAGTCCAGTTGGACGTATTATTTGCTCAACAGTTTGCTCTGAATGTTCTTTTTCATAATCGGCAGGTGTAGCACTTACAAATATACATTGATTAATTCTTTGCTCAAACTCATTAAACTTCAAAGGTCTATTATCATAAGCAGAAGGAAGTCTAAAACCGTAGTTTACAAGAGAATCCTTTCTAGCTTTATCTCCATTATACATTGCTCGAACTTGAGGAATTGTAGAATGAGACTCATCTATAAGCAATAGAAAGTCTTTTGGGAAATAATCAAAAAGGGTGTATGGAGCAGAACCAGGTTTGCGACCACTTATATGTCTTGAGTAATTTTCAATACCTTGACAAAAGCCAGTTTCAATAAGCATTTCAACATCAAAATTTGTTCTTTCTTCAATTCTCTGAGCTTCAATTAGTTTATTGTTATCCTTAAAATATTTTATTCTTTCTTCAAGCTCAGCTTCAATAGTTGAAATAGCATTTTTAAGCTTATTCTCAGAAGCAACATAATGTGAGTTAGGACCAATAAGAGTATGATTTCGAACACCTAGTAATTTACCTGTTAAAGGATTTATCTCAGTTATTTTTTCAATTTCATCACCCCAGAACTCAACCCTTACGGCACTCTCACCAGTATTTGAAGGATATATTTCTAAGATATCCCCTTTAGCTCTAAAAGTACCTCTCTTAAAATCAATTTCATTACGTGTATATTGCATTTCTATTAACTTTTTCATAACATCATTTCTAGATTTAGCCATACCAGGTCTTAAAGACATCATCAACTCTTGATAATCTTCAGGGTCTCCTAAACCATAGATGCAAGAAACAGAGGCAACAATTATAACATCTCTTCTTTCAAATAAAGACAAAGTAGCAGAATGTCTTAACTTATCTATTTCATCATTAATAGAAGCATCTTTTTCAATATACGTATCAGATTGAGGAATATAGCTTTCTGGTTGATAATAATCATAATAAGACACAAAATATTCAACTGCGTTCTCTGGGAAGAATTCCTTGAATTCTGAGTATAGTTGTCCGTGCTAATGTTTTGTTATGTGCCAATACTAAGGTTGGCTTTTGGGTTTGTTGTATTATATTTGCCATTGTAAAGGTTTTTCCGTGAACCTGTTACTCCAAGCAAAGTCTGGAATTTCTTACCTTCTTTTATTCCATTACTTAAATATTCAATTGCCTTAGGTTGGTCGCCTGTTGGTTTATAATCTGATACTAATTTGAACATATTTCCTCCTCGTAAAAAGGTTATTAAGTAAATAACAACTTATATATTATACCACGCGACACACCTGTTCGTAAATACGTTTTAATAAAAATATAGAATTGTTAAATAAAAAACGAGTGTTCTGTTTGAACACTCGCATACAAATCGTTATCCCGCGGTAATAATTAATATTTGCCCAATGGGATAAAACCACCAAACTAGTTCTCTTATAGTTTTTGATTTAACTCCTAAAAAAGTTTCTAATCCGATAAACAAATCAGATATAAAGAACAATAATACTCCAATTGATGCTAACATTGCACGCTCAAATGATTCTGATACATATGAAAAAGAAAAAATAATTGAAAGGTTCATGCCCAAAATCATAGTATAAAAAAACATTAAAGGTGAACAAGCCTTACCTTTTTCTCGAACTAATTCCACAAGAATTAGAAATGTCAGTGAAGTAGTTGAAAAACCTATTGCAAAACCAGCATTGTCTATGGTAAATCCTGCAATTCTATGCAAAGTGTAGTAAGCAGAAGCATACAGGATATGTGCTATCATAAAGAAAATAGCACCCAGATAAAAACTCTTTTTTGTTCTTTCTTTTAAACTAGTATGATTCAAAAAGAAATCACCTAAACTTGAAAATAGCATTGCAATAAAGCAAAGTAGCCTATCTTTACAAGGTACAAAAAGAACAAGCAACATAGAGTAGAGCAACATAAAGAGACTTAAAGTAATTTTTCCCGAAACCTTTCCCTTAAACAATGGGAAATTATCAAAGAACCGATTCATAATATTTCTCCTTCCTAAAATTATTTTGAAAGAATGTTTTACATAAAATTTATTACAAAATCATTATACTTAAAAAAATGTCTTCTGTCAACAAAAAATGAATTCCTAGATAAATTTATCTAGGAATTCGGCAATTAATTATGATAATAATCTTTAAAACGGGAAGAATTCCAATCAATTGTATTCCATTTAGGGTTATCTAAACGATGGATTTCTTGCCCAATTGAACAAGCAGCACAGGATTGAACACTAAAAGGCTCAAAATTTTTCTGCTTGTTTTCCAAACAAAGCATACACCGTTGATTCAATTCATCTAACCGTTCTTGTTTTTTTTGATTTTTTTCCAATTTAATTGCCTCCTTAAAAATTAAGTATATACATTATATCATATTTTTTAGTAAAATAGAAGCAAACAAAAAATTAAAACTATCTAGTTTTAATATTATCTTCCATTTTTAAAAATTTAATGATATAATGTTATAAAATGTAAAGGGAGGTATATTATGGCAGTTATTTTAGATGGAAAAGAGACAGCGAGAAGAGTTAGAGAAACCTTGAAAGATAAAGTAAAAGAACTAAGACAAAACAATATTTTTCCAAAGCTTGCAGTTATTATGGTTGGAGAAGATCCAGCTTCTAAAATATATGTAAGGAATAAAAGTAAAGCGTGCGAAGAACTCGGAATAGAGTATGAAGAATTTTTGTTAAAAGAGAATACAACACAAAAACAATTAATAGATCTAATACAAGAACTAAATAAAAGACAAGACATAACAGGAATATTATTGCAAAGTCCTATCCCAAAGCATTTAGATATAAATGAAGCATTTAAGGCAATAATTCCTGAAAAAGATGTTGATGGATTTAACCCAATAAACGTTGGAAAATTAGCATTAGGGCAAGAAACAGTAATATCTTGCACACCTTTTGGGGTTATTAAATTACTAGAAGAATATAATATACCAATAGAGGGAAAAAATGCAGTAATAATAGGAAGAAGCAATATTGTAGGTAAGCCAATGTTACATTGCTTACTAAATAAAAATGCAACAGTAACAATATGCCACTCAAGAACAAAGAATTTAAGTGAAATAACTAAAACAGCGGATATTCTAGTAGCAGCAATAGGAAAAGCAAAATTTATAACAAAAGATATGGTAAAACCAGATGCAGTAGTTATAGATGTAGGAATAAACAGAAATGAAGAGGGCAAGGTTTGTGGAGATGTAGACTTTGAAGAGGTTCAAAAGATAGCAAGCTATATAACACCAGTTCCAGGAGGAATTGGACCTATGACAATTGCAATGTTAATGACCAATATAGTAAAAACAGCAAAATAAGGCGATATTTTGCTAAAAATATGGGGAGAGCTAAATCGAGAAAGGAAGATAAAACATGAACAAATATTGGATTTGGTTCTCAAGAATTAATAAAATAGGTGCAAAAACACAGTATGAATTATTGAAAAAATACAAAACACCAGAAAAAATTTGGGGTTTAGGAAAAACAGAACTAGAGGAAACAATAACAAAAGAACAAATAAAAATAATACTAAACCAAGAATATAGAAAAAACTTAGAAAAATATGATAAGTATATGCAAAAAAACAACATAAAAATAATAACAATTCAGGATGCAAATTATCCACAAAAATTATTAAAGATATTTGACCCACCAATAGTATTATATGCAAAAGGAAATATTGATATATTAAATAATACCTCAATAGCAATTATAGGTAGTAGAGTATGTAGCGATTATGGAGAACAAGTTGCAAAACAATTCGCATATAATTTATCAAAACACAATATAAATGTAATATCTGGACTAGCAAAAGGAATAGATACGTACGCCCATCAAAGCACAATAACAGCCAGTGGTAAAACAATTGCAGTTTTGGGATGTGGGATAGATATAGTGTATCCAAAAGAGAATGTACGGTTTGTATAAAAATATAATAAAAACAGGAGGAGCAATTATATCAGAATATATTGTTGGTGCAAAGCCAGAAAAGCTAAACTTCCCTGCAAGAAACAGAATAATAAGTGGCTTATCAGATGGAGTGCTAGTCGTAGAAGCAAGCAAAAAGAGTGGTACACTAATAACAGTTGACTTTGCACTAGAACAAGGTAAGAACATATATGCTACTCCGGGAAGCATCTATAGTGGAACCTCAATGGGTACAAATGAGCTAATAAAACAAGGAGCAAAACTTGTATCTAATGAAAATGATATTTTAGAAGATTTTATTGAAATTTATCAATAAATGTAATATAATTAGTAAAGATTAAAAATATTTATAAAGAAAGGATATTTTTAAATATGAATAATAAAAAGAAAAACACAAAAAAACAACCCAAAAGAATACCAGAAAATAATAACGACATAGACAAGACAAAAAAATATAAAATCAAAACTAAAAAATCTAAAAAAATATGGAAAAGAATAAGATTTGCCATATTAATTATCTTGCTTGCATTAATTGTAATGGCGGGAATATTTATTGGAAAAATATATGGAATTTTCAAAGAAGCCAAAATAAACATAAACGATGTTGTAATTAAATATGAAAATTCAGTTGTTAAAGATTCCAGTGGAGCTACTATAGCTGTTTTAAGTGGAAAAGAAAACAGAGAAAATGTTTCAATTTCAGATATGTCAAAGTATATTCCAAAAGCCTTTGTTGCAATAGAAGATGAAAGGTTTTATGAGCACAAAGGTATAGACATAAAAAGGACTGGAGCAGCAACAATAAAATATGGTTTAAGCAAATTAGGAATAGGTTCAGCTGATTATGGTGGAAGTACAATAACCCAACAATTCCTAAAGGTTCTAACAGAAGAAAATGAAAGAACATGGCAAAGAAAAGTTAAAGAAATGGCAAGAGCCTACTATTTAGAGAAAGAATTCTCAAAACCACAAATACTAGAACTATATCTAAACCTAATATTTTTAGGAGGTAAAGCTTATGGGGTTGAGGTTGCATCAAACTATTATTTTAACAAAACTTCAAAAGATTTAACACTAGCAGAAAGTGCATTTTTAGCTGGAATAAATAACTCACCAAACAATTACAATCCATTTTCAACTGAACAATCAGACATAGATAAGATAAAAAGAAGAACAAAAATAGTATTAGACAAAATGCATGAATTAAGCAAAGAAAACCCAAATCATCAAGTTGCAATAACAGAGGAAGAATACCAAACAGCAATTGCAGAATTGGAAAATGGATTAGCATTTAATCAAGGAGCAATTACACAAACAATATACTCATATCATACAGATGCGGCAGTAAATCAAGTAAAAAAAGACTTGAAAAAACTTCATCCTGACTGGACAGAAGAATATCTAAATTACTACGTAAAAAGTGGTGGACTTACAATATATTCAACACAAAAAACAGAAATACAAAAAGTACTAGAAGAAGAAGTAAAAAATGATAAATATGTAGAATATTCAAGACAAAAACAAGATGAAAATGGAAACCCTGTAACGGCACAAACAGCAATGGTAATTATTGACCATAAAACAGGATATGTTGTAGCAACGGTTGGTGGAATTGGCGAAAAAACAACATCTTTTGGTCAAAATAGAGCAACACAAAGTGTAAGACAAACAGGTTCATCAATGAAACCTTTAGCAGTATTATGCCCAGGTATAGATAGTGGAATAATTACAGCTGGAACGGCTTATGATGATATTCCATATTCAACAGGAAAATATGAAGGCTTTAAGAATAGTACGGGTTACAAAGGATTATTAACACTAAGATTTGAAACAGCTTCATCACAAAACATACCAATGCTAAAGGCAATAAATGATATTGGAATTGATAGGTCAATAGAATTCCTAAAAAGTGCAGGAATTACTTCCCTTGACCCAGAAAAAGATGTGGGAATGTCTATAGCTTTAGGCGGTTTAGAGCATGGAGTAAGTCCACTAGAAATGGCAGGTGCATATGCATCAATTGCAAACGATGGTGTGTATATTGAACCAACCTTCTATACAAAAGTAACAGATTCAGAAGGTAATGTAGTATTACAAGCAAACCAAGAAACAAGAACAGTAATGTCTTCAGCAACTGCATATATAGTAAAAGATATATTAGTAGAAGTTGTAAGATCTGGTACTGGTGGAATGGCAGCAATTTCTGGAATAAGCGTAGGTGCTAAAACAGGAACAACATCTAAAAATTATGATAGATGGTTCTGCGAAATTACACCATATTATACAGCAGCTACTTGGTATGGCTATGATTATAATGAATTAGTTAGAGCTGGCTCTAATCCAGCAGGAAGAATATGTTCAGCTGTAATGAAAACAATACACAAGGATTTACCAAATGCAAGATTTTCAGATTCAAAACCAAGTAATATTACAACAGCTAGAATATGTAAAAACTCAGGCAAATTAGCAACAATATTCTGCGAAAATGACCAAAGGGGAAGTCAGGCATATACAGAATATTTTATAAAAGGAACGGTTCCAACAGAGGAATGTACTTGTCATGTTGGAATTGACGTATGCTTAGATACAGGATTGTTAGCAGGTCAATACTGTAAAAATAGACAGACAAAAGTATTTATAACAAGACCAGAAACAGAAACAGGTGATTGGTCTAGAGCAAAAGATGCAGAATATATGTTAATAACTGAATATTGTAAAGCACATACAGTACCACCAGAAGAAACAATTACTTCTGAAAAACCAGAAAAACCAGAAAAACCAGAAAAACCAGAAAAACCAGATGATTCAGATAACAAACCAGGCGAAGGAAATACAACTGGAGGAAATACAACTGGAGGAAATACAACAGAAGGAAATAATATAAATGTAAATGGAGTAGTTATTGAAAACATTGATGAATAAGATGAATAATAAGAACCTAAATATGGCAGATTTTTATCTGCCAATTTAGTAATTTAAGAGGAGGCAAGAGTTTGAAGATAAGATTTTATAATACTTTAACCAAGACAAAAGATGAATTCAAACCATTAGAAGGAAACACCGTTAGAATATATACTTGTGGACCTACAGTATATAAGGATGCAAGCATTGGCAATATGAAATCATTTATATTTATGGATACATTAAGAAGAACTCTAAAATACAACGGATACAAATTAAAACATGCAATGAATATAACAGATGTAGGACACTTAGTATCTGATGGAGATGAAGGGGAAGACAAAATGTTAAAAGCAGCAAGAGAGGAAAAGAAGAGTCCATTAGAAATAGCCCAATACTATACAACAAAATTCTTTAATGACTTTGACAGATTAAATATAGATAGGCCAGAAATAATATGTAAAGCAACAGAGCATATTGAAGAAATGTTAAAGTATGTTCAAAAATTATTAGATAATGGGTACGCATATGAAACATCAACAGCAATATATTTTGATGTTTCAAAACTAGACAAATATGGAATATTATCTGGAATAGATTTACGAAATCAAAAAGCAGGAGCAAGAGTTGAAATAGATGAGGAAAAGAGGAATCCATATGACTTTGCACTTTGGATAAAGGCACCAGAAAATCATATAATGAAATGGGAAAGCCCTTGGGGTTTATCTTATCCAGGGTGGCATATAGAGTGTTCTGCAATGAGCAACAAATATTTAGGAGAACAATTTGATATACACACAGGAGGAATAGACTTAGTACCAACACACCATGAAAATGAAATAGCGCAAAGCAAAGGATGTACAGGAAAAATACCAGCAAAATTCTGGATGCACTGTGAGTTTCTACTTATAAATGGTGGAAAAATGTCTAAAAGTTTAGGAAATACTTACTTAGTACAAGATTTAATAGATAAAGGATATGACCCACTTAGCTACAAAATGTTATGCTTTACATCACATTATAGAAATAAACTAAACTTCACCTGGGAAGGACTAACAAATGCCCAAAACTCACTAATAAAACTAAAAGAAGGATATAAAAAACATAAATTTGGAACAGAAGAAATAGAAGATAGCAAAATATCAGAATACAAAAATAAATTCTTAGAAGCAATAAATGATGATTTAAATATGCCAGTAGCAATGAGTGTGGTTTGGGATGTTATAAAAAATCCAGTAAAATCAAAAAAACTAGCAGACTTATTATTAGACTTTGATAAAGTACTAGGTATAAAAGTAGACGAACCAGTAAAAACAAAACAAGAAGAAATACCAGAAGAAGTATTAAAACTAGTAGAACAAAGAAAAACAGCAAGACAAGAAAAAAACTGGGCACTATCAGACGAACTAAGGGACAAAATAAAAGAACTAGGATATAATGTAAAAGACTCAAAAGATGGAGCAACAATCGAAAAAACTGAATAAAAAAAGGAGGAAAATATGCCGAAACGTAATAATTACATAGGATGGGATGAATATTTTATGGGGGTTGCACTTCTTTCAGGAGAAAGAAGTAAAGACCCAAGCTCACAAGTAGGAGCCTGCATAGTAAGTGAAGATAATAAAATATTATCAATAGGATACAATGGATTTCCAAATGGATGCTCAGATGATGAAGTATCATGGGAAAGAGAAGGAAAATTTGCAGAAACAAAATATCCCTATGTATGTCATGGAGAACTAAATGCAATACTAAATTACACAGGTACGACTCTAAAAAACAGCAAAATATATGTAGCACTATTCCCATGCAACGAATGTGCAAAGGCAATAATACAATCAGGCATAAAAGAAATAATATACAAATCAGACAAATACGCAGAAACAGACAGCATAAAAGCATCAAAAAAAATGCTAGATATGGCACATATTAAATACACACAATACAAACCAACTGGCAGAAAAATAGAATTGGAATTGTAGGAGCGGAGCTTGTGCGCCCCTCCACACTTCGAGGGAGAATCAACCTATAAATTTGGAAAGAAAGGACAAACCAATGCAAATCTTAACAGAAAATGATAAAAAAGCATATAAAGAGTTTTTAGAGAACAATGAAAGATGTAATTTTCAACAATCTTTAGAATGGGGAAAAGTAAAACAAGCATGGAAAAATGAAGTTGTTTTATCTAAAGAAGAAGATGGCAAAATAGTAGGCGCAGTAAGCGTTTTAATTAGAAAGATGCCAATTTTTGGAAACTTTATGTACATTTCAAGAGGACCAATTTGTGATATATATAATAAAGAAGTCTTAAAAGATTTAAATGAAGGACTAAAAGAATTGGCTAAGAAATATAAAGCATTTACTCTGAAATGGGAACCAGATATAAAAAGTGATGATTTAGAATTTAGAAAAATAGCTACTGAATTAGGATTTAAAATAAAAGATGATGCCAAAAATTTTAGTGAAGGAATACAACCAAGATATGTGTTTAGACTAGATTTAAAAGGTAAAACAGAGGACGAAATATTTGCAGCATTTCATCAAAAAACTAGGTATAATATACGTTTAGCAACAAAAAAAGGAGTTGTAATAAGAGAAGGAACAAAAGAAGATCTAAAAGACTTCCATAAAATAATGGAAATAACAGGAAAAAGAGACAACTTTATGATAAGACCATTATCATATTTCGAAAAAATGTATGATGAACTAGCACCAGAACACTTAAAATTAATGATGGCATATTATGAGGACAAGCCAATATCAGGAATATTAGATATAATCTATGGAAATAAAATATGGTACTTATATGGTGCAAGTAGCAACGAACATAGAAATTTAATGCCAAATTATTTACTACAATGGGAGATGATAAAATACTCAATAGAACATAAAAAAGATATGTATGATTTTAGAGGTGTTGTTGGTGTGGTAGACGAAAGTCATCCACAATATGGATTATATAGATTTAAAAAAGGCTTCAATGCAGAGTTTACAGAATTTATAGGAGAATTATACATCAACTATAAACCTTTCATATATAAAATGTACAAAATTACAGAAAAAATATATAAAAATCTAGCAGAGATAAAAACAAAAATAAAAGAAAGAGGTAAATAACTTGAAGCAATTAATTGTAAATAAAGAGGAATTAAGACATAATATAAACAAAATAAAAACGTATGTAAAAGAAATTTCTAGAGATAATGACTACACAATAATAGCTGTTGTTAAAGGAAACGGATATGGCTTAGGACTGAAAGAGTACCCTCGGAATCTTAATAGAAAATGGTATAAACTACCTAGCAGTTGCGACATTAGAAGAAGCACTTGTTTTACGAAAAGAACATCAAAATGTAAACATATTAATGCTATCTCCTTTATACAATAAACAAGAATTAGAAGAGGCTTTAAAAAACAAAATTACAATCACAGTAGATTCAAAAGAAAACATAGAAATGGTAAATGAACTTTCTCAAAAAGGGTATAATATAAAGGTACACGTAAAAATAGATACAGGATTTGGCAGATATGGATTTATATATAATGATTTTGAAAACATTTTAGAAGCAGTAAAGAGTATAGACAAAAATATAGAAATAGAAGGAATATTTTCGCATTTTTCAATTGCATACTATAAAAACAATAAACACACAATAGCACAATTTGAAAGATTCAAAAAAGTTCTTGAAATGCTTGAAAGAAATGATATTAATATAAGGCTAAAACATATATGCAACTCACCAGCAATTCTAAACTACCCAGAAATGCATCTGACCGCTTCAAGAATTGGCTCAGCATTTATAGGAAGAGTAAGTTCACAAAACAATATAGGACTTAAAAAAATAGGAAAACTAGAAGTGAATATTGCAGAAGTAAAAAAGGTTCCTGCAAAATTCAATATAAGCTATGTTAATAGTTATAAAACCAAAAAGGAAACTCAAGTAGCAATAATTCCAATAGGATATCTAGATGGATATAATGTAACCCAAAGAGCAGATATGTTTAGAGTAAGAGACAAATTAAGAAGAGCTTTAAAAGAAATAAAGAGTATTTTAAAAAAACAAAAGGCAACTGTGGAGATAAATAATAAAAGATATAATATAATAGGAACAATACGGAATGTACCATATAATAGTTGATGTAACAGGTGGTAATATAAAAACAGAAGATATAGCAGTACTAGATGTAAATCCACTATATATACCTAAAGAAACCAGAAGGGAGTATAAATAATGAATGATAAAAATAAAGGTAAAATTTACTATACAATATTTACAATAGTTTTAGTAGTGGCAGCAATAATCATAACCTTTGCATTACTAAACAAAAATAATGATAAAGACAGCAAGGAACTTTCATATACAGAATTAATAAATAAAATTGATGAAAATGCAGTAGAAAAAATAGAAATGACAGTAGGAAGCACCTCAATAAAAGTAAAATTAAAAAATGAAGAGGAAAAGAAAGAAGCAATAATACCAAGTACACAAGCATTTGTAGAACTAGTACAAAATAAGATACAAGAAGGAAAAGTAATAGATTTAAAACAAGACAAAACAAATATATTTGTAAGACTAACAAACACACTAGTTAACCTATTACCAACAATAATGATATTAATACTATTTATAGTACTATTCAAGATGCAAGGATTAGGAGACAAGGGAAAAGTATATGATGCAGAAAGTGAAAAAACAAATATAACCTTCAAAGATGTTGCAGGACTTGATGAAGAAAAAAATGAATTACTTGAAATAGTTAACTTTCTAAAAGAACCAGAAAAATTTCAAGAAATGGGTGCGAAAATTCCAAGAGGAATTCTTCTTTATGGAAAACCAGGAACTGGTAAAACCTTAATTGCAAAAGCAATTGCAGGAGAAGCAAAAGTACCATTTATATCAATGAGTGGTTCAGAATTTATAGAAATGTTTGCAGGGTTAGGTGCATCAAGAGTTAGAAAATTATTCGAAAAAGCAAAAAAAATATCTCCATGTATAGTATTCATAGATGAGATAGATGCAGTAGGAGCAAGAAGAACTGGTGGAAGCGGAGCAGAATCTGAAAACAATCAAACTTTAAACCAACTATTAGTAGAAATGGATGGATTTGATAGTAATGAAACAGTAATAGTACTTGCTGCAACAAACAGACCAGAAATGTTAGACAAAGCTCTATTAAGACCAGGAAGATTTGATAGGCAAATAACAATAGCAGTACCAGATGCAAAAGGAAGAGAAGAAATATTAAAGATTCACTCAGCAAATAAGCCTTTAGGAGATGACATAAATTTAAAAGACATTGCAACAGATACAGCAGGATTTACAGGAGCAGAGCTTGCAAATGTATTAAATGAAGCAGCAATAATCGCAACAACAAGACAACACGAAAAAATAGTAATGGATGACTTGGAAGAAGCGGTAAAGAAGGTAACAGTTGGACTTCAAAAGAACAGTAGAGTAATATCAGAAAAAGATAAAAAATTAACAGCATATCACGAAGCAGGACATGCAATAGTAAGCAAATACCTAGAAACACAGCAAGACGTAAAAGAAGTATCAATAATACCAAGAGGGCTAGCAGGTGGATACACAATGTATAAAACAAACGAAGACAAATACTACATTTCAAGAACAGAAATGGAAGAAAAATTAGTAGCACTACTTGGAGGTAGAGCGGCAGAAAAAATAGCACTAAATGACATTTCAACAGGAGCAAGCAATGATATCGAAGTAGCAACTAGCTTAGCAAAAGATATGGTAAAAAAATACGGAATGAGTGATAGAGTAGGACCAGTAAACTTAGAAACAAAAGAACAATATGAGCTTCAAGTATTTGGAAATAACATAGAAGATATAATAGGAGTAGAGGTAAAAGAACTAATAGATACAGCATATAAAAGAGCACAAGATTTAATTTTAGAACATATGGATAAACTACACGCTGTAGCTCAAAAATTATTAGAAAAAGAAACAATAACAGCAGAAGAATTTCAAAAAATATTTGACAAATAATAAGTCTCACATAGGGGCGGACGCACGATGTCAGCCCCTAAAAATATTATTTTAATTAAGGAGAAAAAAATGCCAAAACAATCAACAATATTTGTATGTAGTAATTGTGGAAACGAATCGCCCAAATGGTTTGGAAAATGCCCAGCTTGTAATGAATGGAATACTTGTTATGAAGAAAAAAATCAAAACAAAGTAGTAGGAAAATTAACCTCAAAGGAAAAGGTAGAACCAACTGTTCTAAACAATATACAGAAACAAGATATAAAAAGAACCTCAACTGGATTCGAGGAGTTAGATAAAGTTTTAGGCGGAGGTTTAGTAAAAGGTTCACTTACATTATTAGGTGGTGAACCAGGAATTGGAAAGTCTACACTAATTCTACAAATATGTGACAAAGTAAATGGTGAAGGAAAAGTTTTATATGTTTCAGGAGAAGAATCAGCAGAACAAATAAAAATAAGAGCAGACAGATTAGGAATAAACAATGACAACATATTATTTTTAGGAGAAACAGATATAGAACTTATAGAAGATGCAATTGTAAAAGTAAAACCAAAACTAGTTATAATAGATTCAATTCAAACGATGTATTCAGATGAGATAACTTCAAGTCCGGGAAGTGTAAGCCAAGTAAGAGAAATAACATCAAAAATTATGAGGAACTGTAAAGAACAAAAAATAACAACAATAATAATAGGACATGTTACAAAAGAGCGGAAATATAGCAGGCCCAAGAGTTTTAGAACATATGGTAGATACAGTATTATACTTAGAAGGAGAAAGGTATTTCTCTTATAGAATAATAAGAGGAGTAAAAAACAGATTTGGTTCAACAAATGAGATTGGGATGTTTGAAATGCAAGACAAAGGAATGACGGAAATACAAAATCCATCATCAGTATTACTAAGAGAAAGAGAAGAAAACCCATCAGGCTCAATAGTAGTAGCAAGTATAGAAGGAACAAGACCAATTCTAGTAGAAATACAAGCACTAACATCTCGGAACAATTTTTGGCTTTCCAAGAAGAACAGCAAACGGAATAGACTATAATAGACTAACACTATTAATAGCAGTATTAGAAAAAGTAGTAGGAATGCCATTTGGAAATCAAGATGTATACTTAAATATTGTTGGAGGAATAAAAATAAACGAACCAGCATTAGACTTAGGTATAGTGCTAGCTGTAGCCTCAAGCTATAAAAATATAAGTATACCACTAGAAACAATAGCAATAGGAGAAGTAGGGCTAACCGGAGAAGTAAGAAGCGTAAATATGATAGAAAAAAGAATAAAAGAAGCAGAAAAGCTAGGTTTCAAAACTTGCATAATACCAGAACACAATAAAAAACAACTAAAAGGAACATATACATCAAACATAATAGGAGTAAAAAACATATACGAAGCAATGAAATATCTAAAATTAATAAAAAATATTTCATAAAAAAAAAGCTTGACTTTTCCAAAAAGTTTTGATATTATGAAAATATAAAATTTAATGGAGGTGATAAAAAAATGAAAAAAACATTAAAAGTAGTATTATTAATGCTTTGCTTACTAGTAGTATTATTAGCTTTAACAGGTTGTGGAAATAAATTAGTTGCAACAAAAGACGTAGAAGAAACATCTAGTACTCCAAAACATAAAGAGGAAGTAGAAGTATCTTTCAAAAATGATAAAGTTGATAAGGTTAAAATGACATTTATCTTTGAAAATGATGATACAGCAAAGAAATATGTTGATGAATATAATGCAATGATTCAAGTTTTAAAATCATTTGCAGGAGAAGAAGAAGGAAAAGTAAACCTTCCAACATTAACACAAAGTGGCAAAAAAGCTACAATGGAACTAGATGCCAAAACATTTGCTGAACTATCAGAAGACGAAAAAATAGAAAGTATGACTAGAGAAGAAATAAAGAAATCTCTAGAGGACGAAGGATATACAGTAAAATAAACTTCGCACAAATAAAAACTGGAGCAATCCAGTTTTTTTATTTTAAGTACTTGCATAAAATATATTTATATAATATAATACATAATGTTCATAAGCAAAAATGAATAGTTAAAGGAGAAAATGCTTTGCATTTTAAAGGAGGTAAATATGTGTGGTATAGTAGGATATATAGGAACAAAAAAAGCAACACCAATATTAATACAAGGATTAACAAGATTAGAGTACAGAGGTTATGATTCAGCAGGAATTGCAGTAATTGAAGATAATAAAATTAAAGTAGAAAAAGACAAAGGAAGAGTAAGTAATTTAGCTTCTTTAGATGGAATTGATAATTTAAAAGGAACAATTGGAATAGCACATACAAGATGGGCAACACATGGTAAACCATCAAAGGAAAATTCACACCCACATATGGATATGGATGGCTTATTTGCAATAGTACATAATGGAATAGTTGAAAATTATAATGAATTAAAAAATGATTTAATTCAAAAAGGATATAAATTTGTATCACAAACAGATACAGAGGTAGTGTCAAATTTAATAAGCTATTACTATAAACAAGATAAAGACAATGATGATTTAAGATTTCTAAGAGCAGTAAAAAATGCTTGTATGGATTTAAAAGGAAGTTTTGCTCTTGAAATAATTTCAAGTAAAGCACCAGACAAAATGATAGTGGTAAGAAAAGATAGTCCACTAGTTATTGGAAAAGGAAAAGGAGAAAACTATATAGCCTCAGACATACCAGCGATACTTTCATATACAAAGGATTTTTATTTCTTAAATGATTATGAATTTGCTTATTTGAGTAAAGACGATGTAAAATTCTATGATACAGAATTAAACGAAATAAAAAAGGAAACTAGTGCAATAGAATGGGACAGCAAAGGGGCAGAAAAAGATGGATATGAGCATTTTATGTTAAAAGAAATATATGAACAACCAAAAGCAATAAGAGAAACAATAGGAACAAGGCTTAACAATTCAAAAGTAAATTTTGATGAACTAGGATTTACAAAGGATTATTTAGAAAGTATAAATAAAATGTATGTAATAGCATGTGGCACAGCAATGCACGCAGGACTAGTTTCAAAAAACTTATTTGAAAAACTTTGCAAGATACCAGTAGAGGTAGATATTGCATCAGAATTTAGGTATAGAGATCCACTTGTAGATGACAAAACATTAGTAATATATATTAGCCAATCAGGAGAAACAGCAGATACGATAGCAGCACTTAAACTTGCAAAGTCAAAAGGAGCAAAAACAATAGCAATATCAAATGTTATAGGAAGCTCAATAACAAGAGAAGCAGACTATTCAATATATACACATGCAGGACCAGAAATTGCAGTTGCATCAACAAAAGCATACACATCACAAGTAACAATGTTAACATTAATAGCTCTATATTTTGCAGAAATATTAGGAAGAACTGATACAAACAAAATAGACACAATAAAAGAAGACTTATTAAAATTACCTAGCAAAGCAGAGGAATTACTAAAAGATACTTCAAAGATTCAAGAAGTAGCAAAAAGAATATATAAAGAAAAAGATATGTTCTTCCTTGGCAGAGGAGTAGATTATGCAGTAAGCTTAGAAGGTTCTTTAAAACTAAAGGAAATATCATATATACATTCAGAAGGATATGCATCAGGAGAGTTAAAACATGGACCAATAGCACTAATAGACACAGGAGTAACAGTAATAGCAACAATAACAAATAAAAACTTAGTAGAAAAATCAATTAGCAATATACAAGAAGTACTATCAAGAGGAGCAAAAGTAATAGTTGTAACAAATCAGAACATAGAAAACAAAGGTTTTGATACAATAATTAGAATACCAGAAATTTCTACAGAAATATCACCAGTACTTTCAATAATACCATTGCAATTATTATCATATTACATATCAAAAGAAAAGGGATTAGACGTAGACAAACCACGTAATTTAGCTAAATCAGTAACTGTAGAATAAGAAAATTACTTAGTCTGTCTTTGAAGTATGTGCAAAACAAATACTACTTACTTCGTTTAGGCTGACTAAGTATTGCTTATGCAAAAGGAGTGAACACTTATGTATGCATATATAAATGGAAAAATTGTAGACAAAGCAAACAATTATGTAGTAATAGATAATGGAGGCATAGGATACAAAATATTTATGTCTCCAAGCGTTATAGAAAAATTACCAGACACAGGTGAAAATCTAAAGGTATATACATACTATTATGTAAGAGAAGATAACATCGCATTATATGGTTTCCTAAGTAATGAAGAATTACGAATGTTCGAATTACTACTATCAGTAAGTGGAATAGGAGCAAAGTCAGCAATCCAGATACTTTCTAGCATAACACCATCAAGCTTTGCACTAGCAGTAATATCAAATGACGTATCAAAAATAGTAAAAATACCAGGAATAGGAAACAAAACAGCAGGAAGAATTATACTAGAATTAAAGGACAAGTTAAAAACAGAACAGACAATAAATCAAAATGAAAAAATTACCAAAGTAATAGACCTTGAAGAAAAAGACACAGAAGCAATAACAGCACTTCAAGTACTAGGCTACACAAGAAAAGAAATATCAAAAGTATTAGAAAAAATAGATACACAAAACTTAACAGTAGAAGAAATAATTAAAAAAGCACTATTAACACTAGGAAACCAATAAATAAAAAATGTTTATTATTTCACGAACAAAGGGAGTGAAAAAGTATGGAGCCACTAGCACACAGAGTACGACCAACAAAACTTGAAGAATTTGTAGGACAAGAAGAAATACTTGGACAAGACAAAATACTATATAGAACAATAAAAGCAGATAGGCTAACAAGCTTAATCCTATGGGGACCAACAGGTTGTGGAAAAACATCAATTGCAAAAGTAATAAGCAATACAACTAAATATAAATTCATACAATTAAATGCAGTAACTGCTGGGGTTGCAGATATAAAAAAAGCAGTAGAAGAATCTAAAAATATGCTACTTAACCCATCAGGAAAATGCATTTTATTTATAGACGAAATTCATAGGTTTAATAAACTTCAACAAGATGCATTACTTCCATTTGTGGAAGATGGAACAATAATACTAATTGGTGCAACAACAGAAAACCCATATTTTTCAGTAAACAAAGCCTTAATATCAAGATCAATGGTAGTAAAATTAAAACCATTGACATATAACGACATATTTAAAATTTTAAAAAACTCATTAGAAAATAAAGACGGATTAGCAAATTACAACATAGAAATAGAAGATGAAACTTTATTAGCTATAGCAAAACTATCTGGAGGAGATGTAAGAACAGCACTAAATACACTAGAGCTTGCTGTACTTACAACAGAGATGGATTCAGATGGAAAAATAAAAATAACAAAAGAAATAGCAGCAAATTGCATGGGTAAGAAAAAAACAATGTTTGATAAATCGGGGGATTCTCACTACGACAACATAAGTGCATTTATAAAGTCTATGAGGGGAAGCGATCCAGATGCAACAATATTTTACCTAGCAAGAGCAATCAACGGAGGAGAAGATCCAGTATTTTTAGCAAGAAGGATAGTAATTGCAGCATCAGAAGATGTAGGTTTGGCAAATCCAAATGCTCTAGTAGTAGCAACATCAGCAATGCAAGCAGTTGCAAATGTAGGTATGCCAGAAGCAAGGATAATACTTGCAGAAGCAGCACTATATGTGGCTACTTCTAAAAAATCAAACTGTGCATACCTAGCAATAGACAAAGCTTTAGTAGATGTATCAAGCAAAGACACAGGAGAAATACCAATGCACATAAGAAACGCACCAGTCACACGGAATGAGCGAATTTGGATATGGAAAAGGATACAAGTATCCACACGATTATCCAAACCATCAAGTTGAGCAACAATATTTACCAGACAAAATGCTAGGAACAAAATATTTCAAGAAAGACGAGACAGTAGACAAAATTTAATATAGTCTTACGCCTACGATGTTTTTCGGGGGTTCTCAATTTATTCTAAATATAAAACTCCTGCGTTGGGCGAATTTTTTAGTAGTGAGTCTTAAATGGTAACCTACTGCTTACTATTTTTTTGTATTTATTATTGTATTTGGCATATTTTTTTGATATAATACCAAATATAAAAAGGAGGAGATAAATGGTAACTTTAGAGGATGTAAAGAATAATCCAGAAGTACAAGAATTAGTTATTGGAGCACAAAAACAATTGGATGCTCTTCGGATATACAGAACACTCTCAAAGGCATGTAAGTATAGTATCTAATAGAGCGGGAAGAATTTTAGAAACATTGGGATATGATGAATATAGGATTCAACTTGCAAAAATTGCAGGATATTTACATGATATAGGAAATGGAGTAAACAGAGTTGACCATGCTCATTCAGGTGCGATACTTGCGTACAACATCTTAAAGGATATGGGAATGGATGTAAAAGATAGAACAGAAATAATGTCTGCAATTGGAAATCATGATGAAGCAACAGGAACGGCAGTTAGTGATATTTCGGCAGCTTTAATATTAGCAGATAAATCCGATGTGCATAGAGATAGAGTTGTAAATAAAAATCTAACAAAATTTGAAATCCATGATAGAGTAAATTATGCTGTAACAGAGGCTAATTTGGAAATTGATAATGTTGATCGAAAAGTAATATTAGATTTAACAATAGACACAAAAATATGTCCAGTATTAGACTATTTTGAAATTTTTATGGATAGAACAATGATGAGCAAATATGCAGCAAAATATTTAAATATTTGGTTTGAACTTATTATAAATAATACCAGGTTATTATAAAATAAAAAATGAAAGGATTGAAGGAAAAGTGAAAAAATACACAAAAACTTTAACAGTTGTTATAATCTTAGTTGTAGCTCTTTTAATGTTTGCATCATTTTTTGGAGTATATAAAAAGAATGAAAATGGTGAAAAAGTAAATGTACTACCAAATTTAAAAACAGGAATGGAATTTGGACAAACTAGAGTAATTACAGCTGAGGTAAGTGAAAAAACAACAAAAACAATATATGATGCAGAAGGAAAAGTTGTAACAGAAGAAGAAGGGGTAGAATATACTGAAGAAGCTGGATACAAAACAGTTCAAAATCCAGTAAATGATGAAACAGTTAAAACATTAGACAACTACAAGAAAACAAAGAAAATTATTGAAAAAAGACTTAAAGGAAATAACGTTTCAGAATATCTAATAGACTTAGATGAAAAAACAGGAAAAATAACAATAGAAATCCCAGAAAATAGTCAAGCAGATGAAGTTCAGAGCATAATAAAAAATTCAGGAAGTTTTATCTTATTAGATGGAGAAACATTTGAAGTTGTTTTTGACAATAAATATTTAGAAAAGGCAGAAGTAATGTATAGCCAAGGAGACCTTCAAACAGGAATTTTCCTACAATTATCATTTAATGAGGAGGGAACAAAAAAAATTGAGGAGTTAAATAAAATATATGTTGAAACAACAGAAGAAAAAACGAATGAAGCAGGAGAAAAAGAAAATGTAACAAGTTCAAAAAAAGTTTGGGTTATATTAAATGATTCTTTCCTTGGAGAAACAGTACTTCCAAACATAGTATATAACAATAAAGTAATGTTAACCTTTGGTGTGTCAAATGATACAAACGAATTAGAAGAAGCAAGAAAAGAAGCAAATCGTGAAGCTGTACTTTTAAATTCAGGAGCAAAACCAATTATTTATGAATACAAAAATGAAACAAAAGAAACAAATCTAACTCAAGAAAAACTATTAATATTTGCAACATCAATTGGAATTGTATTCATAATAGCATATATATATTTAGTAATAAAATTTAAAGCAAAAGGCTTTATATCTGTATATTTTCAAATAGGATATTTAGGAATTTTACTATTAGTACTAAGACTAACTAATGTAGTTATAACAATGGAAGGAATTTCAGCAATAATAATATCAATGATATTAGAGTATATATTCACATATATAGTTTTAAGAAACCTAAGTAAAGAAACAGAAGGCATGTACAAAAAAGCAAATTTAGAGTTCTTCTTAAATACACTTCCAATATACGTAATAGCAGTAGTATTTACCTTTGCAATAAAAACAAATATAAACAGTTTTGGAATGTCTTTATTCTGGGGAATAATAATAATTTATATTTATAATTTTATATTCTCAAAGTTTATATTTGAAAACTTAAGTGGGAGGTCAAAATGAAAACAGTTAAAAAAATATTATTAATAATATGTGTACTAGTAATAGCAGTAGGAATGTTTTTACTTGGAAAAAATGGACTAAATTATATTGATGGTTATACAAAAAATATTTTAATAGACAACGTAAAACAATATGCAAATTATATAGGTATAGCAACAATAATAATATTACTTTATTATTCAATAAGATATTACAAAAAAGGTGTTTTAAAAATCTTAGGCACCTCCATACTTGGAATCATGGGTTCAATAGTATTTGTACTAGCACTAATGGCAATAATAAGAATGCCAATAAATAGACTATTTTTTCCAATAATGCTTGCAACATATGTAGCTAGTATAATAGCTTTATCAGCAAATTTTGAAGAAAAAAATTAATTCACCAAATAAGAAAATCCTTAATATATTATATTAGGGATTTTTTAGGAGATGAATAAAAATGCTTAATATATTAATGAAAAAAATATGTAGGAGCAAGGAAAACATTACAGTAAAAGAGATGCTTGAAATTATAAAAACAAATGATAATGCAGTGCTTTTAGATGTTAGAAGTACGCAAGAATATAAAGAGGGACATATACGTGGAAGCATTAATATTCCAGTATATGATATAGAAAAAGAGGCACCAAAAAAGCTTGATAAAAATAGTATAATAATAGTGTATTGTAGTGCAGGAATAAGAAGTAAAAGAGCATTGCAGATTTTAAAAAAACAGGGCTATAAAAATTTATATAATATAGAAGGTGGAATAGAAAATCTATGAATGAAATATTAGAAAAAGCAAAACAAAATATGTTATTAAAGGAAAAAGATTTATCACCATTTGCTTGTAAATCAGAAGAAGGAGTATGGCTAAAGGAGGATATTGAAGACATAAGACCAATATTTTATAGGGACATAGACAGAATAATACACTCATCAGGCTATACAAGATATATAGATAAAACACAAGTATATTCATTTATTCAAAATGACCATATAACACGTAGAGTTTTGCATGTTCAATTAGTCTCAAAAATAGCAAGAACGATAGGTAGGAGCTTAAGACTAAATGAGGACTTAATAGAAGCAATTGCACTAGGACATGATATAGGACATACACCATTTGGGCATAAAGGCGAAAGTTTGTTAAATTCAATATGTAAAAAGGAAAACATAGGATACTTCTGTCACAATGCTCAAAGTGTAAGAATATTGCAAGACATAGAAGGTTTAAATATTAGTATGCAAACATTAGATGGAATTTTAGCACACAATGGAGAAATACTAAAAAACAGATATGAACATAATACAAACAAAACACGTGAGGAATTTGAAAAAGATTTATATAATGCTTTCCACGTAGATGATTACAGCAGAAAAATAATACCAATAACAATAGAAGGAAGTGTAGTAAGGCTATCAGACGTAATTGCATATATAGGTAGAGACATAGAAGATGCAATAATTCTAGGAATAGTAGAAAGAGATGAAATACCGGAACTTCCAAGAAAGATAATAGGTAATAATAACAGACAAATAATAGATACATTAATTAAAGACGTAATAATAAATAGCTTTGAAAAACCATACTTAAATTTCTCAAATGATGTATTTGAAGCTTTAATAGAATTACAGAACTGGAATTATGAAAAAATATACAATTCAGAAAAAGCAAATTTAAACTACGACAAAATAGAAAAAATGTTTATAAAATTATACTATTATTATTTGAATAAACTAGGGGAAGTAGATGTAAAAGATGAGTTGCACAGAAGTACAATAACCTCTTCAGAAAGAATATTATATCATTTTGTAAACAAAATGATGGAAAAGCCAAATGAGAATATAAAACGAGTAATAATAGACTATATAGCAGGACAGACCGATAAATTCTTTTTAAATGAGTGTGAATTATATTTATAAGGATTACGAAAATATTACATTTTAGTTACAAAATGCAAAAAAGTATTGCATTTTGTAACTTTTTTGTATAAAATAATCTTAAGAATATAATGTCTAAAAAAAGGTTAGGAGAATTATTATGAAAAAAGTTAGAAAAGTATTTATATCATTAGCTATTTTAATAGTTTTATTAACAGGGAAAAAGGTATTTGCAAGTGAAATAGTAAATTTAATACAGCCAGTTGAAATGACAGAAGAATACAAGGAATGGTTAAACCTTCCAGAGGAAGAAAGAAAAAAAGTAATACAACCACGTACTTATGAAATACCAAAGACAAAAACGAGAGTTCAAAATCCAATAAACTGGGCAAGCTCTTTAAAAGGTACTTTAGAAACAAAATATGATTTAAGAAGTGCTATACCAGAAAACTTAACAATAAGAAATCAACAACAAACAAATAGTTGTTGGACATTTGCTGTAATGTCTTCACTAGAAACAAATTTAGCATTATACAACCATAAAAATAACTTATCAACTAAAACGTATAATTTTTCAGAAAGACATATGGTATATGCTACAAATAGAGTTTTTGCAAATAACGAAATAAATGAATATGGATTCAACAAAGGAGCTAGTGATGGAGGAAACTATTACCTTGCCTCTGCGTATTTAACAAATGGTCAAGGAGCAATAGAAGAAAGCCAAATGCCATTTGAAAATGATGAAAGTTTAATAGAATTAAGTCAAATACAAAATAAGAATGTAGTTACACAACTATATGATACGATTGAATTCCCTTCATACAATATAAGTGAAGATACAACAGAAATAAAAAGACAAATAAAAGAGCATATACTAAAATATGGGTCAGTATATGCATCAATTCATGGTGCACAAATATTATCAGATTACTATAATGCCTCAACAGGTGCTTTGTATTGTGATAATACCACCAATTGCCCTACAAACCATGCAGTTTCTATTGTAGGATGGGATGATAATTATAGCACATCAAATTTCAATGCTTCTCACAGACCTCAAAATAATGGCGCATGGATTATTAGAAATTCGTGGGGTGTAGATGTTGGAGACCAAGGATTCATGTATGTTTCGTATGAAGATGTTAATGTTTATTCAGCTCTTTTTGGAGTTATAAAAGCATCAGACAAAATCGATTATGAAAAAATTTACCAATATAACTATTTAGGATATGACATTCCTTTTACCTTTCCAAGTAATGAATTATATTTAGGAACCATATTTAATAGAGAATCTTCAGAACCAGAATATATAACACAAATAGCAATAAATGCACCAGAAACGTATAAATGTACAGTATATATTAATCAAAATGGAGCTAGTATGGACAAAAACAGTTTAAAAAAAGTAGAACTAAAAGCAGGAGAAACAGAAACTTTTGATGCTGGATACCATACATTAGAATTTCTAAATCCAATGGCAATTAATAATGATACTTTTGCAATAGTAGTAAAAATAGAAGGAACAAGAAACTCCGAGATTTATGTCGCAGCAGAAATGCCCTATGTTGGAAGCTTTTTTGAATCAGTTCAAGTTGAGAGTGGAAAATGTTTTTATACAACGCCTAATCAATTTGAAACAAACAGTTGGGTAGACCTTTCTAAACTATCAGAGATGAATAGTAGATTGCCTGACTTTGATACTACAATAAAAGCATTTACTGTAAGTCAAATAGAAAATGATATACTAGAGACACTAGAAATAACCACTCCACCAACTAAAACAACATACTTTGAAGGAGAAGATTTTGATAAAACAGGAATGGAGGTTACAGCAACATATAAAAGTGGATTAAGAGCAAAGATAGTAGGATATGGTATTGAAAATGGAACAAATTTACAAGTAGGACAATCTAATGTAACAATCACATATGAGGGTATATCAGTAAATCAACCTATAACAGTAGAAAGAGATACTGTTGCAAGTATAAGAATAAAAACCCCACCAACTAAAACTACATATTTAGCAGGACATAGTTTTGATAAAACAGGAATGGTGGTTGAAGCAGTTTATAAAAGCGGTGCAGTAAAAGAAATAACAGACTATACAATAGAAAATGGACAAAGTTTAAAGAACGGGCAAACATCAGTAACAATAAGTTACGAAGAGAAAAAGATTGAACAAGCAGTAACTGTAGAGCCAAACCCAGTAATAAAAATTGAAATAACAAAAGAACCAGATAAAGTAAAATATACTGTTGGTCAAAACTTTGATGCAACAGGAATGAAGGTTATAGCAACATACGAGGATGGAACAGAATTGGAAATAACGGATTATACAATAGAAAATGGAAACAGCTTAACTCTAGGACAAACGAACATAACAATAAGATTTGAAAACAAAACAACAACACAGGAAATAACAGTTGAAGCAAGAAAGGTTTCAAGTATATCAGTAAAAAAATTACCAAACAAGGTTTCATATATTATGAATAAGGAAAATTTAGACGTAACAGGAGGGATTATAGAAGTTACATATGAGGATGGCTATAAGGAAGATATACCTATGACTGATGAGCAAGTAAACATAAAAGGATTTAACAATACTCAAAAAAAGGTTATTACATTAACTGTAACATACCAATCAAAAGAAACAACATTTGATGTTGAAATAAAAGAAGATAAAATAGGTATAGATTCAAAAGATAAACCAGAAAATTCAAACTTTGACAATTCAAGAAGTCTTGTAAAGAAGATAAAAGCATATTTTTTCTCTGACCCAGCACAGAATGAGTATATGTTGCTAGATATGGAGGTTTTAGATATTGTAAGAAACCTAAACAATGACCAATATGAATATTATTACTACTTATCAGCAAACCAAGCAGAATCTAATATAACAGACTGGGTTAAGATAACAGAAGAACAAACAAATTCTAACAAGTTAAAATTTTCAATAGATACAAATGACATAGCAAACTATAATGAAATTGCAAAGGCTAATGTACTATATTTATATGTAAAAGAAGTAGCAATTAAAGGTGGAAATCAAAAGGCAGTAACATCAAAAGCTATGATAGTAAAAGATGTAGAGACAACTGAAGTATATAAAGATGGAAAGCTAGTTAAAGAGGAACAACAAAACTCTAATAATAATGATAAAAAGAAAGATGAAACAATATCAAAAACAGTAATACCAAATGCAGGTATAAAAGTAACAATACTAATTTCTATATCAATTATTGCTGTAATAGGAACAATTAAATATATTAAATATAGAAAAATGAAGGAAATATAGTAATATTAAAAACTAAAATAAAAATGATGGGAATAAAGTAAGCTACAAAAGTTTACTTTATATCCTGTCTTTTTTCGCCAAAACTTCTCATATTTCATCGAAGGAAAAAGAAATTAAAACTAGAATATATAAGGTATATGAAAAGTAGGAGGGATTAGTTTGAAGGCGGTATATAATGAAAAGGACAAGCTATTAACACTCAAAATAGCAGAAGAAATAGATCATCACACATCAGAGAAAATAAGGACAAGAGCAGATTTTGAAATACAAAAATACATACCAAAACAATTAATTATGGATTTTGAAAATGTAAATTTTATGGATAGCGCAGGTATTGGAATGATTTTAGGCAGATATAAAATGATTTCAATGTTTGGTGGCAAAATGAATATGATAAATGTAAAACCAAGCGTAAAAAAAGTATTTGAAATGGCAGGAATAACAAAAATAATACCAATAATAGGGGAACAAGGAGGAACAAAAATTGGAAAATATGTATGATAATAAAATGAAACTAGAGTTTATAAGTAAATCTACCAATGAGGCATTTGCAAGAATTACAGTAGCAAGTTTTGCTTCACAATTAGACCCAAGCATAGAGGAAATATCAGATATAAAAACAGCTGTGTCAGAAGCAGTTACAAATTGCATAATACATGGTTATGAAGACAAGCTAGGAATAATAAAAATAGAATGTACACTGTTTAGAAATTCAATAGAGATAGTAATTAGCGATAATGGAAAAGGAATAGAAAATATAGAAAAGGCCAAAGAACCTTTGTACACCACAAAACCAGAGCTAGAGAGGTCTGGAATGGGATTTACAATAATGGAGAGCTTTATGGATGAGCTAAAGGTAGAATCTAATCTCGGAATAGGTACAAAAATTACTATGAAAAAGGTAATTAAAAATTAAACGGAGGAAATATGTACGAGGTAGAAACAGAAGATATTATAAAGGCTCAAAATAAATCAAAAGAGGCACTAGACAAACTGGTACAAGCAAATACAGGTTTAATTTGGAGCATAGTAAAAAGATTTTCTGGAAGAGGATACGCAGGAGAAGACTTATATCAAATAGGATGTATAGGTTTAATAAAGGCAATTCAGCGATTCGATATAAGCTATAATGTACGAATATCAACATATGCTGTGCCATATATTATTCGGAGAGATAAAAAGATTTATAAGAGATGATGGACCAATAAAAATAAGTAGAAGCATAAAGGAATTGGCAACAAAAATAAACGAACTTCAAAGGCAAAATGCAAATAAAACAGGAGAAGAATTGAAAGTAAGCGAACTTGCTAGAAGATTAAAGGTTACAAATGAAGAAATAATAGAAGCGCAAGAAGCAATTAGAAAACCAGAATCAATAGATGAGGAGGCATATGATGATTCAAAAGGAGAAACAAGAATTGCAAAAATTAGTACAAATAAAGATGAAACAGGAATTGTAATAAACAGAATATGTATTAAGGAACTACTAGATGAATTAGAAGAAAGGGAAAGAAAAATTATAATTCTAAGATATTTCAAAGAAAAAACTCAAATGCAAGTAGCTCAAATGCTTGGAATAACTCAAGTTCAGGTATCAAGAATTGAAAAGAAAATATTACTAAAAATGCGCCAGAAAATTGCTTAAAAAAAGGAGGAAATTTTGAGAAGAATTATAGTATATATTTTATGTTTTGTAGTTTTATGTTTTATACTTCCAATAATATTTACTAAAAGACCACAAACAGTGAAAATGTCAAATCCAACTCTAGCAGAAGAAAATCAAGAGAAAAAGGAAGAAAAGTCAGAACCATATACGTATAAAAATTATGCAAATGTAAAATTATTACATAGTAAAACAGGAGAAGTTCAAGAACTTAATATGGACGAATATTTATATGGTGTAGTATCAGCAGAGATGCCAGCAAATTATGAAATAGAGGCATTAAAAGCACAAGCAATAGTTGCTAGAACTTATACAGCATATAAAATATCTAAAGGTAGCAAGCATGGAGATGCAGACATATGTGATGACTCAAAGTGTTGCCAGGCATGGATTTCAAAAGAAAGCAGATTTGAAAAATGGAATGAAGCAGATAGAGAAAACAACTGGGACAAAATTACCACAGCTGTAAATGAAACAGCAGGAAAGATAATTACATATAATGGAGAACCAATAAACGCATTTTTCCATTCAAGTAGTGGGGGAATAACAGAAACAGCTGCAAATGTGTGGGGAGGAGGAGATTACCCATATTTGCAAAGTGTAGAAACAACAGGTGAAGATGTATATACACAATATGCATCAACAGTAACATTAACTAAAGAGGAAGTTTTACAGAAAATACAAGACACGCACCCTGAAGTAGTTATAGATTGGAATACAGAAAATCCAATACAAATAACCGAATATACTGAAAGTGGAAGAGTAAAAACAGTACAGTTTGGTAATGTAAGCATGGCAGGAGTAGAAGCAAGAACAATATTTGGTTTAAAATCTGCAAAGTTTAGTATAGAGGTTAGTGAAAATGTTACCTTTAATGTTACCGGCTATGGGCATGGGGTTGGACTTAGTCAAACGGGAGCAGATGCAATGGCAAAGATAGGGTTTACGGCTGAGCAAATAATAAATCACTATTATACAGATGTAAAAATAGAAAATATTTGAATAAAAACTAAAAATTGGGTACATAATTAAACTAAAGAAAATAAAAGGAGGAATCCAAAGTGAGAAGGAAAATGAATAGTGATTTAAAAAAGATATTAATAATTTATGGAGGTATACTATTAGTTTTAATTATAACGTGTGTTACAGTATATATTGTATATAATAACAAGATTAAAGAAACAGCAAGGCAAAGTTTATTAGCAACAGAAAAAATTACAGAATTAGTACCAAACAGTAATGGTCTAGAACAAGCAAGTACAGACTTAAGCAAAACAATTAATGAAATAGTTGAGGAAACCACAAATCAAATAGTAGAAAATGAAGAACAACAAACAAATACAGAGCTAGAAAACAACCAAACACAAGACCAAGAAAGTCAACCCAAAACAATTGTAGAAGAACCTGTAAAAGAATTAGAATTTATGTATCCAGTAGAAGGAGAGATATTAAAAGGCTTTGCAATAGATAATTTAGTATATTCAGAAACATTACAAGAATGGATAGTTCATAAAGGAATAGATATAAAAGCAGCAAGAACAACAGTTGTAAAAGCAGCAGAAGAGGGAAAAGTTGTAGCAATAAAAAATGACCCAAGATATGGTCTAACAGTAATAATTGAACATAGAAACGGATTAAAAACAATATATTCAAACCTATTAACAACAGAATTTGTAAAAGAAGGAGAAGAAGTAATAAAAGGTCAAAGTCTAGGAACTGTGGGAAATTCAGCAGCTTTTGAAATAGCAGATGAGCCACATTTGCATTTTGAAATGACAAAAGATGAAGAAACAGTAGACCCAACATTATACTTAAAATAGAAGACGAGCAATTAGCTCGTTTTTTTTGCAAAATATGTTTATTTTATTGCAATTTTGTGGTAAAATATTAAAGGTGTGAAAATATTAAACTCAAAAAGGGAGGTAATATGTTAGAACTCAAAAATATATGTTTTGAAAGAGATAACAAAAAAATATTAAATAATATAAATTTAAAACTTGATAATGATAAGTTTTATGTAATTACAGGCCCAAACGGTTCAGGTAAATCAACACTTGCTAAAATAATAATGGGAATAGACAGACAAGACAGTGGACAAGTAATATTTAATGGAAAAGATATAAGCAATATGCCAATAAATGAAAGAGCAAATCTTGGGATAGGTTTTGCATTTCAACAACCTGTAAAATTTAAAGGGATAACAGTATATGATTTAATTAAATTATCTACCAAGAAGGACATAAGCAAAAAGGAAGCTTGCGAAATACTTTCAAAAGTAGGCTTATGTGCAAGAGATTATGTGGATAGAGAAGTTAATTCATCACTTTCAGGAGGAGAATTAAAAAGAATTGAGATTGCGACAGTTGCAGTAAGAAATTCAAACCTTACAATATTTGATGAGCCAGAAGCAGGAATAGACTTATGGAGCTTTAATAACCTAATAAAAATATTTGAAGATATGAGAGAATTAACAAAAGGAACAACTATAATAATATCACATCAAGAGAGAATACTAAATATAGCAGATAAGATTATACTACTAAATAATGGAACAATAGAAAACATAGGAGAAACAGAAGAAATAGTAGGAAAAATTCTATTAAAAACAAATTGCTGTAAGTTAGGAGGAAACACCTAATGGAACAAATAGACAAAAAATTATTAAAAGAAATATCTGATATTGATGGAGAGATTAAAGGTGCATATAATATTCGAAAAAATGGTAAGGGAATAGAGCGAAAAGTAACAGAAAACATAAATATTGTAACAAAAACAGATAAACCAGGAATAGATATATATGTAAAGAAAAATACAAAATTTGAATTTGTTCATATACCAGTTATAATAACCGAAAGTGGTTTAAATGATGTAGTATATAATGATTTCTATATAGGTAAAAATGCAAATGTAGTAATAATTGCAGGTTGTGGAATACACAATGACCACCATAAAAATTCACAACATGATGGAATTCACAGATTCTTTTTGGAAGAAGGAGCAAAAGTAAAATATATAGAAAAACATTATGGAGAAGGTTCTGGAGATGGAAAGAGAATATTAAACCCAGTAACAGAAGTATATCTAAAAGATGGAAGCAACCTAGAAATGGAAACAGTTCAAATTAAAGGGGTTGATTCTACTGTAAGAACAACAAAGGGAGTACTAGAAAACAATACAAATTTATTAATTTCAGAAAAAATAATGACACACGGTGTGCAAACAGCAAAAACAATATTTACTGTTGATTTAAACGGAGAAAACTCAAGTACAAAGGTAACGTCAAGGTCAGTAGCAACAGAAAAGTCAGTTCAACAATTTGAATCACATATAACAGGAAATACAAAATGCTTTGGGCATATTGAATGTGATGCAATAATAAAAGACGAGGCAAAAGTAATTGCTATTCCATCAATAATTGCAAACAATGTAGAAGCAAATTTGGTACATGAAGCAACAATAGGAAAAATTGCAGGAGAGCAATTAATAAAATTAATGACATTAGGTTTAGACGAAAAAGAAGCCGAAAAAGAAATAATAAATGGATTTTTAAAATAGAATTATATAAGGAGGGTAAAATGACAAGAACAAAGTTAGATGATAGGGTTTTACCTACCTACACAAAAAGTGAAGAAATATTTAATATGGTAACACATATAGTGGGAGCTCCACTAGGAATTGTTGCAATTGTATTAGGAGTAGTATTTTCATCAATAAAGGGCAATGGATATGGAATAGCTTCAAGTATTGTTTATGGCTTAACTTTAACAACATTATATACAATGTCTAGCATATACCATGGTTTGAAGCCAAATCTTAAAGCAAAGAAGGTCTTTCAAATAATAGATCATTGTTCAATTTTCTTACTTATAGCAGGAACATATACACCATTTGCTTTATGCACACTAAGAGAATATAATGTAGCAACAGGTTGGACAATTTTTGGTATAGTATGGGGTCTTGCAATATTACGGTATAGTATTAAACTCAATAGATTTGAAAGAATTCAAAGTGTTTTCTATGATATGCTATTTAGTAATGGGGTGGTGCATTATATTTAGAATTAATGTAATAATAAACAGCCTTGGAACAGTAGGTTTTTCATTACTACTTGCAGGTGGAATAGTTTATACCGTTGGAGCAATTTTTTATGGACTTGGTAAAAAGCGTAAATGGCTGCATTCAATTTTTCACTTAGGTTGTGTAATTCGGAAGCTTGTTACAATTACTTTGTGTATTAATATATGTAGTATAAAAAAAGTCGCTAAACAGCGACTTTTTACTATTTGTATAATGGATATTTTTTACATAAAGCAGTTACTCTAGATTTTACTTCTTCTAAATTTTCGTCTCTTACTACCATATCTATTAAATCTGCAATTTCCTTCATATCTTCTTCTTTGAAACCACGAGTTGTAACAGCAGGAGTTCCAATTCTTATACCACTTGTTATAGTAGGCTTTTCAGTATCAAAAGGAACAGCATTTTTATTAACCGTAATTCCAACATCATCAAGTTTAGTTTCTAATTCTTTTCCCGTAATATGTTTATTTCGTAAATCAATTAGTATTAAATGATTATCAGTACCACCAGATACTAAATTAAAGTCTAATTTTAGTAATTCCTCCGCAAGAGTAGCAGCATTTTTTATAACTTGTTTTTGGTAAATCTTAAACTCTGGCTCTAAAGCTTCTTTAAAACATACTGCTTTTGCAGCAATTATATGCATAAGTGGGCCACCCTGTGTACCAGGAAATATTGCTTTATCAATAATCGCTCCATATTTCTCTCTACATAAGATTAAACCACCTCTAGGGCCTCTCAAAGTTTTATGTGTAGTACTTGTAACAACATCTGCATATTCTACAGGATTTGGATGGAGACCAGCAGCAACAAGACCTGCAATATGAGCCATATCCACCATAAAATATGCACCCACTTTATTTGCAATCTCCCTAAATCTCTTAAAATCTATAATTCTAGCATATGCACTTGCACCCGCTAAAATAAGCTTTGGCTTATGTTCTAATGCTAAACGTTCTACTTCGTTATAATCAATTTCTCCAGTTTTTTCACTTAAACCATAAGGAATAAAATTATATAATTTACCAGAAGCATTTACCTTGCTTCCATGTGTTAAGTGACCACCATGAGATAAATTCATACCTAAAACAGTGTCACCTGGCTTAAGTAAAGCTACATAAACAGCCATATTGGACTGCGCACCAGAATGAGGTTGAACGTTTGCATATTCTGCATTAAACAATTTTTTCACTCTATCTCTTGCCAAATCCTCCACAACATCAACGTACTCACAACCACCATAATATCTATGAGCAGGATATCCTTCGGCATATTTATTTGTCATATAACTACCCATAGCTTCCATTACGCTATTACTAACAAAGTTTTCAGAAGCAATTAGCTCTATTTTATTCCTTTGTCTGTTTAATTCTTTCATTATTGCATCATAAGTTTCAATATCCGTTTTCTTTAAATTCTCAAAACTAGGCATTTATATCAACCACCCTTTCATTTTGATTAATTATATACTAAAAAAAGACAAGTTGTAAAGGTTTTTATGAGAAAAACTTCATACAATAAAAAAATAGTATAAAGTATTTTTTTATTCCAAGAATAGGAATAATTACTGCAATTGAGAAATATGATGTACAAACTAGATTGGAGGAGATGAAAATGGAAGATTTCTTATTTGATGGACTACCAGTTGTAAGGCACAAAGGAAAATATATAATATTTTCATATTATAGTGGCAAGATACTTGCAATTAATGAAGAGAAGTTTGATGAGGAAGAGGTAAAAAAAATTTTAAAAGAACAAAATATGTTAGGAACACCTAAGAGTTGCCCTGGGGACTATAGCAATTACGTGGAACTTGTAATATCACTTACAAACAACTGCAATTTAAGATGTAAATATTGTTTTGTAGGAGAAAAGAATTTTTGTAAAAAAATAATAACAAAGGAAAATATAGATCAAGCCCTAATATCTGTTGGAGAACTTGCAAGAACAAAAAACAAGAAAGAAATATTTATAACCTTCTTTGGAGGAGAACCAACTCTATATCCAGATTTAATAAAATATTCAATGGAAAAAGCAAAAGAAATATTAAAAGACTATAAAGTTTCATTTGGAATAACAAGCAATGGTGTATTTAATGAGGAAGTAAAAAATATGCTAGTAGAAAACAACTTCACAGTAACTATATCAATGGATGGATTACCAAAATTTCAAGACAAGCAGAGAGTAACTGTAACAAATGAAGGTACATCAAATATAATAGAACAAACAATAAATGACTTGGTCTTAAAAGGTTTAACACCAATAATTAGAATGACAATAACAAGACCTATGATATTTGAATTTAAAGAAACAATTGATTACCTGGCTGATTTAGGAGTAAAGATAATACACTTCGAACCAATGACAATGGGAGGAAGAGCAAAAGAAAATGAAGATGTTTTGGAGAGACCAAACCCAGAAGAATATGCCGAAAAACTAGTAGAGGCAGTAGATTATGCAAAAGAAAAAGGAGTATCAATAATAACTTCAACGGTAATGAATGCATTATCACCTTCATATATGTTCTGTGATGGTATAGGAAAAAACAAGTTAGCAGTCACATATGATGGCGTATTTTCTGCTTGCTTAGGAGTCCAAAACAAAGAGCATCCTTTAGCAAATAAGTTTATAGTAGAAGATACAAACATAGATAGCTGGCTAAATGCAAAATTTGATTCATATGTAGATGATAAAGCCAAAAACACAAAGTGTGAAAACTGTTTTGCGAAATACATATGTGCTGGAGGTTGTCCATCAAGAAACTTAAATTCAACAGGTGATTTCGAAAAAATAGATGATATGCAATGTATACCAACTAAAGTATTGTTACGTAAATATATAATAGACTTATACGAAAATTCGGTGGGATAGTAAGAAAATTTCATGAAAGGGGGTGAAACATATGGAAATTAAAGAAATAAAGATAGACAATGGGCTACTTGTAAAAAACATAGAAAGATTTTCAGAAGACAAGAAATCAGTAAAACGTACTTGCCCAGATTAAACAAAAAAATTAAGGAGGACTACTTTTAGCCTCCTTAAAAATTTTTTTATTTATCTCCCACACATCGACAAACTTTGCAAAAAAAGGGTGGTATAATAATAAGCTATGTAAGGGTAAGTATTTGTTTATCCATAATAAGGAGGTAAAAGATGAGATTATCTAAATCAGGTTTAGGAAAGACAAGGTTAAAAAATGTAGACAATATGTTTCCAGCTCAAGATATTTTAGAACAATCAGGTCAGATTGTACAATATGGAACAGGAATATATGGCTACAACAATGTACCACTGAAATTAAAACAAAAAATTGAAAGCATAATAAGAGAAGAATTAGAAAGATGTGGATGTGTTGAGGTTGAACTACCCATTTTGCAACCAAGAAAAATATGGGAAGATTCAGGAAGATGGAACAAATATGTTGAAACTGGAACAATGCTTACAGTAAATACAGAAAAAGGAGAATATTGCTTAGCACCAACAGCAGAAGAGGCAGTTGTTGAATTTGCTAAAAAAAAGATAAAATCACATAAAGACTTGCCAACAATATTTTATCAAATAGGAGAAAAACATAGAAATGAAATAAGAACAAGAGGCTTTTTATTAAGAGGAAAAAGCTTTCCAATGATGGATGCTTACAGCTTTAATAAAGACGAGCAGAGTTTAATTGAATCATATGATAAAGTAAAACAAGCATATATTAATATATTTAAAAGGTTAGGATTGCCTACAATACCAGTAGTTGCAGATAATGGTGCAATAGGTGGAAAAAAATCTGAGGAATTTATGGTATTATCAGATATTGGGGAAGATACTGTTCTTTATGATGAAAAAACAGGAACTGCATTAAATACTGAAATATTAGAAAAAGAGAACTACAAGCAATACTTAAAAGACGAATATGAAATAGATGATATAAGTACATTAAAACCACGAAAAGCAGTAGAACTAGGACACATATTTCAGCTAGGGAAAAGCTATTCAGAAACTATGAAGGCAAATTATATGGACTCAGATGGAAAAGAAAAACCCTTTTATATGGGCTGTTATGGAATAGGAGTAAGTAGAACCCTAGCAACAATATATGAAAAAAGTATTGTAAAAGATAAAGACGGAAAACCATTACGGAGTTTCACTTCCATGCAATTTAGCACCATATTTTATACAAATAATATCAAAAGCAGACAAGTCACAAGAAGCAGAAAATCTTTATAAACAACTAACAGACAAAGGAGTATGTGCAATAATAGATGACAGAAAAGAAATAACAATGGGAAGTAGGATGAAAGATGCATTACTTCTAGGAACGCCATATTTAGCCATATTTGGAGACAGAGCAAAAAGAGGAGAAGTGGAAATAGAAAGCACAAGAACAGGACAAAGAATAGTAATACCAGTACAAGATATTTTAGCAGTAGGCAACAAAAAATGTATTGAATTTGAAAGCGAAACAAGATAATTAAAAATCAGAAACAGAAAAAGAGCATTTTCGCTCTTTTCTATTTACAAAAAATAAAAAATATGATAAAACTACAAGTGAAAAATGTATAAAAGGAGAGAAAGTATTTTGAAAATTAAAGATATAAATGAATTACAAACTTATGCAAATAAAATAAGACAAGGAGTTATTGAAGCAGTTTATAGCGCCAAATCAGGGCATCCAGGTGGTTCATTATCAATAGCAGAAATACTTGCAGTACTATATTTCAATCAAATGAATATTGATGAAAAAAATCCAAAAGCTAAAGGTCGTGATAGATTAGTTCTTTCTAAGGGACATACAGCTCCAGCACTATATAGTACATTAGCATTAAGAGGTTTTTTTGATATAAACGAACTAAAAACACTTAGAAATATAAATAGTAAATTACAAGGTCACCCAGATATGAAAAATATTCCAGGTGTAGATGCTTCAACAGGCTCACTAGGACAAGGCTTATCAATTGCAAATGGAATGGCACTTGCTTCAAAAATGGATAGTGAAGGAGTAAGAGTATATTGTATTTGTGGAGATGGAGAAATTGAGGAGGGACAAATATGGGAGGCTGCAATGACATCATCTCATTATAAGCTAGATAATTTATGCTTAATAGTTGATAACAATAATTTGCAAATTGATGGGGCAGTTAGTGATGTTATGAACATTTACCCAATTGATGAAAAATTCAAAAGTTTTGGGTTTGAAGTAATAAATGTAGATGGGCATAACATTCCAGAACTTATTTCAGCTTTTGAACAAGCCAAAAAAGTTAAAGGAAAACCAACAGTAATTATAGCAAACACAATAAAAGGAAAAGGTGTATCTTTTATGGAAAATGAGGCAGGCTGGCATGGAAAAGCACCAAATGAAGAAGAATATAAACAAGCAATGAAAGAATTAGGAGGTGCTGTATAATGGACGAAACAAGAAAAATTGCAACACGCCAAAGTTATGGAGAAGCTTTAGCAGAGCTTGGAGAGAAAAATGAAAATGTAGTAGTTTTTGATAGCGACTTATCAGGAGCAACAAAGACATCAATTTTTGCAAAACAATTTCCAAAAAGATTTTTTGATATGGGAATAGCAGAACAAGATATGATGAGTACAGCTGCAGGTATGTCTACATTTGGAAAAATACCTTATGTAAGCACATTTGCTATGTTTGCTGCTCGGCAGAGCATATGACCAAATAAGAAATAGTATATGCTATCCAAAGCTAAATGTAAAAATATGTGCAACACATAGTGGAGTAACAGTAGGAGAAGATGGAGCAACACACCAAATGTTAGAAGATATCGGATTAATGAGAGGACTGCCAAATATGAAAGTAATGTGTACATCAGATGATACAGAAACAAGATGGGCAATAGAAGAAATTTCAAAATTTGAGGGGCCAGTATATTTAAGATTATGCAGATTAGCAACACCTGTAATATATGGAGAAAACCAAAAATTCGAAATAGGAAAAGGTATACAAATAGGAGATGGGCAAGATGCAACAGTATTTGCAACAGGAGTAGTTGTATCAGAGGCAATAAAAGCAAAGGAAGAATTAGAAAAACAAGGAATAAATATAAGAGTAGTAGATATTCATACAATAAAACCAATAGATAGAGAATTAATTATAAAATGTGCAAAAGAAACTAAAAAATTAATCTCAATTGAAGACCATAGTGTTATAAATGGTTTGGGCACAGCAATTGCAGACGTTTTAATAGAAGAATATCCAACAAAATTAATAAAGATGGGAATAAAAGATGAATTTGGAAGGTCTGGAAAAGCAATAGAATTATTAGAACATTATAAACTAACATCAAAAGACATAATAAATTGCGTAATAAATAAGTAAATAAAATCATGGCGAATTGCAAGTTAGACACAATGAAATTATGGAAAAAGACACTTCGTATAGGGAGGAAAATATATGAATAAAAGAGGAATTACTTTAATTTCGCTTATTATAACAGTAATAATTCTACTAATATTAATGGGAATTTCAATGGATTTAATTATTAATAAAAAAATATTTAGTTCAGCACAAGAAGTTGTAAACAAAAGTGAAAAACAAATGGATACACATCAAGAGGTAACAGAAGAAGCAAGAAACACTATAAAACCACTAGATATACCTACAGGATATGCAATAACTTTTAAGGTGGATACAACAGTATTCTTAATCAAAAGAGGAATGAGAGAAGTAAAATTTCCACTTAAAGAACCAACAACATCATCACAAGTACTTGAAGGCTGGTATTATGATGAGGAATTTACATACAGAGCTGAGGAAGGAGAAAAACTAACTCAGGATATAACACTATATGCAAAGATGATATAAATATTTAATATTTAAACTAAAGCAAAAGATTACAAGGGTAGAGGCTTAGAAAATATGACTATAAAAGCCTTTACCTTTGTTTATAAAACAACAAAATATTACAATTATATTACATTTTAAAAAAAATTATATTTTTTATTGCAATTTTAATAATTTATTATTATAATAAAAGAGTAAAATAACATAAAAAATGAGGGAAGAAAATGATAGAGTTTAAAAATGTATCTAAAACTTATACAACAGGCACAGAAGCTGTACATGATGCTAGCTTTAAAATAGATAAAGGAGATTTTGCATTTTTAGTAGGACAATCTGGCTCAGGGAAATCAACACTTATAAAACTTATACTAAAAGAAGAAGAACCAACAAGTGGAACGATAATAATAAATGGTAAAGATACCACCTTTTTAAAACCTAAGAGAGTACCATACTTAAGAAGGAGTATGGGGGTAGTATTTCAAGACTTTAGGCTTTTACCAGATAAAACCGTTTATGATAATGTAGCATTTGCTATGAATATAGTCAAAGCTACACCAAAACATATAAGAAGACAAGTTCCAATGGTGCTTTCTTTGGTTGGACTAAGTGGAAAAGCAAAGGCATATCCAGATGAACTTTCTGGAGGAGAACAACAAAGGGTTGCTCTTGCCAGAGCTTTGGTAAACAACCCAACAATGATAATTGCAGATGAGCCTACAGGAAACTTAGATCCAGATACTGCTTGGGATATTATGACACTTTTAAATGAGATAAATCTAAGAGGAACAACGGTAGTAATAGCAACACACGCTAAAGACATAGTGGATAAAATGAAAAAAAGAGTTATTGAAATAGAAAAAGGCGTTATTGTAAGAGATGATAGAAAAGGTGGTTATAACAAGTGAAATATAATGTAATAGCATACTTCATAAGTGAAGGATTTAGAAATGTATTTAAGAACAAAAAATCAACAATCTCATGTTTAGGTGTAATGTGTGTTACAATGTTAATGTTTGGACTATTTTTCTCAATAGGTAAAAACATAACACATATGGTAGAAAACATAGAGGATGCACAAGCAATAAGAGTGTTTATATTAAATGATACATCAGAAGAAGATGTACTTGCAATGAAAGATCAAATTTTAGCAATAAATCGGTGTAGCAGATGCTAAACTAAAAACTAAAGAAGAAGGATATAATGAAATGAAGAAAAGTTTGGAGGAATATACCTCAGCTATGGAAGCAGTAGAACCAGATTTCCTTTCAGACTCATATATAGTTACATTAACGGATTTAGACTTAAATGAAAGTGTGCAAGAGCAAATAAGCAAATTACCACATTTTAAAAGAATAACAAGTAGTAACCAAACAATTAATTCATTATCGATAATTGGTAAATGGATTAGAATTGTTACAGGAGTAATTCTTATTGTATTAATTTTCATATCAATATTTATTATTGCTAATACAATAAAATTAACAGTACATGCAAGAAGAAAAGAAATATCAATTATGAAATATGTAGGAGCAACAAATAGTTTTATAAGAACACCTTTTATGATTGAAGGTATAATAATTGGAATAGTATCAAGTGCAATTTCACTTGGGCTAGTGGGTGCGCTATATAATTGGTGTACCATTAAAATGGCACAATCTGAAACCATGCAAACAATTGGTATTAATATGTTACAATTTAAAGACTTATTCTCAAGTATATTAATAGTATATATTATTTTAGGCGTTGGAATAGGAATTATAGGAAGTAGAGTTTCTATGAGAAAATATCTAGACGTTTAAAGTAGAAAGGAAACAATGTGAAAAAAAAGATATGCTTGGCTGTAATTACAGCATTGATTATAATTGGAAACATTCAGACAGTACAAGCCTTAACAGCTAGTGAATTAGAACAAAAAAGAATAGACCTAAAAAGTAAAATAGATGAAGCAGGAAAAAACTTAGAAAATATTAATGTTGAATTAACAGAAAACTTAGAAGAAATAAGTAAATTAGACGAAGAAATATATACATATGAAGAACAAATACAAAACACTACACAAAATTTGCAAAATATTGAAGCACAAATAAAAAAAACAGAAGAGTACTTAAAAACAATTGAAAAAAGATATGAACAACAAAAAAAACTACTTGAAAAACGTTTAACATATGCGTATGAAGCTGGAAAAACTAGATATCTGGATGTGCTATTAAATTCAAAAAGTATAGTAGAATTTATTTCGAACTACTATATAATTGGAGAAATGGTACAATATGATAAAGATTTATTAGATAGTATTGGAAGAGAAAGAAACCAAATAGAACAGATTGAAGAAGGACTTAAAGCAAGCAGAGAAAACCTTAAAGTGGTAAAAACGGAACAAAAAAAGGTGGCAGTTTTACTGGAAAATGCAAAGGCCGTAAAAAATAGTTATATAAACAAGTTAACAAATGAAGAACAAGGAATAAAAAGTGATATAGAACTTTACCAAAATGAATTAGATTTAGTAGAATTAGAAATATTGATATCAGCAATGGAGGGTAGAGGTTCACAATATGTTGGAGGAACATTTGCATGGCCAACACCAGGTTACTATACAATTACTTCAAATTATGGTATGAGATTACATCCCATATTGAAAACTTTTAGAAAGCATACTGGACTAGATATTGGTGCACCAAAAGGAAGCTATGCAGTTGCTGCAAACGATGGAATAGTTATAAAGTCTACTTATTCGTATTCATATGGAAATATGGTAATGATAGACCATGGAGGAGGAGTTTCAACATTATACGCACACGGTTCTGAAACAATTGCAAAGGTTGGCGATGTAGTAAAAAGAGGAGAAGCGATTATGAAAGTGGGTTCAACTGGATGGTCAACAGGACCACATTTACACTTTGAAATAAGAATAAATGGGCAAACAATAGATCCATACCCATATTTAGTATCAAATCGTACAAGAAATACAATCCCTACGAGCAATACAGCTGATACAAATACTACAAATGATACAAATTTAACTAATAATATAGAACAATAAAGGAAGGTATATTATGTTTAAAAAATTAATTAAAAGTATTATTATAATTACAGTAATTTCTGTACTAGTATTATCTGGAAATATTATGATTGCATTAGCAACTTCACAATCAGACTTAAATAATATTCAAAGTGAGATAAATAATACAAAAAAAGAGATAAATAATGTTGGAGATAAAATATCAGAAACGATGAAACAAGTCCAAACTCTAAGTACTCAAATAGCAGGATATGAGAGCGAAATAGAGGATTTAGATGTAAAAATTGATGAGTTAACAAATAAAATAAATGAAGCAGCAGGACAAATAAAAGTAACAGAGGAGAAATATAATCATCAACTAGAACTTTTAAAAGCAAGATTAGTTGCAATATATGAGGCAGGAGAAACCTCATATTTAGATGTTTTACTTGCTTCAAAAAGTATAACAGATTTTATAACCAAATACTATACAATATCTGAAATACTAGAAAGCGACAAAAATTTAATGGAACAAATGGAGCAGACAAGAATAAGTTTAGAGGAATCTAAAAATTTATTAGAAACAGGAAAAGAGCAAGTAGAAGCTTTAAAGAAAAGCAAGGTTGATACAGCAAGTTCACTAAAACAATCACAAGCAGTAAAACAATCATACGTAGATCAATTAAGTGAGCAAGAAAAAGCACTAGAAGCACAATTACAAGAACAAGAAAAAGAAGAACAAAGAATTAAAAACGAACTAGCTCAAAAAGAAAAACAATATGAAAATGAAATTGCTAATTTAGGCGGTTCAGGAACATTACAAAAGCCAGTTAAAACAGGTGTTATAACAGCAACTTGGTACTACCCTTCAGGAAGATTCCATGGAGCATTAGATTATGGTATTCCTGTTGGAACAAAGGTGTATGCGGCAGAAGAAGGAATTGTGCTAAAAGCTGGTTGGTCAAGTAGTGGATATGGCTTCCATGTTTGGATACAACATGCAAATGGACTAAGAACCTGTTATGCTCATGGTTGTGGCACAATTTATGTTAAAGAAGGGTGGAAGGTTGAAAAGGGGCAATTAATTATGCTTAGTGGAAACACAGGAAATTCAACAGGACCACACTTGCACTTTGAGGTAAGAGTTTATCCATATTCATTTAGATATGGTGGCGGAGGAAACGATTGCAGAAGAGACCCAAGAAATTATCTATAATAATATAGAAAAAATAGAATATAATATAAACAAAAGAATTAAACAAGGCGAGCATAGCTCGCCTAATTTGAGATTATACAAAGAGACGATACATAAAAAATTGTTTCTAAGGAAAGGAAGAATTAAGAATAATGGAAACAAACAAGAAAGATAAAATTTATAAAATAATAATGTTGATTTTTATTACTGCTATAATAACATTTATGATTACATCAGTTGGGATGCATAATTACTTTGTAAATATGGATATTTCTAAAGATTCTGAGGATATAACCAGAAAACTAGAAAAAGTTAAACAAAAATTAGAAGAGTATTACATTGGAGATATTGATAAAGAAAAGCTTCAGGAATCAGCTATTAAAGGATATGTATCAGGGCTAGAGGATGAATATACCGAATATTTAACTAAATATGAATATGAAGATTTAATAATGGGGGTTACAGGAGACTACGTAGGTATCGGTGTATATATGTATCAAAATAATGATGGAAACATTGTAGTTTTAATGCCAATTGAAGATTCTCCAGCAGAGGAAGCAGGTTTAAAGTCTGGAGATATAATAGTTTCGATTAATGGAGAATCATGTTTAGAAATGGATATAAACGTAGCTTCTTCTAAAATCAAAGGTAAAGAAAAAACAACTGTGGATTTAGAAATTTTACGAGGAACAGAAACTATAGATATGACGATTGAAAGAAGAACCGTAGAAATAAAAGATAGCAACTCAAAAGTACTAGAAGGGAATATCGGATATATTGATCTTTCAACATTTGATGAGAAATGTAGTAATAATATAAAGAAATACTTGGAAGATTTTGAAGGTGAGGGAATAAAATCAGTAATTATAGATTTAAGGAATAATACAGGAGGAGTAGTTACAGAGGCAATTGACTTTGCAGAACTATTTATAGAAAAGGGAAATGTAATAATGCGTTCATACAATAAAGCAGGTAAAGAAACAGTAATAACTTCTGACAGTAAAAGAACCTTTGATATGAAGGTAGTTATACTAGTAAATGAATATTCAGCAAGTTCAACAGAAATAGTAACAGCAGCATTAAAAGACAATAATGTTGCAACTATTGTTGGAACTACAACTTATGGAAAAGGTGTAATGCAAGAAATAATACCAATGTTTGAAGGCAAAGGTGCTTTAAAGGTAACAATAGAAGAATTTAAAACTCCAAATGGGGATAAAATCAATGAAGTAGGAATAACACCAGATATAGAGGTTGAAAACAACCCAGAAACAAAAGAAGATGAACAATTACAAAAGGCAATTGAAACATTAAAATAGAACGTAGGGTCGGAAGCTACACTTCTGACCAAACAAAATACCAAAAAAGGAGACAAAAATGGATAAGGAAAAGAAGAAATCAATACGATTTAATACAATGGCAATAATATTAATAATTATATTTTGTATTGCAATAACCCCAAAAACTTTACAAAATGATACTTACTATACTATAAAAATAGGGCAATACATTTTAGAAAATGGAATAACTATGCGGGGAACCATTTGCATGGCATAAAAATCTGGCATATACATTTCCACATTGGGCATATGATGTACTAATGTTTTCAATATATAATATTGGCGGGATGACAGCAATATATATATCAACAATAGTGTTCGCTTCAATTTTAGGAATTATAATGTATGGTGTTAATGTTAAACTCGCAAAAAATAGAATAATATCGTTTATACTAACAATTGGAACATTATATTTATTAAAGCCATATATATGTGCAAGAGCACAACTTGTAACATTTATTCTCTTTATACTAACAGTTTATTTCATAGAGCAGTTCTTGGAGACAAAAAAAATAAGATATGCAATTGGATTAACAATAATACCAATACTAATAGCAAATTTGCATATAGCAACTTTTTACTTTTATTTTATTCTATATATGCCTTATATTGCCGAATTTATGATATATATTCTTTCTTATTGTAATGTAATAATAAGTAAAACAGTAATTGAAAATATTAAAAAGAAAATACAAAAACAAGGAGAAACAGAAGAATTACTTGAAAAATTAAAAAAAGCAGAGGAAAAGTATAAAAGATTAAAATCAAAAGAAGATGAAAGAATACAAAAAAATTATAAAATCAGAATATGTTATAATAACAACATAAAAATATTAATTATTATATTTGTAATTTGCCTATTCACGGGATTTTTAACACCTCTTGGAAAAACACCATATACGTATTTAATAAAAACAATGCAGGGTATCAGTACTAAAAATATTAGTGAACATCTACCAATTGTATTAGCAGATAATGCTAAAATGTTGATAACGTTTGCAATATATATTGGTGTACTTATGTTCACACGTGTAAAAGTAAGACTTTCAGACTTATTTATGCTAGCTGGTTTAGCATTATTAACAATAATGTCAAGAAGACAAGCATCAATGTTTTGTTTAATTGGTGTAATAATACTAAATAGGTTAATTATGGAAATTTTCACAGTGTATAATAAAAAAGACGTATTGAAAAAACTAGAGGATTTTTCAGCTAAAATTTGGGTAATAGCAATAATATCAGCTATTGTTATTGGAATATCAATACACCAATATTCAAAACAGGCAAAAGACCAATATATAAATGAAAATGATTATCCAGTACAAGCTGCAAATTGGATAAAAGAAAATTTGGATTTATCTAGTCTAAAATTATATAATGAATATAACTATGGAAGCTACTTAATTTATCAAGGAATACCAGTATTTGTAGACTCAAGATGTGATTTGTACTTGCCAGAATTTAATGAAAATGTATATGTTTTTAGAGATTTTTTAAATATAAACAATATGAACTTAAAAAATGTCGAATCAAAAATTGATGAATATGGATTTACACATTTTATTGTATTAAGTGATACTAGATTTAAAATATACCTAGATGATCATCCAGAAGAATACAGGGTAATATATCCAACAGAAGATATACAGGATAATAACTTTACCATTTATGAAAGGATAAATAATAAATGAAAAGAAATATGTATTTAATTATACTACTAATAGCGGTAGATCAAATAATAAAAATACTAATATGCAATACAATAGCAGTATCTAATGAAACTATAATATTATTACCACACATAGCATTAAACTATGTCGAAAATACTGGAGCTGCGTGGGGAATGTTTAGTGAGAGAATACTCCTAATATTCATAGATATAATAGTAATATTTGTAATATTAAAAGCATTGTTAAACAAAAAATACGAGTTTAATAATAATGCAAAGCTAGGTATGTCTCTAATACTAGCAGGGGGGTTTGGAAATTTAATAGATAGAATATTTAGAGGATATGTAGTAGACTATATAGACATAACGAGATTATTTGACTACCCTATATTTAACTTTGCAGATATTTGCATAGTAGTAGGAGTTATATTAGTAATTACAGTAATTATAGTAAATACGGTAAAAGACCAGGAGAATATAGATGAAAAAGTATAATATAGAGGAAATTGGTAGATTAGATAAAATTGTAAGTAATTTAGAGACGAACTTATCAAGAGAAGCTGTACAAAGAATGATTAAAAACGGAAAAATTTTAGTTAATGGAAAACAAGAAAAACCATCATATAAAACAAGTATAGGAGAAACCCTTACAATAGAAGAGGAGAAAGCTGAAGAAATAGATTTAAAGCCTCAAGAAATGCCATTAGATGTTATATATGAGGATGACGATATGCTTGTAATAAACAAAGAGAAGGGAATAGTAGTTCATCCAGGAAATGGAAATCCAGATGGTACACTTGCAAATGCAGTAATGGCTAGATGCAAGGGTGGTTTATCAGGGATAGGTGGAAAGATAAGACCAGGAATTGTACATAGAATAGATAAAGACACATCAGGACTTGTAATAATAGCGAAAAACGACAAGGCACATATAAACTTAAGTAATCAGATACAGAAAAGAAAAGTAAAGAAAACATATATAGCATTAGTAAGAGGCGTTATTAAAGAAAATGAAGCAACAATAAATATGCCAATAGGAAGAAGCACCAAGGACAGAAAAAAGATGGCAGTAAGCAAAAATGGAAAGGAAGCAATAACAAATTTTAAAGTGCTAAAAAGATTTACAGGATATACTTTATTAGAGGTAAACATTGAAACAGGAAGAACGCACCAAATAAGAGTACATTTAGCAGAAATAGGTTTTCCAATAGTTGGAGATATAGTTTATTCTAACGGAAAAAATCCTTTTAATGTAGAAGGACAAATGCTACATGCAGCAAAGTTGGAACTAAAACATCCAACAACCCAGAAAGATGTAACTTTTGAAGCCACACTACCAGAATATTTTAAAAAAATTGTGAAAGAATTAGAAAAACAAATGTAGGGGAGGTGGATTTCTACATTTACCCTAATTAGGATACATCAATTATATCCAACATGGAAAGGAATAAATATGGAACTAAGATTACAAAAATACTTAGCTGAAGCAGGAATTGCTTCAAGAAGAAAGTGTGAAGAGTACATATTACAAGGCAGAGTAAAAGTGAATGGAAAAATAAGTACTCAGCTTGGAACCAAGGTCATACCAGAAAATGATAATATTGAATTTGATAATAAGCCAGTACCAAAGCCAAAAGAAGAACACACATATATATTATTAAACAAGCCAATAGATTATGTAACAACAGCAAAGGATCAATTTGGAAGACAAACTGTATTAGATTTAGTAAATACAAAAAAAAGACTAGTTCCAGTAGGAAGGCTAGATATGTATACATCAGGGGCATTAATATTAACAGATGATGGCGACTTTGTATACAAAATAACACATCCAAAATATGAAATAACAAAAACCTATACAGTAACCTTAAAGGGAAAGGCAACTATAGAGGACGTTAAGAAACTAGAAAATGGAGTAGACATAGGTGATTTTGTAACAAGTAAAGCAAAAGTAAAAATTTTAAAAATAGATGAAGAACAAAACAAATCTAGACTAGAAATAACAATTAATGAAGGAAAAAACAGACAAATAAGGAGAATGTGCGAAGCTATACGGCAAGAAAGTATTAGCACTTCACAGAAGTAAAATAGGAAATATTGGAGTAAAAGACTTAAAAATAGGGACATGGCGCTATTTAAAACAAAAAGAAGTTGACGAATTGCTAAAAAATTGATATACTAATTAGAGAATAAAAAGGAGGAACTTTTTATGGTAGAAGATGAAGAAATAAAAACAAGCATATCACCATTTGCAATGAGAGAAGGAGAAATAAAGACCTTTGATGGTAAAGATGGATATATCTCAATTAATCAAATAATCAATAAAATAAATATAGGACATATAACAGATATACATTTCAAAATTCTAGAGTTGGTCAATGAATTTGAATTTATAACCTCAAGACAAATATATCAAATACTTGAAGCAAGAGGAGAGAATTTAAAGTCCCAAGATAAACTAAATAATAAGCTAGACCAATTAATAAAAATGAAAATTTTAACAAGATATTATTTTACAGCAGAAGAAGGAAAAGGAATATATAGAATTTATTGCTTAGAAAAAATGGGAAAATATCTATTAAATTCAAGAGGAATAGAATGCAAATGGCAACCAACAGATAACACAAAACCAGTAGGTATGATAAAGAAAAGACTAGCAGGAAATCAAGTAATAATATCATACTTAAGAAAAGTAAAAGCCTTTGATAGTTACAAAGTAAAACCAGTATTTACAGCCAAACAAATAGGAAAAAACTTTAAATTGCATGCAGGAATAAAACTAAGCAAAGCAGGAAAATCAGCAGACTTAGTATTTGAAGCAGTAAGAAGGGAAGAAAACTGGGAAAAGAAATTAATCGACAAAATGAATTTATTAAAAGACTTCTATGAGAACTTTGTACAATTTGATTCTGGATATGAAATAAAACCACAACTAGTTTTATTATGTGAAGATGACAAACACACAATAGAAACGTTCAAAGTTATAGTATCAAATAATCTAGAAATATCAAACATGAAAATCTGCTTTACAACAGATTTAAAACAAAATAGTACAAGTTTAGTAAATTCATTAACAGAGTTTGTATTAGATGAAACAACAGAAAAATACAAAATACAAGAATTGAATTTGAAGATATTAGAGTAAAGTGCGTTAGAAAACGTAGGAAGTAATTTTCAAGATTATTTCCTACGTTTTATTATTATTTTTTATTATTGTTCAAATTAAAGCTAATTGCATCTTCATTATTAAATAAGTAACTTGAATCAGTTGTGTCAGTTTGAACTGGATCAATTTCCATATCCTCTTCATCAAAGTCTACAAGCTCTGGGTTAAATTTTTGTTTCTTAGATTTTTTGTTTTCTTCGTGTAATATTCCACTATTAAATTTATCAAAATTGTAATCTTTAACTTTATGAGGCTCTTTATATTTTGCTTCTAGAAAATCTACAGTACCATAGCTTACTACATTTTTACCCTTTTTATCCTTGGTCTTATAAATACAAGTTTTGAATTTTAAACCTTGTATTTTAGCAACTCTCATAGTATTTTTCCATTCCCAATTTATACCATTAATTTTGCTTGAATCATAATCGTTACTAAGAGACCACTCACGTCTTTCTCCAAATTCTTTTTCCCACCAAGCATATTCTTCAGGAGTACAGTTACCAAAAGTTATTTTAGTTGGGCAGTTTGATAAAAGATTTTGCATAAATGGACTATGTACTCCACCTAGGTTATTCAAACTTTGAGCTGATAAAATTGTACCAACTTTAAATTTTCTATATAATGTAAACATATCAGAGAAGAAAGGACTTGCATATTTGTCGAATTCGTCTACATATAAGAAATATGGTATTCTTGTTTTATCAGTACCTGGACGACCTTCAACTGCACACATAAATAATGTTAGGAAGAAACGTCCAAAACCTTGATGAGCAGTACCACCAATATCAGCTGGTCTAGTACATATTAAAATAATTTCTCCGTTTTTTAACACATCATTAAAGTTTAGATTATTACGTCTTTTACAAATTATATCTCTTACAGAAGCTGCTCTTAATAACTCTTCAAGCTGAGCTGTAGCAAAATGTACATATCTTTGCATATCACTACGACCTTTTGACTCTTTATAAAAATGTTGTTCAAAATAAGCAATTTGGAATTGGTATTTTTCAACTAAATCTGGCTCAGTTTTCAAGTCTTCGCATAATTCTTCAACTAAATCAAAATTCGTCAAACAATGTAGTAAGTCTTCTAAAGTAGGCAAGTCTCCATTATGACGTCTTGGGTACATTTCACCTAAGAACACACATATATTTTGTATAGCTTGATAAGCTAAATCCTTCATATAAGCAAGCTCAGCTGTTGCACTTGCAGCATTATATAAACCTTCTAATGTTAAGGCAATCATTAAACCTGCAAGAGATGGTGAAGGCAAAGTGAATGGATTTAAACCTGGAGAATTAGCATCAAATGGATCTATAATATGTGTTGGTATTCCAAAGTTTTTAGCAACATCAGCTATTTTATAAGTTTGCTCATGATCTGGTGTAAGTGAAGCCAAACCTAAATTTTTATAAACAATAGTACCATCAGGCATTGTTCCATACACCAATTTTTTTATATGTTCTTTATAAGCATTTTCCTTACCTTGTGCGGGTGAAATCATATCCAATCTAAAGTTAGCATTTAAGTAATCTTTACCATAAGGACAGTCTAATACAGCAAGTCCATTCTTTAAAGCACTATATCCCATTTCTTTAGAAGTTTCACGTAAGAAATATTTTTTTTCTAAGTCTCTTGCCATCATAGGTTCCATAATTAAAGCAGATTTTCCTGTACCAGAAGGACCTATAATTAAAGTGGTTTCAAATCTTCTTTTTTCTAATAATTTTACTGGTTTACCAGTTGACCTATCTGTACATAGAGTTACTTCAAAACTATAAGGTCCAGTACCTTCTGGAGAGTTTGTAATATCTATTCCTCCATAATCAAGGATAGAGTCTTGGAAGTTGTTAGGAAAAATTGGGTCATTAATTATTTTATATAACCAGAAAAATAATTTATAAAATGTCATTAATAATATATAAATTGGAGTTAGTGAAAGTGCTCTTTTTGTAGCTCTAGCAAATGTTGATAAAAATGTATTTGCATTAGGCACAGACATTACACCAATCCAAGCTAATCTATTAAGCCATTGAATAGCCATTGAAATTCCTATAATATAGAAGGCAACCCAAAAAGCATAAAAGAATGAAAGCTTTACTTTGTCTGATTTAGCAAATTTTGATGGAATTGAAAATGCATATGCAAAAATTGGACAAGCTAAAGCAAATGTATATTTAATCGGTCCCCAATAATTTACTGACATTCCAGTAGAACATAAGAAAATTAATTCAACAATTCTATCTATTAAAATATAAGCAGTTAACAATGTTAATATATATGTAAAGAATGTATTTCTATCTGTTTTTAAGAGTTTTAAAAATTTATCCAATAACTTCACCGTTAATTCCTCCAATAACATATTTATACATATATATTATCCTATAAAAGTCGAAAAAAAACAAGTCTTTTTAGTAATTTTATCATAAAATTTACCATAAACTTGTATTAACAACACGGAAATGGAGGCAAATGATTGAAAAAAAATAAACAGAGCTTTATGCAAGGTGTAATGATATTAATGTTATCACAAATTATCATAAAACTTGCAGGACTTGTATATAAAATATATCTTACAAATAAACAGGGCTTTGGAGATACAGGTAATGCTATATTTTCTGCGGGCTTCCAAGTTTATACTTTATTTTTAGCAATATCTTCTATTGGTGTGCCAAATGCAATATCACAAATGATATCAGCAAAGGTAGCATTAGGAGACAATAAGGGAGCATATAGAATATTTAAAGTTGCAATTTCTATATTTGGTGGCATAGGATTTATAGGTACAACAGTTTTATTTTTGAATGCAAATAAAATTGCTAATAATTATTTAGGAATACCTGAGGCAGAAATGACAATAATGGCTCTAGCACCATCTATATTTATTGTTGCAGTTTCATCAGTGCTTCGAGGATATTTCAATGGAAGAGAAAAAATAAGGATAACAGCAAATTCACAATCTTTAGAGCAGATATTAAAAACAATACTAACAATAATAATGGTAGAGATTTTGTCTACTTTATCAAAGAAAAATACTGCTACAATAGTTGCAGGAGCGGCAATTGCAGCAACTATTTCAACTTTTTTCAGCTTTGCTTATTTGTATATTTTATATTTTAAGAATAAGCAAGAAGTATGGAAGGACGTTATAACTTCAACATTAAAGGAAAGAGAATGCATAAGTAGGATAATAAAAAATATATTATATATATCATTTCCAATAACTATAACTTCACTACTTGCTACAGCAAACAAAACAATTGATACATTTACAATTGTAAATATAATTGGTAAATATATGGATAGAGAAAATGCCAAATTCCAATATGGGATTTTAAGTGGGAAAGTTGAAGGTTTAGTTGTCTTACCATATTCTTTTAATATAGCATTTGCAATAACACTAGTTCCAACAATTTCAGCAGCTCAAGCTAGAGGAGAAATAACTCAGGCAATTAAAAGAATAAAATTTTCAATATTAGCAACAATATTAATAAGTCTGCCATGTACAGCAATTTTATTCATTTTTGCAGAGCCAATATTAAAACTACTTTTTCCAAACGCATATTTAGGAAAAACAATGCTTAAGTTGAGCTCGCTGAGTATAATCTTCGTAGCAATTACACAAACTATAGGAGGAGTACTACAAGGGTTAAAAAGAGTAAAGGAACCAGCAATTGCTATTGGTATAGGCGCAATTGTTAAACTAACTTTAAATGTTGTATTATTACAAATTAAAGACTTAAATATTAATGGTGCAATAATATCAACAATAATTAGTCACATAATAACATTTATAATAAGTTTTTATTATCTAAAAAAATATGTACCTATCAACTTTAATATAATAAAATTTGTATTAAAACCAATTGTGACCACAACTATTATGGTATTAATTTCATTAACTACATATAGTAATTTGCAAATATGTATATCACAAAACTTAAACTTAATCTTTTCATTAATAATAGGAGGAATATCATATATAATAGCAATAGTTTTTCTAAGAATACTATCAAAAGAGGAAATTTGTATGTTGCCATATGGAAATAAAATTTACAAAACAAGAAACCGAAAGATACTGTAAAATAGCCTGTTACAGGAAACAAGTATCTTAAAAAGATTGAAAAATAAAGAAAAATAAAAAAACATAATAAAAAAAAAAGAAGGATTTTAGCTAAATATGGCGAATTATCTAAATAGTAGGTACACATCTACACTAAATCAAACTTTTATAGGAGGTAGTTTTAAATGAACAAAGCTGAATTAATCGCAGCAATAGCTGCAAAAACAGGAGATACTAAAAAGGGAGCAGAAGCATCTGTAAATGCATTTGTTGATGTAATAACAGAAGCACTAATTGAAGGAGATAAAGTTCAATTAGTTGGATTTGGTTCTTTTGAAGTAAGAAAAAGAGCAGCTAGAAAAGGTAGAAATCCACAAACTAAGGAAGAAATCAGAATACCTGCATCAAAAGCTCCAGTATTTAAAGCTGGTAAAGCATTAAAAGATTTAGTAAACAAGAAATAAGGTTTATATAAATTAAAAATAAAGGCGACCGGTTAGGTCGCTTTTTCAGCAATTATTCAAGGAGCAAAGAATATGGAAAACTTTATTACAACAAAAAATATCATTATATATTTAATAAGTATAAATATAATAGCACTATTTGCAATGTATATAGATAAACGTAAAGCGAAAGCCAATAAAAGAAGAATATCAGAAAAAACTTTGTTTATATTAGTTTTTCTAGGCGGAGGAATAGGAGGAATAGCTGGAATGTACCTATTTAGACACAAAACAAAAAAAGCAAGATTTGTAATAGGCTTTCCTGCCATCCTAATATTTGAAATTTTACTAGTAATAGCAATAGCTTTAAGCAAATAGTAGCAAACAAATATACCGTACACATAAAAAAGAAAAATAACAAAAAATAAAAAAACATCAAGACAAAAAAACATAAAAAGACAAAAGATGACAAAAATAAAACCCAATAAAATGAGTTATTCACAGAGTTATCCACAGTATCCACAGACAAAAAATAAAAAGTAACATATGGTAACATAAAATAAAAAAAATAAAAAACTATTGCCAATATAAAAAAAATAGTATAAAATATTGGTACTTATATTAATAAAATAATGGTAAATAACAAGGAATTTGCCTTGCAAATTTTAAGAAAGGGATGTTGTTATGAAAGAAAAATCAATGGACAAAATAGTAAATTTATGCAAAAACAGAGGATTTATATATCCGGGTTCAGAAATTTATGGAGGACTTGCAAACTCTTGGGATTATGGACCAATAGGTGCAGAATTAAAAAAGAACATAAAAGATTTTTGGTGGAGGAAATTTATTAGAGAGTCTAAATATAATGTTGGAATAGATGCCTCAATAATAATGAATCCAGAGGTATGGGTAACAACAGGTCATGTAGGAGGATTTAGTGACCCACTTATAGATTGTAAGGCTTGTAAAACTAGACATAGAGCAGATAAATTAATAGAGGAATGGGGCTTTAAGAAAGGCAAAGACATTTCAGGACTTGATGGATGGAGTAATGATGAATTAGTTTCATATATCAAAGAAAACCATATACCATGCCCAAATTGTGGAAAAGAAGATTTTACAGAAATACGTAAATTTAATTTAATGTTTAAAACATTTATGGGAGTAACTGAGGATGCAAAATCAGAAGTATATTTAAGACCTGAAACAGCACAAGGAATGTTTGTAAACTTTAAAAACGTTCAAAGAACAACAAGAAGAAAGTTACCAATGGGAATAGGACAAATGGGTCGTTCATTTAGAAATGAAATAACTCCAGGGAACTTCATATTTAGAACAAGAGAATTTGAACAAATGGAGCTAGAATTTTTCTGCAAACCAGGAACAGACTTAGAATGGTATGAATACTGGAAGGATTTCTGCAAGAAATGGTTAATGAGTATAGGAATAAAAGAAGAAAACTTAAGAATGCGAGAACACTCAAAAGAGGAATTATCATTTTACAGTAAAGGAACTACAGATATAGAATATTCATTCCCATTTGGATGGGGAGAACTATGGGGAATAGCTGATAGAACAGACTACGACTTATCACGACATATGGAGGCATCAAAAGTAGATTTAACATATTTAGATCCAGAAACAAATGAAAAATATATACCATACTGTGTAGAGCCAGCAGTAGGTGTTGATCGAATTTTTCTAACAGTTTTATGTGATGCTTATGACGAAGAAGAAATCGCAGAAGGAGATGTAAGAACAGTATTACACTTACACCCAGCAATAGCACCATATAAAGTAGCAGTATTACCACTATCTAAGAAATTAAGTCCAAAAGCAGAAGAAATATATGAGATGCTATCAAAAAAATATATGTGCGAATATGATGAGGCAGGAAGTATAGGAAAAAGATATAGAAGAGAAGATGAAATAGGAACCCCATATTGTATAACTGTAGACTTTGAAACAGAAAATGACGATTCAGTAACAATAAGAGACAGAGACACAATGGAACAAGTAAGAGTAAAAATAGATGAACTAGAAAAATGGATAGATACAAAATTGGAAAACTAAAAAAAAGAGGTGAACAAAATTTAAAGTTCACCTCTTGAATTTTGCTTAAAAATATGATTTAATACTAAAAGTAATTGGGAGAAAAATAAAAAAACTTTTGAAAAAAGTATTGACATTTTTTTTAGATGATATATAATAACACCAAACAAAAGTTTGAAATAAATTAGGAGGAAATTTTATGAATACAGAAAATTTAGAAAAGAAAAAAGCATTAGAAACAGCATTAGGACAAATTGAAAAACAATTTGGAAAAGGTTCAGTAATGAAACTTGGAGAATATCAGGCAATGAATATTGAAGCAATACCAACAGGAGCATTAAGCTTAGATATTGCATTAGGAATAGGAGGTATTCCAAGAGGAAGAATTATAGAAATATTTGGACCAGAATCTTCTGGTAAAACAACACTTGCCCTACATGCAATCGCGGAGGCTCAAAAATTAGGAGGAGAAGCAGCTTTTATAGATGCAGAACATGCATTAGACCCAGTGTATGCAAAACATTTAGGTGTTGATATAGATAATTTAATAGTATCACAACCAGACACAGGAGAACAAGCATTAGAAATAGCAGAAGCATTAACAAGAAGTGGAGCAATAGATATAATTGTAGTAGACTCTGTTGCAGCTTTGGTACCAAAAGCAGAAATAGATGGAGATATGGGAGACGCACATGTTGGATTACAAGCAAGACTTATGTCTCAAGCATTGAGAAAATTAGCGGGAGTAATAAATAAATCAAAAACAGTTATAATCTTCATCAATCAACTAAGAGAAAAGGTTGGAGTAATGTTTGGAAATCCAGAAACAACACCAGGTGGTAGAGCATTAAAGTTTTACGCATCTGTCAGACTAGATATAAGAAAAATAGAAAACATAAAAACAGATGGAGAAGTTACAGGAGCAAGAGCAAGAGTAAAGGTTATCAAAAACAAAGTAGCACCACCATTCAGAGAGGCAGAATTTGATATAGTATATGGCAAAGGCATATCAAAAGAGGGTAATATATTAGATTTAGCTGTAAACTTAAACCTAGTGGAAAAATCAGGTGCATGGTTTAGCTACAAAGGAGAAAAAATAGGACAAGGAAGAGAAAACGCAAAACTATACATCAAAAATAATTTAGAAGTAGCCAAGGAATTAGAAGAAAAAATAAGAGACAACTTTAGACAAGCATTTGAAAATAGCTTAGGAGATGAAGAAGAGGAACCAGAACAAGAAAATGAAACAGAAGAGTAAATATAAAGAAATCTTGAGACCTCTTTGTTAATGAAAAATGATTTTTAGGAGAAGGCTTCGGAGGGGGATTTTAATATGGAAGAGTTAGAAGAATTTGATAAGCTGAAGACCAAGGTATTGAAATATGTGCTGTATAAGAAAAGAAGCGAAGCAGAAATAAGACGAAAGTTTTCAGAAAGTTCAGAAAAAATGTTAAATAAGGTTATTGACGATTTGAAAGAAAGCGGGTATATAGATGATAGTATGTATATAGCTCGAACAGTAAATGAATTTCAAAGGTTAAAGAATTTATCAATAAAAGAACTTGAGTATAAGTTGTTATCAAAAGGGCTTGATAAGAACGATATAGAGGATTATGTGTCTAAAAACAAAGAAGAACTATTGGAATATGAAGTAGCCTCTGCGAAGAATATATTTGCGAAAAAAGAAGCAATAATGGAAAAGGAAGATATAATACTATATTTAAATAAAAAAGGATATTTAAATGAAAGCATTAAACTTGCACAGGAGGAATAAAAGTAGGTGCTTATTTACAGAAAGGATATATAACAATGAACGAAATATTAACATTAGAAACGAAAAAGTATAATATAAAATTAGAAAATTTTGAAGGGCCATTAGATTTATTATGTCATTTAGTAGACAAGAATAAGATGGAAATAGACAAGGTAAATATAACTCAAATTACAGATCAATACATAGAATATTTAAATGCTATGGAGGAGCTTAACTTAGAAATTGCAAGTGAGTTTATTGTTATGCTATCAACCTTAGTATATTTAAAATCAAAGCACCTTCTACCAAAAGAAGCGGAAAATGAAGAGGAGATAACAGAGGAAGAGCTTATAAGAAGAATTATAGAGTATAAGAAATATAAAGAAATAGTAAAAACATTAAGAGAAAATTATAATATATATTCAAAAAGAATATTTAAATCACCTGAAAAAATAGAACTACCAAATAGAAAACTAGAAAAAAAGTATGAGAAGGAGAACATAATAGAAAGCTATAAATCTCTTATAGAAAGAAATGAAGATAAAGTTAACAAAAATGCAGTTAACATTGAAAAGATTGCAATACTTGAAACGGTAACAGTAGCAAGCAAAGTAAAAGATATATTTAGGGAATTAGTAAAAAAACAAAAATTCATATTTAGTAAATTATGTACAAGCAAAAAATATACAAGACTAGAAACAGTAACAGCCTTTTCTGGAGTTTTAGAATTAAGTAGGAGAAATAAGATAATAACAAATCAGGAAAAAAACTTTGGAGACATATTAGTTGAGAAAAAGTAAGCATTTTCCTTGATTTTTATAAAACTTTGTGCTACAATGGTAAGGTCAAATTAAAAGCAAAGGGTGAAGAATATGAAAACTTTATTAATAATAATATACTCAATTGTTGCAATCGTATTAACAATATTAACGTTAATACAATCAAAAGATGATGAAGGAGCATCAGGAACCATAACAGGAGCTAGCAGTTCTTTCTATGAGAAAAACAAAGGAAGAACAAAGGAAGGACAACTTAAAAAAATTACAATTATACTTGGTGTGCTATTTATAGTACTAGCAATTGCTCTAGGAATAGTATATTAGTATATGCCGTTAATCATAATAACAGCATTGGGAAATATAAGTGCAATTAAAGCAAATATGAAGGTAACAATACCTGCAGAGGTATTGTTATTTGTTTTTATCTCATAAATTCCATAACTGATACTTCTAATAAAAATATACAAAGAAATAAAAGCAAAAATTATAATCATAAATATAAAACTCCTTCCTAAATTTTATTATACAAATATCCACCTTGAATATTAGAATGAACAGATACCTTAAAAGAGGCGTTTTGGTAATTATCAAGCCAATCTGAATCTAACCAATCTTGCCAGGTAGTATATTTAGGCAAAACGTATTCACCGAAAACCTGCTATGTCAGCATTAAAGGCTTTGGATGTTTTATATAAATAATCAGTGATATGAGCTTCAAAATAAGCATTTAAAGTATCATTCAATATGTTTAAACAATATTCATCAGACAAGTTTAGGCTATTATAAACAGTTGGCACATTACCAGTTATCCAAACTTCACATTCTATATAAGGATAATTGTTTAAAAATGTTACCTTCTTTTTAGTTTTCTTATTTAAATTTATATAAAATGAAACGTTATTGTTAGCATCAAAAGGATTAGTAACATTTACTGTAGCATTATTCAAATTATTAGTAAGTATTAAATGACATAGGGTTTCTAAATTATTAAGCTCACCTACTAATTTATCATTACGAAAAACAGCAATTCCCATACTTTCAACATTATTATTAGAGGAAATAGGAGTTTTACCAGCAGTATAATTATCATCTAGAGTAGAAGCACCTGTATTGATTTTATACTGAGTTTCTTTTGTATTAATACCTACTAAAATAGCTGTGGCATCTGAGGATGTATTTATTATGTTATAATAAAAATCAGATAGGGTTATATTAGCTACATATCCAGTATATTCGCTAGAATTAAAGTTAGATTCAAAATACTCTGCGGGATTAGCTTCAAAAACCGGACTAGAATTTTCTAAAAAGTCATAAGCATCACATTTACTAATTATAATGTTACAATCTGGTCTTAATTCAATACTATTCATTAATGTATATATAACATTTGAGATACCATATGAAGCAAATTCTTCAGAAATAATTACAGCCTTACAATGAGAAAGATTAACTTGTTTACTAATGTAGCTATTTATTAAAGTAATCCCAGAATCTATAGTAGAGCAATCGACTGATAAAATGGTAGAATTATTGCTAGAAGAACCACTAGATGATGTATTTGACTTTGAAGAATCTAATACTGCAAATTGGATAGTAAGTTTTAAACTATGTGTATCTGATGAATCAATACCAAGAGCAATAGCATATGCTTTTGATTCTACACCTCTAATATTATAACAACCAGTAAGCATAAATATAGATAAAAAGCAAATTAACATTAACAAATAAACTTTAATTTTCATTTTTTAATCCTTCTTTTCTTAAAACAAGCTAATATAACAATCACAAGACTAATACCAAACACTAAAATTACCGTATAATTTCTAAAAAAAATTTTTGTAAAAGAGTTTACTGCTGCATTGTTTTTAAAAGCTAAACTGACTCCTATCAAAATAGCAGACACGCTGTAAACAAGCTCTTTAGAATCACTTAACTCAAAACCTTTTTTTATAATATAACTCATTAAATACACATTAAAACATATAAATGATAAAAAAGCTAAAAGCCAAGTAAAGATGAAAATAGCATCTAATCTCTGAAAGAATCGCCCTAATGAGACCAGCCTTGATATTAAATACAAGGAGAAATATTCATCAGCCTTAAAAGAATACGAAAAAGTCATAGTTAAAGCTAAAATAGTTAAAAGGAAATATAAGCTACAAATAATTATAGAAAAAATATATACCTTTTTAAAATCATTCTTGTCCTTCAAAAATGGAGGTAAAAAGTATAGGTATCCAATAATATTAAAGGCAAATATATTCATAGATTGATTTATAAATAAGTCTTTAGCACCATAGCCAAATATCGGAAAGAGCTTTTGCCAACTAAAGTCTCTAACAGAAATAGTGAATAATAATACAATTGATAAAATAGTAATGGGAATAACTATTAAGTTTGTTCCATATATAGCTTTCAAACCAATTTTACTAGAAATAACAATAGGTACAAAAGCAAGCAAAATTAAAAACAAAAGGTTATATCCAGAAAAATATATAATATGTGAATTATTAGCATAGTATCTTACACAAATAGCAGAGAAAGACATAAAAAGAATTACATATAAAACTGAAATCAAGCATTTTAAAGTTTTCCCACCTAAAAAACTTGAAATATCTAATAAGTCTAAGCTTGGGAATGGTTTAAGTAGTAATATAATAATAAATGTAAAAATTAAAGACAGTATACTTACATATATAATATTAATCCAAGAACCAGAACCACAATAATTAAATATAATTGATGTCATATTAAAAATTATATTATTAATAATTACTGCTAAACTTAATCCAATTGCTTCAATTTTACCAAGTTTTTGCATTGCATTCATTAATGCTCCTTTCTTTTTTAATTTGGATTTTGCCAAAATTTCCATTTTCTACTTATAACAGGTTGCTCAATAGGCCTTTTAGTATTTAAGAAGTCACTACGGTGTTCCCTTTTCCATATTGAGTGAATAAAGTAAGAAATAGAGGTATTAAAATTAGTAATAGGTATATATGGCTCTAAATATGAAACTCCAAAAGAGTTAAGACTACAAAGCATAGAAAGCTGCGAAAACAAGCCAACCGCGATACCTAAGAAACCTGTTACATACCCAAGGAAAATATATAAAAACTTATAAATCCTAAATGTAAAATTTAATGAAAAATCAGGTATAGCAAAAGAGCCTATGCCAGTTATTGCTACAATTATAATTGAAACAGGACTTACTAAATTGGCGGTTACTGCGGCCTCTCCTAATATTAATGCACCAATTATTCCTATTGTAGGACCTATAGGGCTAGGGATTCTAAGACCAGCTTCTCGTATTAACTCAAAAGAAATTTCCATTAGCAAAACTTCAATAACAACTGGAAATGGCACACTATTTCTCGAACCAGCAATTGTAAATAGAAGTTCTGTGGGAACGAGTTCTGTATGGAAATTAAGAATTGCTATATATAGTCCTGGTAAAAGTAGGGTTATAACAGCTGCAAAAAGACGTATTATTTTTAACAGATTTGCATATTGATGTTTTAAATTTAAATCTTCAGGAGATGATAAAAAATCTATTAAAATGGCAGGTACAATAAGAGAATAAGGTGAACCATTAACCAATATTACAACTCTGCCTTCGAGTAAATGATTTGCAGCTTTATCAGGTCTTTCGGTTGAAATCATCTGAGGAAACGCAGAACTACTATCATCCTGTATGAGCTGTTCAACATTTCCAGAGGAAATAACATAATCAACATCTAGATTTGAAAGGCGATATCTTACCTCAGAAACTAAAGAAGAATTTGCAATATTTTTCATATAGCAAATTGCCACTTTAGTTTTACTAGCATTACCAACTGTACTATTCTCAATAATTAAATCAGGTGTATTAATTATTCTTCTAAGTATAGAGGTGTTTGTTCTAAGTTTCTCAACAAAAGCCTCCTGAGCACCCCTAACTACAATTTCATTTTTGGGAGACTCTATACTCCTTGCTTCAAATCCCTTAACATCAATAGAAAAGGCAACGGATAGAGTATCAACAAAAAGAACACAGTCACCAGAATTCACAGTAGTAGCAACTTCAGAAAATTTAGTTATTTTCTTAACAGTATTTTGAGGAATAAGTTTATCAAAAATATAATTTTCCACATTAACCTTTTTATATTTTGTATATTTAACACCAGTTTTTGTTTGGCTAGACCTTGAAGAACTTTTTGTTTTCATTAATGGACGTAAAAGAAAGTTGTTAACCAAAGAAGAGGAAATCATGCCATCAATACCTAAAAACAAAGCACTATATGTCTTACCAGCAATATCAATTTTAAATGGACGCATAATAATATCACTATTAATTAAAGTGTTATATTGAACTTGGAGATAAGTGTAGTTCTTGTTAAGATTAGAATATATATTATGGTCAGGCAAGAATGAATCTGGCGAAGGGTTAACATTGCTATTAGTATTATTCTCTTCTAAAACGAAATCATATGAAATTGGAGGAGCATATACAAACCACTTTTTTATTAAATTTGAAAAATTACTCATAAAATAAGTTTTTCCTATTATAGAAAAAATATGCAAAAATATAATCAATATTGATATTCTTTCGACTTGCTTTAATATATTTTAATAAATCAACAAAATATTGCAAATTAAAAGCTAAAAAATCTCACTATAACATAAAAAAAAAATAAAATTATTTACATTCTTCAAGACTTATAGTATAATTGGAACAGATTATAAAAGAATGGGAGAGAGTAATATGAAAAAGATTTTTAGATATGTAATATTATTAATAGCATTATACTTAGTAGTTCAATTATATGTGTTTTTACTAATGAAGCAATATTATAGAGATATGAAAAATTACAATATACTAGTTGAAAGTCCAAAAATTGAAGTTACAGAAAGTAAAGTAGCAAAAAATAAAGGATATATAAAAGGCAAAATAACAAATAATACAGATGAATTGATTAAAAATCTAAAAGTTAAATTTGACTTCTATGATGAGCAAGGAAAATTTGTAGGCGCAGAATATAAAACGGAAGAAATATTTAATGTAAGTGAAACGGTAAGTTTTGACATTAAATATGAATATGAGAACATATCAGAAATTAAAATTAGTGTTATAAAATAGAAAGGAAGAACAGATGGAGGACGAAAATTTATTAGTCCCAAATTTGGAAAACCGTGAAGAAGAAATATCAGAGTATTCTTTAAGGCCAAAAAATTTAAGGGAATATATTGGACAAGTAAAAGTAAAAGAAAATATGAAAATATATATAGAAGCAGCTAAAAAAAGAGGGGAACCATTAGATCATATATTACTTTATGGTCCACCTGGATTAGGAAAAACAACGCTTGCCAATATTATAGCCACAGAGATGAATTCCAATATAAGAATAACTTCAGGACCAGCAATAGAAAAACCAGGAGATTTGGCAGCAATTCTTACTAACTTGGCTCCAAATGATGTTTTATTCATTGACGAAATCCATAGATTGAATAGAAGTGTTGAAGAAATTTTATATCCAGCTTTAGAAGATTACAATTTAGACATTATAATAGGAAAAGGACCAAGCGCAAGATCAATAAGATTGGATTTACCAAGATTTACATTAGTTGGCGCAACGACTAGAGCAGGTTCACTTACAACACCACTTAGAGATAGATTTGGTATAGTAAATAGACTAGAACTATATACAGATGACGAACTAACTACAATAGTAAAAAGGTCAGCAGAAATATTAGAAATAAAAATAGATGAAAACGGAGCAAATGAAATAGCAAAACGTTCTAGAGGAACTCCTAGAATTGCAAATAGATTATTAAAAAGAGTAAGAGATTATGCAGTAGTATTAGGAGATGGAAACATAACAAGAAAAATAGCTGATATTGCTCTTCAAAAACTTGAAATAGATGATATGGGGTTAGACAATATAGATAGAAAAATATTAGAAACCATAATATTAAGTTATGCAGGTGGACCGGTAGGAATAGAAACACTTGCTTCAACAATAGGAGAAGAGGTTGAAACAATAGAAGATGTATACGAACCATATTTAATGCAAAAAGGCTTTATAGGAAGAACATCAAGAGGAAGAGTGACTTTACCAAAAGCATATGAACATCTAGGAATGAAGATTAATGAATAAGGGAGGAAATTATGAAAAAAGTGTCAGTTGTTATACCAATGTATTATGAAGAAGAAGTAGCAAGGGAATGTTACCAAAGGACTAAAAAGGTATTAGAAGAATTACAAGATTATGATTATGAAATGATTTTTGTAAACGATGGAAGCAAAGATAAAACTCTTGAAATACTAGAAAACACAGCTAAAGAGGACAATAAAGTAAAAGTAATTTCTTTTGCAAGAAATTTTGGACATCAAGTGGCAGTAACAGCAGGTTTAAGATACGTAACAGGAGATTGTATACTTATTATAGATAGTGATATGCAAGATCCACCAGAGTTGTTGCCAGAGATGATAAAACTTTGGGAAGATGGGAATGAAGTTATATATGGAAAAAGAAAAATAAGAAAAGGAGAATCACATTTTAAACTATTTACAGCAAAAATGTTTTATAAAGTACTAAATGGTTTATCTGATGTAGAAATACCAAAAGATACTGGAGATTTTAGATTAGTAGATAGAAAGGTTGTAGACGTAATAAATAGTATGCCAGAACACAATAAATTTCTACGTGGACTATTTAGTTGGGTTGGATTTAAACAAAAAGCTTTCGAATATGAAAGACAAGAACGTTTTGCAGGAAAAACAAAGTATCCATTAAAAAAAATGCTTAAACTTGCAGGAGATGGAATAATTAGTTTTTCTACAAAACCACTAAAAATTATAGGTGGATTAGGAATAATATCAATAATTATATCTTTCCTAATTTTGATATATGCAATCTTGTCATATATATTTAGTTGGGGAAACTTAACAGCAGGTTGGACATCTCTTATGGTTGCAATAACCTTCTTTGCAGGAATACAACTAACTTCAATTTGGATGATGTCTGAATACATTGCAAGAATATATGATGATACCAAAAAAAGGCCAGAATATATAATTGACAAAAAAATAAACATAAAAGAGGAATAAAATATGAAGTTATTAATGCATACTTGTTGTGCACCTTGTAGCATATATTGTATCTCTTATTTAAGAGAACATAACATAGAGCCAGTAGTGTATTGGTATAATCCAAACATACACCCATATAAAGAATATGAAGCAAGAAAGAACTGTCTGAAAGAATATACAAAAAGCATAGAAGTTAAAGCTATATTTGAAGATGAATATGGCCTAAAAGATTTTTGCAAAAATACAATAAATGATTTAGAAAACAGATGCACAAACTATTGTTATAAGGTAAGACTAGAAAAAACAGTGCAATATGCAAAACAAAACGGTTATGATACTTTCACAACCACCTTATTTGTGAGCCCATATCAAAAACATGAACAATTAAAAAAAATCTGCGAAGAATTAGCACAAAAATACGATATAAATTTTTTATATATAGACTTTAGGACAGGCTTCAGACAAGGACAAGCAAAAGCAAGAGAACTTGGACTATATATGCAAAAATACTGTGGATGTGTATTTTCCGAGGAAGCTAGATATTATAAAAGGAGAAATTAATGAAAAAACTAGTCAAACTAATAAAAACAATTTTTATCAATTACACAGAAAACAAAAAAATCATTTTCTTTAGATACTTATGTACTGGTGGATTTGTTACAATTATAAATATATTACTTTTATATTTATTTACAGAAATAGCATCCATAAACTATGCTATTTCAAACATAATATCTATGCTAATATGAGGATATAGAAGATTTTAATCATGTTCTCGAAAAATTCAATTCAATATATGAGAGGATATACCCTCTATTAGAATTATTATATAATGCTTATAGTAATAATCTTCCAAATTTAAATAGATTTTTAGATGCAATTACAATGATAGAATATTATTCTAGAGAATTTGATAATACTGAAGCCTTAAAACTAACAAATATAAAACTAGCTAGGCAAGGAAAAAATAAAAAGGATGAGCCAGAATTTAGAGATAGAGTGAAATCACTGATAATAAATGCAAATGAAGTATTCAAGTTTTCTGAAAGTGAAATTGATGAAATTTCTAAAAATGTTAAAGATGGAAGAACTTATTATGTGCATTATGTGAAAAATGGTTGGAAATTATCTCATGATAAATTATTTAGATATTATAATTTTTTAGAAGACATTATATTATTAAATATATATAAACTAATAGAAATAAATATTACTCAAAACAAAGATATTACATATTTTAATTCTTATTATACAAAACAAGAGTTATTAAATAGAGAGGAGAAATGAGTTTGGATAACAGTTTAGAATTTAATTTTAGTGAAGTTATAAATATGATTGAAACAAGAAGAAATAATGCTTATAAGAAGGTTAATGAGGAACTAATATCTTTATATTGGGATTTTGGAAAATATATAAGTGAAAAAGTAAATGATTCTAATTGGGGAGATAAAATTGTTGATAAATTAGTAGAATTTATGAAAAGAGAATATCCTACAATGAGAGGATTTAATAGAGCAGGAATATATAGAATGAAACAATTTTATGAAACATATAAAGATAATGAAATTGTCGCTCCAATGGTGAGACAAATTAGTTGGACTCATAATGTTATGATATTAGGCGCCACTAATTCAATAGAAGAAAAAGAATTCTATATAAAAATGTGCATAAAAAATAATTATTCCAAAAGAGAATTAGATAGACAAATTTCAAGCGGATATTTTCATAGATATATGTTATCAGATGGTAAGGCAAATCAAAGTTTATCAAAAACTGTGGGAGAAGAGGATTATCCAAATACAAAATTACTAGATACATATAGTTTGGAATTTTTAGATTTACCAAATCAATATTCAGAAAAAGACTTGAAAAAGGCAATTATTTCTAATATGAAAGATTTTATATTAGAGATAGGAAAAGATTTTACTTATGTAGGCGAAGAATATAGAGTGCAAGTAGGCAACGAAGATTTTTATATTGATTTATTATTTTATAACCGAACATTAAGTTGTTTAGTTGCATTTGAGTTGAAAATTGGAAAATTTAAACCAGAATATATATCAAAAATGGATTTTTATTTGGAGGCATTAGATAGACAAGAAAGAAAAGAAAATGAAAATCCAAGTGTAGGAGTGATTCTATGTGCAAGTAAAGATGAACAAGTTGTTGAATATGCAATGAGTAGAAGCATGTCACCTACTATGGTGTCTCAATATACTTTAAAATTGATAGATAAAAAATTATTAGAAAAGAAATTAAAAGAGATTAATGATATTGTAGAAGAAAACAATAATAAGGAATAAAATTGTGGTCTTAAGTAGCTATTGGAGAGGAAGCTAGATATTATAAAAGGAGAAATTAATGAAAAAACTAGTCAAACTAATAAAAACAATTTTTATCAATTACACAGAAAACAAAAAAATCATTTTCTTTAGATACTTATGTACTGGTGGATTTGTTACAATTATAAATATATTACTTTTATATTTATTTACAGAAATAGCATCCATAAACTATGCTATTTCAAACATAATATCTATGCTAATTTGTATAACTATAACATACATAATTAGCAAAAAAATAGTATTTGTCAAAAAAGTTAAAATTGGAGTAGTGAGAGAATTCATAAGCTATATAGCCATAGCTATTATATCAATATTTATTGATACAATTATTATGTATATACTTACAGAAAAATTCTCAATATATTATTTATTAAGCAAAATATTTGCTACATGTGTAAGTACAGTATCCAACTATATTTTAAAGAAAATAATATATAACAAATTCAAATATTAAGGAGAAAAATAATGCGAGAGAAACTATTTATTGGATTACCATGCTATAATGAAGAAAAAGATATAAACACACTATTAGATAGAATATTAAAAGTAAAACAAAAAGTACAGGAAAAGTTTAATATTGATGTTGAAATATTTTGTGTAAACGATGGAAGCAAGGATAATACAGAGAAAACAATAATAGATAGAGAAAAAGATGGAGTAAAATTAATAAACCATGATGTAAATAAGGGACTTGGTGAAGCTATGCGAACTATTTTAATGCATTTTATAAATCAAGGAAATGAAAATGATTATTTAGTTGTTATGGATAGCGACAATACTCATAATCCCCAATATATAATAGATATGATAGAAAAGCAAAAACAGGAAAAAGAACACATTATAATAGCTTCAAGATATCAAAAAGGGGCTACAATAACAGGATTAAAAAAACATAGAATACTTTTAAGCGACTTTGCAAAAATATGGTATAACATAATGTTAAAAATTCCAAATGTAAAAGATTATACTTGTGGGTATAGATTATATACACACGAGATTGCTACAAAGACATATAAAAAATATAGAGAAAACGTGATTACACAATCTAGTTTTGCTTGTATGATGGAAATTTTATATAAAATGTATTTATCAGGTGCAATAATAGGAGAAATACCATTTAAATTAGAATACAATCTAAAAGAAGGAACAAGCAAAATGAAGATAATAAAAACCTCAATAAACAGCATAATAACCACAGTTAAGATAAAAAAGCAAGGAGCAAAAAGCAAATGAAAAAAATTAAAGAAATTTTACCATATGTTATAATATTACCAATGGCGATTGTGTTAATATTAATGTCTAACACTTTTCCAACTAAAAAGGTTGGAACCTTTTGGGATGCAGCAGTATATTTAAATGTAAGTAAAAATCTAACAGAAGGACAAACTCTTTATAAAGATATTGTAGATAACAAAGGACCAGTACTTTATTTTATAAATTACATAGGGCTAAAATTAGGCGGACCATCACTAGTGTGTGTTATTGAATTCTTATTCATATATATTGCACTAGTATATATGTATAAAACATTACAATTAATTAATAAAAATAAGATAATAAGTCTCCTTACAGTTGGTGTTGCATTTATTTGTTATGCGAAATGCTTTACTTACGGACTAAGTTGCGAAACTTATGCTCTAACATTTTCAATGATTGCAATGTATAAATGTTTGCAATTTTATGAAAATGATAAATTTACAAAACTGCAATGCTTGCTAATAGGCATTTTATTTGGATTAACATTTTTCATTAGAGCAAATTTGATAATTGTTTTTGTAGCATTTGGCTTAGGAATAGCAATTAAATTAATAATGAACAAAAGAATCAAAGAACTTTTTGAATACATATTATTTTCATTTCTAGGGTTTATTATAGTATGCATACCAATATTTGCCTATTTACTAATAAATAATTGTGTATACGATTTTATAAAAAATGTCTTTATAATTAACACCACGATGAATAAAATAGGATTAATAAGGGCATCGAAACTAATGAGAAACATGATGCCAATATCATATTATAGCATATGCCTGTATATAGCTGTTGCTTGGTGGAATGTATTAAATAAAAAAGAAAAATATATAAGTGCATTTTGCTTAGGAATAATAACAATACTGTTTAACAGTATAAGTGTTAATATATATTATCATTATTTTATATCATTTTTACCGATATTAATCTTAGCATATAATTTTATAATTTATATAATTATCAAAAAATTAAAAATAGTAGGATATATATTAATAATAGTAGTTATTATACTATATACCTATAAATATTATAAATTAATATTTGTATTTGAAACATTTCAACCAAACAATAATGTGATAGCATATATACAAAATAACACTGAAGAAACTGATAAAATAGCAGTAATAGGATTTTATGATGAGATTTATTACTTATCAAATCGAAAACCAGCTTCAAGAATAACATACATACTAAGCAACAATGCTTTTGAAAGAAGTGTACAAGAAGAAATAGTTCAGGAATATATAGATGACATAAGAAAAAATAAACCAATTATAATAGTTGAAGACGAAAGCACCATCCAAAATATTATAAAATCAAACATAGATATTAGCAAATATGAAGAACTTAAAAATTCAGAATATACTTATGTACAGACATTAAATAATAAAAAGATATATAAGCTGATAAAATAATGCAGAAGGAGAGGTAAAAGAAATATATGAAAAATTTGATTTTAATAGATGGAAATAGCATACTAAATAGAGCCTTTTATGGTACAATGGCTACAAAAATATTAATGACAGAGGATGGAACATATACAAATGCTATATATGGATTTTTAAATATAATGTTTAAAATAATAGAAGATATAAAACCAGAATATATGGTAGTAACATTTGACCTAAAAGCTCCAACACATAGGCACAAATTGTATGAAGGATATAAAGCCAATAGAAAAGGAATGCCAAATGAACTAGCAAATCAAATGCCAATTCTAAAAGAAATACTAGAAGCAATGCACATAAAGATAATAGAAAAAGAAGGATATGAGGCAGATGACATAATACGGAACCCTTGCAAAATGGGGTCAAAAAGAGAATTTAGAAGTGACAATATTAACAGGAGATAGAGATAGCTTCCAATTAATTGATGAACACATAAAAGTAAGAATACCACATACAGTGCAAGGAAAAACTGAAACAGAGGATTATACAGTAGAGAAAGTAATTGAAAAATATGGACTCTCACCTAAAAGCTTAATTGAAGTAAAAGGACTTGCAGGAGATAGCTCAGACAATATTCCGGGAATACCAGGAGTTGGAGAAAAAACAGCAATAAATTTAATAAAAGACTATAAAGATATTGAAGGAATATATAAACATATAGACAACTTAAAAGGGAAATTAAAGGAAAAAATCAAACAAAATGAAGAAATGGCATATCTATCAAGAACACTTGGAACCATTGATACAAAAGTACCAATAGACAAAAAAGTAGATAATATGAAGGTAACAAAGTGGGATAATGAAAAGGTTACAGACTTGTTTGCAAAATTAAAATTTAATAGATTTATTGAAAGGTTTGGCTTAGAAAAGGAAAGTTTAAATAAGACACAAGAGATAAATATAGAAGGTCAAGAAATAACAGAGGAACAATTTGAAAAGTATAAGCAAGAAGTGAAAAAATGCAAAAAAATATTTTACTATATTATAACAGAAGCAGAAAATGGGACAGGTATATTAAACACCACAATTGATGGAATAACATTATACTCAGAGGAAGCAAACACAGCATATTTATTAAAAGATATTCAGAAATTGAAAAATATATTTGAAGATGCCGAAATATTAAAAATAGGATATAAGCAAAAACAGGATTATATATTATTAAAACAGATAGGAATAAACCCTAATAATCTTATGTTTGATATAGAAATAGCAGGATATTTGCTAAATTCAAATATAACCAAATACACAATAGAATATCTTTCAGAGGAGTACTTAAATATAGATGTTGCAACATATTTAAAAAAAGACGAACCACAAGAAAAACAACTTACGCTTTTTGAGACTCCAGAAGATAATAAACCAAGTAAAAAGAACTATGTATATACATACTTGATTAATAAACTATACTATACTTTAACAGACAAAATGAAACAAATATGTACACTAGACTTATTCAATAAAATAGAAATGCCACTATTAGAAGTTCTAGCAGATATGCAATATCAAGGGATATATGTAGATAAAGATAAATTATTTGATTTTGGAAATGAATTAAAAAATAGAATAGAAGAACTAACGAAAGAAATATATGACTTAGCAGGAGAAGAATTTAACATTAATTCTCCAAAGCAATTAGGAGAAATACTTTTTGAAAAACTTAAATTGCCAATGGGAAAGAAAAACAAAAAAGGATATTCAACAGGGGTAGAAATATTAGAAAAACTAAAATTTACACATCCAATAATAGAAAGAATTTTGGAATATAGGCAAATAGGTAAATTGAATTCAACATATGTTGAAGGATTAATGCCATATATTAATAAAACAACAAAAAAAATACATTCAAGCTTTCACCAAACGGTAACAGCAACAGGTAGAATAAGCTCAACAGAACCAAACTTGCAAAACATACCAACAAGAAATGAACTAGGCAAAAATCTACGTAAGGTATTTAAACCAGAAGAAGGAAATATATTTATAGATGCAGATTATTCTCAAATAGAGTTAAGGGTACTAGCGCATATTTCAAATGATGAACATATGATACAAGCCTTTAATAATGATGAAGATATACACACGCAAGTAGCCTCTAAAGTATTCAACATACCAATGGAGGAAGTAACAAAAGAACAAAGAACAAAGGCAAAAGCAGTAAATTTTGGAATAGTATATGGAATTAGCGATTTTGGATTATCAGAGCAATTGAAAATACCAAGAAAAGAAGCAAAACAATATATAGAGCAATATCTAGAAAAATATCAAGGAATAAAAAAATTTATGGAAACAATTGTAGAAACGGCGAAAAAAGAAGGATATGTAGAAACCCTATTTCATAGAAGAAGATATATTCCAGAAATAAACTCCAATAACTATATGGTAAGACAATTTGGAAGTAGGATTGCTATGAATACGCCAATACAAGGAACAGCAGCAGATATAATGAAACTTGCAATGATAAATATATATAATGAATTAAATAAACAAAATTTAAAATCAAAAATAATATTACAAGTACATGATGAACTACTAATAGAGGCAATACCAGAAGAAAAAGAAAAAGTGGAACAAATACTAAAGCAAAAAATGGAAAATGTTATAACACTAAAGGTTCCACTAAAAATAGACATAGAAGAAGGCAAAAATTTATATGATGCTAAATAAGGAGGATATTTTATGAGTAAGATTTTAGTAACGGGAGGTACTGGATATATAGGCAGTCATACTGTAATAGAATTACTAAAAGCAGGAGAAGAACTAGTTATTGTTGACAACTTTTCAAACAGTTCACCAGAAGTATTAGAAAAAATAAAAGAAATTACTAAAAAAGATTTTGAATTTTATGAAGCAGACTTGTTAGACGAGAAAAAAATAGAAGAAATTTTCAAGGAAAAAGAAATAGAATCAGTTATACACTTTGCAGGTCTAAAAGCAGTAGGAGAGTCAGTAGAAAAACCAATAGAATATTATCATAACAATATAACAGGGACATTGGTATTGCTAAAGTTAATGAAAAAATACAACTGCAAAAAGCTAGTATTTAGCTCTTCAGCAACAGTGTATGGTAATCCAAAAGAACTACCAATAAAAGAAGAATTTCCATTATCAACAACAAATCCATATGGAAGTACAAAACTAATGATAGAGCAAATACTACAAGATATGGCCATTGCAGATAAGAATTTTAGAGTAGCAATATTAAGATATTTCAATCCAATAGGAGCACATGAAAGCGGACTAATAGGTGAAGTGCCAAATGGAATACCTAACAACATAATGCCATATATAATGAAGGTTGCAATAGGAGAATACAAAGAATTAACAATTTTCGGGAATGATTATCCAACACCAGATGGAACAGGTATAAGAGATTATATACATGTAGTGGATTTGAGCAAAGGACACTTAAAAGCATTAGAAAAAATTAGAAAAGAATCAGGTGTTAAAATATACAATTTAGGAACAGGTAGAGGATATTCAGTACTAGAATTAGTAAAAACATTTGAAAAAGTAAACAATGTAAAAATAGCCTACAAAATAGGAAAAAGACGATCTGGTGATATACCAGCATGTTATGCAGATCCAAGTAAGGCAGAAAAAGAACTAAATTGGAAGGCTGAAAAAAGTATAGAAGAAATGTGCCGAGATAGCTGGAATTTTATAAAAAATAGATTTCCAAAATAGGAAACAGAAATAATAGGGATGGTAAAATGAAAAGAGTTTTATTAGGAATGAGTGGAGGAGTAGACAGCAGTGTAGCAGCAATTGTACTATTAGAACAAGGATATGAAGTTATAGGGGCTACAATGAAACTATGGAAGTCAGAAGATGAAAACAAGCAGAGCAAATGTTGTGGAGATGATAACATATTAGATGCAAAAAAGGTGTGCGACAAATTAGGAATACCGCACTATACACTAAACTTAAAGGAAGAATTTCAAAAATGCGTTATAGATAGTTTTATAGAAGGATATGCTAATGCAATAACACCAAATCCTTGCATAGAGTGCAATAAATTTCTAAAATTCAATTATTTCTTTAGAAAAGCATTAGAATTGAATTGCGATTATATTGCAACAGGTCATTACGCAAAAACCGAGTTTAGTAAAAAATACAATCAATATGTACTCAAAAAATCAAATGCAGGAAAAAAAGACCAAAGTTACGTTTTATATAATATTCCAAAGAACATAATAGGAAAGGTCTTATTCCCATTAGGAAACTTTGAGAATAAAGAGCAAATAAGGGAAATTGCCAAACAGTACGGACTACTTACGGCAAAAAAACCAGATAGCCAAGAGATATGCTTTATTCCAGATGATGATTATGCAGGATTTTTAATAAAAACTGGCAAAGTCAAATCAAAGCCGGGTTATATTGTGAATAAAGAAGGAAATATACTTGGAACTCATAAAGGTTTAATCTACTATACAATAGGTCAAAGAAAAGGACTAGGTATATCAAACAAAACACCGTTATATGTAATAGATTTAGATATAAAAAATAATAGATTAATAGTTGGAAAAGAAGAGGATATTTATTCTAAAATTTTATACGCAAAAGACTTAAACTTTACAGTAGATATAGATAAAAATAAACCAATAGAAGTTCAAGCTAAAATAAGATATAGTGCAAAAGAAGGAACAGCAGTGCTATACCCAGAAGAAAATGGTATTGCAAGGGTAGAATTTAATGAACCACAAAGAGCAATTACAAGAGGACAATCTGTAGTTTTCTACATAGACGATGTTTTAATAGGCGGAGGAAAAATAATTTGACATAAATTTAAATTTCATAAATATAATGTCTTAGGTGATATTTATGATAGCATATGTTAAAAGGTTTGAAAAAGTAAAATTCTTATATAGACTATTAAATATATTTAAAATAGATAAAATAGAAGATAAACCCATAATTCTTCTGCCAATAGATGACAAAAGTTGCAAAAGGAAAATAAAAAAAATAGCTGAAAAGATAAGCAAATACTTGTACAACAGCAACATAAAAAGTATAGTATTAGAAGAAAATTTAATGGCAAATGAAGAATTTAAGAATATTCTATATAGAAATAACATCAGCATATTAGATGGTACAAGGTTATCTAAGTTTTTAGTATATAGTGTAATACAAAAAATATATCATTACAAAAAAAGTAAAATAGAAGCGGGAGAAATAACTATACTTATAAATGAAAACAATGACATTGCAATAGAAAACATAATGTCACTTGCCAAAAACGTTAAAAGATTAAATATAATTACCAATAACACAAAGAAGTTTAAGAAGGTTGTAGAATATTTATATAACGAACTTGGAATACTTATAAAATTATCAAGCAATATGAAAAGCAATTTGAATAGTTCAGATATAATATTAAATATAGATTTCCCAGAAGAGACACTAAACAAACTAGATATACCAAGCAATGCAGTGGTTGTAAATGTGCCTAAAAATGTAAATATAACTTCAAGAAAATTTTCAGGAATAAACATTAAAGACTGGAGAATAGAAATACCCAAAAAATATAAGTTACAGGGTTTTGATGATACAATTATGTATGAAGCAAGTATATTAAAAAAGCCTACAATAAAAGTTTTTGAACAACTAGAAGATGATAAAGTAAAGATTAAAAGACTAATAGGTGTAAACGGAACAATAAATAAAAAAGAATTTGTCTGAATTTTATTAAATTATACTTGACAAATTGTATTTTGTAGAGTAAGATTAAGAAACTACAATCATATATTAATAATATAAAGGAGTAATGAAAAATGGAAGAAAAAGAAGTTTTATTAACACAAGAAGGATATGATAACTTAGAAAAACAATTAGAATATTTAAAGACAGAAAAGAGAGCTGAAATTTCAGAACGTATTAAAGTTGCATTAGGATTTGGAGATTTATCAGAAAATTCAGAATATGACGAAGCAAAAAATGCTCAAGCAGAAAATGAAATAAAAATAGCAGACTTAGAAAACAAACTAAGATATGCAAAAATTATAGATGAATCAGAAATAGATACAAAAACTGTGCAAGTAGGAAATATGGTTAAAATATTAGATATGGAATTTAATGAAGAACTTGAATACACAATAGTTGGTTCAACAGAAGTAGACTTATCAAAAAACAGAATATCAAATGTATCTCCAATAGGAGCAGCTTTAATTGGAGCAAAGAAAAACCAAATAGTTGAAGCAAACACTCCAGGAGGAATAGCAAAGTATAAAGTTTTAGCAATAAAGAAAGCATAGAGGCAACTAAAAATAAAAAGAAAGAAAAATTAACATAATTTTACCATTTTATGTAGACAAATCCAGAAAAACGTAGTATAATTAAATATGTCTTGGAAAAAGACTAGTCTAAAAGTAGAAAATATATTAGCTTGTTAGACGAAAAAAAGGAGGAAATAAAATTGGTTACAAATTATTCACAAAACAACTATATTATATTAGTTGGTAAAGTAACAAGTGAGAAAAAATTTAGTCACGAAATCTACGGAGAAAGTTTTTATAACTTCGATTTAGAAATACCACGTTTAAGTGGAATATCAGACATAATTCCAATAACAATATCTGAAAGGTTAATTGCAAACTTTGAGTTAAACATAGGAAAAAGTGTTGTAATCGAAGGACAATTCAGATCTTATAATACATATGAGGAAACAAAAAGCAGATTAATACTTACAGTATTTGCAAAAGAAATTAGAGAAAAGGGAGAGAATGAGGAAATCAAAGTTCCTAACGAAGTTCAATTAGTGGGACATATTTGTAGAAAACCAATTTACAGAAAAACACCATTTGGTAGGGAAATAGCAGACATACTAATAGCAGTAAATAGAGCATATAATAAATCAGACTACATACCATGTATTACTTGGGGAAGAAACGCAAGATTTTGCGAAGATATGCCAATAGGAACACTATTAAAATTAGTAGGTAGAGTTCAATCAAGACCATATGAAAAGAAACACGAAGATGGTACAGTAGAAACAAGAACAGCATATGAAGTATCTATTAGTAGTCTAGAATTTATAGATAATAAAGATGAAAATAAGGAAGAAGTAACAGCAACAGAAACTGAAGAAGCGATGTAAAGGAGTAAAAAATGGATTATTTATATATATTGCAACAAGCACTTGTAGGAATAATCACAATATTTTGGTTATATAATATAGCAATAAGTGTTTGTTCACTAATAAAATTCAAAGAAAAACCATTGCTATTTAATAAAACTCACAAGTTTATGGCAATAATTCCAGCACATAATGAGGAAAAAGTTGTAAGAAATTTAATAGAAAGTTTAAAAGAGCAAAACTATCCTAAAGAGTTGTTAGATATATATGTAATAGCGGATAACTGCACAGACAAAACAGCAGAAATTGCAAGAGATGCAGGAGCTATAGTATATGAAAGAAATGATCCAGAACATAAAACAAAAGGATATGCAATGCAGTGGTTTTTAGCTAAAATGAAGGAGCAAAATGCCGAATATGATGCACTTTGCGTTTTCGATGCAGATAATGTTGTAGACAAAGAATTTATGAACGCAATGAATAAGAAACTTTGTCAAGGAGAAGAAGTAGTACAAGGATACAGAGATATAAAAAATCCAGACGATACATGGGTAACAGCAGGGTACGCTTTATTCTACTGGACAATGCATAGATTTTATCATTTAGCAAGGTATAATATTGGATTATCTCCATTATTAAATGGAACAGGCTTTATGGTAAAATATGATTTAATAAAAGAAGAAGGATGGAACACAAAAACCTTAACAGAGGATATAGAATTCTCATTAATAAACATAGCAAAAGGAAGACAACTAGGTTGGGCAACAGATGCTAAAGTTTATGATGAGCAACCACTAGGATTTAAACAATCTTGGACACAAAGAACAAGATGGTCAGTGGGACATATACAATGTTTCAAATACTATTTAAAAGACTTAGCAACAGGAGTTATAAGAAACAGAAAAATGTCAAATTTTGATGGACTGTTATATCTTATGGGAATGCCAATATTGGTTGTAACACTTTCAATATTAGTAATAAACTTAATAATATATATTGGAGATGGAATGACACTTGCAGGTTTAATATTTAATTATGCAAAATATTTAATAGCCACCTTCATAATCCCACCACTTACAGCAATATTAACATTGCTACTAGATAAAAGACCTATAAAGCCAATGCTAAAAGGAGTTTTATGTTATCCACTATTTTTGGGCTCTTGGATACTTATAAACATTAAAGCATTAATAAAACCAAATACAACGTGGGAAAAAATAGAGCACGTAAGAGACATAAAAGTAAAAGGATAAAAATTATTAAACAAATATTCAATAACAAAAAGTACAAGGGAATATGTTTAAATGAACAAAACATATTCCCTTTTTTTATTATGTATGAAAGTTTTCCTTGAAATTGACTTCAAGAACAAGAAAAGTTTTCTATATATGTTCGAATGCGAATTATTCTGAACAAAGAGAAACGAAGTTTTACTTTTCTTATTTTAGTAAAATTTATAAAAAAATCACAAAATAAACTTGCTATTTTCCTAAGAATATTGTATGATATTATAAGTGAAAAAAGTAATATAAGTTGGAGGTATAAAATGAAAAAAACGATTGCAATAATATTAATAGTTTTATGTTTGTTATCAATTAATAATGTATTTGCAACAGAGGTAAATACGCTAGAAAAACAAAATAAAGAGGAAATTTCAGGAATAAAGAATAAGATGGAGGAAAAAAAAGAAGAGTACACAGAAAAGTATGGTTCAGAGGCATATTGGTTTGCAGGTTATGTACTTGAAGAAATTGTACAACCATATAGTATACCTTTATGCTTTGTTGGTATTGCAGTAGGACTAGTATTCCAATATGTAATGGGAACAAGAAGACTAGATTATAAACATAGAGGATTTAGTGCAGTAATAGTTTTTGTTACAATACTAATCATCTGTCAATTGTTACCATTTATATATGCACTCGTAGTAGTAGGTTGGAGGGGTTAAACATATGAAAATCTTATTTGCAGTAAATAATGATAATGTTTCAGAAGCAATTGTAAAGAAATATCAAAAAGAATATAAAGAGATATTGTCTTACAAGAATGTTTATTATTTTAATGCAATATATAGAGAGTTACAAAGAGATAAAAGTTATAGTAGAATAGTAATTAGCGAAGATTTAGAACCATTTGCAAATAATAACTATGATTCAATAGACAAATTTTTATTTGAAAAATATAGTAATATTGTTGAAGAGATAAAAAATGCGCCAAATGAACATATCGATATAATATTAGTTTGCGCAGATAGAAGGAAAAAAACTGATGATATGCTAGTAAAAATTTATGCAAAAGGAATTTACAATGCAATAATAGGCCAAGATAGAAGCATAGATGAAATTTGCAGATTAATAAATCAGCCAAGAGATAAACAAGAAGCAAAACAATATTATGGTATACATGAGAGCGAACTAGGCGAAACAGAAAGTGAAAACAGTGTTAGCGAGGCGGAAGTAGAAAATATTAGAGCACACTATGCAAGGCTTGGAAGAAATGAAGATAAATATATAGATAGCTTTAATAATATAGTAGCCCAATATACTGATACACAGCTAAAAATTATCATAAAATACTTACCAATGAATGTAAAAGCTGTTTTGGAAGAAAGGTCTGAAAAGTATCAACAATTAGTAACAAATTCAAATATGAGTGACGCTAAGGATTTTAGAAAAAAGACAGAAAGCTATAAAGAACTAATAAAGAATAAAAAAGACGAATATGATGAAAACGAAAGGGAGAAGAAACATAATAAAGGAAATGACGAAGAAGATGTGCTAGAACAACTAATAAAACCTAAAAACATCAAATCTGTAGTTATTCCAACTAGTATAGCAACAGAAAATGTAAAAAAAGTTGAAATTCCAAATATTACAAAACCAGAAGTCAACAAAGATATTGTAATAAACAATCCTTTTGAGGATAAAAAAGAAACAACAAATGAAATAATACAAGATAATGAAACAGAACCAGTAATAGAGACACTAGAGTCAGAAGTTCCTCAAAAGAAAGGCAGAGGTAGACCAAGAAAAAATCCACCACAAGAAGAATTAGAACCGAAAGTAAAACGTGGTAGAGGAAGACCAAAAAAACAACAAGAACCAGAAGAAATATTAAGTGATGTTGAGAAACCAGAAGAAGTGAATTTATTTGATTTAGACGAACCAGATAAAGAGGAGGATTCAGAAGTTAATTTGTTCGATTTAGAGGACAATACTGACAATGAAGAAAAAGACTCATTGAAAGTTGAGGAATCAAAAGCAGATGTAGATCTATTTAATATGGAAGAGTACACAAACACTAAACCAAGTATTGAAAATACACCACAAAAAGAAAATGTATATAAAACGCAAGAACCAGTAGGAGAAAACAATTATATGGCTAGAACAAATAATATAAATTCAAATTTCAACACTTTACTTACTGGAGATAAGAAAATAGTAGCATTTGTGGGCACAACAAAAAATGGAACATCTTTTATTGTGAATAATACGGCTGAATTATTAGCATCTATGGGAATAGAAACAGCAATACTAGATATGACAAAAACAAAAAATGCATATTATATTTACACAAATAATGAAGAATCCCTAAGAAACATAGCCAAAAATTGTATGGAAGGACTTCAAAATGGAAAAGCAGAAGGACTTAAAGTAAAAAACAATTTGACAATATATACAGAAATGCCTGGGGAAGAAAAAGAATATGAAGTCGAAAAAATACTATCAACATTATTAACACGATATTCAGCGATATTAATAGATACAGATTTTGATACAAACCCAGAGATATTCGAAAAAGCACAAGAAATATATTTAGTACAGTCAATGGATGTGCTAACAATACAACCATTAACAGCATTCTTAAGAAATCTAAAATCAAAAGATATATTAAAACCAGAAAGGTTAAGGGTTGTAATAAACAAATCAGAGAGAGTAAGGAGTTTAAATATAAAAACTTTAATTGGAGGTATGTCTTGTTATAATTCACCTAATATGACATATATGACAGAATTATTTAATAAAGACAACATAAAGTATTGCGAAATTCCTTTTGAAGTTCAAAACTATGTGAAATATTTAGATTCTTTGGTAAATTGTTCGATAAGTTTAAATGGATATACTAAACAATTTATGATGTCACTTAGAGAATTGGCTAATATGGTGTATCCACTAGTTAATAAACAACCATATGCACCATCAGCAAAAGGAGCTAAATATACAGATCCTTTTTCAAACCAAACAAATGACATATTAAATAAAATGAAAGGAAAGTACTAAGAGAGGTGAGAAGAATTGTCAATAGGATTAATTGTTGTAATAATATTTCTTATTATGCTTGTAATTTTCTTAATAATATATAACTTATCTATATATAAGAAAGTAAAGGGCTTAAGTAATACACATGAAAAAATAGCAAACCTAAGAGTATTACAAGATTTTATGGATACAATAGGAAAAGATGCTTCAGCAGAAGATAAGATTAAAATCATAAATGATATTATTATAGAAAAATACAACATAAAGTATTCAACAATTGTTGTATTTAATGGAGCAGAATATATATTAAGAGCATCAAATGTAGAAGAAAGATTCTGGGAATCAATGACAAATCTTCATACTGACGCTACTTTTAAGGACAGTATAGCAAATGCAATCCCTAAATATGTAACAGTAAATAAGCCTAATGAAAAACTAACTTATCAATCGGAAAATATAATGAGAGCAAAATCTGCAATGTTTTTTCCATTATACATTGATAATATCTATATAGGGTATTGGATTATAGAAAGCGATATTACACATGCCTTCGACAGTATGGATACAGGAATACTAGAAGTAATAAGAGAGAACATTATATCAGTATTAAAGACAATATCATATCAAAATACAATTGAAAATATATATAGAGTAGATAATTTTACAGGACTAAATTCAGCCGAATACTTATATGGAAGAGGTAAACGAATAATTGACAAATATGCAACAAGTACAATTTGTATGTTTAAAATAAATAACATAGAAGAAATAAATGAAAAATTGGGCAGAAAAATAGGAACACAACTGATTGTACAAATTGCAAATATTGTGAAAACAAATATAACATCAGAATATATTTTTGTTCGATATATGGGACCTAAATTTGCTATTGCCTTTTCAGGCATTGAAACAGAAGATACAATAGAATTCGTAAGTAAAATGAAACAAAATATCGAGAATATAAAAATAGTAGTAGGAAACAATAAAAGCAAAAAGAAGTTAGAAGCAAAACCAATAACAAACTTTGTATTAGGAAAGTATTATAAAGGTACAGGAGTTGAAGAGGTAACAAAAAAACTAGAGGAATATCTAGATAATAGTTCAAAAGAAGAAAGTGAAATAAATTGTATTTAATAAATGAGAGGAGATTTAATTATGGCAAGTGATAAGACGATGAGTTTTAAAGTTGAAAAGGACAAAAACTTAAAGACAAAAGAAATTTTAAAAGAAGTATATCAAGCATTAGAAGAAAAAGGGTATAATCCTATAAACCAAATTGTTGGATATATATTATCAGGTGATCCAACATATATAACCAGCCATAAAGAAGCAAGAAACATAATAAGAATAATTGAAAGAGACGAGCTTTTAGAGAGTATGGTAAAAAATTATATAGGATTAGATGATTGAAAAATGAGAATATTAGGAATAGATTATGGAGATGCTAGAGTTGGAACAGCAATAACTGATGAACTAGGAATTACGGCACAAGGCTTAAAAACTATAACATATAATGGAAATGATAAAAAAGTTTTAGCAGAATTAGATAATATTATAAAAACTTATGAGATTTCAACTATAGTTGTAGGAATGCCACTAAATATGGATGGCTCAAAAAAAGAAAGAGCGGAAAAGACCGAACAATTTATTCATAAACTAAAATGCAAATATAACAAAATTAAAATAGATACTGTTGATGAAAGACTTACAACAGTACAAGCACATAGAACTATGAACGAATTAGGGATAAAACCTAAGAATAAAAGAAATATTGTAGATACAATATCAGCTGTTTACATATTAGAAGTGTATATTAACAACAAACTATTCCCCCTGCAATAGTAATCTGTAGGGGAAATCTATTATTTGCATAGAACATGGAGGTCTAATGAAATTATATCCAAAATTGTATTTAAACAATGTTAAAGAAATAACAATAGATTTATTAAATAAATATAAAATTAAAGGACTAATATTAGATATAGATAACACCTTAATAGATTTTGATGAGGTGCTACTATCTGGATGTGAAGAATGGTGTAAAACGTTAAATAAGCAAGGAATTAAAATGTGCATATTATCAAACACAAATAAACTACACAAAGTAAAGAAGATAGCAGAAATATTAAACCTAGAATATTTATACTTTGCACACAAACCCAACAAAAAAGGATTTAAAAAAGCAAAAAACATATTGAATTTAGAACCACAAAACATAGCAGTAGTAGGAGATCAAGTATTTACTGATGTGTATGGTGGAAATAGGTGTAATATGTTTACAATACTAACAAAACCAATAGATACAAGAGATATATGGATAACTAGACTAAAAAGACCTCTTGAAAAAATTGTACTACATAGATATTTAAAAAAGGAGAGCAAAAAATGAATATATGGCATGATATTAATGAAGATAGAATTAAAAAAAATGACTTTATTTCAGTTATTGAAATAACAAAAGGAGGAAAGAATAAGTACGAATTAGATAAAGAAACGGGTTTGCTAAGATTAGATAGAGTACTATATACAGCAACGCATTATCCTGCAAATTATGGTTTCATACCAAGAACCTATGCAGAAGATAATGATCCATTAGATGTATTAGTCCTATGTGAAGAAAACATAGAACCAATGACATTGGTAGAATGTTATCCAATAGGCGTACTAATAATGATAGATTCACAGCAAAAAGATGAAAAAATAATAGCAGTAGCAAAAAAAGATCCATTTTTGAATACATACAAAGATATAACAGAACTGCCACCTCACATATCAAGTGAAATAAAACACTTTTTTGAAGTATACAAACAATTAGAAAATAGAGAAACTGTAGTTGAAAAAATATTAGGAAAAACAGAAGCAGAAGAAATAATACAAAAGAGTATAGAAAACTACAACAAAAGATTTAGTGATGAACAATTTAACTAAAAGAAAGGGATGATGGCTCTAATGATAGGAAAAATTATATTTACATTAGCATCATTTGTACTCTTTATATATATTCTACTACTAAAAATGATAAAAAAGAATGACACAACATACTTAATAATATTAGGAATACAAGCTATAGGAATATTACTAAACTTAATAAAAATAAGTTTTAATGTGCTAAATCGGAACGCTTAGTACGTTGATTTTGTATTTGTTTTGTATAATCATACCTGTTTTAGTGTTTCTATTAGAAGCAAAGAAAATAAATGTTTCAGAAATAATAAGAATTATTATGGCACAATGCCATTTATGGTTAGGCAACCCTAAAAAAGCAAGAAAGATTTTAACTAATTTAGTAGGCAAATACAAGGAAAGCTATATTGGACATAAAATGCTAGCACACATATACGAAGAAGAAGGCGGAATGAGAAAGGCGATAGACGAATATGTACAAGTATTAGACATTAGAAAAAATGATTATAATTCATATTATAAAATATCAGTACTTCTAAATGAACTAAATAAAAAAGAAGAAGCTATAGATATGTTAAGAACCTTACTAAGGAGCAAACCACAAATGCTAGAGGCTTCAAAGTTATTGCGGAGAAATATACTTAGAAAAAAAGGAATATAAAAAAGCAATAGAAATATACACCAATGCAGCAAAACACAACTCAGGTAAATATGAAATATATTACAAATTAGGAGTATGCTATTCTATGATTAATGATTTCAGCATAGCAAAAAAATGTTTTGAGAAAACAGTACAATTAAATAACGATATGTACCTTGCATATTACAGACTAGGGCAAATAGCACTATTGTACAGAGACTTTGATAGTGCAGAGGAGAATTTTGCAAAAAGCTCATATAATGAGAAAGAAGCAAAAGCATATTTTGAACTTGCAAAAATACATATTCTTAAAAATCAAAAAGAAAAAGCAGTGTTGGATTTAAACAATAGTATAAAAGTAGATACATCATACTATGAAGTGGCCAGAAAAGAACCAATATTATTCCCGATAAAACAATATATAGTAAAGCCTCAAAATGAAGTAAAAAATGAATATGAAGAAACAGAGCAAGAAAAAGAGATAGAAGCATATTTAAAAGACACATATAATTTAACAAAAATATTAAATAGACAAAAAGAAACAAAAAGTGGAATACCAAAAAAGGAACAAGAATAAAATTTAGAGATATCAAACAATAGTAAAAACGAAAAATCACGTACGTATCTTGTGGAGGAGGAAAAATAAATATGAATATATATCAAGCAATAATTTTGGGAATAGTACAAGGATTAACAGAGTTTTTACCAATATCAAGTTCTGCGCATTTAAACCTATTTCCGTGGGTATTAGGCTGGAGCCAAATGCCAGAATCTTTTGATGTGGCATTACATATAGGAACTCTACTTGCAATAGTTATATTTTTCTTTAAAGACTGGATAAATTTAATTGTTGGTGGATATAAACAGGTAGTTAAAAAGAAAAAGACAACAGAAGGTAAAATTTTTTGGTCATTAGTTTTAGCAACTATTCCAGCAGGAGTTTTAAGTTTAATATTGAGCAAGATTTCTGAAAAAGTATTTGAAAAAAATTCAGACATTGAGATGATAGTAATAGCAATTACCTTAATAGTAATGGGAATAATTTTATATATAGTAGATAAAAAATCAAAGTCAAAAATCAAATATGAAAATATAAATTTAAAACAATCAATAGCAATTGGAACATCACAATGTTTAGCAGCAGCGTTTCCAGGGGTATCACGTTCAGGAATAACAATGACAGTGGCTAGAGCTTTAGGTATTGATAGAGAAAGTGCAGCAAGATATTCATTTTTACTTGCAACACCAATAACAGCAGCTGCCGTTATATTCGATTCTAAAAATTTTGATTTTAGCAGTTTATCATTTTGGATAGGTATATTAACTAGCTTTATTGTTGGCATATGTATAATAAAATTCCTGCTTGAATATTTAAAGAAAGGAAGCTTTAAAGGATTTGCAATATATAGAGTTATAATAGGCGCATTTGTTATAGCTTATGGAATATACAAAATATTAATGTAACAATTTTGTTACAATTTTGTAACAAAATTGTAACGAAAATATGATAAAAAACTATTGTACTTTTTCTCGAAAAAAGGTATAATATAAGAAGATTAATATTACGTATGACAAAAAAGAGGAGGGGAGTTTACAAATGCTATTTCTAAAAAGTCGAAAACGTGGCATAGTAAACGTAAAAATGATAATAACAGAAGAAAAAATCTTATCAAACATTGATAAGGTACAAAAATTAATAAATCCAAACAGTAAGAAACAAATAGTTCAATTAGAAGATGATGCATATTTTAAGGATTTAATTGATTCAATAAAGGTATACTTAATTGAATATCCAAACAAAAAGAACTTCCCAAAAAGTGTTTATCAAGCTGCACATGCATTAGTAGAATATGCAACAGATCAATTTGAAGATAATACAAAACAAATAGAAGTTCTAATAAGACAAAGAGAAAATAACATAAACGTAGCAAATGAATTAAAATTAGTATTAGAAGCAACTCAAAATAAAGACAAAGAATGGAAGAATAAAGTTAAAGGAATTTCAGAATTAGTTTCAGAAGATATAGTAGAAGCATTAACAATAATAGGAAAAACTAAAAATAAGATTCCAGAAAACTATGAAGATGCAGTTAAATTAGTAACAGCAAGAATTAACAATCTTGAAACAAACTTGCATATTGAAATAGATATGGATAGAATAGAAGATAGGTCAAAAGCTTTAAGCTATATTGGAATTGAAATAGCAGAAGCATTAAGAGGAATACCAACACCAGTATATGAACCAAAAGTGAAGAAGGTAGAAGAAGAAAAAGTTGAAACCAAAGAAGAACTTGCTGAATACATAGAAGAAACAAGATTTGAAGTAAAACCATCATTATGGGAGCGAGTAAAACAAAGCAAATTTGTACAAGCAATAAAACGTTTAACAAAAATAAGAATAGTTCTAGATGTACCAGCACTTCCAGAAGGTAGAGATAAATAAGTAAAAGAGAGGCACGGTGCTTGTGTCTCTCTTTTGTACTTAATAGATAGTTATATATAGGGGGGCGAGCAATGCTCGCCCGTAACAAGTAGTTTTGAATGAGAGACCATTTATTTAACACATTTTAAAAATAAGAAAGGATTTTTTTATGAAGATTATAGAACCGGTTGTTGAAATTGAGAAAGTTGATTATGAAAGAATTATGAAGAATTTGGAAAGAGCTTGTAGAACTTGCTATCGCTCTGAGGATAAAATAACAGATGAAAGTTATAAAACTTTGCTTAAAAATTGTATTAATAGAGGACATGAATCGGTTTTGGAACATGAAAAAATTACAATAAGAATGATTTGTGATATTGGAGTGTATAAAGATTTAACCAGACATAGAATAGCATCATTTTCAATAGAAAGCACAAGATATTGTAATTATGGAAAAGACAAATTTGATAATCAAATTAAGTTCATAAAACCAGTAAATATGGAAGAAGGAACAGAGCTATATATCCAATGGAAAAAAGCTTGCGAGGAAATTGAAAACTACTATATAAAAATGTCAGAATTAAATGCAACACCAGATCAGATGAGAATGATTTTACCACATTCTACATCTGCATTAGTTACAATGACAGCAAACATAAGAGAATGGAAACATATATTGGCACTAAGATGCACAAACCATGCTCATCCAGCAGTAGAACAAGTAATGATTCCGTTATTATTGCATTTTAAAAAGAATATGCCAGAAATTTTTGAAAACGTAGAATATGATGAAAACTTTGAAAAAAATAAATATGCAAAAATAACAGAAATGGAATAGTAAGAAATTTACATTTACATAATAGTGTGATATAATATGAATAGAATAAAAACGTATAAGAGGTGAAATATTATGTTTAAAAGTAAATATAGTATGGCTTTAACAATATTTTTAGTATTAATTATAATAGCAATAATTGTTATTGGCATAATAATGTCAATAAGAGCATATAAAAACTATGAAGAGGATAAAGAAAAGAAAAAAGTATATGCCGAATTAATAGAAGGCAATTCAGATGAAGATGAAGATGAAGAAGAAAAAAATACAATAGAAGACAATATAATTGGCACACCGGTTGAAAATACTGTAATTACAGACAATACAAATTCAAATGGAGGAAATGGAACTCGAAGAGCAAGAACAAAATTTTACAAAGAATATCCAATGGTTGGTTATATAAAAATAGAAAAAACAAAAGTGGATTACCCTATACTTTTAGACGTATCACCAGGAGCACTAGAAACAGCAGTAGGAGTTCTATACCCAAACAATCCAAAATTAAATCAACCAGGAATTACAGTAATAATAGGACATAATTACAGAAATGGTAAGTTTTTCTCAAATAATAAAAAGTTAGAAATAGGAGATAAAATAAAAATAACAGATTTATCAGGAAAAACATTAACATATTCAATATATGAAATCCAAACATTATTAGAAACAGATGCAGATTATATATCAAAAGATAGAGGGAACAATATAGAAATAGCATTGTCTACTTGTACAGATGATGGAACAGGCAGATTAGTAATATTAGCAAGAGCAGATTAAAAAAAGGCAAAAAAATGGAGCATTAGGAGCATTAATAGAAACAATGCTCTTCTTTTATGAATGAAACACAACAAAAAAATAAAAAAACAAAAAGTGATTGACAAAGCAAGAAAAAATGATATATACTAAAAATATAAGAACAAATATTGGTTATTTGATGAGTAACAAAGGA
>ERZ857882.110-NODE-110-length-92996-cov-6.033559_pt1 | contig 92996 bp, 81 predicted proteins | sample MGYA00519697_ERZ857882 | MGnify/ENA primary metagenome ERZ857882 (study PRJEB31778, sample SAMEA3449373) | human gut metagenome | biome: human gut; feature: human-associated habitat; material: faeces | place: United Kingdom | collected 2010/2012 ...
CCTTGCAGAGCCGCCTTCCACACGGAAAGACCGGGAGGGAAGCCGGACTGAGCCGCGAGGCAGCCGGTACAGCGGGCCAATGGGCAGGAACAATAAACTAACTTTCAGAAAAAAAGATCCATGCCCTATGTAAGGCATAATGGAGGAAATATGGAATGTATCAGCATCAGCTTCAAATCCGCACCGGAGGAAGTGAGAAAATGTTTTGTGTTTTCCGAAGAGGAAAAAAGGAAAATTCTGGAACAGACAAGCCAGGCGGTGGTGCTCAATACCTGTAACCGGACGGAGATCTATGTGACGGGCGGGGAAAACAGTTTCTCTTTGCTGGAAAGGCTGCTGGCGGATAAGAGCGGTATGGAAGAAACACAGCTGCGCCGGATTTCCAGACGGTTTCAGGGTAAAAAGGCCCTGGAGCATTTATACAGGGTTACCTGCGGCATGGATTCTATGGTTCTGGGAGAGGACGAGATCCTGGGACAGATGCGGCAGGCTTATTTATTTTCCTGTAAGGAAGGAAAACCGGGGTATGAGCTGAATACGGCGTTCCAGGGAGCATTGGCGTGCGCTAAAAAAATCAAGACGGAAACGGAGATTTCCAAAGCTTCCGTTTCCATTGCCACTCTGGTTTCCAATGAGGTATTTAAGGCGGAGAACGGGCCGGGGCGGACGGAAAAAGGGCTGCCAGGCGTGGAAAACCAGAGGACGGACAGTTTGCTGCGGGTACTTCTCATCGGCGGAAGCGGAAAAATGGGAAGTATTATCCTTAAAAATCTGCTGGATCACGGAAATATCCATGTGCTCGCCACCAAAAGAAATCATACGGTAACGGGGAGTGCTAAAGGAGCGCTTACCGTGGTGGAGTACGGGGAACGTTATGATTATCTGGAGCAGGCGGATGTGATCATCTCCGCAACGGAAAGCCCTCACTATACTCTGACGGCAGGAGAGGCAGCCGGTTATCTGGCGGATGGCAGAGAACGTCTTTTTATCGATATCGCCGTGCCTGCGGATATGGACAAGGATATCGGAACCCTTCCCGGCTGCCGGCTGATATCCATAGATGATTTCGAACGGCTGGCGAGCAGGAATAACATCCGCAAGCAGCAGGCCATTCTGGATGCCGGGGAAATGATGGCCAGGGAACTGGATACCCTGTACAAGACGCTGGCCTTTCATGATGCCGCCGGAAGGCTGGATACCTGGAAGGAAAGATTCGCCGGCTGCGGGCCGGACAAAATCCTGTATTTCCTGCGGGATAAGCTGGATGCCGCGTCTTTTGAAGCGGTTTTGAAAGTTTGTGAAGAGAATCAGGAGTAAGGACACCCTGCAGGAAGCGGATACATGAGGCGGCTTTTTGCGGGAAGGGAGGAAATAATGGGACATTTTCCGTTTTTTATGGAAATCGGGGGAAAAAAGGGAGTTATACTCGGAGGAGGACGTGTGGCGGCAAGAAAGGTGGAGAAGCTGCTTCCTTTCGGGCCGGTTTTGACCTGTATCGCACCGGCAATCGAGGAAGAACTGGAGCAGCTGTCCCGTTCGGGGGAGACTTTGACTTTTGTTTACAGGGAAGCCTGTGAGGAAGACCTGGAAGGCGCCTGTTTTGTCATTGCGGCTACGGATAAAGAAGAGGTCAACGCCTGGGCGGCCGGTTGGTGCCGGGAGCGGCATATCCCGGTGAATGTGGTGGATGACAGGGAAAAGTGCAGCTTCTTTTTCCCAGCGCTGATACAGGAAGGGCCGCTGACCGTCGGAATTTCCACAGACGGAAAAAGCCCGGCCGCCGCTTCTTTTGTAAGAAAAACGATGGAACAGGAATTGCCGGAGGGCCTGGGGAATACCATAGAAATACTGGGAAGGCTGAGGGAGAGGGTGCTTGAGCTTCTGCCGGAACAGAAAGGAAGGGCGGCATGTCTGGAGGCTCTGTTTGTTTATTGCAGAAAGCGGGATTTCAAGGCGGAAGAACCGGAGCTGGAAACATATCTTGCAGAGCTTCTTGAAGCATCGGCGCCTGCAAAGGGAGGAAAAGGATGACGGAAATCAGAATCGGTACCAGAGGAAGCCAGCTGGCGCTGGTGCAGACCGGAATGGTGGCGGACGCCCTGCGCGCGTACCTGCCGGATGCCAGGATTGAGACGGTGATCATAAAAACCAAAGGAGACAGAATCCTGGATAAGCCGCTGGGGGAAATCGGGGACAAAGGGCTGTTTGTTTCTGAACTGGAGGCGGCTCTTCTGGAAAAAAAAGTGGATTTAGCGGTACATAGTGCGAAGGATCTTCCCATGTGTCTGGCGGAAGGTCTGGAAATCCTGGCAGTGCCCCAAAGAGCGGATGCCAGGGATGTTCTGGTACAGGTGAGAAAAAAAGGCTCGGAAGGGACCGGGCCTGAGGGGGCAAAAGCAGGCTTTGCAAGTCTTCCGCCCCGGCCTGTTATCGGAACGGGCAGCAAGCGGCGGGAGCTTTATGTGAAGGAAATCTGCCCGCAGGCCCGGGTGGAGCTGATCCGGGGAAATGTGGAAACGCGCCTCTCCAAGCTGGAAGCGGGCCAGTATGACGGGATCATTCTTGCCAAGGCCGGTTTGGACCGTCTGGGTATTATGGAGAAAGAAAAGGAGCGTTTTTCCTTCACTCCGCTGGAGCCGTCCCTTTTTCTTCCCGCCGCCTGTCAGGGGATTATTGCCGTGGAAGGCCGGTCGGACTGGGAGTACAGGGAGGCTGTAGCGCAGCTTTGCCACAGGGAGAGCCTGCTTTCCTTTGAGGCGGAGCGGCGCGTGCTGGAGGTCCTGCAGGCGGACTGCAGCCAGCCGGCTGCGGCATACAGCGTGACAGAAAAAACAGAAGAAACGGAAAGGTTCCGGCTGACGGTGATGTATGGCGGCCGTCAGGTACAGGGAGAAGGGGGAGTGAAGGAGCGGCTGGCCCTGGCGGACGCTCTTTCCTTACAGATACGGAGAGAACTCTGATGGAGAAGAAAAAAGGAAAAGTATATCTGGTGGGCGCAGGCTGCGGAGAAGCGGATCTGATAACGGTCAGGGGCCTTGCGTGCCTGCGCCGGTGCGATGTGGTGTTATATGACAGCCTGACGGCGGCACAGCTGCTGGAACAGACGCCTCTGTCCTGCGAAAAAATCAATGTGGGGAAGAGGTATGCCGGAAAGGCCATGCCTCAGGAGGAGATCAACAGGCTTTTGCTGGAAAAGGCAAAAGAAGGAAAGGTTGTGGTGCGCCTGAAAGGCGGAGACCCTTATGTGTTCGGGAGAGGCGGCGAGGAAATGCTGGCGCTTCAGGGGGAAGGGATTGCCTGCGAGGAAATTCCGGGCATCACCTCTGCCATTGCCGCACCGGCATCCGCGGGAATTCCGGTGACGCACAGGCAGTGCAGCAGGATGGTCACGATTCTTACCGCTTCCTCTGTTTCCGGAGAAGGAAAGCAGGAGTCCCTCACGCCGATAGATTATAAGGCCCTGGCGAGCCTGGAAGGGACTCTGGTCATTCTGATGGGAATGCATCATCTGAAGGAGCTTGCCGGAAAGCTGATGGAGGCGGGAAAAAGAGGGGATACGCCGGCAGCAGTGATCATGGATGGAGCCACCGACAGACAGCGCAGTGTCCGCGCGACCCTGGAAACGCTGGCGGAGGCGGTGGAAAAAGCCGGCCTTAAGCCGCCTGCGGTCATTGTCATCGGCGAAGTGGCCGCTCTTTCTCTCTCTGCCGGAACAGCGCAGGGAGAACTGGCGGGCCTGCGCGTCGCGGTGACCGGAACGGAAGGATTTTCCGCCCGTCTGGCTGAAAAGCTGAAGGAACAGGGAGCAAGTGTGATCGACTGCAGCTTTCTGCGTGCCGTTCCTACAAAAGAGAGACTTCCGGAATTGGATGGATACTCCTGGCTGTGCTTTACCAGCCCCAATGGCGTGGCGCATTTTTTCAGTAAACTTCGGGAGGAAAAAAGAGATCTCAGAACACTTTCGGGAATGCGCATAGCCGTTATCGGGCCGGGTACAAAAAGCCGCCTTGAGGAATATGGTTTTTATGCGGATGCCATGCCCTCCGTTTATGATGCGGATCATCTGGGGCTTTTAGTGGCTTCCCTGGCGGAAAAAGAGGAAAAGATACTGATTTGCCGCGCAGATAAAGGGAGCCGGGAGCTGACGCGGAACCTGGATCAGGCCGGAATTTCCTATACGGATTTTCCCCTATATGAACTGGAAGCGGACAGGGAAAAACGCAGGGAAGCGGTCAGAAATGCGGCGGAAGCGGATTATCTGCTCTTTGGGAGCGCGTCGGGCGTGGAAACCTTCCGGGACGGGCTGCTGGAAGAGAAGACGGAGCTGCCTGAGCGGGTAACGATTGCCTGCATCGGGGAAAAATGTGCCGGAAAGCTTCAGGAAATTCAATTGCGGAATCCTTTGTCCGGTGGTACACTCGTGGCAGAGGAGTTTACCACCGAAGGATTGGTAAGGTGTGTAATAAACGAAGAAAAAGCGAGACGGACGGGGAAAGACGCGTAAATTTCCCGGGAAGAGCCGTAAAAGGAGAGCAGGATGCAAAGATTCAGACGACTTCGTAAAAATGAGACAATCCGTTCCATGATGCGGGAGACAAGGCTGCATCCCGCGGATTTTATTTATCCCATATTTGTGATCGAAGGGGAAAATATAAAAAATCCGGTGGCTTCCATGCCGGGAGTTTTTCAGTATTCCATTGACCGTCTGGGAGAAATCATGGAAGAAGTGAAGGCAAGCGGTATTTCCGGTGTCCTTCTGTTCGGAATCCCCGCCTGCAAGGATGAGATGGGGAGCCAGGCTTATGCCAGGGACGGGATTACCCAGAGAGCGGTAGCTTACATAAAGAAAAATTATCCGGATATTTATTGTATCGTGGATGTGTGTCTTTGTGAATATACCTCCCACGGCCACTGCGGTGTGGTAAAGGACGGAAAAATCCTGAATGATGAAACCCTTCCCCTGCTGTCAGCGATGTCCGTAACCCTGGCGGAAGCCGGGGCGGATATGATAGCGCCTTCCGATATGATGGACGGACGGGTTGCGGCAATCAGAGAAGCCCTTGATGAGAACGGTTTTACGGATATTCCGATTATGGCCTACAGCGCTAAATTCGCATCCACTTATTATGGGCCATTCCGGGATGCCGCCCATTCCGCTCCCGGGTTTGGGGACAGGAAAAGCTATCAGATGGATTTTGCCAATGGGCAGGAGGCGCTGCGTGAGATTTATTCCGATATCCAGGAAGGCGCGGACGTGGTTATGGTGAAACCGGGCCTCGCCTATCTGGATGTATTGAAGGAGGCGGCCATGACGGTAAGCCTTCCGCTGGCGGTTTATAATGTAAGCGGGGAGTACTCCATGGTAAAAGCGGCTGCGGCAAACGGATGGATTGATGAGAGACGGATTGTGACGGAAAATCTTACGGCGATGAAACGGGCCGGTGCCAAAATTATTATCACTTATCATGCGCTGGATATGGCGAAGTGGCTGGCAGAGTCAAATATCCCGCGGGAATAAAGCGGAGCGCGGCATCAAAGGATGGACGCTGTCCCAAACGGAAAGGCAGGAAAGAAAAGTGACAAAATCAGAAGAATTATTTGAACGGGCGGGAAAACTGATGCCGGGCGGAGTGAACAGTCCTGTGAGGGCCTTCCGTTCGGTGGGAAGAACTCCCTTTTTTGTGGAAAAGGCAAAGGGCGCCTATCTATATGATGCGGACGGCAACAGGTATCTGGATTATGTATGTTCCTGGGGGCCGGGAATCCTGGGACATGCGGTTCCTTCGGTGGTGGAGGCAGTTCAGAAGGCCTGTGAAAACGGCCTGACCTTCGGCGCGCCTACGGAAAAAGAGGTGGAGCTCGCGCAGCTGATACAGTCCTGCGTCCCCTCTATGGAAATGATGCGTCTTGTCAATTCCGGTACGGAAGCGGTAATGAGTGCGGTGCGTGCGGCCAGGGGCTTTACCGGAAGGGAAAAAATAATCAAGTTCACCGGCTGTTATCATGGCCATTCCGACGGCCTGCTGGTCAAGGCAGGTTCCGGGCTGCTGACCGGCTCCGTGCCGGACAGCGCCGGCGTGCCTGCGGGCTATGCGGCGGCGACGCTTCTGGCGGAATACAATGATATCGAATCGGTACGCAGATTGCTGGAAGAGAATGAGGGGCAGGTAGCCTGTATTGTGGTGGAGCCGGTGGCGGCCAACATGGGCGTGGTTCCTCCGGAGGAGGGTTTCCTTGCCGTACTGCGTGAAGCGGCGGATGCATCTGGGGCGCTGCTGATTTTTGATGAGGTGATCACCGGATTCCGTCTGGGACTCGGTGGGGCACAGGGCTATTACGGCGTGACGCCGGATCTTTCCACCTTCGGTAAAATCGTGGGAGGGGGAATGCCTCTGGCGGCATACGGCGGCCGCCGGGATGTGATGTCCTGCGTGGCTCCCTGCGGCGCGGTATACCAGGCGGGAACCCTGTCCGGAAACCCGATTGCTGTGACGGCGGGAACGGAAATGCTGAAACTTCTGATTGCCCATCCGGAAATCTACGCGCAGATCGATCAGTCGGCGGCCCGTCTGGAGGAGGCATACCGGGAAACCGGACTTACGGTGAATCGTGTGGGTTCCCTGCTTTCCCCGTTTTTTACAAGGGAAAAAGTGAGGGATTACCAAAGTGTCATGACCTCGGATACCGCGGCTTTTGCCAGATATTTTGGATGGATGCTGGAAAAGGGCATTTATGTGGCGCCCTCTCAGTTTGAGGCCATGTTTGTATCGGCGGCCCATAGCGCGGAGATGATTGATATGACCTGCGATATGGTAAAAGAATATGGGAAAAGCGGAATGATTTTATAACTTGCCTTATTATATTGTTTGTGATAACTTAATATTACAACGTATGCGGAGGGATTATATGATTCATCGTTTAAAGGAAGTGCGGAAGGAATTGGGGCTGAATCAGACCGACTTTGCTAAATATCTGGGTATTACACAGACCGCATATTCTATGATAGAAAACGGAAACCGTCCGTTGTCGGATAAATATGTGAAGGTAATCTGCTCTGCATTTCATGTAAATGAAAAATGGTTTGTTACCGGAGAAGGGGGCATGTTTCTGGATTCTCCTTATGAAAAGGAATTCATGGAAATATTCAATTGTCTGGTTCCGGAAACCCAGCGGTTTCTTCTGCTTATGGCGAGGGAACTCCTTAAAACTCAGAGGAAGCTTCTTGATGCAGACGACGGGCGGTAAAGGAATCATGAAAGAAAGCAAATACAGTATATGAGGTACAGTGCATGAACATAAGCAAATATGGGGATAAGCTGAGACTGACCATGAAACCCATAATTCTTCCGGAACAGAAGGAACGGTTTGAGGAATATTATACAAGAAAAGCGTTTCGCATTGAGCGGAATATGGCGGGTATCATTATAGCCATGCAGGCTTGTATGATATTGATTTTTTCTTTTCGGAAGGGAGGCCCTTTTATATCACCCAGGAGGATAGGATATTTTTCGCTGTATTCCATGCTGCTGATAGCGACGAGCTTTTTCCTGACAGGCTATATAAATCTGGTTAAATCGGGGAGGTTTCACTCGGTTATTATACTGAGACGTGTTTATACCTGTATTTTGTTTATCTGGTGCATAGGAATTACGATGCTGGAGCAATTTGGAGGGAATACCATCGGCGTATACTGTTACCTCATACCAACCATAGCGGCACTCCTGCTGATGGAGCCTTTGGAAAGCATTTTGTTTTTTTCAATTAATTGGGGAGTGGTGGTGGTGCTCCTTGTTGTAAGCGGGGTGAATCAGGAAAACCTGTTCGGCAATATAATAAACGGGACCTTTGTAACCTTTCTTTCTGTTTTCATATCCATCCGATATAACCGGAGCGTGGAGGCGGAATTCAGGGACAGGGAAATCATTTCCATGCAGTACAAGAAAATCCAGAAAGCAAATGACAAGCTGCATGAGATGGCTTTTACCGATCAGCTTACGGGCCTGCATAACAGGCGTTACTTAATGGAAAAGATTCTGGATCATTTTGAAGAATATCAAAATAAGGACTGTTATCTTGAAATGATCATGGTGGATATTGATTATTTCAAGCAGTATAACGATACCTACGGACATCTGGAAGGCGACGTGTGCCTGAAAAAAATTGCGGATATTCTGGAAGAGTATGAGCAGATAGAAGGAACGGCGGCAATCCGATACGGCGGGGAAGAATTCCTTCTTGTGCGGATTTCAAAACAGCCCGGGGAAGAATCACGGATGGAAGAGGCTTTGATGAAACATATCGATTCGGCCAATATTCCAAGAGAGGATACCCCCTGGAAAAAGGTCACGGTAAGTATAGGGATATGGAAGGGAAATACAAGGGAATTGGAGAAGGGGGAAAACGCTATCCGTTATGCGGATAAGGCCCTTTATTGTGCGAAAAGTTCCGGAAGGAATTGTATTTATCGGTATAATCAGGAAGAATTCTGCAGGGAATAAAGGATAGGAGCGGCTATGGCCAGAATCATGGTGGCAGAAGATGAAAAGCAGATGCAGGATATTATTGTGGAGTATATGCGCCGGGGCGGGCATAGCTGCGTGACTGCGGAGGATGGGATAGAAGCGCTGGCCCTCTTGAAGGAGGATTGCGCTGATTTGCTGATTTTGGATGTGATGATGCCTCATCTGGACGGGTTTACAGTCTGCCGGCTGGTGAGGGAACGGAGCGGGATCCCCATCATTCTTCTGACGGCCAGGGCGGCGGAGGAGGATAAGCTGAAGGGGTATGAATTCGGAGCCGATGATTATATGACGAAGCCCTTCAGCCCCAGGGTGCTGCTGGCTAAGGTGAATGCCCTGCTGCGCAGGACAAGCGCCAGGGAACTGGAGGCGGAGGCCTTAAGCGCCGGCAAAATTACTTTGATGCCTTCCGCCCGTAAGGTATATGTAGACGGACAGGAGGCGGCTCTTACCCATATGGAATATGAGCTGCTTTTCTTTTTTTTAAGCCATCCCGGAATGGTCTTTACCAGGGAACAGCTCCTGGATCGGATATGGGGATATGATTTTGCGGGAAACAGCCGTACGGTGGATACACATGTCAAAACGCTCAGGCAGAAGCTGGGAAGCGAAGGGCAGTGGATTGTCACGCTGATACGTTCCGGTTATAAATTTGAGGTGCGCCTATGAAGTTTAGGAACTGGTGCAGGGATAATTTCGGCATGCATACTATCCGGAAAAGGGTATTTTTCCTCTCCAAGCTGGCGGGAGGAGCCATTGTACTTTTTTATTTATTCACATCGGTTCTGCCGGTGGGGCAGGATGCCGCTTTTCTTATCTGGTTTTTGCTGATGCTGGGGGTGATCCTGCTGGTGGATTACCTGCTGGGCCGTTTTATCACCAGGCCGGTGGATGAATTGAATGAAGCGGCGGGACGTATGGCGGGGCTGGATTTTTCCCGGCCCTGTGAGCTGAAGAGCACAGATGAGTTCGGCATGCTTTCTCAGAATCTGAATACGATGGCGGATAACCTGGAGAATGCCCTTTCCCGGCTGGAGGCGGTCAATGGACGTCTCGAGACAGAGGTGGAGCGGGAAAAAAGAAGGGTGGCGGAGCGGAAAGAACTGGCAGATAATCTTTCCCATGAGATGAAAACGCCGCTCGGTGTTATCCGGGCCTATGCGGAAGGCCTGCAGGATACCGGAGAAGAGGAAAAAAGGAAGCAGTATGCCCAGGTTATCATAGGGGAAACGGAACGGATGAACCGCATGATAACCTCCCTGCTGGAGCTGTCGGCCATGGATGCCGGAGCGGTACAGCTTGCGCCTGTGCTTTTTGGCTTTGTGGAATTTACGGAAACAGAGGCCGGAAGGCTTCTGATGGATCTGCCATGGAAAGAATTTGAACTGGAATACCGGCTTCCTGCCATGGAGTATCAGGTCTGCGCGGATAAGGGAAAAATGGAGCAGGTTCTGGATAATCTTATCGGCAATGCCAGGAAGTATGTGAGTCCCGGAGGAATCCTGCGGATAACTCTGGAAAAGGAAGAAGGCTTTTTACGTTTTGGTGTTTATAATGAGGGAGACTGCATCCGGGAGGAGGATCTGCCCCGGGTATGGGATAAATTTTACCGTGTGGGAGGCCGGAGTACGGAGGGGGCCGGACTGGGGCTTGCGATAGCGGCGGGAATACTGGAACTGCATGGCTGGAAGTATGGGGTTCGGAACAGGGAAAAAGGGGTGGAATTTTACTTTTTTGCTCCAATCGAAGATTGAGAAACGGAAAAATGAAAAATGGCAGCATGTCTTTTACTTTGAGTGTATCACTTAAGGCAGGGCAGGCTGCTTTTTTGTGGAACAAATTATCTCCGGAGAATGGAAGCGTTATTTTCACACGGATTTCACATGGCGCCCATGGGGATTTCGCTGTCCGACAGTATTCTTTTATCAGAAGCTTATAACAGATTCTGTAAGAAAAAAAGGAGGCAGTTATGATAGGAAGCGGATGGGGATGGATTCAGTGGGCAGGGATTATTGCGGGGATAGCTGTGATATTGGCAGTTAAAGTCCTGTTTATGCGATGGTGGGGGAAAAGGCGGAAAACGGACGACAAGAAAAAGAAATGGGGGGAAGAGGAATGATAGAAGTAAAGGCTCTCGTCTTTTCCTATGAGAAGGGCAGGAAGGCGCTGAAAGGATTGGATTTTGAAGTGGAAAAAGGAGAGATATTCGGCTTCCTCGGCCCAAACGGTTCGGGGAAGTCCACAACCCAGAAGATCCTTACCGGTATTCAGGGAGGCTATCAGGGGGAAGTGAGACTGATGGGAAAAGCGCCGGATAAGACGGACAGAAAGGTATTTTACCAGGAAATAGGGGTATTGTTTGAATTCCCGTATCTGTATACGAATCTGAGCGCTCTGGATAATTTGAAGTTTTTTTCTTCCTTTTATTCCCGGGAAAGGAGGCGGGATATCATGCCGCTTCTGGAACACCTGGAATTTAAAATGGATTATCTGAAGAAGCCGGTGGCTTCTTATTCCAAGGGAATGCGTCAGCGGGTGAGCATGGCCAGGGCGCTTTTGGGGAATCCGGATATCCTTTTTCTGGATGAGCCTACCAGCGGCCTGGATCCCTCCGGCGCTGTTCTGTTCCGGGAGATCATCGAAGAGGAAAGGAAAAAAGGGACTACGGTTTTTCTTACCACCCATAATATGCTGGACGCGGATTTGCTCTGCGACCGGGTAGCATTTCTCGCGGAGGGAAGCATTGCGGCCCTGGACACGCCGGAAAGTCTGAAGGAGAGGTACAGCAGAAAAACAGTGCAGGTGGTATACCGTAAGGACGGGGAGAGGGTGCAGCGGGATTTCACCACGGAAGAGCTGGGGCTGAGCTTTCCTGAGGATATTGTGAGTATTCATTCCCAGGAACCCACCCTGGAGGAGGTATTTCTGAAAACGACCGGAAGGGGGCTTACGGGATGAGAAAAGAATGGAAGGCGTTTCTTTGGAAGGATATCCGGCTGATGGCTTCGGGACATTTTTTCCTGCTGGCTCTTGTCTCACTGCTCCTTTATACCTGCTATATCCAGCTGGTGTATGTAAAAACGGATCAGGCTATTTTTCCTGTGTATCTTTATAATCCGGAGGGAACGGCGGTAACGGCATCACCGGAAATAGAGGCGGTATCCTCCAGGGAAGAGTTGGAGGAAAAATGTGGGGATGCTTATGGGGTGGGAATCCTGATGGAAGGGGGAAGTCCCTCGCTTTCTTTAAAAAGCAGCGGCAGCAGGGAGCTTGATGCGGTCCGCGGCGCTTATGCCCTTTCCCTGCTTACAGATGAGAAGCCGGAGCCCGCGGAGATCATAGGAAATAACGATAAGGAAATGAAACAGCGAAGGGAAATAACCTGCGAGTTCCTTTATTTTGAACTGACGGCGGTGGGATTTCTCGGAGTGGCGGCCCTGCTTTTTAAAGAGAAAAAGATGGGCGTAATGAAACTTTATGCGGCTCTTCCTGTGAGACGGCCGGTCTTTTTGATTTCCAAGCTTTCCGCATGCTTGGCGGCTGATCTTATATTTACTATCGTGTTTACCGTGCTCAATCTGGGAATGACGGCTTCTTTACAGGTGCTTCCGGCAGTGCTGGTACAGGCGGGAATATTATCGGGTATCATGGCTCTGATCGGTTTCTTATGTGCGCTGTGGCTGTCGGATTTTAAACAGTTTTCCCTGTTTTACCTCGGCCTGGCTATTTTTATCTGTACGCCGGTGTTTCTTGTTGGGCAGACTGGCGTGGAATGGAAATGGATGGAATACAATCCGGCATACCGGATTTTTGCAGGCATGAAGCAGGCTTATTTTGAAGGAAAGGCGGGCGGCGGATTATATTTGTTTTCCTGTCTGCTTGCATGGGCCGCACTTTTTGGACTTTCATTGTATGCCTGGAATTCGGAAATGAAAAAGGAGGGATGAGGGCATGGGATGTGGAATTTGGTATCAGCTGAAAAGCTGTGTGCGGGATAAGATGTGCATTCTTTCCTTTCTGCTGCCCGTAATTGCGGGGATTGCGCTGAATTTTCTGGGTGATGTGGACTTGCTGGATTTGGCGGAGCCGGAATTCGGTGTGGTGAAGGAGAACTTAACTTCGCCGGAAATCCGGGACTGGCTGGAGGGGCTGGGGACGGTGAAGGAGTATCTGTCGGAGGAAGAATTGAGGGAAGCTGTGCTGGAGCCATCCACCAGCGTGCTGGGAATCCGGCAGCAGGGAGGAGGAATTTCTGTTACCCGTGCCGGGGATGAACCTGAAATGATACAAAAGCTTGCCGACCGACTGCCGCTGCTGTATGAGGAAAGAGACAGGAATAGTACGGTATCAGTAAGCATGGCAGTACCGGAGGGAGATACCGGGCTGAAAAATCTGTTTATTTCCATAATTATGGTGACCGCCATGTTTATGGGAGGTACCTTCAGCGCCATGAATATTCTGGGGGAAAAGGAGGATGGAACTATTTTGGTAAATGACGTTCTTCCCCGTTCCAGGCTGGTTTATCTGTTTCAAAAAATAGCCGTGGGCCTGCTGGGAGGAATCCTTTCAGCCGGATTGACCGCTCTTGTCTGTATAAGGCCTTTGCGCATGATCCAGCTGCCGGGGCTGACGGCGGTCATTCTTTTATCGGCATTTCTGGCGTCTCTTGCCGGAGCATTTACCGGAAGGGCGGCAGAAGGGCTGATGGCGGGGATTGGGCTTTTGAAGCTGGTGATGATCGGGTTTATTGCTCCGCCGATTCTGTTTTGGCTGCTGCTGCCGGCGGGCAGCAGGGGAAGCGGTCTGGCCTGTCTTGTTCCATCAGTTCCGGCATTCCGGGGAATCATGGAGCTTTTGGAAGGAGGAAGCTTTCCGGCAGTATATATCCTGCTGTTATCCGTACATTGCGTGGTATGGCTTGCCGTGTATTTGTGGACAGAAATGGCGGGGGAGAAGAAAAAGAGATGTAAGGGCGGAAAACTGGCGTAAGTTATTCGATTTAGTGAACGAGCCAATTATAATCCTTTCGGCAATCGAGGATATACTCTACATATACCGTATCATCCTGGATTTGATAGAGGACAAGATACCACTTTTGAACAAACATCTTATGATATTTGTTGGGTGGGACATACATTTCTTCAAAAAATGGAAAACGCTGTGGTATTTGGGATAAAGAACGCATTGCGGCCATAATCTCTTTCTTTTTTGATGCCGCGGCTTCTTTATTTACCCGTGCCAAAAAGAGAATATGAGTTCCCAACATTCTTTTTGCCTTATCGGAAACAATGACTTTGTACCTCTTGTTTTCTGCCATATTCTATACCTCTGCAATTATTTCATCAAGGAAAGCGTCAAGCTCATCAAGCGTACAACCGTTTCTTCCTGCAATTCGGTCCTCCTCAACTGCCAAAAGTTCCTCTCGGAGATTCAACATTTTCTCTCGGCGATCGTAGGTTTCAATGTCCATAACAACTAAATCCCCCTCGCCATTTTTTGTGAGGAAAACCGGTTCTGCAGTTTTTCTGCATATATCAGCAATTTCGTTGTAATTTTGACGGATTGCTGCGGACGGGCGAATATTCATAACAACACCTCCTATTCACTGATAGCAATATTCTAACCATATTATAATCATTTTATGCCACCAAGTCAACATATCCATGTTGAATGATGAAACCCTGATGAAACCCATTTTTTATTTCAGCATTTTGCCTTGTTATTTCTACTTCCCCGATGTTACAATTTATAACAGTATGCGGAGGGAAAGAAAATGAAAAACAAACAATTGACTATCGTGGAAAGCGCTTGTATTATTACCGGTTATGGAATCGGCGGAGGAGTGATGGCAATGCCTTATCTTGCCCAAAGGAACGGATGTCTCATGAGCCTTCTCATTCTGGCAGCCGCTTTTCTGGCAAGCTTCATCCTTCATGTGATGATAGCGGAGCTGGCCGTAAAGAGCGGCGGAGGCTCGCAGATTATTGAAGTCTTTTCCAGATATCTGTTTCAGGGAAAATATAAAAAAGTGCTGACACTGGCCTTTTTCGTGATAATGGCACTGGTGCTCTTTACCAATCTGGCCGCTTACATATCCGGGGCGGCGGAAATTATAAGCGAACTGCTGGGGATATCCCTGTGGCTTTCCCGGCTGTTGTTCTATGCTGCCGCCGCGAGTGTGGTCCTCTTTGGGCTGAAAGCGGTGGGAGTGAGTGAAAAACTGGCGGTAGGGGTTATTTTCCTTCTGGTCGGCCTGTTGGCCTGTTTTTCCATGCTTCATATTCAAAATCCCCTTCCTGTAAATGCGGGCAGCATAACGGAAGGACTGGCCTATTTCGGCATGGGCATGTTTGCTTTTTCCGCGTTCTTTTCCGTGCCGCAGGCGGTATCGGGCCTGGGCGGAGATGGGAAAAAAGTACGAAAGGCCGTATTTCTGGGGCTTCTCAATAATTTTATCCTGATTACGGTAATCACGGTCTGCGCCCTGCTTTCCTCTGCACAAGTGACGGAGGTTGCCATGATTGGCTGGAGTAAGGGAATCGGCAGCTGGGCGGAAATGGTGGGTTCCCTGTTTACCATTCTGGCGATGCTTACGACCTACTGGTCTATCTCCCTTGCGCTGGCGGACATTGTGGAAGAACAGCTGAAGCTGTCAAGAAGGCTTTGCTGGGTGATTGCCACGCTGCCGTCCCTGGCCCTTACTTTTGCGGGGCTTGGAGGCTTCATGGAATTCATGCGACTGGCCGGCGGGCTTATCGCTATCCTCATCGCCCTCCTGGTGGTGCCTGCATTCCGGAAGGCATCCCGGGAACCGGGGGATTCGCTGCTTGGAAGATGGAGCGGCGGATGGATGCAGATTCTGATTATAATCGCCTATGTTCTGATGGCGGTTGGAAATGTGGTGAAGATATAAAATGAAAACATTATATTATGGCGGAACAATCCATACCATGCGCAAAGAGCAGGAAACCTTTACGGCGCTGGGAATAGAAGAAGACAGGATAATTTTTACAGGCAGCACAGAGAAAGAGACTCTGAAGGGCTATGACCGTTATGTCGATCTGGAAGGAATGCATGTTTTTCCGACGCTTACCGATTCTCATGTGCATCTGCTTTACACCATGATTCTTGCGGCCTCCAGCTTTAATCTGTGTGAGGTGACAGCCGGAAGAATTGTGCCGGACAGCATGGAAGGAGTGGAAGCCAGTGTCAGGGATTACTGCCGTTCTCATCCTAAACAGAAAATTATTGCGGCAAACCAGTATATTCTTTCCGCCATGAAGGAAAAGAGACTTCCGAACCGTCGTGAACTGGATGAATGGACCGGCGGCAGATGTATGATCATCTATAATATTGACGGGCACAGCAGCTGTATTTCCACAGCGCTGATGAAAAAGCTGGGCCTGTCCTGTGAGGGGCATGACGGGAGGTTCTCCGGCGAAGAGCATGAATTTATGCAGGGAAAGGTGACCAATCTCATCGCAGCCTCCGTCACCCCGGGAGTGCTTGCGCGGGGGATTGCCAATTTTTCCAATCTCTGCGCCCGTTACGGAATCAGCCGTGTATGCGCCATGGACGGAAATGAAGATGTTAAAAATGATATTCTTACCAGGCTGCTGGCTTTTATCGCATCCCGGATGGATATTGATATACGCCTGTTCCCTCAGTATTTGGATTTGGAACGCGCGCGGCCCTTCCGCAGGCTTCAGAAGTATCCCAGGGCAGGAGGGTGTGGAAGTTGGGAGCTTGATGGTTCGGTAGGCTCGCACAGTGCCGCTTTTTATGTACCCTTCCGGGACACGGGAGAAAAGGGACATTGCTATTATGAGAAAAGTCTGATTTTGAGCAAGGTAAAGGAAGCCAGGCAAAAGGGAATCCAGCTTTCCAGCCATGCTATCGGTGAAGCAGCCATTGACCAGATAGTGGACTGCTATGAACAGGCAGAAAAAGAGAATGCAGGACAGCGGGATGGCGCGGGTGTCCCATTGTCACGTATTGATCATTTCGAATTTCCCTCCCGGGAAGCGGTGGAGAAGATAAAAAAGCTTCCGGTGGCGCTTACGGTGCAGCCCGGATTTTCCTGGCTGGACAAACGGTACCTGAAAAGCTATGAGCAGTTCCTTCCGAAGGAAAAGGCAGAGCAGCAGATTCCCCTGAAGGAGTTGACGGAGGCCGGTGTGTGCATCTGCGGATCCAGCGATTCTCCGGTACAGTCCATGAATCCCTATGAGCAGATGCTTGGCATGGTGGAGTTCTTTCTGCCGCAGCAGTCCCTCACGCCTTATCAGGCTCTGTGCACCTATACCCGGGAACCTGCCAGGATGCTTGGGGAGGAGAAGGACAGCGGGACGCTTGAGGTGGGGAAGAAAGCGGATTTCTGTGTGATGAAAAAGGATTTCTGCCGGGCGGAGCCGGGGGAGATTGGGGAATTCTGTGCGGAATATATGGTGAAGGACGGAAAGAGGTATGAACAGAAGAAGGGGACGGTGTGGGAACTTGTGAAAATGCTGTTCCGGAGAAAGAAGAAGATATAAATGTGTTTGAAGGAAGTATTATTTCCGCGGGGATTTGACTGGCAACAATCCGGACCGGCCCGTACATCGACACCCGTATATCAGCGCCGCTTGATAAACCTGCGATGCCATGGTAAACTCTAAGGAAAGATAGGGGATATATTGTGGTGTATTTGCAGCCGGAGAACATGGAACGGAAAGGAAGTGCGTGCAGTATATGAGTAATATTGTGTTTCCGTTGGGAATTGACAGCTTTGAAAAAATCCGTACAGAAGGATATTATTATATTGATAAAACAGAAATCATAGCAGAACTGCTGAGAAAAACGTTTGAGGTCAATCTGATTACCAGACCAAGACGCTTTGGTAAAACACTGGCGATGGATACAATGGCCAGCTTTTTTGATATCCGTAAAGATACCAGGAAATTGTTTTCCGGCCTGCATATTGAGAAATACAAAGAAATATGCGGAAAATGGCAGAATCAATGGCCTGTTCTTTTTTTGTCACTGAAAGAAGTAGAAGATAAAACATTTGATCAGGCAACGAAAAAGCTGGCTGTAAATATTTCGGATTTGTATAAAGAACATACTTATTTGCTGAAAAGCAATAAGGTAGATCCGGCAGATGCGGAACTTTTTAACAAGATCCGGTACCAGAAAGCGGATTCCGTTGATATTCAGAATGCCCTGTATATCCTGATGCGCATGATGCAGGCTTATTTTGGAAAACAGGTAATTGTGTTAATTGATGAGTATGACGTTCCGCTTGCAAAAGCAAGCGAAAATGGATTTTATGACGATATGCTTAACGTTGTGCGGGGATTGTTAGGGAAGACTTTAAAAACAAATCCGTTCCTGAAATTTGCTGTAATTACGGGATGTCTGCGAATCGCTCAAGAGAGTATTTTCATAGGAACCAATAACTTTGTGTCTGATACAATTACTGGAGAACGTTTTAACGAATATTTCGGTTTTACAGAGGAAGATGTCCATAAACTGCTGCAGGATACAGGGTATGGAAAGCATTTTGATGAAATAAAATATTGGTATAATGGATACCGTTTCGGTTCCATTGATATTTATTGTCCATGGGATGTATTGAATCATGTGAATGCGCTTCAGGATAATCCGGATACGGAGCCGAAGAGCTATTGGGAGGATACCAGCCATAATGGGATACTGCGAGTATTTATTGAACTTGCAAACAGTGAAGAACGTCAGGATTTGGCAGTCAATGATAAGTTTGAAGCTTTATTGGGCGGAGACTGTATAGAGGAACCCATTGAACAAAATTTGACTTACGATACTCTTCATTCTTCAGAGTCCAATTTGTGGAGCCTGTTATATTTAACCGGATATTTAACGCAGGCAGCCCCAATTTCGCTGCAGGATAGTGCGCCGGTGGAAAATGGCAGATTTCTGCTTAAAATTCCAAACGAAGAAGTGAAGCTGATATTCAGAAAGACGGTGGTGGAATGGTTTCATGCGAAAGTGGCAACTGTTGACCGCAGTGAACTGTTCAGGGCCATGTGGGAAGGAAATGCACAAAAGGCTACGGTTATTCTTTCGGATTTACTTTTTAATACTATCAGCTACCATGATTATAAAGAAGATTTCTATCATGCATTTATTGCCGGTGTGTTTACAGGTGCCGGATATTATGTGGAATCCAACAAAGAGCATGGAACCGGACGGACAGACATAGTTGTCAGGGATCGGAGCAGCAGGCGGGTTATGATTATCGAAGCGAAGCGGGCTAATGCTCCGGACTTATTGGAGGCAGGATGCCGCGATGCGGTAAGGCAGATTGATGACAGAAGATATGCAGCAGAGTTCGTGAAAGGATATCGGAGCGTCATCTGTTATGGCATTGCATTTTATAATAAAGAATGTCTTGTTATGAAATTCGGAACTGCAGAAAATTAATACTGTCCGGAAAGGAAGCAGGCCCTATATCTGAAAATGTATAGGGCCTGTTCCTTTCTATATTACAAAAGACGAAAAGTAAATTTACTCCGAATATCAGATGGCAGGAATAAAAATAAGAGAATAACAGCAGATCATACGCAAGGAGATATTATCACAGCTGTTAAAATTGGAAAGCGTGCACGGCACGCGGACAGGAGCAGATATGGAATATTGTGAAAATTGGGAGCAAATCAGAAAAAAATTCCTGGAGTATTGGGCTATGGAGAATCACGACAGGCCTCTTGTAAGCATCCGGGCGCCGAAGGACAGACAGGAGAAAAAGCCGGAAAGCCGCCATTCTTCTCTGAAAGAAAGATGGATGGACACGGAATATGTATTGAAAAGCAGCAATTGGGAGATGCGTAATACATATTATGGAGGAGAAGCTTTTCCCTCGCTTAATCCTAATCTTGGGCCGGACTATTTCGCGGCCTGTTTCGGTACGAAGCTGGAATTCGGAGAGGATACAAGCTGGTCCGTCCCTTTCCTGACGGATGAGGATGTGGAAGAATATCAGGGCTTTATGCTCTGCAGACAAAATGAATATTATAAAAAGATGCTTGAAATTACCCAGGCAGCAGTGGAGGATGGAAAAGGAAAATATCTTGTGGGGGTTACCGATATCCATCCCGGTCTGGATGGACTGGTGTCCATGAGAGGGCCTCAGGAGCTGTGCATGGACACTCTGGATCAGCCGGAATTTATTCAGAAGGGAGCCATGGATCTTCTTCCCGGTTTTCGGGAGATTTATGAAGATCTGTATACGATGACGACCAAATACCAGGAAGGAAGCACCTGCTGGATGGGTATTTGGCATCCGGGCAGATGGTATCCTACCTGCTGTGATTTTTCCTGTATGATATCCACACAGATGTATGAAGAGCTTGTGGTAGGAGAGCTTCTTGAAGAGCTTGATTTTCTGGATGCCAGCATCTACCATCTGGACGGGCCGGATGCCCTGAAGCATCTGGATCGGCTGCTTGCGATCGATAAGCTTAAAGGGATCCAATGGGTTTATGGAGCCGGACAGCCCACTGCCTCTCATTGGATTCCTGTACTTAAAAAAATCCAGGATGCAGGTAAAATGATTCAGATAGATGTGGTTCCGGAGGAACTGGATATTATGCTTGAGAATCTTAAGCCGGAGGGCGTGATGTATACGATGAATGCCCGGACGGAAGAAGAGGGAAGGGCATTGATGAAAAAAGTGGAGAGATATAAAAGATAAAAGAGTCGGGAGCCCGGAGATTTCTTCCCGTGGACAACGAGCCAATCGGGCACGCCAGCAGAGAACCGAAGGTTCTCTTGCCTGCTTGACTCCGGGCTTCCGTAAGTTTAACAGTGAACATAAATAATTAGTTTTCCCATAGCAGCCATAGCTACGCCATACTGTCATCCCGCAGAGAATCAGCCAGACTGCATCCAAGCATCTTTTTCCCGCCAATATAATATGCCAGGCCGACAAAGGCAAAGATAGCCAGACTGAATGCGGCAATTATCGATACCGGAATTTCCGGCAGAACCTCCAGAGGCTCCAGAAAGCTGGCCTTCGTGGTAAATATGATAAAGAACACAGTCAGAGGAAGCGTGATAAGAACCGGCCGCCCGGCGATAACCAGCGCTTCGATACAAAATAATTTCCGTATGCCTGCAGGCGTAAGTCCCACAGACATATATTGAGCCAGTTCCCGTTTCCTCTGGCGAAGGAAACCAAGCGTATACGAAAACACGTTGGCAATTCCAATGACGGCCAGTAAGGTACAGAAAGAGCCAATAATCAGCTTGTAACTGCTGAGGATTCTGTCATTGGTAATCTTTTCTTCCACTCGGTTCTCACTTTCCGCTTCATAGGAGGCGCTGACCAGCTGCAAAATACGATCCTCCAGCGCATTCAGTTCGTCAAGGGCAGCTCCTTTCTCTGCCAGTATCCGGATATAGGTATCCTTCTGCGGCTCCCCTGTCTGTTCCTTTACTTTTTCCCATAATGACAGCGGGATAAACTGTACCAGGGTATAATCATCATATTCTTCTCTCAATCCAGGTGCTTCCCCGGTATATCCAAGTATGGGAATGTCAGCCGTTTCAGAGCTGCCGTCCTTATTCCGCAGGACTGCTGAATCCAGGTTTTCCTTTATAAAGGGGATCATTTTCCGATGACGGAAATTACTGTTTAAGCTGTCCCAGAACTGGTTCAGCATTATCGTTCCGTCCAGGCGGGGAGTTATTCCGAGCTGTTCGCAGTATCTCATAAATGCATCATCATTCATTATGACAATGGGCGCTTTCACCAGCCAGGAACCTTCTGCTGAGGAAATGGAAGAACCGGCAACTGCCTGAGGGCCGCCCAGAGAAGCCAGTTCCGGGCTTATCGCTTCCTCAGGAACAGGTATAAGGGCCTCCGCCTTCTGGTATATGACGAGATCGTTAACCCCTTCTGTTTCCGCCAGTGCCTGTGTCAGCCCGAAATCCTCTATTTTTGTGTTCTTGACCGTTGCCATGATATCCCACACATCCTGATATTTTTCAAAGTACGTATATTTAGTACTGAGATCGGTCAGGGCAAAAAAGCACAGCATCATGGTGAAACCAAGGAAAGAGAGGGTGAGGGACAGCGTAGAAGTACGCAGTGTCTTTTTTTGTGCCTTCAGGGCATTTCCCGCCAGTTCTCCCTCCGTTCCGAATAACAGGGAAAGGACAGGGGAATGTTTTTTCTTTTTCAGCTTCAGCCCGCCGGTTCCCCGGATGGCATCCAGAGGTGTCATCCGGCTCAGCTTTCGTGCCGGGATCCATGCGGAAAACAGGACGGTCAGGAAGGAGACAAGGAGGGTAACCGCAAAAATGGCAGGATGATAACTGAAATTGATGTTATACCGTCCCGGCATGTCCGCTCCGATGATTTCGATCCCCTGCTTTGTTACATAGCTGAGGGCGATTCCCAGTAAAATGCCAACCATAACCGGCGCTGCGCAAAGAACGGCAGCCTCCTGCATCAGGCAGGTACGGATCTGCCCCGGCGTGGCTCCGATGCTGGAAAAAATGCCGAACTGATGAACCCTGGCATTCATGGACACCGCAAATGAATTATGGATGACCAGAATCAGAGACAGGGAAAGCAGCAACAGTACCACCAGATAAAAAGTCATTAAAAGAGGAGGCGTTTCATCCTGGGGATCGTGGATCAGATACCGGGACAAAAGCAGCAGATGATAGGATGCCGCATCATCCTCCAGTCCAAGCTGCCTGACGATCAAAGGCATATCCTGAAAAATTGTCCTGGCATTCCGGAAATAAACATCAGCCACAGTTTCCTGATCCGTGGATAATTCTTCATTAACTATGGCTTTTTCCACGTTGGCAAAATTCTGTATTGTGAGGATATCCTCTTCATGGGCGATACCTGTGATGCGGCCCTGCCAGCCGCCTTCCTCAATGATTATCTTCTCAACCTCATATACCCAGAAATTATAAAACATACAGCATAAAAAGGACAGGAACAGGCTGGCAATAAAGGCTGCCACCATAATCGATACACTGGAAGCGCGGCTGTTTTTGATAAAGCTCCTGGAATAATCCTTCCACATCTGCCTCACCCCCGTTTCTCATCGCTGATAATGCGGCCATCCTCTATGGTCACAATGCGATCTGCTTCCAAAGCGATTTTTTCATCATGGGTAATCAGCAAAATGGTCTGTTTCAGATTCCGGTTGGATAATTTGAGCAAATCAATGATTTCCCTGGAATTCTTCTGATCCAGGTTGCCGGTGGGCTCGTCCGCCAGCAGAAGGGCAGGGCGGTAAATCAAAGATCTGGCAATGGCCGCGCGCTGCTGCTGGCCTCCGGATAATTGGTTCGGAAGAGCTTCCAGCTTGTCGGTGATGCCAAGGGACTGTATCACCTGCTGAAAATATTCCTGATTGGGCTTGCGTTTGTCGAGTAAGAGAGGCATCAGGATATTCTTGCGGACGGTCAAGGTGGGAATCAGATTATAAAACTGATAGACAAGCCCCACCTTCCTGCGCCGGAAAATAGCCGCCTGTGTGCGGTTCATCGTGGAAATATCCGTTCCCTCCACGATAACCTTTCCTTCCGTGGGCTGATCCACGCTGCCCAGAATATGCAGAAGCGTGGACTTCCCCGATCCGGATGCCCCTATGATCGCAACAAATTCGCCTTTATTTACAGTCAGGTCAATCCTGTCCAGGGCAACAACCTGGTTATTGCCGGATCCATATACCTTCCTGACTCCTTCACATTTTAATATTTCCATCTGTTTATTTCCTTCCTGTTATGTTTGTGACTCCTTCCTGTGCCGGCAGACCGGAGAGACTATGATTTATTATAACAAAGGAAAGTGACATCTCAGTGACTGTAAAAACGGATTTCAAAACAGGCTCCGGAATCCGGATTATTCTTTGCATGAATAGTCCCGTTCTGGCTTTCTATAAGTTCCTTTGCCAGGGACAGGCCGATACCGATCCCCCCGCTTTTGGCATTCTGCCCGCGAAAAAAACGTTCGAAAAGGTGAGGCAGATCCTCTTTTGCAAAGCCTTCACCCTCATCCCGGATGATTATCTGTGTATAAAGGGGATTTTGTTCATACGAACAGTGGATAACTCCTCCCGCAGGCGTATGCTCCATACAGTTTTTCAGCAGATTCATAATCGCTTCCATGGTCCAGTCCATATCGACGGTTATCCGGGCAGGTTTTCCTTCCGGGATATCCACTGAGACCCCCGCATGGGATAAAACCTCCTGCAGGTTATCGGCTGCAAGCGTCAGGATGGTAAACACATCCGCTTCCTTTTTTTCGAAGGGCAGTGTCCCTGCATCCAGCCGGGATAACAGCAGCAGGGCTTCCTCCAGGTGTGTCAGGCGCTCCAGCTGCCTGCGTATCTGACTGATATTTTCCTTTCCCGAAGGACAGTCCATCATCTGCAGGGACAGGTGGATAGCTGTAATAGGGGTTTTGAGCTGATGGGCGATGTTGGCGAGATTTTCGGCGAAATTCTGCCTGGCTGTGAGGGCGGCATCCCTTGTCTGGTAAGCGAAGGTTACCGTTTTATAGATTTCATCCTGCAGCTTGGAAAATTCGTCCTCCTCTTCCCGTAAATGAAGGCCGTTTCCTCCGGTATTCACATTTTCCAGATAATCCGTCAAAGACTTAATCCGCAGCATTTCTTTTCGACGCATATGCCGGAAGGCGGCCAGAAACAGTCCTCCGCCGAAAAGAAATCCGGCAGCGGCAAAGATTATTCCATAGTTGGGGGCGGCTTTTGAAAAGTCGGACTGCCGGTACCCGTAGGTGGCCAGTATGCTTTTTTCTTCAGGCACAGCTGTTTTGTTCTTATAATCCTTCAGGATGGCAGGGATTACCGTTTCCGCTTCCGGCAGTTCGTCGATGATACTCCGGCAGATGCCGTTCAGCAGCTGAAACTGTGCACGGTTATAATGGCTCGTCATAAGTACAGCTGTGAAGGAAGCGGAAAGCAGGCCGACTGCCAATACGAATGATATAAGAATCCCGGTATTTTTATGACCGCTCATAAGGTGTCCTCCATACGGTAGCCGAAGCTTCTGATCGTTTTAATACAGGATGGATTATGCAGCTTTTCCCGCAGTCGCTTCATGGTAACGGTAAGCGTATTGTCATTCACATAGCTGCCATTGCTGTCCCACAGCTGCTGCAATATCCTTTCCCTTGTAACAGTTTTCCCTTTATTCCGGATTAAAAGCAGCAGAAGCTGATATTCCGACTGGCTTAACGTGATTTCCTCTTCCCCGCAGAAAACCATCATGCGGTTCTGATCCAGCCTGACGGAATCGCAGGAAAGGTACTGCTCAGGCACATTCCCCGCCCTGCGGAGCAATGCGCGGATGCGGGAATATAAAACCTCCAGTTCAAACGGCTTCACCACATAATCATCCGCGCCGTTCTCAAAACCGGATACGATATCGCGGGAATCTCCCCGGACAGTCAGGAAGATAAGCGGCAGCTCCTTCCAGCGGGAACGGATCCACCTGCACAGCGAGTCACCCCGTCCGTCCGGCATATTCCAGTCTACAAGCGCGGCGGCAGGCACATGGCCTTCGAAAGCCTTTTGGGCAGCTGCAATGGTATGAAAAACGCTGACCCTGCAGCTGCGCTGTTCCAGATATTCTTTCACGATGCGTGCTATATTTTCATCATCTTCCACGTAATAAATATCAATCATCTTCAGATCCTCCGTCTGTTGGTGCGGATGTGCCGGTTAATATGCCTATTATATTTCGGGCGGTAAAAACATACAAGCTGTTGTTTGCAGGACTTACATTTAAATTGATACAGCCGATACAATAAATGGGCAGATCGGCCTGACATGCCGCAAAATTATTCATAAATAAATTTGAGGAAGATAGAAACCCGGATATATGATAAAATAAATCCGGATAAACATAGCAGCTCTTATTTTCTGAGGAATGACTTATGAGGGGAACAGATATGAAAGAAAAAATATTGACGGATAAAAAATACGGATTAAGGGATTATCTGTACATTCCTTTTTCTATTTATCCTTTTGGCTGCCTGCTGAAGCTGCTTACAAAGCTGGTGTCCGCGCTGCTTCCGGCTTTGCAGGTTCTGACAATGGCAGCCTTTATTGATCGTGTGACTCTGGTGGTACAGGGAAAGGCAGGTGGGACCGAGGTTTATGTCCCGCTTCTTCTGCTTGCCTGTATTCTGGCATTTACCTATCTGAACGGCCAATTGATCGCATTCCTGAACCTGAAAACGGAATTACGGCTTGCCGGAACCTATGAAACCGCACTCCTTGACAAAAGAGGGAAGCTGGAATACTGGCATATTGAAAATGACGATTCCTGGAATGTGGTTGACCGCACCTGCAAAGAGACGACGGAAAAGCTTCTGAGAGGTTTTGACAGCCTGCTGGATATGGGAGAGCTGCTCATCCGGGTTTTATCGTTGCTTATTATCCTTACACTGCAGGTATGGTGGATAGGGCTGGCCATACTGGCTGTCTCCATACCGCTGTTCCGGGTTTCCCTGAAGGCGGGAAAAGAAAATTATGAGGCATACCGGAATGCGGAAAAAAAGACAAGAGAGGCTGAGTACCTGCATAAGGTCCTGACGGAAAGGGAGAGTGCGGAAGAACGGACACTCTTCGGTTACTCGGACTGGCTGAATAAAAAATGGCTGGAAAAGTATGAAACGGCAAGAAAAATTACAATGAGCGTAATGCTCCGGAATTATATTAAAATGAAAGGCTCCAGCCTGATTACCGTGGCGATATCCCTGATAATCATCCTTGTTCTGCTTTATCCCCTTTCTCAGGGAAAGCTCACGGCGGGGATGTTCATAGCTCTGGTTTCTGCCGCGCTTGAACTGATCCAGCTGATGTCCTGGCAGCTTGCCAGACTTACCGAACAGATGGCGAAAAACAAGGCGTACATGGATGATTTGACGGAATTCGTGGGTTTGTCGGAGGATGACGGCGCACTGAAGGAAAAGAACGCCAGTCCGGATGTGGTGGAAGAGGTGGAGTTCCGGGATGTTTCTTTTCGCTATCCCGGAACCGACAGCTACATACTGAAGCATTTTTCCCTCCGGATAGAAAAAGGAAGGCATTATGCGTTTGTTGGAATCAACGGTGCTGGAAAGACCACGATTGTCAAGCTTCTGACCGGCCTGTACCGAGGATATGAAGGAGACATTTTTATTAACGGCAGAAACAGCAGAGAATATGACAGCCGCCAGTTGATGGATATGTTTTCCGTGGTCTACCAGGATTTCGCCAGATACCAGATTTCATTTGCTGATAACATACGTTTAGGGAACAGGGCAGAAATGGATGAAGCCAGATTTTCACAGGTTCTTTCATTTAATGAAATCGGGGAAATTGCACAGGCACTGCCAAATGGGACGGATACCTGCCTGGGGAAGATAAAAAAGAACGGAGTGGATCTTTCCGGCGGTCAATGGCAGAAAATAGCCATAGGCAGAGCGCTGTATCAGAGGGCCTCCATACGCATCATGGATGAACCAACCGCAGCGCTGGATCCCGTATCGGAAAGCAATGTGTACCGGATTTTTGGGGAAGCCAGCCGGGATGTGACCACCATATTTATCACCCACAGACTGGGGGCTGCCAGACTGGCGGATACCATTGTCGTTCTGGACGGCGGAAATGCGGCGGAAACCGGAAGCCATGAAGAACTGATGGCAAAGCAGGGAATTTATGCGGAAATGTTTGAAGCACAGAGGAGCTGGTATCAATGAATAAGAAAAAAAGAGGCCCTGTAAAATTATTATGGAAACTGACGCCCCTTGTCATAAAAGCGGCTCCGGGCGCATTCCTTCTGACAACAGTTATGGCGGTGTTTCATGGTGTTTCCTGGGGAGCCGTTACTGCGGGACAGCAGATTTTTTTTGATGGAGTGACAGAGTTTGCAACAGGAAAAGCTTCTTTAAAAAGAGTGCTTGCCGCCTTTTTCCTGCTGGGAATCGCTTATGTGCTCTGCCACGTATTTAACGGCGCCGGCAACTATCTTATGGAAATGATGGAGAAAAAAGCGGAAGGCCGGCTGTCCTTTTTTATCCATGAAAAGATGGCGGCGATGAAGCCGATCTATTTTGAGGAGCCCGATAAACTGGATATCTTCAATAAAGCGGAGGAAGGAAAAAACAATGCAGTGGAACTGGTTTCCGCTTTGCAGGGGGTTTTTACCTTTTACCTGCCTTATTTTCTTTTTATGGCATGGTATCTCTTTCATTTAAAGCCGGTGCTTGCCGTCGCTGTCGTGCTGGTTTTCATTCCCACCGCACTGACACAGATCGTACGGACAAGAGCCTTCGGAAAGCTGGAGGAGGAATCGGCGTCTCTCAGGCGGGAGAATACCTATTATGAGAACTGTATGGTCAGCAGAGAGTATTTTAAGGAAACCAGAATGCTGGGAGCCTTCCATTACTTCCGCGGGAAATACGCGCAGACGAAGAAGGAGCTGCTGAGCCTGAAATATAAGGCGACCTTAAAATCCAACGGACTCGAGCTGGTAATGAAACTGATCACGCTGGCCAGCTACCTTCTGATTCTGGTGATGCTTGTAAAAGCCGTGATGAGGGGAGAAATCCCGGTGGGAGCCTTTATCGCCGTATTTAATTCTTTGAATACACTTTATGATTTCATGGAAGAATTGATTTGCTACCATGTGGGGCATATGGCACAGGGAATGGGAAAAGTGAATAATTTCATGGACTTTCTGGAAATGGAAAGCGAAGATGGAACACAGGAAGCCCAGCTTGCCTTTCATAATATCAGGCTTAATAAGGTAAGCTTTTCCTACCCGGAGGCCCGGACGGAAGCGCTTTCGGATATTTCACTGGAAATAAAGAAAGGGGAAACACTTGCCGTTGTAGGAGAAAACGGCTCCGGGAAAACAACGCTGGTCAGGCTGCTCACCGGTTTATATATGCCTGATAAGGGCTGTGTGGAGGTTGACGGACAGGATTTGGCAAAGCTTAAAAGACGGAATATCTATGAGAAAACCGCGGTGGTATTTCAGAAATTCCAGAAGTACAGCCTTTCTCTTAGGGATAATATTGTCATAAGCCGCAGTGAAAAAGAACCCACGGCTTCGCTGCTGGATGAGGTATGTGAAAAAAGCAGTGTAGAACTGAATGCGTGGGGACTGAAGGATGGGTATGAGACACTTTTGGGAAAGGAATTCGGAGGAACGGACCTTTCAGGCGGTCAGTGGCAGAGGGTTGCCATTGCCAGAGGGTACTACAGGGAACATGAGCTTATCATACTGGATGAACCGACTTCGGCCATCGATCCTTACGAGGAAACGATGATGTTCCGGAAATTCGCGGATATATCCAGAGGAAAGACGGCTGTGATTGTGACGCACCGGCTGGGCTCGGTGAAGATTGCGGACAGAATTGTGGTGCTGAAAAAGGGACGTATTGCGGAGCAGGGAACCTTCCGGGAACTGATGGACAAGGATGGAGAATTCCGGAGGATGTATTCGCTGCAGAAACAGTGGTATGCGGATGGGGCGGAAAGCTTGTAAGAATTATGATAAGCCTGAACTGGTGAAAAGTTTCAGGAATTTTGGAAAACTATGACATATAGGTGTCATAGTAGGCTGTTTATAATGATGCTGTTAACAGAAAACCAGATTATATGTGAGAATGTATGAGGTGAAAAAATGGGAAATGAAAACAGCATGAAAAGGGAAAATGTATTTTGGAACAGGGATGTATATGCGGACTGTCCGCAGCTGGAAGATGATAAGTATCTGATGAAGCTTATTTCAGAGAGCGACTGGCAGGATTTGCTGAAAGTGTATTCGGATAAGGATGCGGTGCCTTTTTTCAACAGTGATAACTGCAATGGGGAGGATTTTTATCTGACTACGGAAGAGCGTATGAAGGAAATGATCCGTATGTGGCGGCTTTCCTATGAAGAAAGAGGGTTTGTTCGATGGTCTATAGTGGATAAGCAGGGCGGATGCGTTATCGGAACGATAGAGTTGTTTCACAGGGATGCGGCCGATTATTTTACGGACTGCGGTCTGCTGCGGCTGGATATCAGAAGTGACTATGAGCGGGAAGAGGAGATAGTAAGAATAGTATCGTTGATATTGGAACCGGCTTTTGTGCTGTTTCGGTGTGGTAAAATTGCAACGAAGGCGGTACCAGAGGCGGCGGAGCGGATAAAGGGCCTGAAGAGGCTGGGGTTTGCGGCAGCGGAGGAAAAAGTGATTGGGCATGATGGTACGCGGTATGGGGATTATTTTGTGGTGGTTAGGTGAGAGGAAACTTCAAAAGCTGTGTTGAATTATTTGTAGTTAATAATTGAAAATGTGATATATAAAAGAATAGAAATAGTACATGTTTTAGTAGATTAAAATGTGTACTATTTTTTGCGGACAAATAAGAATTTTAATTGTTATTAAGCTTGTCATTTTTTTTCATGCCCTAAATAATTTCATTTTAAAATATCTTAAGATATTTTGAAATATGGCAAAACCCGCCCAACAAAGGAAACAAAAGAGTTTAATAGTAATATAAGATATTTTGAATATTTCTTTGATTCTACTAAAATAATTTTTTTTATAAATGCGTTTATCCATCACATATTACAAAAGCTTATTAATATTCATATATTAATTGATAATGCAAATAATCATTTAACTCTATTAAGCCCTACGTTCACCATATAACACAAAGCGGTTCTAATTCCATCTGGGCATTCCTCGATAACCAGAAACATTTTTTATACTTTTTTATCGGCATGTCGCTGTCCTTCCCATACACATCGTCACGTATGAAAATGACTAAAGTATGCAATAAATCAACTATTTATATGTACTACACTTATTGAGTATTTCAACTATTCGTAATCATACGATAGTCATAAAGAAAAGTCTCAACCTGCTTCACGTCAAATCCCAAATTGTCAAAATATTCTGCTCACCGTTCACCAATCCCTCCATCCTTTATATCCCCTTCACCGCAAGTCCTAAATATCCCAACAGAAACTTATTAACAATAAAAGGTATAAAGACTGCAGACAACAAAAAGGTTACAAAATAGCATCATTCACTATGCAAAATGCAGAATTAAGACAGACAAGCAAATTCCGACAGGATTCCTTCAGCTGATAGCCAACAATTAAAATAACTGTATTTAAACACAACTATCTCTATATGCATCCCATCTTCTCCTCCGAAATGTTCATTTGGTACACAATCTCTTCCCGTATCCCATAAAAGATCTTAAAAATGCATATACTATCTTAAAAAAGTGAAATAGAAAAACATATAAAAATTACATAAAATCATATTGAAACAAGAAAAAAGCATATGCAATATACAAATGGAGGGAAAAGTATGAAAAGAATCATGAGTATGTTGTTGAGTACAGCATTGGTATTCACCTTAACCGCTTGCGGAAGCGGAAATGGAGACAGCCAGTCATCTGCTGTTACAGAGACAACACAGGAAATGCAGAAAGAAAGCACAGCAAACGATGGGGGAAACACGGCATCCGAAGAAAATGCAAAGCTGAAGCTGATGTATTGGGAAAGCGCTTATACCGAGCCGCTGAAGCAGGCGGTAGCCGGTTTTCAGGAAAGCCATCCGGGAGTGACCGTTGAACTGGAGGTTCCCGCAGGAGACTATGAAACAGTACTTCTTTCAAGAATCATGTCAGATGAAGCACCCGATTTATTCATGTATTTCGGTAGTTCCGTTTTCAAAATGGCCCAGAACGGTTATTGGGGAAGCCTGGATGAGGGAAGCGCGTGGGTAGGAGATCTCAATCCTTCCTTTAAGCAGAATATGACCTATGAAGGTACCCTGTACGCCTATCCTCTGGATTGTTCGGGAGAAGGGGTATTTTACAACAAGAAGGTATTTGAAGACAACGGACTTAAAGTCCCTGAAACATATGAAGATTTTCTGACCGTATGTGATACCCTGAAATCCAAAGGAATTACGCCTGTTGCATTGGGCGCAAAGGATAACTGGACCTCCTATCATGCTTTTTCATCGGTAGTGGCGTCTTTCCAGACACTTTATGATGAAGAATTCGGCACCAAATTATATGACGGGGAAACAACCTTTAAGGACTCCAGATATAAAGATGCTTTTGAAGTAATGAAAGAGCTGAATGACAGAGGATATTTCACAGAAGGAACGATGGGCGTGGACTTGAATCAGGCGGCCCAAAGTGTGGCAGCCGGAGAAGCAGGTATGCTTTTGCTGAGCAGCTATGCGGTGAGTGTATTTCAGGATCTGGATCCCAATGTGGAAATCGGTTATTTTCCTTTCCCCAACAAAGAAGGCGAATCAGCAGTGGTAGCCTTTGTTGATAAAGCGATAGGCTACAGTCCTACGAGCCAGAATACTGAAATCTGTAAGGAATTCATCAATTATATTGCCCAGCCTGAAGTCCTGAGCAATATGCTGGAACAGATAAAAACCATTCCCTGCGCAGACGGCATAGAGTATGACATGCCCGCGGCTTCCAGAGAATTATATGAAGCTATGAAGGATCACAAGGTGTATGCCTTCTTTGATTCCTTCTGGCCCGGTTCCTGCAATACTGTTGTAGATAAGGGGATTACCGCCATACTTTCCGGAAGCGGTGACATTGATCAGATTATCAGTGATATGGATTCTGCATATCAGGAAGATAAGGATTCCGTTATCCGGCCGTTGCTTGTATATTAAGTGATGGGAGGGAGTCTGCCGCAGGCGGGCTCCCTTTTTTAAAAAAAGGAGTTATGGTATGAAGAAAAAAAAGGTCTGGGATTATTTGTGGGATATGCTTTTTATTCTGCCCGCATTTGTTTTATTCTTTGCCGTTATCTGGTATCCGCTTATTAAGAGCATTCTTTATTCATTTACCAATTATGACGGAATGTCGAAAAGCTTTGATTTTGTGGGGCTGACAAATTATATGAAAATATTCTCCAGCAAATATATAAAAGCGGGGATAGGAAATACGTTAAAATTTGCAGTGGTAAACTGTTTGTTATGCAATATATTCCAGCTGCTGCTGGCGCTTGTCCTGGACAAAAAGCTGATATTGAAAAGGTATCTCAGAGTGGCGTTTTATGTTCCAGTACTGCTCTGTACGGTGGTGGTTTCTGTTGTATTCGGGCATATTATGCAGTATAACGGGATACTAAATACTTTTTTCAGGGAAGCGGGGCTGGGAAAGTTTGTGATTGACTGGTTCGGCAATGAAACTGCGGCGTTTATCATGGTGTGTGTGGTTAATATATGGCAATGGCTGGGATACGGAGCCATTATTTATCTGGGCGGGCTGCAGACGATACCGGAAAACCTGTATGAAGCGGCAAAGATCGACGGAGCTAGACCCTTCCAGATTTTCCGGAAGATAACCTTTCCGCTCCTTATGCCTTCCGTGACAATCCTCACATTCCTGAATCTGACGGGAGGGCTGAAGCTCTTTGATTTGCCTTATACACTTACGGCAGGAGCTCCCAATGATGCTACGGAAACCGTAAGCATGGTGATATACAGAATGGCATTTAAGGAGCGTAAGATGGGTTATGCATCGGCTGTTTCGGTTGTTTTCCTTCTGGTGATTGCTGTGGTGTCTATCGTGCAGGTGGTTGCAACACGGAAAAAGGAGGTGGAAATGTGATGAAACGGGTAAAACAGTTTTGTCTGGAAGCGGTGATGCTTCTTCTGTCCCTGGTTGTTCTTTTCCCGGTACTGTATGCTGTGGTTTCCAGCTTTAAAACAAGAAGTGAAATCGGGGAGCCTCTCAGTCTGCCGCACAGTCTTTATCTGGGAAACTATGAAAATGTATTCATAAACCTTAATGTCCTTGGCATGCTGAAGAACAGCTTTATCGTCGTTGCGGCATCAATGATTCTGATTGTATTAATCGGTTCTCTGGCCGCCTACCCTCTGGGAAGGAAATCCAAAGGGATCTATCTGGTGCTTTATCTTTTTTTCCTCAGCGGATTGATGATACCTTTTTCAGCGGGAATTGTCCCTTTGTTTCAGCTGATTAAAGGTCTGCGGCTGATGAATTCGCTGGGTGCGCTGATTCTGGTATCGACGGGAAGTCTGATGCCCATAACAATTATGGTATTTTCGGCTTATGTCAAATCTATTCCGCGGGAGCTGGAAGAGGCGGCAATCATGGATGGCTGCGGAAGAATCAGTGTCTTTATGCGCATTATTTTACCGCTTCTGAAACCGGCTGTGATTACTATTGTTATTATAAATACCCTTCCCGTATGGAATGATTTTTTTAATCCGCTGCTGTTTATTTCCAGTGAAAGCAAAAGGACTCTGCCGATTGCAATTTACAGCTTTGTGAAGCAGAATGGGGCGGCGGATTATGGTTCTATTTTTGCGGTGTCTGTCATCTCCATTATTTTTCCGATTCTCCTGTTTTTGTGTTTTCAGGAGCAGTTTTATAAAGGGATGGCATCGGGAGCGGTTAAGGGCTAGTACATGAAAAAGTGAGAGGAGAAGAAGGATGAATTATGATACATATAAGGACAGGGTTTATGGCTGCTGGCTGGGGAAAATGATAGCCGGCAACATAGGCGGGCCGTTGGAGGACTGCAGGGAAATTATGGATTTTCAGTCGCTGCATGAGATAGCCCCGGAAGAAATGATGGTGAATGATGATCTGGACGTTCAGTTGATCTGGCTGAACGTACTTCTGGAAAAAGGCTGGGAATTAACCAGTGATGATCTCATGGAAGCATTTATCGCCCATTATCCATATGGGCCGAATGAATATGGATATGGAAAAAGAAATTACAGAAGGGGAATTAACCCTCCTTTGAGCGGAACCTATGCCAATGAATTTTTCATGTATTCCATGGGCTGTCCCATACGTGCGGAAATCTGGGCCAGCCTGTTTCCTTTTTATCCGGAAAAGGCAGTGGAATACAGCTATATGGACGGGTGTATTGACCACGGTGCGGAAAGTATTTATGCGGAGCAGTATACGGCGGCAATTGAATGTCTTGCCTTTTCTTTTACTGAGCTCACGGTTATTTTGGAATATGGGCTTGCCTTCATCCCGGAAGAAAGCCGGATTGCCGGAGTTGTGAGGACATGTCTTGCATGGTACAGAGAGGGATGCACATGGAAGGAAAGCGTTACAGAGCTTCATGATACCTATGCGAGTAATGATTCGTCCATCAGCTTTTATAATTTCGGGGTGGAAATCCTGGCGCTGCTGTATGGGGAAGGAAAATTTGAAGAAACAGTTCTTCTTGCCATAAACGGAGGTTATGATACGGACTGCACGGCAGCAACAGTGGGTGCCTTCCTGGGAGCATGGAAAGGTACGGAGGCAGTGCCGGACGAATGGAAAGAAACGATAGAGGACAGGATTGTCACCGCCTGTGTTAATCTCAAAACAGAGTTTCATACTTTATCGGAGCTGACAGACACTATCTGCAGTTTGGGATGTCTGTATGACGGAGAGAAAAAGCGTATTATCAGGAATGTCCCGGAGAAAAAGGATGATATCTTTTTCGAATCCGGAGAAAAAGCGGCTTTTATTACCATTGATTACGAAGGCCTGCCGGAAATAGGGCTTCATGATTCCTGTACTGTTCTTGTTGCGGTAAAGAATAACAGCAAAGATGAACAGTATCTGGAAGTGGCCGGCAGAGAGGCTTTTGAAATATGTCCGGAAGGAGATACGAAGGATATCGCACCGGGAGAATGCAGGAGGCTTCGTTTCCTTATCAAATACCGGGAAGCATCTCCGGTCGTTTATGACACCAACCTTTTTTTCTGCAAAGTATATGGGAAGAATGGAAGTTTGCAGGAGGAAGCCTGTTTCGGGCTGGCAGGAAAGCCTGTATGGAGAATTACCGGGCCGTTTTTTAATCCCTATGATTTCAAAAAAGTCAGTGAAGAGAAGCGCAGGGCGGAAGAAGCCTATTTCAAAATCCCGTCCCGTAAGATATACAGATATTATAACCTGGCGGAAGCGCATAACAATTTTGTCTATCTGGACGAACCTTATCGGGAAGAAGATTTTTCAGGGGAAGGCTTCCTTGATTTATACAGAAAAGGACGTCTGTACGAAGCGGCTGAAGATACTGTCCGTATTGACGAAATGTTCGGATTTGGGGGCTGTTGCTGTGTGTACTGTGCCCAGCAGATGTATTCGGAACGGGAGGAAACTGTTCAGTGCCATATCGGAAGTACAACGCCCTATAAGCTCTGGCTGAACGGAAAACTGATTTATACACAGAAAAATTCCAACGGTTATTCTCCCTATACGGATGTCTTTAAAATGGATTTAAAAGCGGGAGAAAACAGGATTGTATTAAAGCTGCTACGGTATTCGGAAGGGCAGAAATTTACCATGGTTATGCGTGAGGCTCCATATGAACTGTCTGGCCGGATAAAGACGGATCATGCATATGGATTATGGGAGGAGAAAGCGGATGAGGCTGAACGAGGATAGTTACAGGAAAAAGGTGAGAGCCGGATGGCTCGGAAAATGTATCGGAGGGAATCTTGGGGCGATACCGGAATGTCTGAAAAAACGCTCTTATTTCCTGAAGCCGGAAGATTTTATGCCTGAAAAAATGCTTGCAAACGATGATCTGGATTTACAGCTTGTCTGGCTCCAGGTGTTACTGGAAAAAGGGCTTTCCTTTACAAGTGATGACCTGATGGAAGAATTCATTAAATGCTATCCCGCCAATCCCAACGAATACGGATACGGGAAGCGGAATTACAGAAGAGGAATAAAGCCTCCGGTCAGCGGCACTTTCGCGAATGAATTTTTCATGAATTCCATGGGATGCCCTATCCGTGCGGAAATCTGGGCCATGATCTGTCCGGGAAGGCCGGAAAAAGGGATAGAGCTTGCTTATCGTGACGGATGCCTGGATCATGGGGAAGAGAGCATTTATGCGGAGCAGTATCTTACGGCGCTGGAATCTCTTTCCTTTTTGAGTCAGGACAGGCTGGAGCTCATAAAAAAAGCTATGGAATATATCCCTGAGACCAGCCGCATATATCATGTAATCTCAGATATTTCCGGAGCCTTTGAGAAGGGCTCTGAGCTGGAAAAAGTGATGGATTATCTGGAAACAGAATATAGAGATGTGGACTGTTCCATTTCTTTTTACAACATCGGCGTTATTGTCCTCGCGCTCCTTTACGGAAACGGTGAATTTGAAAAAACCATTACACTGGCGGTTAACTGCGGTTATGATACAGATTGTACGGCTGCCACGCTGGGCGCTGTTCTGGGAATTATTTATGGAGAAGAGATTTTTGGGAAAAAATGGCTGGGTTACTGCGGAGAGGAAATAATTACCGGATGTGTGAATCTGCATTATGATATACTTACTATTGATAAGTTGTCCCGGGTAACCTGTAATTTCGGAATAGAGACGGATTTACAGGAATGCGGAAAGGAGCAGGCGGATTCGTTTAGGATGGACTATGTGGGGCTGCCGGAAATCGGCCCTGCCAAAACCGCGGAAATACGGGTAAAGCTTCCTCTATTTCCGGCAGGAGAAGAGAATAAGCTTGTATGGGATCTCCCTGACGGCCTGAAAATGGATAAAGGCCGTACGGAAAAGACAGAAAAAGGAACGGAATATTTTTATACGGTACACATGGAGGAAACAGTGCGCTGCCTATCGGATCATTATGTGATCAAGGCTTCCCTGAAGGACACCGACGGAAAAACAAGCCGGATTCAGAGCATCGGCCTGGCAGGCGTACAGCCATTCCGCATATTGGGGCCGTTTTGGGATATGTTTGACTGGAAAAAGGTATCTGAGGAAGAGCGCATAAATCAAAAAATGTATTTTCCGTTTCCTGAACACAAAATCTTTCGTTATTTATCTCTGGCAGAGGCCCATAACAATTTTGCCTTTCTTAACCGGGAATATATATCCGAAGATTTTGACAGCGACACATTTTCCGATTATTTCGACGCCGGGAAGAGGTACTATGCAGGTGAGGACAGTCTGAGGATAGATGAAATGCTCGGTTATAAAGGTCCCTGCTGCATTTATGCGCTGCAGAAGCTGTGCCTGAAGACGGATGAGGAAGTACAGTTTCATATCGGAAGTACCACACCCTTCAAGCTGTGGGTAAACGGTAAGGAAGTCTATGCAATGGAGGACTGCAAAGGCTACTCGCCATATAATGATTTGGTGAATAGCAGGCTGAAAAAAGGGGAAAATCAGATAGTATTAAAACTACTTCGTTTTTCCGAAGGACAAAAGCTGACATTTGTGATCAGAGAGGCACCTTTTGAACATACGGGACAGATAAAGACGGATCAGTGTTGGCTGCTGTAGGATAAAAAAGCGGCCTTTGAGGGCGGTAAGGTATGAAGGGAATACGGAAGTTCTGCGCAAAATTTTTCAGCAGTATCAAATATGAGGTGTTCCTTGGGATTGCTCTGATTAATCTGGTGGTTCTGCTGTTGTTTTTTGCGGCGGCCAGTTACAGTACGCATATGTTTTTTATTTCGGATCGGACGGAATCCGCCAAAATATTGAACGCCCAGGAGGCCCTGCTGATTGAAAATCTGATACGGGATGTGGATAAACATATAATGAACCTGTATTTTTCGGATGATGTCCGGATTGTGCTGCGGGATCGCAGTACAGGCAGCGCCGAGTATATTGACAGCTATTATTCGGTGAAAACAAGACTTGCAGGGATCATTGATTTATATCCTGAAATCTACGGGATCTATATGTTTGACCTCGACGGAAAGCATCTGTATTCCCTGCAGCGCCAGCCGGTGCAGCATTTTATTAAAAATCAGGACGGAGGGTGGTTCCGGGAGGCCCTGGACAGAAACGGGGCGGTTCACATCCAGGGAAGACATGAAAGCATGGCGGAAAGCGGGAAAGAAGTTGTAACCATCAGCAGAAAGGTAGTGGATTTCAAAACCTATAAAGGAATTGGTGTGGTTACCGTAGAGGTTGATATCGATGAATTAAGCTCCCATCTTATGAACGGTAATTTTGAAGAATCCGCGGTCATGATGGTAATGGATCAGGATAACAGAGTTTATTCCAATAACGAATCCTTATGTCAGGGGATTCTGGCGGATACAGAATTTACAGATAAACTGAACAGTAATCAGAATTATTTCTGGTATAAGAGTCAGGGGAAAAATTACTATGTGGTCTGGCGGGAATCCGAAATCACCCAATGGAAGATTGTGACCTGTATTCCGAGGGAGGATATGCTTGATTTATCTGCCCGGCTCATCCGGATTTTTATTTTTTCAGCGCTTGTTGCCGTGATTTTGTCCATCTTTATTTCCTATCTTTACTCAGCCAGATCGACCAAACGCATTACTAATATTGTGGAGCAGCTGAACCGGTTTTCAGAAGGGGACAGAGGAATCATAATTCAGGTAAACGAAAAGAATGAAATCGGTTTTCTCCAGAGTTACCTGAATGTGATGATACAGAAGATAAATGCCTATATACAGACAGAATACGAAGAAAAAATCCTTCGTAAGGATATGGAAATCCGGCTTTTATACAGTCAGATAAATCCGCATTTCCTGTATAACACCCTGGGAATGATCATTAATGAGGCGGAAAAGGAAGGGGCGGAAAACACCACGGAGCTGATTGAACTCTTGTCAGGGATGTTCCGTTATAACCTGCAGAAAGAACAGTATCTGGTTCCGCTGAATAAGGAAATCGAATATATACAAAGCTACCTCTTGCTTTTGAAGAAAAGATATGGAGAAGGGTTTACTGCTATTTTTGAGCTGGACCATACGCTGGATGAATACCCGGTTCCTCATATTTTCCTTCAGCCGCTGATCGAAAACTGTATTGTCCACGGTTCCTGTGCCGGACAGGAAAAACTGGACATAATAATCAGGACACTCCAAACGGAAACAGAAAAGCTGATTATCATAAAAAATACGGGAAATATTCTGAGCCAGGAACAGGTAAAAGAACTGAATGATATGGTTCAAAGAGAATTTGAAGTAGGGAAACAGGAAAGGGTGAAAACTCTTCAGAATATTAATTTCAGGCTGAAAACAGCGTGCTCCGGCCAATGCGGACTGAACTTTGAGTTTGATGAAAACTATGTGGTTTTAAAAATAAGAATCGGTTAGGCAGAAAGGCAGCCCTTGGACGTATTAGTGCCGAAGGAGGGGGGATTTTATAATGTATAGTATTGTATTGATCGATGATGAGCGATGGATGCTGGAACAGATGTGGAGGATCCTGGAATGGGGCAGCCTGGACTGTAAAATTACGGGGGAATTCACAGATGCACAGAAAGCTCTTGCAGAGATCGCCAGGCTGGCGCCTGATATTATTTTATGCGATATCAGCATGCCTTCCATGAGCGGACTCGATTTTCTGGATGAACTGCGGAAGAGAAAAATCGATACCGAAGTTATTTTTATCAGTGGATACAATCGGTTTGAATATGCCCAGAAGGCCGTGAACCTCGGCGCTTTCGGTTACCTTCTCAAGCCGGTGGACAAGAAGGGGTTCGAGGATATGATAAAGAGATGCCTTATCCGGTGCGGGAGCAAGGACAGCGGCCTGAAACAAAAAGCATCTGAGGTAAAGAAGGATTCGGAAGAAAACAGAGGGATTGTCAAAAAAGTAAAGGAATATTTGAGTGAGCATTATGCGGAGGATGTAAACCTTGAATCCGTGGCTGACAGAGTGGGGCTTCATCCATCCTATTTAAGCAGTTTATTTAAAAAGGAGGAGAGTACCACTTTTTTGAATTATCTGACAAATATCCGGATAGAGGAAGCAAAGAGGCTTTTGAGGGAAGGGAAAAAGGTTCACTATATTTCCAGAAGCGTGGGCTATCGGAGCGAACAATATTTTTCATCCGTATTTAAGAAACGGACAGGTCAGTCCCCGGCGGAATATCGGGAGAAGTATCTGGAAATAAGTATAAGCAACCGGTAAATAGAAGGAGATACCTTTACCCGCGAATGTGGATAAAGATATCTCCTGTTTGCTTCGCTGTGTATAAATCAGATCTCTGTCTTCCAAAATCCATGCAGATTACAATACGCATAAGCCGCCTTCACCGAATCCCCATCCTCCAGTGTAAAATGTGCCACCGGTTCACAGGATGCGTCCAGGCAGACACGCATGGTACAGCCGGCCTTTGTCACCAGGCACACCCAGCCGATGCTGTGCTCTTCCGTCATGGGATGGAAAATACTTCCCACTTTAACCGTGATATGCTTTCCGTTGATTTCCACCACCGGCAGATGTTTTTCCGCAGCACCTTCCGATGTATTGGCTGTCAGGACTTCAAAGGGCTTGCAGCTGTCAGGCACGGCCGCATTCGGTACGCCGGTGAGGGCTTCCAGTACTACGGTATGATTTTTGTCAGTTAAAAAAACAGGTTCTTTATTCATATGATTCCTCCAATTGCGGTATTTGCTGTATAGTGTCCCAAAGAAAGGAAATATTTATGCATATAAATAGGGAGGAGCGATGGCTTTGTTCAAACGGACATGCTATACTCAAACTAAAACAGAGAGACAGACCGGAATTCGAAGGAGCAGTAAAATGGATATAGCATTTCACACAGCCTCAGACCTGGCAAAATTTAAAGAGGAAATTATCAGCATACTATATAGAAAATATGAGGAGGAGATGAAACACTTTCCCTTCTTAAATTACATGAGTAAGGATAAATTCCAATCATATACAGACCAATACCTGGCTCATACAAAAATTGTTCTCGGAATGGAGAATGAAAGGATCACAGGTGTACTTTTATACCACACATGGAATAAATGCGGTGAAAAACATATCGATATTCCGGTATGTGGATACGGCGCGTGTGCTGAAGATGAGGACAAGATGATAGGAAAACTGTTCCAATACATGGCACAAAACGAAGCTGCGGAAGGAATAACCAATTTTTCTGTTCATATTTACGCACATGATTTTCCCGCCAGACAACTGTTTTCATTTATGCAGTTTGGAACAATGTCTGAAATCTGTATACGTAAAGCAGGCGCTGACCATGAAAAATCGACACCTTACCGTATTCAAAATCTGACAAAAAGTCAGATAACGGAAAACTGGAGTTGTATATGGGCTCTTACAAAAAATATAATTGATCACCTGAAAGAAAGCCCTGTTTTCTATAAGGGCGATGAATTTACAGAGGAAACATATCGTGCGTTTTATTTGGATGAGAACACGACTGTATACGCTGCATATGATGATTCGGGGGAAATGATTGGCATTATAGAGAGTAACGGTGAGGAAAACTCTTTTGTATGTGCAGGCGATAAGTCCGTTAATGTAGGCGAGGTATATGTGCTTCCTGAGTATAGAAGGTCCGGCCTTGCACAGGATTTATTGTTTTATGCAGAAAAATCTGTGCTGGAACAAGGTGCGGCATTTATGTGGGTAGAACATGGTACTGCCAATCCAAACGCACGGGGATTTTGGAACAGGTATTTTGATACATATCAGTACGAGATGATACGTCAGGTTGTTTGGTAATTTTCCATTTACCGGGGAACAGGGTAAGGGTGTGGTAACTTTGCCGTTGACAACCTGATGATTCCTGCATATAATAAAACTGCTGTATATCAAAACAGCAGTTTTATTATATGCAGAATTAAAAAAGTGAGGTAAGTGCATGCGTGTGTTCAGTAAGGAGATTACAGCTGAATAGTTGAAGAAGGACGGCCTGAAGCCATTTCTGGCTATCAGTATGCCCTTTGACCGGCTTTTGCCGGATATCTGCCTTACGCAAATACTTCATACACTTCATTTATATGTCTGAACAGAAAACAGACGGTACGGAAGCATGACGTTATAAGGTCATGTTTTTTTTATTCCCATAAACAGCCACCAAAGCCCTGCGGACGATAGGTTCGCCGTCCGTAAGGGCCGGTGCGGTGGCTGTCGCGGGGAATTTAACCGTCCCTTTTTGGGAATCTGTCTGTAATCACAGTTCGCAGAAGCAGTATGTCCGTTTCGGGGCAGATACTTTTGCGGGCTTTTTTTATTGCACAACGAAAACATGCAGGAAAAGGAAAGGAGCTGTCAATGAATATCATTGAAACCACTCAATTAACAAAAACATTCAAACGCTACAAAAAACAGGAAGGCCTGTCAGGCAGTATAAAAGGCCTGTTCCACAGGGAATATGAAGAAAAAGAGGCGGTAAAAGGCATGGATTTTGCCGTGGAAGAGGGCGGGTTTGTTGGCCTGATCGGCCCTAACGGGGCAGGAAAAACCACTCTCGTTAAAATGCTTACCGGCATCATTGCCCCCACTGCCGGTGAAATTAGCGTGATGGGCTATTATCCCAATAAACTGGAGAATGACTTCAAAAGGCAGTATGCCGTAGTAATGGGGCAGAAGAGCCAGCTTTTCTTTGAACTGACCACAGAGGATACTTTGCATTTGTTTAAACAGATTTATGGTCTTTCGGATCGGCAGTATCAGGAAAACAAGGAGTACTTTGTGGAGCTGTTCGGGGTCAAGGAACTGATGGATGTGCAGGTACGCACCCTGTCCCTGGGAGAAAGGATGAAAATGGAACTGATAGTAGCTTTGCTGCACAATCCCAGAATCCTTTTCCTGGATGTAAAATGGAGTAGGGAAACTAGCTGTGCATACAGTGCATGCAGTTAAAAAAGTAGAGATTTAAGAACATGATACACAAATAGACATGAAAATTGTGTATACCGTAAATAGATAAGAAGTAGGATGACTGAGTTCTGGAGAAAGGGAACGAGGTCTTTTTTTATGCAGATAATAGGTAAGAAGCATATTTCTGGAAGAAGAAAAGGGAGGGCGGATATGTTTAAAATGTATTTACAGCGTGAAGGAGAACCTGGTGTAGGGATTACGCTTCCAGCTTCTATGGAAGACATAAAAATCGCTTTGACTTATTTATTATGGGGAAAGAACGAACCAGTTGAAAAAGCAATTGCCTATATCTACGCATTGGGTATCCCTTACCTGAAGGAATGCCTGTATCAGGTACCTTTTAGTGAAAAGGTTCTGAGAGAACTCAACTTCCTCTCTGACCGAACAGCGTTAATGACAACCCAACAGCTGGAAAGGTTTGGTGCAGCTGTTTTCATGAGCCAGCCAAATACCCTGGAAAACATGGTCAATCTCGCCTGCAGTACGGAACACTATCAATTATACCCGGATCTGATGACGGAATATGAACTGGGCCTTTATATCATTATGGGTGAGTGTGATGAGCTCCGGGTAAATCAGGAAGGGGCATATGAGTATGAAGAGGTGGGCCACAGATGTATTCAGAAGTATGGGGGATATTTTATACAGGAAGGTTACCTGGTTGCAACGGATGAACCAGCAGAGATATTTTACGATGGAAGACAATTGCCTGATCCAGAGTATGACATTACAAGCCCTCTGATATTGTCAGTTACTAAAAACAGAAAAGAACACGATATTTATTTACCGGCACCCGAAGTTAACATGAAATTTTGGAAAGAACGGCTTGGCATTGATAACCTGGATGAATTCCGGGATTTTGAGGTTAAGGACAGCATGGATGGTTTAAAGGAAAGGCTGCCCTGCGGCAGTTCCCTGGGGGAACTAAACCGTCTCGCTGGCAAACTAAAAACAGAACGGATAAGCGATAGGAGAAGGAAAATCTATCTGGCAGCTTTTGAGGCCGAATTACCTGTTTCTGTGGAGGAAGCAGTATATATTGTGGAACGTATAGAAGAGTATCAGCTTGCAGAAACAGCCGAAGAGGCACCGGATGGGGCAGTGAAGACCTCATTCGGGTATTTGTGGAATGAAATCGATCCAATTTGCCGGCAGAGGGATATGGAATCTATCCAGCTGTTCAGTCCTTTAAAGGGAGATTTTTTAGCGTAAGGCTGCTGGGGATACCCGCTAGATATGCCTCAGGAATGGAATCCTGCTGTCCTTACGGAATATGAGGAGGAGATACGGACTGAGTTGGAGCGGGAGGGGGCAGGAGAGAGTGAGAGAGGGCTTGCTGCGAATTTTAGGAGCCGGCTGCTGGAACGCAAAATCTTCAGTATGTTTCCTTCTGTCGAGGCATATGAGGGGGAACTGCACGGGGTTTTAGAAGTAAAGACGATTGGCACGCTCTCCAAGTGGGAGATGGAAGAACTGAAAGAAGAATGGAAAAGAAAGTGTATTAACGAATTTGGTGATAATTTCAAGAGCCATCCAATCGATGTGAATGAAGGGGAACTCTATGTGGGATTTTTCAACCCTTACCATTTCAAGATTCAAACGGAACAGGAATTGAAGGGCAGCCAAACGCAGGAGATAAAGATGCAGATGGGTGGAATTTAGAGGAAAAGACGAATCCTTCAGCTATGTCCAGCATTATAAACTTAAAATGGAATGATGTTGTCTTAAAGTAATAGTTACTGACTAAATAAGATGATGGATGACTGTGTTCTGTAGATTAGGAACGAGGTCTTTTTATGAAAAGGAACTGCTGGATAAGCCATATTCTTTTAGAATAGAAATGGTAAGGAAGCAAAGCAACTATTTTTATCTGATGCAATTATATTCATAGTTCCAAGAATTAGAACCGATGTCTATTGCCAGCCATAAGTAGGAGGAGACTATAGTTGAAAAAGGAACAGTACCTTGTGAAATGTCCGGAACGGATCCGGTTTGGAGATCCTATGTATTTTGAACGGTATAGCGAAGAAGAACTATCGAGGCTAGTCGTTGATTATTATCCGTCCGCTGGCTTCGAAGCCCGGGTGGTGCTGAGTGAAAGTGAAGTGGAAGAACTTCCCGGCTGCATGGACCGTTCCCTTACCATATACATGGCACCGGGACATATGATAGATACCTATGTGGAAGGATATATGTTTGATATCCAGAAACGAAGTGATAAACCGGTTGGTGTCGATACCGCCAGATACCTGCTGGAGGTGGATGGCAGATATGAGTTAGTGCTTACAGGGGGAGATGGATATTGGGGAAACCTGAGGGAGTTATCCCATAACCAAAATGGGAAGGAGATCCTGGATGCGGTGATTATAACGGCATGTATTCCTGAAAGTATGGACTTTCGAGATATGGAGAGGCTGGTTTCTTATTTCTTTCAGGATGCGCAGCTTCTGGTTGAGCAGGAGGCAAATAAGGGATTACAGTTGAAGCTGGAATAACATTGTAGTGTATCCATATTTTTTAGGGTGGGAGTCTATTATTTATTAGGAAACTTAATTATCGATCATTTAAGATAGTTTTCCCATCGTTTTGTAATTGATAAACGATATGGGAAAGAGATTGTAATAGAAGCCCTTACATGTAGTTAAGGGAAACTCCATCCTATATTGTTGCATAACACCTACCAAAGCTATTCCCATCCGAAAAGCTCTCCTTCTATATTTAAACATAAATCCCCTATCAAGACCAAATTATCAATAAAATTAATTTAATAATGCAATTTCAGGCCAAAAACTGCAAGTTCCGGCCAGCTCCTTGTTATTTAACTATATTACTATTATTTTGAATATATAAGGAAATTCACGACAGAAAGGAGATCATACATGGGGAAGGTGATTGTCTGCGATGGCAATTCCGCGGAACGGGAACAGCTGATTGACCTGGTTCGGCAGTGTTTGCAGGGAAAAGAAGTGCAGGTAACAGGCTGTACCGATTGGCCAGAGCTGGACGGCATGGTAAAGCAGGCACTGCCGGACGCTGTCATTGTGGCACAGGACGGTGTGGAAGGCTTGAACACTGTCACCAGCGCAAGGAGCCTGGCCAGAAGAATTCTCTGGTTTTCTGATATGGACTTCCGCGTGCAGGCATATCGGCTGTGTGTCCCGTTCTTTTGCCGGAAGCCCGTATCCTGCCAAAAGATGGAGCAGGCAATTTCCAGGCTTATAAACACAAGCAAGATAGGAAAGTCATAAATTTACGATAGGAATCAAAGGGATTGGAAGGGAGGAACAATATAATATGAGGAACAGGAAACATGCGCGCGGCCTTTCGCTGCTTCTGTGCGCTGTCCTGCTGGCAGGACAGCTGGGGACCACCATTTATGCGGAAGGAACGGCATCCGATACGGAGGGCCTGTGCGAACACCATCCGGAGCATACGGCAGAATGCGGCTATGTGGAAGCAGTGGAGGGCCATCGCTGTGAACACGTCCACACGGACGGCTGTTATACGGATCAACTGATTTGCGGTTATGAGGAAGAAAACATGGAGTCGGCATCAGACGGTGACGCCGCCCATGAACATACACAGGAGTGCTATGAATTGGACTGCCCCCATGAACGTGGGGAGCATAATGAGGATTGCGGGTATAAAAAGGCTGTGGAGGGCCGCTCCTGTGGCTTTATCTGTGACGAATGCAGGAAAGAACCGGAGACGGACAGCGGGAACATTCCGCCTGCGCCGGAACTGCCGGAGCCGGAACAGGAAGAAACGGAGGATGCAGCGGTATTCACAATCACAGCCTTTGATGTGCTGAACGAGGGGGTACAGGCCAAAATCGTCCCTGTTGGTACGAAGCTGGCTGATTTGAACCTGCCTGCCACACTGAAAGCTTCCGGCTATACCGTGGATGAATCTGTGGAGGAGTATGTCACCATTCAGGACGTGGCTTGGGAACCCGACAACGCATGGGACGAAACCACCGATGGCAGCTATGTCTTTAGGCCTGTTCTTCCAGCCGGTTATACTTGGGCGGAGGACGTGGAACTGCCGGAAATCTCCGTGCGGATTGGTATGGTGAACTATGCTATGTTAAGTTCTGCGGACGATTATGATACCGGGGATAAGACGGCTTTTCAGGCAATCCTTAACGCACATCCCACCCTAAAGAATATCAGCGGCGTGGATGAAAGCAAGCCGGAAAGTTGGGAAACGGCGGGATTGGTAACATGGAATAATAGCATACCTAAAAGAATTACAGAACTGACATTAACTGGTTTAGGCTTGACAGGAAAACTTGAAGTGGGTAGCCTGACGGAGCTTGCCTATCTGGACTGTTCCTATAACCAGCTGACAGAAGTGGGCAGTCTGACGGGACTTACCTATCTGAACTGCTCCGATAATCAGCTAACGGGGACACTGGAAGTATCCGGCCTGGCCAGCCTGAGATTCTTAAACTGTAGCAATAACCAGCTGGAAGCATTGAAAGTGACCGGCTTGACCAGCCTAGGCATACTATACTGCAGTAATAACCAGCTGAAGTCGTTGAAAATGACCGGCTTAACCAGTCTGAGTCTATTGAACTGTAGTTTGAACCAGCTGGATTCGTTAAATGTGACCGGCCTGACCAATCTGAGCGAACTGAATTGCAGCTCTAACCAGCTGGATTCCTTGAATGTGGCCGGCTTGACCGGTCTGAACCAACTGTACTGTTTCTCTAACCAGTTGGTGTCATTGGATGTGACCGGCCTATCCAGCCTGTCCATACTGGAGTGTGGCGATAACCGGCTGGAATCATTGGATGTGCCCGCCCTGACCAGCCTAACTGGTCTGTACTGCTATTCTAACCAGCTGTCGACATTGGATTTGGCCGGTCTGATGACTTTGACTGATCTGCAGTGCGGCAACACCCCACTTACCTCTTTTACCACCCCGGATGGGAAAATGCTAACCATTCAATCTACCAGCGGCGGCAATATCATATTTGGTGAGCCAAACAGGATGTATAGTATTGGCTACGATCTCGCTACGAAGCAAGTGACCCTGACCGGCGTTCCGGACAACGGCAAGCAACTGGACAGATGGACACACGACAGTGCGGACGCGGGCAGTTCCAATCCTCTTGTGTTTCCCCTTTCAGGAGACTGTACAGTAACGGCTGCTTTTAGGGACAGGGGGAGCGATGAAAACGGCGATGGTTCAGGCTCCAGCAGTAGCTATTCTGATGTGGCGATAACAACCCCGCAGTCACCCCAGCCGGATACGCCCACGCTGTCTGTGATTGAAATACCAGTCACCGTAGAGAACGGCACAGCAGCCGGTACGGCAAGCGACAGCAGCACATCGGAAGCCATTACCCGGATTCTGAACGTGGCAAGACAAAAGGGACGGATAAAATACGGGATCGCAGTACAGTATGACGTGACAGCAGCGGAGGCCTACGATGGCTTTTCCATCGTTATCAGCCGTGCAACGCTTGACAGGCTGATGAATCCGGACAACATGGTGAAGTACCTGATTATCAACACCTCCATTGTGGATCTGACCTTTGACCTAATGGCGCTGCGTGAGATTGCGGAGCAATCCACGGGTGACATTACGCTGACGGCCACACGGGTAAAAAAACTGGCCGGCGACATGCGGACGGCTGTGGGAGCCCGCCCGGCCTATCAGCTGACTGTGAGTTATACGGGGCAGGACGGCAGGGCAGCCACTGTCCGGGACTTCGGCAGGGGCAGAGTCACTGTGGGCCTTGCCTATACCCCCGCTGCCGGGGAACAGGACGGGAGCCTGTACCTCGTTTATGGAGACGATAACAACAGAGCGACGTGGTATTACCAGTCCGGCTATGACAAGGGGAGCAGCAGCGTGATTGGCTCCACCGGGCATTTCAGCATTTATGGCGTGGGATACAAACCAGCCCCGGCTTTCACCGACACGGTTACCCATTGGGCGAAGGCGGACATTGACTTTGCCGCCAGCCGTGGTATGCTGGATGGCACCAGTGACACCACGTTCAGCCCGGATACTGCCATCACACGGGGCATGTTCGTCATGGCTTTAGGGCGGCTTGCAGGGATAGACCCGGCAGCTTATGCTTCTTCGGAACGGTTTTCCGATGTACCTGCCGATGCCGGTTATGCTCCCTATGCGGTATGGGCGGCATCCCAGGGAATTGTGAATGGAACCGGCACGGATGCCTTTTCCCCCGACCGTGCCATAACCCGCGAAGAAATGGCAGTTATCATGCAGCGGTATGCAGAAAAGCTGGGGTACATCCTGCCCGTTTCCCGTGAAGTGGAGATTTTTACGGACAGCAATAAGATCACTGGCAGCATGAAAGACGCGGTACGTGCCATGCAGCAGGCAGGCGTGATGGGCAGTAAAGGAAACCGCCTGTTTGCCCCGAAGGATACCGTTACCCGAGCCGAGGCAGCTGCCATCCTGCGGCGTTTCGTGGGAATCGTTATTAACCCTGCCGCAGTTGGCAGATAGAGCGGTGCCGGGGGCTGGCTGTATGGCAAAAGCAGGCCCATCACCGGCTTGAAATCGGTCCGGTCAGGACCGGGATATTGGATCATATGGCAGAATATATTGGGAAGCCGCCGCTTTACCGTCAGGTAACGGCGGCTTCCAAGCCTCTTCTAAGGAGAAGAAGGTATATTATCGTTATAAGGATACTAGCAGTGGCTGGGAGTAGTTACAAACCTGTAATAGATAATTGTGTATAGAGAAAGTAAGTGTGGAAAGAAATAGGGGCGGCTGTTTTGATAGCCGGGAACAAGGGATGTGAGTAGTTATTCTTCATTAAAAAATAAATACAGGATTAGATAATAGCAGCGGAAGCTTATCATTAAGCAGAAGCTGATTTTTTATAGAAATACTTAGGAGGTATCTAAGAGGAACAGAACTGTCGGAAGAAAGAAAATTTTGAGAAGGAGCAGGAAATGAAAAAAGAGGAATGGAATAAAAAAGATAGGAAGCTTTTAGCAGGGGCCGCTTTCTTGGTTCTCCTTATAGTAGTACTGGCAGGAGGACTGTTTGTTTTTCAATCCCACAGGAAAAACGGAGATATTTCGTCAGCCATGGCGGAAGCATTGCAGGCAGAGGATTTCCCCTGTTTATCCGGTGAGGATGGGAAAATCCAGGCTACTTCGGAGGTAGCAGCAGATGTACTGGAAAAGCTGCCGGAATCAATGGGGAAAGAAGAGCGGATCGCGGCGGTAAGGGATGCCCTGTATAAGGCGGGGCTGGGATTGTCCCAGGAGGAAGCTGCAGAATTGGCGGAGTGGCTGGCCGATTTTTACCTGAAGGAGAAGGGAAGTGTGGCTGCCGAGCTCCAGCAGGGGGAGTCTCCCGGTTTCGGAGCAGAAAATACCTGGGCAGAGCAGATGAAGCAGGATCTGGCCAACATCTTTGCATATTTAACACAGCTGGACCACACGTTAACCCAGCATAAAGAAGAGATCCTGAACCTGTCTGCGACACAGGAGGGGGGATATGGAAAGGTAGCGGATGATCTGAAAGATCTGCAGCTTACGGTGACAGATCTGATGGAACAGTTTGCGGCTTATGAGAAGAATTACAGCGGCGGACAGGTTATCACTGCCGAAGAATTTGGGAATATCCGGATGAAATTGGAACAGGTACAGAAAGAGATTGGGACGGCGCAATCGGAATTAACAGATACTCTGCAGGCATTGGACAGCAATAATGCGAAGGGGCAGGAATCCATAAAAAATAGGATACACCAGCTGGAAGCTTCAGCCCGTGATCATTTGGATGAAGTAAATAAAAATATAACAAAGATTTTAGGGGATTTGAAAAAAGCAGATGAGGAACAAAACGGGGAGCTTACCATAAAACTGCAGGAGTTTCAGGAAGAACTGAATGCGCAAATGGCCGAAACGGAACGCAACCTGACGGATCATGTGGAAGAGGCTAGGGAGGAAATCCTTAGTAAGATAGGGGAATCGGGGCAAATCCTGGAACAGGGAATCAATGCCGGGGTAAACCAGCTTTTAACCAGCCTGGACAGTGTGCATTCCGACATTTCAGATACCCAGCAGGAGATCAAAGAAGTATTACAGGATATGGAAAAGGCCAGTGCAGACAGGATGGAAGAAATGCTCAGCCGTTTTACCGGAATCAATGAGAAACTGGGACAAATCCATTCAGCCATGGGCAATACCCACAAGGAAATAAAAGGTATGATGGAATCTTTGCAGGCTTTGGAAAGAGGAAACCAGCAGGAGCTTCTTGCCATGCTTGCTAATATGGATATTTCTTTTTCAGAACAAAATTCCGGGAACCTGGAACAGCTGATCCTTACCCTGCAGACCCAGACAGAAGGGATACAGGAATGGTTTGAAAAACTGAGTAACCATGTCAGCCGGAATTTCGAGGATCTTACCGACACGGTAACCAGCATAGAACAGAGTGCGGTTACGAATAAAGAAGAGATGTTAGAAAATTTCCACCAGAATTTTTCGGAGTTATCTACTTCTATGGGCAATGTCAGCCAGGCGGCCTCAAGTAACAAAGAAGAAATATTAAACAGGATTAATGATTTGGAGAACAACATATCCGCTAACTTTTCCCAGCTCCAGCAGGAGGTACAGGCGGTTTTTCGGCGTGCGAGTGATGGCAAACAGCTGTTGGCATCCGCATTACTCGCCAAAAATGTATCGATATCCAAGGATGCCACTTTCAGGGAATTTTATGATGCAATCCTCCGTGTAGAACAGCAGCTTGTCATAGGGGTGGAACAGGTGCCGGGCTCCATAAGCTATGAATACCATTACCATACGGGTGATAGCATAAACGGGGGTGGGTGTTATACTAAAAAGTTATATCACCAGCATAGCCCAGAGTGTTATGCCAAAGCGACATGCACGGTAACCGTACACGCAAATGGCGGGTTCTGGTCGGGCGGGGACGACTGGTGCGGATGCCATGGGAATGTACACAAAATCCATCAAAATGTAATCCGTAAGCACAGCAGTTGCGGGGCAGCGGACAACTACGGGGAGATTACCTTCACGGAGCATCATGGGCCAGGGATCGATGGCTTTACCGGTTATGATAGTTCGACTCATAGCTATGACAAACTATCCTGCGGAAAGACAAATGCTACTTTTGTGGGATGGGATGTGGGGTGCGGCTTTGTGGATGGTCAGATCATAGGAGCCCATATCATGTATGATCCTGAGGTTCATGCTACCGCTTTATCATCACATGTAATGGCTGTGGAGAATACTTATATTCCTAAAAGATATGAGGATTATGCAACTGTTCCGAATTCAGAAAATGTGAATATAGAGGAAGAAACGGCAAAAGCAGAAGGGCAGGAAGCGGAAAAGCTGGAAACTGTTCCGGAAGAAACAGCAGAAGAAAAAAAAGAAGAAACAACAGAAGAAACAGAGGCAGAAGCCACGCAAGAACAGGAAGAAACAGAACTAATAGAAAGAGAAAGTGAGACAATATCCCCTTCTGCAGAAGAAATAGAGACAGAGCCAGAGGAATACCCAACAGAAAAGGTGGAGATCGAAGAATAAGACTGTATAACCAAATGATTGAAGGCTTAAAAGGCACAGGTGAAACCATAATCGCCTGTGCTTTTTTATGCTGATAAAGACAGTTTGTGTAACGAAGTATCTATAACAAAAGACGGGAGAAAGAAATGGGGATTCATACGAAGGTGAAAAAACAGTTGATGATAGTGTTATTTTTGATGGGTATTTCTATTTATGGTATTCAGTCAAGCGCTCAGGAAATGTACATGGACAATATAGGGGTTGTTATTCGGGATACGCAGATACTCACAGCGGCAAATGAAGAGGCAGTATGCCTGGGTTACCTGAAAAAAGACACTAGAGTGGCTGTTATCAGTGAGTTGTCACATTTTGTTATTATAAAATATGAGGATAAATATGCTTATTTGCCGTATGATGCGATACGTTTAGATATCGAGTATGAAAAAAACCTTGGAAGACAAAGAGTTTATGAGAATTCCTATGACATACTGATTACAGAGGGAGAAATCTATGAAAAATCTGTAGATATTTTGATGAAAGCCTATCAGGAGATACCTGAAAAAATCAGGAAAGCCTTTGCAGATAATGGATTTCTAATAAAAATGTCTGAGTGGGATGTGGCGGAAGAGGCCTATGCCCCGTATGGAGGATATGAGGGAATAGGAAAGGTAAAGGCAGTTTTTGATTATGAAAAAAAGATACTTTATGTGAATGATGAATGGCCAATGGAAATAGTACATGAGATGGGGCATTTCGTGAATGACTATTTAAATATGTATAGTTCGTTACCAGAGAATAAGGTGTTGTTCTACAATGAATCGGATAAAATTAGTATTTATGCAGAAACGAATGACAGGGAGTTTTTTGCTGAAGCATTCCGGTTATATATTATGGAACCAATATTACTGCAGTCAATATCACCTAGTGTTTATATAATGGTGGATGTTGCGGTAAATATTTTTATTTAATAGAAAAATAGCGCTAAAGCTGGTAAATTCTAGAGATTGTTTGTATTCAGCGTCTTATGGAAGTTGTTAAGAGTAGTTAGGAGTGACTTTTTATATAGAATAAGAGGTCACTCCTGCATTATTAGTATAACTGTTCAGCCGCCTCTTCACCGGTAGAGAACAGTTACAATATAATTAGAATTAATAAAAGAGATAATGTTATAGAAGGTGTTCTGATACCCATTAAAAAGGCAGAACATTCAGTATTGGTGGAAAAGGGAAATATTTTCATTTTCTGATTGAAAAACGAATCCGAAGTTGTCCTTTATTTAGATATAAAAATATGGTAAGCTTGACTATATGTAGAAGAAAATCTAATTTACTCTAAAATATATCTTTGAGCATACGTTTACGATGAGTTTTCTGCTGGATTACGGCAAGAATGTCATGCACTATCCTGTGGGCAGGATTATTACGACGGAATAAGTGCCGATGATCTGCTCAACGAGCCGGAAGTAAAGAGGGGGAGCGGGATGAAAGAAGCGTGGAAGACGAAGAAGATACCTCTTTTCCATCCAGGCGTCTCTTTGAAGAAACGGAATATGGCATCATCGGTAATCTGGGCGGCGGAGGTTTGGGCGATGCAGCATGGGTGCCCGGACCCAACGAAAAGCATCCCAAGGGCATCCGCAAAATGGAAGACTGGCTGATGGCGCATATACTTTACCCGGAATACATTAAAGCTGTATTTGCCATGCAGACGGAGGTCATGCTGAAAAATTTGGAGATTTACCGTCAGGCTGTGGGCGACCGGATTCAGATTGTTTGGATTTCGGGTAATGATTTCGGTACGCAGCAGGGAGAGTTCTTTGCTGTGGATATTTTCCGCAAACTATACAAGCCATTCTACAAGAAGATCAACGATTGGGTGCATGCGAATACGACGTGGAAGACCTACTACCACACCTGCGGCTCGGTCGTCAATCTGTTGGATGATTTTGTGGAAATGGGTATGGACATTATCAACCCGCTGCAGTTTTCGGCCAAAGGCATGGATCCTGTAGTAATCAAGCAGAAATACGGTGATAAATTGGTGTTCTGGGGCGGCGGTGTGGATACGCAGAAAGTGCTGTCCTTCGGTACGGCCCAGGAAGTGGAGGATCAGGTCAAGGAACGTCTGCAACAGCTTTCTCCTGGCGGTGGTTATGTGTTTAATACTATTCATAATGTGGTGGGTAACGTGCCCGCGCAAAATCTGCTGGCGATGTTCAATGCCTACCGTGAGTTTTGTGGACTGAAGCTATTGAATAAGTGATGCTGACAGCTCAGCCTGTATCTCCGTGTCTGGTGGATGCGGGCTGAGTTTTATTAGAGGTTCCTTTTGTCTGCTAAAACAAACGGAGTGGTATTGAGTGTCTGGATGTGATGGATATGGTTTGACATACTCGTCAGGTGCTCATTCATTCAATTTTCCGACAGCCCCTTCATATAAACAAACGTCGTATTTTGAAAAAACTTTCATGCAAACATAGGTAAAACCAAATCGTGGGGTGCCGTAAAAGGGAACCGGGTACATACCAATTTACGACAATACATAGTTATATAGACAGTCTCGAGCTGTTTTTATTTTCCTATTTCACAGTTTTCTCCGAACACGTAATTCAATACCAAACATAGATTGTATGCCAGTACTTTGTTTTCCAGCAGAGTGTATAGCCCTTGAAACGCTGAGACGAAAGTCCTCTTTGTATTTAGACTGTTTTTGGCTTTAAATGGGTATACTTCTCCCGTACCTCCAATCCTTTTTCATCTTCGAACTATGCCGCTTTTGCCGCTCTTTTGTACCATCGGTCGTTTTTCATGATTCCAAACGTTCCTTCTACCTGAATCGATCGGTTCATTTGCATTCATTGCCGCGGAGGGCATCAATGAAGAAGGAAAGCTACTGTCTTTCGGAAATATAAATATGAGTGCGCGCTTCACCTGCGGTGAAAAAAATTCGATAATCACTGGAGTGATTGCGGCTTGACACATTATTTCGTTACCGTAACAGGCAGACATATCGACACCATATGGAAGGTTGTAAGGATATTCAATGTGCCTTTCGAGATTATGACGGGATAAAGAAAGAAGGAAGCATCAATTTATTGTATCCTATGCAAGTGTTTTAGTATATGTTCGCAGACCTTAAAGCGCACGAATATACAGCATACCAAAACCCGTGATTGCTCAACGCAGCCACGGGTTTTGATATTGGAGACACTGAATTTAGATAACTGCAGGAAAATTCAAAACAATTCCGAATTTTTGAAATTGTATTCCGTACCTGCTTCCGTTAGGATGAAAAGCATAAAACAACGCTGTTCAATTACAAACGGGACGGGAAGGAACGATAGAATATGAGACCTGCAGAAACAGACAGTACTATCACATTGAATTATCACACCTATCCTCTGGTTGTGGGAAATTCCAGCAAATACACCTTTGAGGACTGGGAAACCTGCGGAAGTACCGTACAGCTTAAGGCAGCTGTACAGGGCGGCCGCTTTTCCGAACAGGATGTTTCATGGACATCACAGGCTCCGGAAACAGCAGAGGTGAATGACGGGCTGGTCAGAGCCAGAACTACGGGATTTACGCGGATATCCGCGACTTTGCCGGATGGAAATCAGGCCGTCTGCCATATTTGTGTTATTGATAACATTACAAGGAGTACGGTTCAGAGATTGGAATTAAATACAACTTATCTGGAACTGACACCGGGAAAAAGCGCCCGCTTATATGCGTTTCTGTATCCTGAAGATTTTCTGGGAAACGGGGCGATGAATCGGGAGGTTATTTTTCGAAGTGATAACAGGGAGATTGTCAGAGCGGATGAAAAGGGTATTCTGACAGCCGTCGGTGAAGGGGAAACGATCGTCACTGTCAGTTCCGCCGATATCGGAAGAACGGCAAAGTGCCATGTGCGGGTCACGAAGGGGCAAAAGGAAACCCTTCTGCAGGAAATTATCATACCGTCAGATCAGGAAGCGTTTCTGTCCGTGGGAGAAAGCCTGCTGTTACAGACGGTCCCGGCCATTGTTTCTGAAGAAATTGTCTGGAAATCCTCTAAATCTTTTCTGGCGGATGTGGATGCTTACGGAAGGGTAACCGCATATTCGGCAGGTACGGTATGTATTTATGCCACTTCCATATTTGGAGGAGAGAGCAGATACATAACCCTTACGGTATCCAGGCCGGAAACAAGGGTTTCAGAAATTCATCTGAGCAGAAACAAACTGTCGCTTTGTATCGGTGAAGGAGAAAGTATTTATGCGCTGGCGCTGCCGGCGTCCATCGCCGGCCCGGTTTTTCAATGGGAGGTTATTCCATCCGATATTCTGCAGATAACCGGTAAGCGCCGGAATGTTTTCGGCGCTGAGGAAATCTCTGTTAAAGCCCTTAAAGAAGGAAAGGCCATCATAAAAGCAGCGCTTGACGGAAAAGAAGGCTATTGCAGTGTTTCTGTCAGGACTCAGAAACCAGGGAATACCTTGTATTTGGAAAAGGTAAGCGCCCTGCAGAGGGATCAGGTATATCAGTTAACTGCAGTCTGTTCTCCTGAAGCCACTGAAGCTGAGCTTATGTGGCTGAGCAGCAGCCGGGAATGCATCACTGTGGATCAAAACGGATATATAAAGGCCTGTCAGCCGGGCAGTGCAAGAATATACTGTTTTATGAAAGCTTATCTTACTTCAAGGCAGCAGTATGAAATATGGCGGTTTTCCCGGGTACGCTGTCTGGAAAAGGATGCCGCTTGTCTGGAAAAACTGGAAGAATTACTGGAAAACAGCATCTATGATTCCATTAATATTCCCGTATCTCAGGAAAATGGGGAAAAATATCTCCGAAACCTTCATATTGTTCAGGAATCCATAACTGCCGACAGCATCAATCTGCTATGGAACAGAGATGCCCTGAGTGGCCTGGATAATTTCCTGCATTACAGAATCACCTGCCGTGGTCCTGAGGATATCACAATTAACACAGGGAAACTGGGCCATACTTTCTGTGGTCTGTGCCCGGGTACGAGATATGAATTCCAGGTGGCTGCGATAGACAGTAAAGGAGAGGAAATTGTCAGTCTGGGAGCATCAGCGTCCACAAAAAGCAGAGGGCCAGTGCTGGATGTAATGAAATATCCTTATAGTGCACGGGGAAACGGGCTTGTCATCGATACGGCGGCGCTGCAGGCGGCAATTGATGACTGTCCGCCCGGAGGAACCGTTCTTTTGCCTGAGGGACATATTTTTTTAAGTGGGGCACTTTTCCTGAAAAGTGATATGATTTTTCAAACAGACGGTATTTTGCTGGGAAGTACGAATCCTGATGACTATCCTCCGATTATCACACGCTGGGAAGGCTGGCGGAAGCTGGAGCAGGATGCTTCCGGTTGGCCCAATTCCACAAAGGAGCATCCGGAAAACCATATGCCCCATGCAAGCCTTTTGAACGCCGGGGTCTATGATGAAGGGAGGTGCAGTACCGATCATCCTTTTCATGCGGAGAATATTGTTATCTGCGGTAAGGGGATGGTGAATGGAAACGGCTTCAGGCTGGCGTATCATGAAGGCCCGAATCCCTATGCAGAGGAGGGCGGGCAGCCGGTACCCATGTCTCCCCGTACCGATCCGACTCTGCGCGGAAGGACCCTGCTGCTGCAGAATGCCAGGAATGTGTATGTCAAAGACCTGATTCTCTGTTACAGTCCCTCCTGGAATGTACATACGGTCTATTGCGATCATATTACCTTTGATCATTTGGAACTGATAACAAAAGGAACCGGGCTTACAGGAGCCGCCAATCATATCTGCATACTCAACGGGGATGGCATCGATCCGGATTCCAGCACAAATATTAATATCTTTGACTGTCGTTTTTTTACCGGAGATGATGCAGTAGCCGTGAAATCAGGGCGGAACAGGGAAGGCTGCGAGCTGAACAAACCCACCGCTTATATGAGGGTCACGGACTGCAGCAGTGAGAATTCAAAGGGCGGTTTCTGTATTGGCAGTGAACAGTCCGGCGGCGTCCATGATATTCTCTGGCAGAATCTGTATGTGAAAAATATCAGCCTGTTTGGACTCTGGATAAAATCCGGCGCTTCCCGGGGAGGATTAGTAGAGGATATAGTATGGAAGGATTGCTTCCTTACGGAGACACAGGGATGTATTTTTGTGGAAGACGGCTACCGCAGTTCGGATACCAATCCCGCCATGGTTCTGCCTGAAATATGCGATATCCTTTTTGAAAATATCGTATGCAGGGGAAACAATGATTTCGGAATTCATATAATTGGACTTCCCGACAGTTATATTCATGACATAATCTTCCGGAACGTTGATTTTGAAAATTTCACAGGGGGAAAAGAGCCGGGCTTTCAAGCGCTCTGTGCACAAAATATCGTGCTGGAGGATGTGAAGCTGCCGCAGGGAGAAAGCTGGCACATAGATGAAATATCAACTTTAATCGAAGAAAAGGAGAAAGACTGATATGTATCATGCAATTTACCCGGGACAGGTCTGGCTGGACACCAATGGCCGCCGTATTCAGGCTCATGGAGGTTCCCTGTATTATCTGGCAGGAAAATTTTACTGGTATGGAGAGAATAAAGAAAAATCACACCCGGGGAATGGAATTCTTCAATGGGGAGTCCGATATTATTCATCTGTGGATTTATATAACTGGAAGGATGAAGGGCTGTTGATTCCGCCTGATATCCGGGATGTCTCTTCCTTGCTGCATCCTTCTTCGAAGGCGGAACGTCCGCACATTATATATAATGAAGAAACTGCGAAATATGTCTGCTGGATGAAGGTCATTCGGAAAGGAGAGCAGCTGGCGCTTATACTGACGGCGGACAGCTTCTTCGGGCCTTATGAAATCGTGAGAAACGGCATACGTCCGCTGGGAATGTGTATGGGAGATTTTGATTTGGTAAAAAGGCCGGACGGCCGCGCCTGCTGTTATTTTGAACAGGTACATAAGAAAATAATCTGTGCGGATCTTTCCCCGGATTATACGGATGTCACAGGGGTTTATACAGAACATTTTCCGCATGATAATCCTCCTTATGTCAGGGAAGCCCCTGCTTATTTCGAAAGGAGCGGAAAGCATTATCTTTTAACCTCCGGAACCACAGGCTACCATCCCAATCCATCGGAAGCGTCGATGGCGGATTCTGTGCACGGCCCTTTTTCCATATTGGGGAATCCGCACCCGGAGGATGGTTCTCTTACTTCCTTTAATTCTCAGATAACCTCAGTATTCCGTCATCCCGGTAAACAGGATCTCTACATTGCGTTGGCAGATCGCTGGATACCCGGGCTTCGTGACACAGATGCGGCGGCTTTTGACAGCGGGGAAACATACCGGCGGATAAAGAATAATTTTGAGTGGAGTTTCTCGGATAATCCGGAGCTGAAAAAGAAAGTGAGCTGGACAGTACCGGCACCGGATACATCTCTTGCAGATTATGTCTGGCTTCCGATTTCCTTTGAACAGGAAAGGCCGGTACTGCATTGGCGGAGTGAATGGAAAATAGAAGACTATGAATAATAGAAAGAAAAGAGGGCTTACCGTCTCAGTGCTGCAGAGACGGTAAGCCCTCCGTTTGCCCGTCAGAAACTTGATAGACAAATCTGTTATAGACATCAATACGGCGGCTCCAAAAAACCTCATGGTTTTTCAAGGGCTCTGGTTTACCAATACCTTCAAAGCTGCCTCTATCAATATCTTTTAATAATGAATTGATACGTTTTAGTGTCTTTTTATCTTGTTGCTGCCAATATAGATACTCATTCCACGCTCTATCCGTAAATATCAGCTTACCCATCAGCCATTTCCTCTAGTTCTTCGATTGTTTTTATAACTACATTCCCTTCCTTTAACTGTTCTATGCTTTCATTAAGCGTATTTGTATTCTTTTCAGAATAAAAGGGATCAACAGAAACTTCAAAGGGTATTTTCTGTTAAGAGTGATAAAAATGCGTTATACGATATTTAAAATCTGCTATTTGTATTCCGCTGCATTATTTTTTAATATAACATAATGCACAACTCAACACAACTATTTTACACATCTTCCACAAAATATTGCAATGAGAACGGAAATTGAAAAGGATATCGTATTTTTAAAATTGTAAAATAACCAAATTGCTCCTACAATCAACCTATCCGAAAAACAAGGAGGTCGAACATTGAAAGCATTAAAGGAACAAAAGCCTGCCATATCCCATAAGGAATTAAGAAAGAATCTTTTTTTCTATCTTCTGCCGATACCCGGAATCATCTGTCTGATATTATTCAGCTATCTTCCGATGGCGGGATTGTATGTGGTATTTGAACGCTACACCTATCAGGGGGGACTTTTTGGAAGTGAATTTGTAGGACTGCAGAATTTTAAATTCTTTTTCAGAAGTATAGACGACGCTCTGCGGGCGACAAGAAATACCCTCATCATTAATGGCTTCAACATTATATTTGGCACAGTGGTTAATGTGAGCCTGGCGATTGCCATCAATGAAATAGGAAATAAATGGTTTCGTAAAATAACCCAGTCTGTTATGCTGTTTCCTCATTTCATTTCCTGGATTGTTGTGGGAATGATTTCCATCACTCTGTTCGATGAAAGCAAGGGGCTTTTCAATCATTTTATCCAGGCCTTTGGAGGCGAAGCGGTGTCATGGTATTCCAATGCGGCGCTCTGGTGGCCGATACTCATCCTGACCAGCGTATGGAAAGGCGCGGGCTATGGATCAATCGTCTACTTCTGTGCGCTCACGGGCTTTGATCAGAGTCTATATGAAGCGGCTGAAATAGACGGCGCCAACAGATGGCAGCGCATTACCAGAATAACCCTGCCCCTGCTGAAATCGACTGTCATAATCATGTTCCTGTTAAATATCGGGGGAATCCTGTTCGGCAGCGTAGACCAAATTATGGGTATGACCAATCTGAATCCGCTGCTTCTGGAGACGACAGATACCATCGCTACCTTCGTATACCGATCCGCAATCCTGAACGGGCAGTTTGAATCGGCATCCGCTATCACTCTGTATCAATCAATATTCGGTTTTCTGCTGGTTATGGGGGCAAATGGGCTGGTTAAGAAATTCGATCCGGATTATGCATTATTTTAAGAAAGGGAATGTGTCACATGAAGAGAAAACATATTAAAAAAGAGAGCTGGGTCTGCTATCTGTTCGTTGGACTTATGGCATTTGTCTGTTTCCTGCCGCTCTGGATTACCTTTTCCGCGTCTATTTCCAGCGAAGCGGATATTGTGAAAGAGGGTTTTGCCCTTTTTCCGAAGACTCCTAACCTGGATACCTATCAATACATAATTTCAAATAAAGGAACCATGCTCGTAAGGGCCTTCGGCATTTCCTTCCTGGTTATTTTTATAGGGACACTTTATTCCATGGTAATTATGACAACCTTTGCTTATGCTGCGGCACAGAAAAAAGAAGTATTCCGTTTTGCATCCGCCATTTCTTTCTTTGCATGGTTCACAACGGTGTTCAGCGGCGGCATTCTGCCCTGGTACATACTCGTTACCAAATACTATGGACTTCAGAATAACATTTTTGCATTGTTTCTTCCCTATGGAATGAATGTATTCTTTATGTTTATCCTGAAAAGCAATTTTAAAGCGATTCCGGAAGAATTAATTGAAGCGGCAAAGATAGACGGCGCCACGAATTCCAAAATATTTTTTATTATTGCCCTTCCGCTCACCAAGGTGGGACTGGTGACCATTATCCTGTTTATGGCGCTCCAATATTGGAATGATTTCCACCTGAGCCTGTATTTGATAACCAAGCCTGAGATGTATACGGTGCAGAAGCTACTTTATAATATGATGGCAAATATTTCAGCGCTTCTGAGCGGTTCCAAGACAGTGGCGGACGCGGCACATATTACCATTCCTTCCAATACGGCACGGATGGTAATGACCATGCTGACAGTATTGCCTGTGGTCGCATTCTATCCATTTGCACAGAAATATTTTGTAAAAGGCGTGACCATCGGAGCTGTAAAAGGCTGATATCCCGCTGGTACAGGAAAGTACCGGCATGATATAATAAAATATATTTATGGAGGTATTACATGAAAAAGAAACTACTGGCACTGGTACTCAGTGCGGCAATGACAATCGGAATGCTGTCCGGCTGCGGCGGTAAAGACACCGCTTCCTTGAACCAAACAACAGAAAACGGCAGTGAAGCCGTTAGTGAGGCAGGCAGCGATGCAGCAGCACAGACAGTAGAACCGTCGGAAAAGGAGACGGTAAGCCTGCGCATGATCATGTATGGTGACATGACGAGCAGGAGGGAGGAATTTTTCAAGAAGGATTTTCATGATGCCGTTTTAAAGGATCTGAATATCGACTTATCTGTTGAATTTCTGGCCTGGGGATCGGATTCCACGATTGCCACAATGCTTGCAAGCGGTGAATCCTTTGCCGTATGGAATATAGTGTCGGCCTTCGACTGGCCGTCCAAAGGCTATCTGGCTCCTATAGACGAAGCCATGATTCAGGAGCATTGCCCTAACCTGATTCGTATCCGCACAGAAAATAATGGATTTGACTGTGTAAAATACGATAATCAGATTTATGCCATCCCTTTTGGCTGTAAACCTTACGCCGGAAGAATGCAGACCTTCGCAGTCAGAAATGATATTTTGAAACAGGTTGGCTATGAGGCATCTGAAATTACGGCTTACGACCAGCTGATGGAGGCTATTTCAGCAGTCAGGGAGAAGTTCCCGGAAATGCGTATCCTCAGAAGCTCCGGCGCTATGATCAATGCCCTGAATTCCGAAATTTCCGATCAGCTGATCAACATAATCAGCGGAACACAGTTCGCTTATGTGGATGAATCGGAAGCAAATGATAAAGTATACAGCCTGTATGAATCGGAAGCATTTAAAAATATCTGTAAGCTGAATGGAGATTGGGCCGATAAAGGATATATTCAGATGGATGAACTGAGCAATCCCACCCAGGGAGCCGCTGACTGGGAAGCCGGCAACTGCCTTCTCATGTATGGGACACCCGGAGCCCTTATCGACACATCGCTGAAGGCCGCTGCGCCTGAGGCAGAAATGGGCCTGATAAAAATCGGTGATTTGCCTTACCTGAAGAGTATTGATTACGACTGGGGCTTCAGCATCTCCGCAAGCGATGCGGAACATGTTGACAGATGGCTTGACTTATTTGACTGGATGTATAAAGATCAGGATACCTATAACTTCTGTGTCTATGGAGTGGAAGGAACCGACTGGGAATACAATGAGGACGGTACTATTAAAAAACTTGTAACAGACAGCTTTTTCGACGGCTGGTTCATGGAAGCCATGGAGTACTCCGTTTATGATGCTTCCCTGTCGCCGGAAGCCATAGAAGCTTATGAGAACAATGATAACGGTTCCATACTTTCCAAGACTGCCGGATTCAGCTTTGACAGCACCCCGGTATCCGGCGAACTGGCTGCCATGACGGCGGTATGGACGGAAATGCTTGAGCCGCTTACCTATGGGCTTTTGGATTATGAAGGAAATTACGATAAGGCAATCCGGAAATTAAAGGATGCAGGTCTGGACGATTACATGGCAGAATATCAGAAACAGTACTCTGCATGGTATGCTGCGAACAGACAGTAACAGCAGGTCCCTTTAAGGCTGGCGAAAACTCACGGTATCCGTGGGTTTTCGCTGTTATAAAAACGGCAACAAGAGAGGGTGATGGTGTGAAAAAGAAGCTTTTAGCAGTAAAATATAAGAGTAATTCCCTGGTTACAAAGACCATATTTTATATTGCGGCGATTATCCTGGCAGTTTTGATGGCGGCATCCGTCATACTATTTTTCTGGTTCCGCCATCAGATGATGCAGGAATACCGTCAGCTAACCAATGCCGCCATCGCCAACGTGGACTTAAGCTTTGATTACTATATCACCAATACTAAGGATATGATGGTACAATGGTTCGATTCGGCGGAGGGAACCATGTGCAGAGTCAAGCCGGATTATAAAATGGTTGAAAATATGTCCCTGCTCATTACCATCAGAAATGCGATAGAAAATGTGCCATACCTTCATTCCGTTTACTTTTTGAACAAGGAGGGAAGGGTGTGTTTTGATGCGGGTGCGGGCACCAGCTATACGGCCAATATGGAAAAGCTGCTTCCGGAAAAAATACTTCAGGAGGAAAAGGGGAGCGGAGCATTTTTGTGGAAGGTTCCCAATCGTTTCCCTGCCAAAGAGGACATCATATTTCTGACTGTGTATTTTTCGGAAGCACCTCTGGGAAGGAAAGGCTACAATGGCTCCGCAGCGGTTAATATATCGGCCCTGCAGCTGGGGGAGAGTCTTTTTTCCCAGTCTTCCCAGGATAATCTCAGCATCATGATATTGGACAGATTCGGAAATGTTGTGGCTCACAGTGATCGGCAGTACTGCGGACAGAACTGGTCGGATAAAAGCTGGGTACAAAAAATTATGGCGGAGGGAACCTCGGTTCAGGAAGTAAAGGAAGAAAACTTTTATGGAGAAATCAGCAGCATCCCTTCCTCCCAAAAAGGATTTTATATAGCGGCACAGACGGAATATCTGAACGGGACCTATCAGATTAATGAATTGGCAAATGTGATTTTTATCATCATATTAGCGGCGGCTCTGCTTATTGTAGCGCTGATGCTGCCCGTTTGCCGGAGAACCTTCCGTCCTCTGCACAAGATGATATCGGATATCCGGCAGAAGGTCATGCTGGAGGATAAGGGGTATGATGAAGTACAGGTTCTGAATCTGTATTATGAAAAATTATCGGACAACATAAAACTGCTGAACTACCGGGAAGAAAAAAGCTTTATTGTTAAAAACCTGCTAGTGGGCAGCCAGAATCAGGTCATACAGTCTCTTCTCCTAAAGAACCATGTGACTTCGGAAAACAGAGGCTATTATGCGGTGGCTGCATATCTGTGCCCGTCAGGAGAAGAAACGTTAAGCATGCAGGCCTATGATATGCTCAAGGACACTATAAGCGATATTTACAGTACCGCACTAGAACAGGCGGGACACTGTACATATTTTGAAATCGGCCTGCGCCGTATGCTTTTTATTGTTTCGGAAACAGAAGAACAAAAGCTTGAGGAATCAGCGTTTCTTCAGATTCTGGAACGGACCGGAAGATCGGTTGAGGAGCTGACACAGAACAAGATTGCCGCATTTTTGTCTGCGAAGGCGGAGACTGGGAATGTCTCATGTGCCGGTTTGGTAAAGGAACTGGAAGAGCGTCTGAAAACAAGGCTGATTCTGGAAGAATATGAAGGGATAGGACGGCCTGAATCCCCTAAAGCAGCGGTGGATAGGGATAAGATTATTAAGGAGCTCCTCGATACGGTAAAAAAAGGAAGGAAAGAAGCTTATGAAAAGCTTCTTCAGCAGATGCTTTATAACTGCAGAGATATGGCCTACGAAGCATTTGCTGGCACTATTGTGGATACGGCAGAAAAAATTATCCGGATGCGTTGGGAAACAACGTCTGTAAACGGCCGGTCTGCCGATCAGAGAGAAAAAATAAAGGAACAGTTCGAAATGCTCTCCTCCCGGCAGGAGCTTCTGAACTGGCTGCTTTCTTTATTCGATGAGGCGGCTGTGCAGCTTGAAAAGGTTAATTGCCATTCTACCGCGGCCCAGATGGAGGAAGCCGTAGATTACATCCGCAGCAATTACGACGATTGCATGCTGAATGTGAATATGCTTGCTGATCGGCTGAATATAAGCGCTTCTTACTTCGGTAAGCTGTTCCGGGAATTTACCGGCAGCTCCGCACTGGAATATATAACCAGGACCCGCATGGAAAAAGCCCATGACCTCCTGCTTACAGAGCCGGATAAGGATGTGGGAAGAATTGCGGTTGAGGTAGGCTACAGCAATAATGCCTATTTTGCTACTGCTTTTAAAAAATATTATGGAGTATCGCCCTCTAAGCTGAGAGATTATCACGTGGTAACAGGCGCCGCCTCACAGTAAATATAATAAACAGGGAGAAGAGAAATGGATAAATTTGATTTGCCGCTTGCAGATATAATCTGTGATGGAGGGATGATGAATATTTTTCGTTCCATAGGCTGTATTGGTGACAGTCTTTCCAGCGGTGAGTTTGAGTATGATAATCAGGGAGAAAAAGGCTACTGGGACTGCTATGAGTATTCATGGGGAAAGCAGATTGAACGGATAACAGGAATTGAAATGACGAATTTTTCCCGGGGAGGGCTGACAGCATTCCAGCTTTATACAGAAGCGGATGCCGGGACGAGCCCGGTGGAGGATATCAACAGTCTGTTCAGCCCCAGTCACGTAAAGCAGGCCTATATTATTGCGCTGGGTGTTAATGATCTGAAGGGGAAAGATGTACTGAAAAAAATATATAACGGAGAGGTGGGAAATGCAAAGACAGATATCGACCCGGAGGATTATAATGGTAATCGGAACACTTTTGCCGGATGGTATGCTAAGATCATTCAGCGTCTGCAGTCTATACAGCCTGATGCCAAATTTTTTCTCGTTACCATGCCAAAGGAGGATGGCAGTGAGAAAGATTTTGTGCAGGTGATAAATGGGATTGCGGAGGAACTGAAAAACTGCTTTGTAATAGATCTGTATTCCTATGCACCGGCCTTTGATGCGGACTTTCGAAAAAAATATTTCTGCGGGCATATGAATGCAATGGGGTATCTGCTGACTGCACATTTCTTTATGACTTATATTGACTGGATTATCAGACATCATCCGGAGGATTTTAAATATGTTCAGTTTATCGGAAGTGATTATAAGCCTTATATGGAATAGGACTAAAGAGAGGAAAACAAAGTGAAAATAGAAATATTGTCCGATGAATACTGGTGGGGCGGCATAGTACATGAAGGTGTATATATGCCGATAGGAAGGAAAGATAATTTTGTATTTGATTTCAGAGATCAAGGCACGCCGAATCAGGTATCACCAATAATGCTGTCTTCTAAAGGAAGGTATTTGTGGTGTGATAACCCTTTCTGCGCTGTTATTAAAAACGGAATGATTGATACGGATGAAATTGTGGAGCAGGGAGAGGGATATGGGACGCTGAAGGGAGCATATCTGGCGGCCATGAAGCTTCATTTTCCCATGGATACGGATCTGGTAAATCCGTTGTTTTTTACATCTCCCCAATATAATACCTGGATTGAGTTAATGTACGATCAGACACAGGAAGGGATTCTGAGGTATGCCGGGGGAATTATTGAGAATGGGCTGCCGGCTGGAATTTTGATGATAGATGAAGGCTGGGCCGAGGATTATGGCAGATTCTCCTTTCGAAAAGGGGCATTTCCGGATCCGAAAGGGATGATGGACAGGTTGCATGAACTGGGCTTTCGTGTGATGCTGTGGATTACACCATATATATCACCGGATTCAGCAGTATTCCGCGAGCTGGATGCAAAAGAATATCTGCTGAAGGATTCCCGGGGGGAGACTGCGGTCAGACGATGGTGGAATGGACTGAGTGCCGTACTTGACCTGACGAATCCGGGCTGTTCGGGCTGGTTTGAGGAAAAGCTGCGGGACATGATGGAAATTTACGGAGTGGATGGCTTCAAGTTCGATGGCGGGGATCCGAATATGTTCCGGAATGGTGATCAGACGTTTCAGCCTTCGTCAGCCTGGGAGCAGACGAGGACATATGGCTTATTTGGAAAAGCATTTCCTCTGAATGAGTTCCGTGCAGGATGGAAGCTGGGCGGACAGCCATTAATCATGCGGCTTGCCGATAAAAAGCATAGCTGGGACAAGGATGGATTGAATATGCTGCTGCCTAATTCTTTGGTTCAGGGGCTTGCAGGTTATATTTATCATTGCCCTGATATGATTGGAGGCGGAGAATATTTAAGCTTCAGTGAAAATGCGGATTCCCTGGATCAGGAGCTGATAGTCAGATATACTCAGGCGGCAGCGTTGTGCCCTATGATGCAGTTTTCGGCAGCTCCTTGGAGAGTTTTGGATGAAGAAAATTTCCGTATTGTGAAGCAGGCGGTCAAACTGCATGTTCAGATGGGAGAATATATCCACAGCCTCGCGGTCCGGTCAGCACAGAGCGGGGAACCTATTCTCAGGCTTATGGAATATGAATTCCCGGGACAGGGAATGGAGCTGGTTACGGATCAGTTTATGCTGGGTGATGAGATTCTGGCAGCGCCGGTTCTGGAAAAAGGAGCTGTTGCCAGGGAGGTGAAATTGCCTCTGGGAAACTGGAAGGATGACCGCGGTGAATTATGGCAGGGCGGGAAGACAGTCTCGGTAAAGGCGCCGATTGACAGGCTGCCGTGGTTTACAAGAATGATAAACTGAATGAATATAAAAAGTATTTGTCAATGCTTCAATATATAGCGGTTATATCCTGACAAGAAGCCAGCTTGGGGTCATGACGGGCCAGACTGACATTGAGGATAATGGCTGGATCTACTAAGGAGGTCAGCGTCCGCATGGAAGCTGACCTCAAAGCACAGGGCGATGAACTGTTCAATGAATATGACATGAACTTAACTACGGCGTTCAATATTTTTGTTTGCTAGTCGTTCCGTGAGGGCGGGACCTCCGCCTGAAAGCAAAAGGAAACGCCCAAACAAAGCCAACCATCGCAGCCATGCTGGAAGCGGATAGGATTGTGAACCCCGTCGGAAAAGCACTATACCGATTTGGATAAACTGTTCGTATACTTGAAGAATTAAGAAAACCAAACTTGATGTTGTTTATCTACTTAGTTTAAATAAGACAATAAGCTGGCAATCAAGCGCAATCTTATTATTAATTTGCTGGAAGATGTAATTGTAATCTTTGCAATGGGCGGGAAATAACCGGGAAAAACAAAGACCACGCCCTTGTCTTAAACAAGAAGCATTGGTATGGCTTTGGTTTTGGGTATAAGCTATAACGACACTTGTTTCAAAAATCCAATAGCCTCTTTGCCATGTACCTATTTGCGTATCATACTTTCCTGATTCAGTAATAATAGTTACAAAATAGTCTCCCTCTGTTAACGGATTTCCTTCTCTGGCTACAGATTTCCAGTCAATTTCCATTCCCGATATCTCCTCAATGGTGTGGTAAGATAGAGTTGTCTAGAAACTACTAACCATCCACCAAAAAGGAGATGCATACTTATGATAACACATAAACAACTCTCTTTGGCAGAAGGTTTTGAAGTTTGCCATACGGTCATGGCGCCACCTTTGTGCTGGTTCCCCGGCAGGGACACGGCTTCTTTAAAGGACAGGGCTACTATGATATCGTACTTAATTTCTTCCGGAAAAAACTGGTTCCCTGCACGGATGACAGAAAGGAACACTTATGAGACAGCCTGTTTATTATGAAGAATTGAAAGAAATACAAAAACTTCCAGCGCCTCTTCCCGAGGCTGTCGGGCCGCTTCCCAATACCGGAGATTTGTATCCCTTTAACGCTGCGGGGCGCCAGCAGAAGCCGGTGAATCTGGTGGACTTCGGATATGTGGAGGAGGAATGCATTGTCAGCGGCTATGCGAATGTGTATGAATATCATGATGTGGGCCTATATCCGAAAATACGGTACAGCGGCGGCAGATATTGTACACGGATTTTAATCCGCCGCCCTGCCGCACCGCAGAAGCAGAGTGATTTTGCAATATTGGAGGTTTACAACTACGCCGGGGCCGAGCGTGCTTTTTTACAAATTCCGAAGCAGTTCACGATTTTTTCGCTCCAATGCTTTTTTCAATTTTTCATTTTCTTCCTGCAATTCTTCCTTTTCATTCTGTAGGATCCGAAGCTGTTTATGAAAAACTGCTATTTCGTTGTTCATGGCCATGTCTAGAATATTCTTTCTTGTATAATAGGAAAGTTCGCCAAATGGCGAACCATTGATTAAAAAAGCCCGCAAAATGCGGGAAAAGCAAACAGACGGTGATTAAAAGAGGTCAATATAAAATCCTTCTTCAAATTCATCGTCATCCAGATCATCGCCCGGTCACTGGTAGCCAAAAAGCGCAACATACGGCTGTGCTACCTGATGCCCGATCCGGACATGGGTCCCTTTTTTCAGCTGGTGTATGAAAGTGTGCAGAAGAAGGCGGAGGAACTCAAGGAATACGGTGTTGTAGTGGATATCGTTATGTATTCCAATGACATCTTCGATCCAATTTATGATGTATTGAAAAAAACCATTGCATCATCCCCAAGCGGCGTGGCCATAGTTGTCGCCCCTACATCTCCATTCACCGACGCACTAGCCCTTCTGCGCAAGAAAAATATCCCATTTGTAAACGTAAATATGGATATTGAGGATTCTGGTCGCATTGCATATGTGGGTGGCGATAATATCCGAAGCGGCGTCACTGGTGCTGGTCTCATAAGGATGATGGCAACTCCAGAATCAAATATTGCAGTGTTTGAGATAAATAATGACTACGACTATGGCTGCATTACCCAGCGTTCCCGGAGTTTTTTTGAAACCATGGTAAAATTCGGTCTGAAGGACAATATCCGAGCCGTATTGTATGAATGTAACGATGATTACGAGTCATACGCCATCGCCAGATCATATTTGGCGGAAATCCGGATACCGACATTATTTATGCCAACTGCGGCGGCGTGTATGGCATCTGTCGTGCCCTTGAAGCTATCCCTGAAGTCAGGCGGCCCAAGCTGGTGTGCTACGACCTGACCGCCCCAATGGAGCCGATGCTGAAAAAGGGTATAATCACCGCCACCATCTGCCAGCAGCCCGCAAAACAAGGAGCCCGCCCACTGGATATCCTGTTTGAATATATCGCTCTAGGTAAAAAGCCAGTTCAGGAAAAATTCTACACCAATACAGAAATACTGATTCGTGAGAATTTCTTCTAAAATCGTTTATATAAAAATCAATGCGTTCAATGCCGGGTATAAAATAAAAATCCCTGTGGATTTGATGCAATCAGCGAATAGCTGGATCGTGTAATGGTTAACGGTATTAAGCTATCAGATTTGTGGCTGAGTCACAGCTTACGCACGGGTGGTGAAAAAGCAAGCCCTCACGGTGCTTTTCTTCTTATTTTTTGCGCTCCTCTTGGCTCCGGCGACGTGATATGCTACTATCTGCGCGGAGGTGGGATTATGCGAAAAATCCTTGAGGACATCTATTATGACCGTCTATCCATGAACGCACAGATATATAGACCGGGCAGCAAATACGACAAGGCAATATCCGCGGTCACGCGGCTTGAAGATCGTTTGCAAAAGCTGTTGCCACCAGAACATAGACAAGATTTGAAGGACTAGGGCAGTTCCTCAATACCGGATGAGACGCCGGGCCTGCACCATTCATAGGTGTTGCGGATATGCTGCTGGTTCATTTCCTCAAACATATAGACCCGGTCACACGCCAGACGTTCCCCTAAAAAGCACAGGAGCTGGCGCAGCCCTTCCTCCGCGTCTCGGGCAGCCCTGATCTTCTTTAGGCATTCCCCGACAAACCGCTCGTTGCGCACGGCACTTTCCTGACTATGTTGATGCAGGGGGGATTCGGCGATACCTGTATTGCGTTCCATTGGCTTTCCCTCCTTCCTTTACACAAAGGTATTCTGGCAAGGTGTTTCGCATGGTTCACCCACCAGTCTGCTTATAAGTAGCAGATTCAAATCGCTTTTGAAAGCCATGGTGCCCATTGATTCTCACGTTTCCCTGCCATGTAAAGTGGTTATATTCCTCTATGCATACCTCAAATCTTACTGGTTGATGTTTCTTCTCTATTGTCGATTCCTCCTTGATTTTATGATATACCAAAAAACGGTAAAAACGCGAACCTGACAATTTAGTCAGGTTCGCGTTTTTACCGTCCATATGTCTGCCATTATTTCGCTGGGCTGTCCTCCACAACCGTTCGCTTTGTTACGGAAAGGGAGAGTACCACCAAATCCCCCACGGAAAGTGGCCGATGCCTTTACCAGTCTATGTTTGTAATGGAATATGTATTGTTTTTGCTCTTGAAAGTTACATTAGAAGACAAAAGCTAACATTTTGCGGACAAAATAAACTAGTATTGAAAATAACGTTATAATTAAAATTAATATTCTGTTATTTTTGAATAAAAAAGTTTATATTCAATTTTAATATGGCTGTTTAAATATTTGAAGAAAAGAACATACCAAAAACCGTTATGAGTTAATAGCCCATAGCGGTTTTTTTATGCAATGAAACTACAAAATAATTGAATCAGAGTTAGAAGAAGTAATGTGCAAAGCTGCTTTACCTAATCTTGAAATCTTACAGAAACGTTTTGTCTCTGTTACTTAAAAGCATCTTCTCTTTATTTTTCTTTGAGGAGAAAAGGGATGGAACAACAGCTTGCATTCTTACCAGTAAAAATATTCATAGTAAAAAATAGTGGGCAATGTTTAAGTGCATATTTATATAAAAGTTATTGGATAATAGAATATTTACTACTCCATTTAAGTTTAATATCACAAATATGTAAAGAACACATTATTTCTTTATATATTGTATCAGGGCTTATTTGGCAGTATAGCATTGGCAAAAAGACCGGCTGCCGTTCCCCTCCTCCTTGTTCTTCGATTTGGAAACTTACGAAGGATAAGGAGGAAATTTCATGTCAGATAAATATAGAATACCAGATTATAAAAAAATATATCCGGAGGCCAGTGATGAAGTCATTGCGGTTCTTCGTCATACAGAACGAAAAATGCAGTATCAGGAATACGACTTAAAGACAGGTGATTATGAAATAAACCAGAAAGAGGAAACAGTAACCTATTTTTCCAGCAGGGAAGACTCATTGGAACGTCTGTTGGAGACAGAACGTCAATTTAGCCATGAGCAGCCATCTGTTGAAGCGGAAGTGATTCAAGTAATCATGTATGAGAAGTTACATAAAGCTCTTCAAATGCTTAGAGAGGAGGAAAGAGAGCTAATTGTGAAGATTTATTTTGAAGAAAAAACTGAGCGTGAAATCGCTGATGCTGAAGGGGTATATCGCAATGCAATACACAAGCGTAAACAACGGATTTTGGAGAAATTAAAAAAATTTTTAAAAAATTTGGAAATTTAGGGTGTGCAAAAGCCTCTCCCAACGTGTAAATAAGTGAAGGGATTTTTTCCCTGGATGAACATTGAAAATTAAATAAGTAAAGAGGTGTTTTTATGAATGAAATTACCATAGCCATAATCACCTTTCTTATCTCAGCAGCTATTTTTATTCCAGTAGGAATTATAATTAGAAAAAAATCAGCTGAATCTAAAATCAAAAGTGCAGAAAGCGAAGCAAATAGAATTTTATTAAATGCAAAAAAAGAAGCAGAAAATGCAAAGAAGGAAGAAATTCTAAAGGCGAAAGAAGAAATTCTACAATCAAGAAATGAATTAGACAAAGAGATTAAAGAAAGAAGAGGCGAAGTACAACAGCAAGAAAAAAGACTATTTCAAAGGGAAGAAGCATTAGAAAGACGTTCTGATAGCTTTGAAAGAAAAGAAAAAGAGTTAGAAAGAAATATTCAAGAAGCCGACAAAAGAAAAAAATCACTAGATGAAATGTATAGCAAACAAATCGCAGAATTACAAAGAATCTCAGGACTATCAAGAGAGGAAGCAAAAAAGATTTTATTACAACAATTAGACAAAACTTTAAATGATGAAAAAGCAGCATTAATAAAACAAGCAGAGCAAACTGTTAAGGAGACAGCAAATAAAAAAGCAAAAGAACTTATAGGTTATGCAATACAAAAATGTGCAGCAGACCATACATCAGAAACTACGGTATCAGTAGTAGCACTTCCAAATGATGATATGAAAGGAAGAATAATAGGACGAGAAGGTCGTAATATAAAAATGTTAGAAACATTAACAGGAATAGACTTAATAATAGACGATACACCAGAAGCAGTAATACTTTCAGGCTTTGACCCATTAAGAAGAGAAGTAGCAAGAATAGCGCTAGAAAAATTAATAGAAGATGGAAGAATCCATCCAGCAAAAATTGAAGAAATGGTAGAAAAGGCAAAAGAGGAAGTAGAAGAGACCATTAAAGAAGAAGGAGAAAGAGCAATACTAGAGACAGGAGTACACGGTTTACATCCAGATTTGGTAAGACTACTTGGAAAATTAAAATACAGAACAAGTTATGGACAAAATGTATTAAATCATTCAATTGAAGTTTCAAACCTAGCAAGAATAATGGCAGAAGAATTAGGACTAGACCCTAAAATTGCAAGAAGAGCAGGACTACTTCATGATATAGGAAAAGCATTAGACCATGATATGGAAGGAACTCACGTACAAATAGGAGTAGATGTGCTTAAGAAATATAAAGAAAACGATATAATCATAAATGCAGTAGAAGCACACCATGAAGATGTAGCACCAAAGTCATTAGAAGCAGTTTTAATACAAGCAGCGGATGCAATATCAGCATCAAGACCAGGAGCAAGAAGAGAAACATTAGAAACGTATATTAAGAGACTAGAAAAACTAGAATCAATTGCAGACTCATTTGAAGGAGTAGAAAAATCTTATGCAATACAAGCAGGACGTGAAATAAGACTAGTAGTAAAACCAGAAAAAGTATCAGACAGTCAAATGATAACAATGGCAAGAGATGTTGCTCAAAAAGTTGAAGATGAAATGGAATATCCAGGACAGATAAAAGTAAATGTAATAAGAGAAACAAGAGCAATTGATTATGCAAAATAAAAAATGATATAACTATAAAAAGACTACCAGCTCTGATTAGAAAATAAGAGCTGGTATTTTTACTATCAGAATATCAATTTTATTAAAGAAAGGAGGTGAGAATATGAGTGGAAAAAAAGTTACAATGAGCATTATAGGAATAATTTTATTAATTATAATCATATTGTTTGTGAGAAAGATTTATCTGATTGATAAAATAATGAAGAATTTGGAGAAAAATAATGAAATCACAAATTATAAAGTTCAGTCAGCAGATGGTCATCATAGAAATATTTTTCTAACAAATGGAAGAACTGTGGCTTATTTAGAAACAGACAAATATGGGGATGGGGATAATAGTATTTATTATTATATGAACAACGATGGACAGCATAAATCCTATACATTTTTTTATGATAAAAAAATATATCATGAAATTCCGGGAACTCCTTATATTGTTGAAAATCAATTGACTAGTGAAGTATATGAAGAAATGACATTTAAAGATAAAATAGTAGCATTATTTACTTGGAAGATAGGTTCTGAAAAAATAGAAGGAAAAAAGTGTTATTATATTTGTAAAGATATTGATAAAGTGAAAGCGGGTCATGAATACGAATTCTGGATTGATAGTGAAACTTATTATAAAGTTAAGGCTACAACAAAGGAAGATATTATGAGCGGAGAACCAGAAGAAACAGTATATTACTACAATATTGAGATTAATACAGTAGGAGAAAAAGACATGCCATTCCCAGATATATCTCAATTTGAAAAAGAAGAACTTATTGCTTATCCTAGTGATGACAAAAGTGTAACAAAAAAATAATTAGAAAAAAAGTTTTATAATGAAAGCAATCAATCGAAAGATTGATTGCTTTTTTCTTTAAACATTGAGATTTACACAGATTACCAGAAGTTTAGTAAAAAAACAAAAAGTGATTGACAAAGCAAGAAAAAAAGATATATACTAAAAATATAAGAACAAATATTGGTTATTTGATGAGTAACAAAGGAGGAGAATCGGTAGTCTAAGACCCTCGTGCCTTGACTTTACATTTGAGAAAAAACATATAATTGCTGAAGAGACAAAATTAATAAATAACTATAAGAAATAAATAAATTAAATTAATAAAGGAGAGAAAGAAACATGAAAGAAAACAAAGGTATAACATTAATAGCATTGATAATAACAATAGTAATATTATTAATATTACTAGCAGTAAGCATAGACTTAGTAATAGATGGAAAGATATTTACAAGTGCTGAAAAAGCAGTAAATGGAACAAACGAGAAAGTAGGCCTTAGCAAAATTTGACTTCTCCTATTAAAAGTAGTATAATAATAAAAGTGGTGCCAAATATTGGCCAAAGTTGAGATTTATATATGTTTAATAAAAGTAGGATTCGGGTAAAATTAAAATATGAAACAAAGAACAAAGGAGAGACTTTTGTTTTATTGAGTTGGAAACGGAAATTTAAAAAGAAAGGAGCTTTTAAAAGCATAAGAATAAATCATTAGAGAAATATAGGAGGAGAGAATTTAGTATGGAAGACAATATGAAACAAACAAGAGCAAAAAAGAAACAAAATAAAAGAGAGGAGAAAAAAGTATTTAAAAAATCAAATTTAAAGATAATACCACTTGGTGGACTACTAGAGATAGGAAAAAACATCACAGTTATAGAATATGAAAACGATATAGTTCTAGTAGACTGTGGCTTAGGTTTCCCAGAGGATGATATGCTAGGTGTAGACTTAGTTATACCAGATATAACATACTTGGAAAAAAACAAAGATAAAATAAGAGGATTAGTTGTAACACACGGACATGAAGACCATATAGGAGGTATACCATATTTATTAAAACAGATAAACGTACCAATATATGCAACAAAATTAACAGCAGGATTAATATCAAACAAACTAGAGGAACATAACCTATTGAGAAGTACTAGACTAAAAGAAGTAAAACAAGGACAAACAATTACCTTAGGATGTATGAAGGTGGAATTTATAAGAATAACACATAGTATACCAGATGCTTGCGCATTAGCAATTACTACCCCAGTAGGAACTATAGTTCACACAGGAGACTTTAAAATAGACTATACTCCAATAGATGGGGAAATTATAGACTTAGGAAGATTAGCTGCAATAGGAAATAAAGGCGTTTTAGCTTTAATGTCTGATAGTACAAACTCAGAAAGAAAAGGATACACAATGTCTGAAAGTACAGTTGGAGATATATTAGATAAGTTATTTGTAAACTGTACAAAAAGGATAGTAGTAGCAACCTTCTCATCAAATGTACACAGAGTTCAACAAATAGTGAATTCAGCAGTAAAATATAAAAGAAAAATTGCAGTATGTGGAAGAAGCATGTGCAACATGATAGAAACTGCAAGAAAATTAGGATATATTAAAGTGCCTGATAATGTTTTTATTGATATTGATATGATAAAATCATACCCAGATGACAGTTTAGTAATAATAACAACAGGAAGTCAGGGAGAGCCAATGTCAGCCTTAACAAGAATGGCTGCAGGAGAACACAAAAAAGTTCAAATAACACCAAATGATTTAATAATAATATCAGCAAACCCAATACCAGGAAATGAAAAATACATTTCAAAAGTAATAGACGATTTAATGAGTATAGGAGCAGAGGTTATATATAATGCCCTTCAAGATATACACGTTTCAGGACATGCCTGTCAAGAGGAGCAAAAACTAATGTTAACACTTATAAAACCAAAATACTTTATACCAGTACATGGAGAATTTAGACAATTAATAGCACATGCAGAAACTGCAAAAACATTAGGAATATCTCACGAAAATATATTTATAACAGAAAATGGAAAAGTGCTAGAACTAAACGAGGAAGAAGCTAAATTTACAGGACATGTACAAGCTGGAAAAGTATTGGTAGATGGTTTAGGAGTTGGAGATGTAGGAAATATAGTCTTAAAAGATAGACAGAAATTATCTCAAGATGGCTTAATAATAGTAGTAATAACAATGGATTCAAGAAGCGGAAAAATAATAGCAGGACCTGATGTGATAAGCAGAGGTTTTGTATATGTAAGAGAATCAGAAAACCTAATGGAGGAAATAAAGCATTTACTAAGAGAAGAATTAGGAAAATGTGAAGAAAAACACATAACAGATTGGGCTACATTAAAATTAGTTGTAAGAGAAGAATTAGGAGACTATATATACAAAAAAACAAAACGAGAGCCAATGTTAATTCCAATAATAATGGAAGTTTAGAATGATTTCATTACTAATATGCCAATGGAGACGGCAAGTTGCCATTGGCATTCTTTTTTTTGCTCAAAAACTTCTAAATCCATTGACTTTTTTTGATTTTCGATATATACTGTGAGCGTAGAAATTTCTTAAAGGAGGTTTGTTTTTAATGAATGATTTAATAGAAATCAGATGGCATGGACGTGGAGGACAAGGAGCAAAAACAGCATCATTACTACTTGCAGATGCAGCATTTAATACAGGTAAATATATTCAAGGTTTTCCAGAATATGGACCAGAAAGAATGGGTGCTCCAATAACTGCATATAACAGAATTAGTACAAAACCAATAACAATTCATAGTAATATATATGAACCAGATTATGTCGTAGTTGTAGATGATACATTATTAGAAAGTGTAGATGTGACAGCAGGTTTAAAGAAAACAGGAGCTATTGTAATAAACACTACGAAGGATAATGAGTACTTAAAAGAACATCTAAAAGGATATGAAGGAGAAGTTTATAAAATAGATGCACGAAAAATATCAATGGAAACATTGGGAAAATACTTTCCAAACACACCAATGCTTGCAGCAATTGTAAAAGTTAGCAAAGTTATGACAGATGAAGATTTCTTAAATGATATGCAAAGTTCATTTAAGCACAAGTTTGCCAAAAAGCCAGAAGTTATAGAGGGAAATATGAAGGCAATAGAAATGGCATTAAAGGAGGTAGAAAAAGTATGACAGAAATAAATTCAAAAACACCAATGGAAAAATTAACAGAAGGTGGAACTATCTATACAGCAGGAAATGCAAGAGAGTTTAAAACAGGAGATTGGAGAAGTACAAAACCAGTTTACTTAAGTGAAAAATGCAAACAATGCGGGCTATGCTTCCCAGTATGCCCAGATGACGCAATACCAGTAGGAAAAGACCAAAAAAGAACAGACTTTAACTATGATTATTGTAAGGGTTGCGGAGTATGTGCAAAGGTGTGCCCTTTTGGAGCAATCGAAATGCAATAAAATAAAGCAATATAGCTAATTTGCTTCGTTTTATTATAATATTAAATTAAAAAGATAGGAGAGAAATAAAATGTCAATTAGAGAACGTTTAAGTGGTAATGAAGCAGCTGCTACAGCTATGAAACAAATTAATCCAGATGTTGTTGCAGCATTCCCAATAACACCATCAACTGAAATACCACAATATTTTTCAACATTTGTTAGCAACGGAACTGTAGATACAGAATTTGTTGCAGTAGAAAGCGAGCATAGTGCAATGAGTGCTTGTATAGGAGCAGAAGCAGCTGGTGCAAGAGCCATGACAGCCACCTCTGCAAATGGTTTATCATTAATGTGGGAGATGATATATATTGCATCAAGTTTGAGATTACCTATTGTAATGTCCTTGGTAAATAGAGCAGTATCAGGACCTCTTAACATTCATAACGATCAATCAGATGCAATGGGTGTAAGGGATAGTGGTTGGATAATGCTATTTTCAGAAAACAACCAAGAAGCTTATGATAACCTTCTTATGGCTCACAGAATAGCAGAAAATCCAAGAGTAAGATTACCTTTAATGGTATGTCAAGATGGATTTATAACATCACATTCAATTGAAAACATAGAACTAGAAGAAGATGAACTTGTTAAGAATTTTGTAGGAACATACAAACCAGAGCATTATTTATTAAATGATAAAGAACCAATAGCAGTAGGGCCACTAGACTTACAAGCTTATTTATTTGAACATAAAGCTCAACAAGCAGAAGCAATGAAAAACGCAAAAAAAGTAATACTAGAAGTAGCTGAAGAATTTGAAAAAGTTACAGGCAGAAAATATAGCTTCTTTGAAGAGTATAAAATGGAAGATGCTGAATATGTAATAGTAGCTATGAATTCAACAGTAGGAACAGCAAAGTTCACAGCAGATAAGTTAAGAGAACAAGGCATAAAAGCGGGAGTTTTAAAACTTAGAGTATTTAGACCATTTCCAGCAGAAGAAATTTCAAGAGCCTTATCAAAAGCAAAAGCAGTGGCTGTATTAGATAAAGCAGATGCATTAAATGCGACAGGGGGTCCATTATTTACAGATGTAACGTCAGCATTGTATGTAAATGGTGTAAAAGTACCAACAGTAAATTATATATATGGAATAGGTGGAAGAGACACAAAATCAGACGATATAGAGAAAGTATATATAGATTTACAAGAAATTGTAAAATCAGGAAATGTAGGAAACCCATATAGATATTTAGGTTTAAGGAGGGAAGACTAATGGCATATAATTTAAAAGAAGTAGTAGCAGAAAAAAAATCAAGATTTACATCAGGACACAGGATGTGTGCAGGATGTGGAGCACCAGTAGTTGGCAGAATGATATTAAGAGCCCTAAAAAATGAAGACCATGCAGTAATTTGTAATGCAACAGGCTGTATGGAGGTTTCAACATTTATATATCCATACACCTCTTGGACAGATTCATTTATACACACAGCATTTGAATGTGCAGGAGCAACCTTGTCAGGTGCAGAAGCAGCATATAGGTCAATGAAAAAACAAGGAAAATTATCTGGAAAAGATACAAAATTCATAGCCTTTGGAGGAGATGGAGGAACATATGATATCGGACTTCAAAGCTTATCAGGAGCAATGGAAAGAGGACATGATATGGTATATGTATGCTATGATAATGGTGCATACATGAATACTGGTATTCAACGTTCATCAGCAACACCCAAATTTGCAGATACAACAACATCTCCAGCAGGAAAGGTAATACCAGGGAAAATGCAATCAAGAAAAGATTTGACAGAAATAATGGCTTCACACCATTTACCTTATGTAGCTCAAACAATAGCGGTAAACAACTTTAAAGATTTATATGAAAAATCAGAAAAAGCAATATACACAGAAGGACCATGTTTCCTTAATGTATTAGCACCATGCCCAAGGGGATGGGGATATCCAACAGAAGACTTAATGAAAATAAACAAACTAGCAGTAGAAACTTGTTATTGGCCATTATATGAAGTAATAGACGGTAAATATATAGTAAATTACAAACCAGCAAAAAAACTACCAGTAGAAGAATTCTTAAGACCACAAAAAAGATTCAAGCATATGTTTAAAGAAGGAAACGAGTGGATGATAGAAGAATTTCAAAAAGAAGTAGACAACAGATGGGAAGAATTGTTGAGATTAGAAGAAATAACAAATAAATAAAAAAAAGCGAATTAAAGTTCGCTTTTTTAAAAAATAACTTTTAATTTACGATTGCAAATCAAAAGAATATATAATATAATAAATGCCGAAAGGGTGATATTATGAAATTAAAGAAAATTTTAACAGGATTCATTATAACTATAACCTTGATTTTATTAAATGCAACAAGTTCAGAAGCTAGTTTGCACTTAAAAAATCTAGACTTTACTGCCCAAATCAATGAAGATGGAAGTATGGATGTTGTAGAAACTTGGGATATTAATATTTCAGAAACAAATACTTTATACAAAACTTTTAAAATTGATAAGACTAAATATTCAGGAATTAGTAATGTTTTTGTACAGGATATAACATCTGGAACAAATAAAAATTTCAAAAAATCAGACATATGGAAATATCATTTAGATAAAGGACATTATTTTGGCGGTATAAACAATAATAATGAATATGAAATAGCTTGGGGAGTAAGTATTGATACTACCACAAGGAAACAATATTTAATAAGATATACAGTAAAAGATGTTATAAAAAAATATAATGATTGTGCTGAACTTTATTGGCAAATTGTAGGAAGCGATTTTGAAGTATCAGCAGATAGTATTACAGGAATAATAAAATTACCAAACAAAGTTTCAAACAAGGATGAATTAAAAGTTTGGGGACATACAGAATATTTAAATGGAGAGATATATGTAACAGATTTAGACACAGTAGAATTTAAAGTTAATAAATACAAATCAGGAAACTTTGTTGAAATAAGAATAGCAATGCCTACATATGTAATGAGCAAACTTGAAAATACTTCAAATATTAACAAAATAGATAGTATCATAGAGCAGGAAACAAAATGGGCAAATGAGGCAAATGCAAGAAGAGATAGGAGAAATAAAAATTTTAAACTGTTAATTCTAGCAACAATTTTAGTAAATACTAGTATTGGAATAATGTTTTCTAAAAAAATAAAGAAAAACAAGCAATTCCTTGAGAAAAACCCAAACATTTTACCAGAACAACAATTAGAATATTATAGGGAACTACCAGATAAAGAAGAAACACCATTAGAGGCAGTATTTATTCTAAAAACTGGATATAAGCAAAGTTGCTTACCAAATGTTTTTTCTGCAACTATCTTAAACTTTGCCCTGAAAGGATATATAAGGATAGAGCAAGAGGGAAAAACAATAAAAATTCTATTAAACAAAATAAAAACGGATGAGTTAACGGGGGATGAAAAAAAGGTATTAGGAATATTAAGAGCCGCAAGTAATAATAATGAACTTACAATGGCAGAACTGGAAAAATACATCAAAAATTATCCATCAAAATTAATGAATTTGAATTCAACTTTTGAAAAGGTATCAAAAACACAAGCAAGTGAAAAAGGAAAATTTGATACAAATAGGTTCAATAAGCAAATAGTTTATGCAGAAAAAAATGTTGGATATATTTTTTTATTAATTATAATTATAACTGCTTCAATATTTACAATAGGGTATGCTTATAAAAATGTTCAAAGTATGCTTATCACATGCACTATAATCTCATTAGCATTTTTTATAGTAGTAACTATTATAAATTTAATATTAAATATAAAAATAACCACCAGCTTTAATGGCTTTACTCAGAAAGGGATTAATGAACAAGAACAGTGGAAAGCTTTTAAAAAATACATGGAAGACTTTTCATACTTAAATGAAAAGGAAGTTCCAGAATTAGTGTTATGGGAAAAATATTTAGTATATGCAACAGCGTTTGGAATAGCAGATAAAGTATTAAAACAATTAAAAGTAAAATATCCAGAGTTAAATGATCCAGATACAATTCATAGTATGATATTATTTAATAGTATGTATAATTCAAACGGATTTAATACAAAGTTCATAAATTCAATAAAGACATCAACCTCAAGAATGTATTCTAGCACATACTCATCAGGCTCTGGTGGCGGCGGTGGCTTTTCAGGAGGCGGAGGCTTCGGAGGAGGCGGAGGCCGGCCGGAGGAGGAAGATAAGCATAAGGGGGCAGACTTTGTATATACAAAGCATACATAACATAGCAATTAATAAGGAACGACTTTTTAAGGGCCGTTCCTTATTAATTGAGTTTAACGGTTGAAAAAACTTGTTTTTTAATGTATAATAATAAGGTATGAAAAAGAGGTGCTTTTATGAGCAAAAAAGAAAATAAAGAGATAATGAAAAAGATAAAGGAAATATTTAAAGAAAAGGGACTTGATGACGAAGATTTAGAGCTTATGCAAAAGGTAAATGCTAAGAAAAGACTACATAAATGTGACAAATTTGCAAATTTAAAAGAAATGATAAATTTATCTGCTGAAAAATATGGAGATAATCCAGCTTTTAAATACAAAACAGAAGTACCAGGAGAATTTAATGTTATTACATATAATCAATTTTTAGGGGATATAAATGCACTTGGAACAAAGCTTATAAATATGGGGCTATCAGGTAAAAAAATAGCCATTATTTCTGAAAATAGATATGAATGGTGCTTAGCATATATGGCAATAGCTTGTGGAACAGGTGTTGTAGTACCTTTAGATAAACAGTTACCACCAAATGAGCTAGAAACTTTAATAGTTCGCTCAGGTGTTGAAGCTATATTCTATTCAGAAAAATATGATGAAGTTATGCAAGATATAAAACAAAGAAAAATAACAGATTTAAGATATTATATTTCAATGGATTTAGAAAAACGAGAAAATGGAATATACTCACAAAAAGAATTAGTAGAAAAAGGTAGAGAATTAATAGAAAAAGGTAATAGAAAATTCTTAGAAGCAAGAATAAACAATGATACAATGGGATTTATGATATTTACATCAGGAACGACAGCAATGTCAAAAGCTGTAATGCTATCACATAAAAATATAGTCACAAACTTAATGGATATAGCCACAGTATTATATGTAGGTGAAAAAGACATATTGCTATCATTTTTGCCATTACATCACACATTTGAATGTACAGTAGGCTTCTTATATCCAATATCAAGAGGAGCAAGTATAGCATATTGTGAAGGAATAAGGCATATTGCAAATAATATTAAAGAATATCAAATAACAGCAATGATTTCTGTTCCAGCACTATATGAAAACATATATAAGCGATTAATGAAAAACATTGAAAAAAAAGGTAAGTTGCAAGAAGTTGAGAGGATGATGAAACTTACCAATATGCTTTCAAAAGTTGGAATGGACTTTAAAAGGATAGTATTTAAAGAGATTTTAGATGGATTAGGAGGAAAACTAAGACTATTAGTAAATGGAGCTGCAGCTCTTTCACCAGAAGTAGAAAAAGGCTTTAATGACTTAGGAATAACAACAGTACAAGGATATGGATTAACAGAGACATCTCCAGTTATTTCAGCAGGAACAGATTTTGAACAAGAAGTAGGTTCAGTAGGAAAAGTATTTCCAAATGTAAAAATAAAAATATTAAATAAAGATGAAAATGGAGTTGGAGAAATTTATGTTAAAGGGTCAACAGTAATGCTTGGATATTACCAAAACGAGGAAGCAACAAAAGAGGTGTTAGATAAAGGCTGGTTTAATACAGGCGATTTAGGATATGTAGATAAAAAAGGCTTCTTATTCTTATGTGGAAGGAAGAAAAGTGTAATAGTATTAAAAAATGGAAAAAATGTATTTCCAGAAGAGATAGAAACGGTTATAAATAAGATAGATGGTGTAAAAGAGTCTTTTGTTTATGGTAGACCAGATGAAGAAGATGAAATAGACTTGAAGATATGTGCTAAAATAGTGTATGATAAGGAAATTGTAAAAGATATGTATAATGCAGAAACTGAAGAAGAGGTAAAAGAAGCATTATGGGAAATAATAAAAGAAGTTAATAAGACAATGCCAGCATATAAATACATCAAAGAAATAACTGTAACCGAAGAGGAACTAATAAAAACAACTACACAAAAAATAAAAAGGCATGAAGAGATGAAAAAAATACAAAAAAGTACATAAATTTATAAAAAAGTATTGATTTTTTATTAAAAATATAGTATAAATATAAGAGAGGTATTAAATAATATAAAGTATAAGGGGTAATAAGAATGAAATTAGGAAGAAAAGAATTAGTAATGAGTATTATTATTTTTGCAATTTTATTAATTGCAGGATTTAATTTAAGTGTTTTAGCTACTTCAGGTAATGAGCAAACATTTAACTATACATTTGGACAGAATAATACTTCAAACAACTTAATAACAATAAGTAATAATACCAATACAATCACACCAGGTGTTAATAATAATAATGAAAACACACAAGAGAACACAATAAAAATTGTAAATAAAACAGAAAATGCAAACACTCCAGACAAAGCGCCAAATACAGGAGTAGAAGATTTACCATGGGTAGTAATTGGAGTATGTGTTATATCAGCAATATTTGCATATAAAAAAATAAAAGAATATAACATTGATTAATAATAATATAAAATAGATAGGAAAACCTATCTATTTTTCTTTTGCCTGAATTATAAGACGCTTTTTATTTTGATTATTACATGTAATTAATGTAATTTTTTTAACTAAATTGTTTTGATTTAAATAAGATAAGTCTGATGGATCAGTTTCAAATTTATTGTAAATTTCATATTGAATATAATCACCATTTAAATTATACAGTTTAATATTATTTCCTATTTCTAAAGTTTCCAAATTACTAAAAAATTCATTGTTATTAAAATTATGCCCAGCAATACAAAAATTACCATAGCCATTTAAAATATTTCCATAAAACTTACATGGAGCGATTTCTAAAAATTCATCCGTTGTTTTTGAAAGAATTGGAAGTTTTAAATTTAACCTGTCAATTTCTATAATACCTAATATTTCAGCAATATCACCGACTTTTTGAAACAACACTTGGGAGCTTAATAGAAGTAGTAGATGTGGAATACAAGCGTTGTATATCATAAGAGTCCAAAATGCTTTTAGAATTTTTTTCAATGTTAATAAGTTTAACATATGAAAAAGAATAATAACCAATGAATATAGTTAAAGACATTACAGAGAATATAAACAAATAAAGATAGACTTTTCTTGCTTTTAAAGTTTCTGTTCTATAATTCATATAGTTATTTTTTATTTTTTCTGGAAATATTATTTGATTCATATAATTAAGTATGTGTATAATGTTGCAAAAAATGCCTGCAATAATTTTCCAAAAAAATATGACTTGATAGATATTTTAGCCTTAGAAGTTATACTTAATACCTGCAATAATACAGAAAATCCACCAAAACCAAGAACAAATGCACAAAAGACAATTTTAAGGTTTATATTTGAAAAAGATAAGCTACAAATATATGATATACCATTTGTAATCTCTAAAAAACCTGTTAATAATCCCATAGTTAAGTTAGTAGGTATATTAAGTAAACTAAAAAAGTTTGAAATTATAACAAGAAAATTACATGATTGAAGAATAGATATAATTATTGAAAAAAGAACTACAAATCCACCAATCATTAAGATAGTATTAATTGATGTTATAATGCTTTTTGATAATACTTCACCTAAATCACAAAAAGATAATGTATGAGTGTTAATTGAATATTCTGAACTTCTAAACTTCCTTTCGTAAGAAACTTTCCACCAGCGAAATAAGAAACCCACAGTTAAACAACTTAATATATGAGTTAAAAATAAAATAAAGCCAATATGAGAACTACAAAACATACCCACACCAACAGTTCCAATAATAAATAGTGGACCAGAGTTATTAGTAAAAGCAATTAAACGTTCAGCCTCAATTTCTGTGCAAAGTTTATTTTCTTTTAAATTTGCTACAATTTTTGCACCTACAGGATAACCACTAATAATACCCATAAGAAGGGCAAAAGCACCTTCACCAGGCACATTAAAAACAGGACGCATGAATTTATTTAAAAGCTTTCCACAAAGTGGCACAACATTAGTATAACTTAAAAGTTCAGTTGCAATGAAAAAAGGTAAAAGAGAAGGAAGAACAGAATTGGCCCATAAGCTAAGCCCAGATTTAGCAGCAGATAGATTGCTTTTTGAAAATACCAACAGGCATATTATGAAGACACAAATAAGAGTAGATAGAAACAATGATTTTATTTTTATAAATATACATTTAAACATAAACAAGCTCCCTTTGTTAATATATATTAAAATATAATAAAAATATGAATATACAAAAAACACATTTTAGAAATTAAATTCCTAAAATGTGTTTTGCTCTTTTTATATCTTCATCAGTTGCAGGGGGAATTCCTTCTAATGGATATCTAAACCCTAAACTTTTCCATTTATAAATCCCCATATTGTGGTAGGGATGCAACTCTATTTTTTGAATGTCTTTTAATGAACCAAGAAATTCCTTTAGTTTTAATAAATCTTGCTCATCATCAGTAATGCCAGGGATTATAACTTGTCTAATCCAAATTGGAATATTATTATCGCTTAAGTATCTTGCAAATTCTAATTCTAGTTTATTAGAAAAACCAACTAGATCTTTGCACTTTTCGCCATTAATATGTTTTATATCTAGTAAAACTAAGTCTGTTAAACTAAGAATTTGTTTAATTTCATCTGTTAAAGGGAACATACCAGAGGTATCTAATGCTGTATGAAAACCCAACTCTTTCAATTTGGTAAATAGTGCAATTAGAAATTTAGGTTGAAGTAGAGGTTCTCCACCTGTAGCTGTAATACCGCCACCAGAAAGCTTTATATATTCTTCATAGCGTTTAATTTTTTCTATTAGTTCTGAAACTGAAATATGTGTACCAATTGTAGAATCCCAAGTGTCTCGATTATGGCAGTATTTACATTTCAAGTGACAACCCTGCATAAATATTACAAATCTAATACCTGGTCCATCAACAGTTCCAAATGTTTCTATTGAATGAATTCTTCCAGTTAAATTTTCCATTATAAACTCCTTTCTAATAACAATAGCTAAATGCAAGGGTTATATGTTTTTTTATTTTTACATACTTTCCTGAATTGTACGATTTATAACATCTAATTGTTGCTCTCGTGTTAATTTTACGAAATTAACAGCATATCCAGAAACTCTTATTGTAAGTTGAGGATATTTTTCAGGATGTTCCATAGCATCAATCAATAATTCTCTATCAAAAACATTTACATTTATATGATGTCCACGTTTTGCAAAAAAACCATCTAATAGTGAAGTCAAGTTGTTTGCACGAGAATCATCATCTTTACCTAATGTTTTTGGAGTAATAGAGAAGGTATAAGAAATACCATCTTCTGCATAGGTGTAAGGTAATTTTGCTATTGTATTTAATACTGCAAGAGCACCATTAGTATCCCTTCCGTGTAATGGGTTTGCACCTGGACCAAAAGGCTCTCCAGAACGTCTGCCATCAGGTGTATTACCAGTACTTTTACCATAAACAACGTTTGAGGTTATTGTAAGGATTGATAGGGTAGGTATAGAATTTCTATATGTTTTTTGTTTTCTTAATTTGTAAATAAATCTTTTAACAATATTAATTGCTATATCATCAACTCTGTCATCATCATTACCATATTTAGGAAAGTCTCCTTCAACTTTGTAGTCAACAGCTAGACCAGTTTCGTCTCTAATAACTTTAACTTTAGCATATTTGATAGCTGAAAGTGAATCTGCAACGACAGATAAACCAGCAATACCACAAGCCATAGTTCTTAAAATATTTTGATCATGTAAAGCCATTTCAAGTTTTTCATATGAATATTTATCATGCATGAAGTGAATTATATTTAATGCATTTATATAAACTCTAGCGACCCAGTCCATCATATTATCAAATTTTTCCATAACTTCATCAAAGTTTAAATATTCAGAACGTATAGGTTCGAATTTTGCAGCAACTTGTTTGCCACTTATTTCATCTCTACCACCATTAATTGCATATAATAATGTTTTTGCCAAGTTACATCTAGCACCAAAAAATTGCATTTGTTTACCAGTTCTCATTGCTGAAACACAGCAAGCTATTGAATAATCATCTCCCCAAAAATCTCTCATTAAGTCATCATTTTCATATTGAATAGAAGAGGTTTGTACTGATAATTTTGCACAGTACTTTTTAAATCCTTCTGGTAACCTTGTAGACCAAAGAACTGTCATGTTTGGTTCTGGAGCAGGTCCTAAGTTTACTAAGGAATGTAACATTCTAAAAGAGTTTTTAGTTACTAAAGTTCTTCCATCAACTCCCATACCTCCAATGCCTTCTGTTACCCAAACAGGATCCCCACTAAACAATTCATTATATTCAGGTGTTCTTAAGAATCTTATTAATCTTAATTTCATTACAAAGTGATCCATTAGCTCTTGAGCTTCTTCCTCAGTTAATGTACCATTTTTGATATCTCTTTCGATATAAATATCTAAGAAGGTTGATGTTCTACCTAAACTCATAGCTGCACCATTTTGCTCTTTTGTAGAACCTAAATATCCAAAATATAGCCATTGAATAGCCTCTTTAGCATTTTTAGCAGGACGAGAAATATCAAAGCCATATTTTGCTGCCATTTCTTTTAATTCTTTTAATGCATTAATTTGGTCATAAACTTCCTCTCTGTCCCTAATAGTTTCTGTAAAAATAGAAGGGACCTCTAAAGATTGCATAACCTCTTGCTTATCTTCAATTAAAGCATCTACACCATATAAAGCAATTCTTCTATAATCACCTATAATTCTTCCTCTACCATAACCATCAGGAAGTCCAGTAATAATATGTGAACTTCTTGCAGCTCTAATTTCTGGTGTATATGCTGCAAAAACTCCATCATTATGAGTTCTTCTATAATTTTTAAAAATCTTTTCAACTTCATCAGAGAGCTTAACATTTATAGCCTCACAAGATTTTTCAACTATACGTATACCACCATTAGGCATAATAGCTCTTTTTAAAGGTTTATCTGTTTGAAGTCCAACAATTTGTTCTAAATTTTTATCAATATAACCTGCTGGATGACTTGTAATAGTAGAAACAGTAGTTGCATCAACATCAAGTACGCCACCTTTAGCGGCTTTTTCCTTTTCATATAAATCTAGAATAATGTTCCATAGCTTTTTTGTCCTTTCAGTAGGACCAACTAAAAATTCAGAACCTCCTTCATAAGGTGTATAATTTTTTTGAATGAAATTTCTAACATTAACTTCATGTGTCCATTCTCCACCTTTAAAATCTTTCCATTCATCAAATCTCATAAAATCACTCCTTTTTTCAATTAGATATAATATCACATAAATAAACTTGACACAATAATTTTTTGCAATAATTAAAAGAATATGCAAAATCTATTGCAAAACAATAAAAAATGAGGGAGAAGCAGAAATTAACCTGCTACTCCCAAGAGGGTACTACTTAGTCGTTGCTGTTGTGATACAACTGACGGTCATTGGCACTTCCATCGTTAATGCGATAATCGCCATCGCCAGTCACATAGCCAATTTTGTTGCCATTGCCATCATAGACGTCTCCGCCCTTAGAGTATCCATTCGGATAATCGCTGCGGAAATCCTGGCTATCCTTGTATGCCATAATAGTACACTCCTTTCCAATTTATTTGATAGAACTTATCTATCATGTTTACATTATATCACCAAAAACGTAATATGTCAACCAATATGGTAGTATTTTACTTACTAGTATATAATGTTGCATTAATCTTATTTTTTTGATATAATAAAAAAGGTGATAAATATATGAATAATAAAATAAAATTGGATAACAGTTATTATTTACAACTAGATGATAAAACAGATAAATACACTATAGATATAACAAATTTAAAACTAACAGATATAAAAAAAATAGGGCACTTAGTATTAAGAATAGATTTTAAAAGCTTTAATAAACAAGACTATAAAAAGATATTGAAAAGACTTCTCCATATTAAAACACATGCTAAATTACACAAAATAGAATTTGGAGAACTACAAGAGGATTTTACAAGAAAAATTGGGTATTTAATAAATTATGATGAAAATAATGAAGAACAAAAAGAATTTATTTTAGCTATTAACGCTATTTTATATAAAACAAGGTATGAAAGGTATAACTACATTTATGATACAGTATGTAACTATCTAGATGGATTCTTTTACGGAAAAAATTTGTGCGAATTTAAAAATAATAAATGTGGAGAAAAAAGAAATACTTTATCAACATATGGATGTTGCAGACACAATAAAATAAAGTGGCTTGGACCTTTGACAAAACTTGTTATATGCGAGCATTTAAAAGAAGACTATACTTGTAGTGCTAGATGTATTGCATGTAAATTGTTTACTTGCGATTATTTAAATAAAAAAGGTATTAAATTTAGAATACAAGATATTTTATTATTAAATGTTTTTTTTAATCCTATACAAAAATATTTTATAAAATATATGGTATTTACACCAAAAGAAAAAATTTTAAGAAGACTAATGATTACATAGGAAGCCTTTAAAGGATGTTATATATTTGCAGGAATAAAGCTATTGTGCAATAAAAAAACAAAAACGGAACTTAAAAATCCCATTTTTATTTTCCTATATATATAATATCCTCTATATTACAATTCAAAATAGCACATAACTTTTCCATTTCCTCTAAAGTCAAGTGCTTTACCTTACTAAAATATATGGCATTTATTCTTTTGTAATTCCAATTTGTAAGTTGTTGCAACTTATATCTACTTATATCATTTTCTTCCATCAACTTTTGAATTGTTATTTTAATCATTGTTACCACCTTTTATATAATTATATTTACTAGCAGTAAAAAAAACTAGACATAAATTATTTGGTAGTATATTATATACGGGTGTGCAAAATAATATACAATTCTTGCAATGCTTTTATGGACACCTACCAAAAACATAAAAAGAGAAAAAAATGTTACTAAATAATAGTTCTTAAATAAGAGAAAGAACTTTCACAAGAATGAAGGCTCTTTTAATAGTCAAAATTCAAATATTTTTTTATCTATTGTTTATGAGATAATAAAAATGTAGTTTTTTTCCAACAAAAAAATGTAGGAAAAC
>ERZ857882.117-NODE-117-length-88114-cov-5.767962_pt1 | contig 88114 bp, 83 predicted proteins | sample MGYA00519697_ERZ857882 | MGnify/ENA primary metagenome ERZ857882 (study PRJEB31778, sample SAMEA3449373) | human gut metagenome | biome: human gut; feature: human-associated habitat; material: faeces | place: United Kingdom | collected 2010/2012 ...
GAGCTTAAGCCATTTTATCCACCGGCATAGCCAGTGGTTTTCAATACAAAAAAAGAAATTTCACACAAAGTGAAATTTCAACCTAAACTCTTACTTCTTACTTTTTACTTATTCCCTATTACTTATAAACTATTTTTTTATTTGCCAGTAGCATCTTTTTGGTGAATAAATCTTTTCTTCTTTTTTAAGTTTATCCATTACCTTTGATACTTCTTTTTTATCTACGCCTGTCTTTTCTGCAACTGCAGTGGCATTCATTGGCTCATCATTCTTTTCAAAACATTCTAAAACAACGTTATAATTTTCCATAATTTCATCTCCTTTTTGTTATATTATATTAATTTTACATAATAATCTAAAATGATTTCAACTATTAAATAAAAACTTTTATTTAATAATTGTAAAAATAATTAAAAACTTTTTAATAAAAGGCTCTGTTTTAAATCAAGGTTGATAACAGATAGTATAAAAGTGGACAAATCGTAATCTTGTCCACTTTTATTTTAAATCGCAATATAATTCTATTGTTTCTTCTTATTTTTTTTCTTTTTATCGAAAACACCTATAATTACCAATGTCATGAATAGTGCTGTTGCTATATATATGAATCTGTCCACTAATGCTACCTCCTATATATTCTCTACAAAAATCTAAATTCCACCTATTTTGCAGTTACATTTAAAGCAATCTAATCGCAAAATTGCTATCGAGTAGTTTAAAACTGTATATTGGTATTATACATAATTTATAGAATATAATTCCAGTGTTTATTTAAATGAAGTCCAATTTAAACAAATATTGGTTTTCTAATCTTAAATTCCTTAACCATAGTATAACTATGTGCTATATTACCATGAACTATCAAATTTTTAGTTCTCACTATATCTTTTTCTGTACTGAATGTATTTATCCATTTATGCCACTTTAAATAATTTTCAAGGTATTTTCTAGCCACACCGTTAAATCTCGCCATCCACTTCTTCAAATTAGAATGTAGGCTATTTATGTGGTTTATATGGTATATATCTTCTTTGTGTCTACCTCTTTTTATTCTCTTGTGGTCTAAATTCATATCTATAGCAAACTGGATGTATGACTTGTTCGAATCTGTACATAAAATAGAATGTTCCCCTATACGATTACTATATAAACGTTCCAATTCATTAGCAGTAACTCTCCCAGTACATAATAATTCAATTATAATATTTCCTTGTCTATCAAGAGCAGTACCCACACACTTATTCTTCAGAAATACCTCTTTTCTTAACTTGTTTGCCTCTTTTACGAGAAGTTATTGGCATATTTATAGGTTTAGTTCCTTTGTATGAATAAGCAAAGAAAACTTCATCTGCTTCAACTACTCCCTCAACGGAACCTACACCAAGGAACTCACTAATACAATTAAGTATCTTATGTCTCCACTAAAAAGAAGTTGCTATATTAATTTCTACTTCTTCAGCAAATTTCCTTATGGAGTAACCATTCAACATACACTTAGCATACTTTAACCATTTATCTAAAGACTTTTTTCTTTTATAAGTTGCAGAATTGGTAAAATCAGTGAATGAGTTTTGGAAATTTCTGCATAAATATCTTTGCACACCATTCCTTTTTCCATTTCTAACGACATCAATACCATTACAATGACAACAAACTCTACGTTTAGAAAATCTCATTTCTTTAACTTCTTTACTTACTTATGTAACTTGAGAACCTAAAACAAGATATTCTTCTAATTGAGTTAATAACTCTTGTTGTTCTTGTTCAGATAAGGCTTTTGCTTGTGCTAATACTGATGTTACATTATTCATGGCGATACCTTCGAAAATTGATTATATCTATATTATAACCTACTTTCAGAAAAGTATCACATATCAACCATTATTTAAAACAGAGCCTAATAAAAAAATTTCCTAAAGAAAGTTTCATTGTAATATAATTACAAATAATGTTAATATAATATTAATTAAGCATATTATAGAAAATAGTGTAACTAGATATGAAGATACTTCTATTATGCTTTTACATTAAATAAGAAATATCCTTATTATATGGAGAATAAATTATGAGAATTGAAACAAAAAGACTTATTATTAGAGATTTCCGAAAAGACGATTGTAATGATGCCTTTGAGTATCTTTCAGATACTTCTGTAATGAAATATCTAGAGCCAACTTTTACATTTTCACAGACAAAAAAATTTATTCTAAAGTATGGAATTGATGAAAAAGTTATATTTGCTGTAGAAGAAAAATACTTGGGTAAAGTGATTGGTCATATAATATTTCATAAGTTTAATAAACCATTAGAATATGAATTAGGTTGGGTGTTCAACCTAAAGTATCATAGGAAAGGTTATGCAAAAGAAGCAAGTTTAGCATTGTTTGAATATGGCTTTAATAAATTGAATCTTGAAAGTATAATAGCTGAAACAGTTTCTAATAATAAAAAATCAATTGCAACAATTTTATCTTTAGGGATGAAAATTAATGATAGTTATAAAGAAAATTTACCTATTTGGATTATAACTAAAAATGATTATAAAAATTTAAAATATTGAATATTTATACTTATTTCTCATCACTTAAATTACTTTAAGACAATAATAAATAACCTATATAATATGCTATCATATTGTAAATTACAGAAAAAAGGTTTTAATTTGAGAAGTTTGAGATTTTAAATACCTGCATCTGTATATCTTTTGCTTGTCAAGAATAATATAATTATACAAATAAACAATATAGAACTTAAAAGCGGACAAATATTATATATCTTATTAGCAATAAGAATGAAAAAGAAGAAATAGCAAGAGAAATATTAAATAATCTACCAGATTGGTTTGGATTACCTGAAAGTACAAAAGAGTACGTTAACTGCAGTAAAGACATGACATTTTGGGCTAATATAGAATCTGGAAAAGCAAGAGGATTTATTGTATTAAAAGAAACAAGCCCCTATACTGTTGAAGTTTATGTTATGGGAGTATTAAAGGAATTTCATAGAAATAAAATTGGACATGATTTATTTAAAGCTTGTTATGATTATGCTAAAGAGCAAGGATATTTATATATTCAAGTTAAAACAGTAAAAGAAGGAATCTATGATGAGTATAACAGAACAATTAAATTCTACAAAAGCCTTGGTTTTAAAGAATTTGAATGTTTCCCTACACTTTTGGATGAATGGAACCCTTGCCAAGTTTATATTATGTCCATTAAATAAAATTTTATTTATTAATTAACTCTAAAAAGTAAATAACAAGATAAGATTTCCCAAATAAAATTTATAGTTGTATTATTATACTTAACAAAATATAATAAGGATTTATCCTAAAAATAATTTAATTAAGAAGTTCGTATGTTTGGAAAAGATAAAAAAGATAAACGATTTATAATTAAAGAATATCAATCATTAGGATTTAGTGCACTATATGTTGTTGTAAATACTCATACTGGTGTAAGTTATTTAAAATCTAATGTTGGTGTAGCAATTCATTGGGTGGATAATGTTACTACAATTCAAAAACTTAATGAATACTATATAAGAACTTTTGGGGATAATATTATCATTGCTTCAGTTATTGCTATAATTCCTACTTTAATAATAGGCTCTTCACATAAAAAAATAAACAATAATCTTAATATATTGGTGATTAAAAAGGGTCCTTTATTTATATTTTTTAACCACCAATATAAATTTTATTTCAAAATTAAATCTAAAATAAAAAAGAAATTTCACACAAAGTGAAATTTCTACCACAACTCTTATCTCTTACTTTTTACTTATTCCCTATTACTTATAAACTATTTCTTTATTTGCCAGTAACATCTTTTTGGCGAATAAATCTTTTCTTCTTTTTTAAGTTTATCCATTACCTTAGATACTTCTTTTTTATCTATGCCTGTTTTTTCTGCAACTGCAGTGGCATTCATTGGTTCATCATTCTTTTCAAAACATTCTAATACAACGTTATAATTTTCCATAATTTCATCTCCTTTTTATGATTTCATACTAATTTTACATAACAATTGATAATAATTTCAACTATTAAATAAAAATTTTTACTTTTTAACTTTTATTTTCTTTTTCTATAAATATATAAAAATTAAGTTTGCTCAATATTTTTATTGTTTATCAATAAATTATTATTGAAATACACTAAGTTTAAATGTATAATTAATTTATACTTATTTGTAATGCTATATAGTTCTTTTAACTTTAATTATCCATAAGAATACTTAAAATAAAGGAGTTGAGATTTATGAAAAGTAAAATAAGCAGAGGAATATTAAGTTTCTTCGATTTATTTTTAGCAATAGGAGCAATATACTATGGTATACAAATGATTGCTGGTATTTGGGATAGGAATTGGGGAGTATTCCCTCCAGAATGGATAGGGAGAGTGCCTTTTACATCTTGGTTTTGGCCAGGAGTTATTGCATTAATTTTCTTTGGAATAGGTAATTTATTCGCAGCATATTCTTCAATTTCTAAAGATAACAAACCTTGGTTACCTTCATTATTTATGGGAATAGTATTTTTAGTAAGTCTTATAATATCAGTACCAGTTTTAGGAGAAATGTATCTACCTACTGTTATGTTTATAATATTAAGTCTGGTTCAATTAATATTAGCTATGTTAGCATTTTTTTATTTAAAAGAGAGGTCTAAATAATGAAAAAAATAATATATTCAATACCAATACTAATTTGGCTTAATGTTTGTATTATTGGGTGTTCTTCTTTTTCTGATAAATTAATTTTTAAAGGTTATATAGATAAAGAGGAACATTTTGATAAAGAAGGTTTTCAGGATTACACCGACTATTGTAAGTATTACTATGAATCCTCTAATAATTTATTTTTAGAAAATGATATTTATTCAGTTGTAACAAATGAAGATATAGAAAATATCCGTTCATATTTTACTAATTTTAAATCATGGATGGATACTGCCGACCGAGCAGCTGAATATGATTTTGATGACTCTTGCATTTCAGAAGGAGATTATATATATATTAAAACAAAAGAAGGAGAACAAATAGGAAATTCAAATTATAAAAAGTTTAATAATTATTCTATATATTTTTACGATACTGAATCAGCCACATTATTTTATATTCACTCTAATATTTGATATAAAAATTATAGTTTATCTATTAATTATCATAAAAAATATTAATAAAGGTCGTTTTTCAACGACCTTTAGTTTTATATATTTAAAAATGCTTCAAATCTAGCTCTTACTTTATCTTCACCTAATATTTGCATAATAGTATAAAGATCTGGAGTGTTGCTTCTATGAGATAAAGCTGCTCTTACAGCTCCAGCAACATCAGAAATCATTCCCTTAAAGGCATCTGGATTTGCTTTGTATTCTTTTCTATTAGCACAATATCCAAGTTCTGCTCCAATAACCTTTAATTCTTCAAACCAAGCTTCTTGGCTTCCTGAATTAAAGTTAAATTTATCTTTATATACTTTAATTATTTCTTTTGCATTTTCTAAGCTTAAAGTCTTTGGAAGTTCAACATTTTCTGCTGTTTCCTTATTAAATAATTCATCATAGAAATAATCTACTTTTCCTCTTACTTCATCCCATTTAGCAAAATCTTTTCTTGGCTTTGGACCTTCTTTATCTATATTGAAGATTTCCTTAGACATTTCTTCATTTGCAGTTACTAAGTCATACATTTCTTTATCAAAATCCTTAGCCCATTCAGTATATAATTCATAAACCTTATCTGCTTTTAGCTTACAAATAACTTCTTTACTTACATCATTTAATTTAACTATATCAAATAATGCTCCTGATTTACTCATCTTATCTAAAGCTATTTCAAATTCATGATAATCTACTGTAGGATTTTCTGCTCTCCACTCTTCAAAAGTAGAATTTACTATGTTTAATAAGTATTCAACAACTGATTGAACAGGATAGCCAACTTCTTTATAATATGAAACTGCAGCTTCTGCATCTTTTCTCTTAGATAATTTTCTCTTAGAACCATTATCATTCTTCATTATTGTTGGAATATGAGCATAGTTTGGTCTTTCTAAACCTAATACATCAAATAATTGAACGTGTATTGGTAATGAAGATAACCATTCTTCTCCTCTTATAACATGAGTAGTTCTCATTAATGCATCATCTATAGCATGTGCAAAATGATAAGTTGGAAGTCCATCTCCCTTTATAATAACTATATCTTGATTATTTTCTGGAAAGCTAATATCTCCTTTAATTAAATCATGGAATTCTACTCTATTTTCTATATTTCCAGGTGACTTAAATCTAACGATATATGCATCTCCATTATTTATTTTTTCCATAGCTTCTTCAGGAGTTAAATTTCTATCCTTAGCATATTCTCCATAGTATCCTGGAGTTATTTTAGCAGCTGTTTGTCTTTCTCTAAGTTCTGCTAATTCTTCTGGTGTATCAAAAGCTGGATAAGCTAATCCCTTCTTAATTAAATCTTTAGCAAAAGCTCTGTATATATCAGCTCTTTCACTTTGTCTATATGGACCATATTCTCCCTTTGAAGTATTATCTCCTGTCATACCTTCATTAAAATCCATACCGAAGTTATGCATAGTTTGAATAGTATCTTCTATAGCGCCTTTAACTTCTCTTTTTTGGTCAGTATCTTCTATTCTTAAGTAGAAAACTCCACCTGTTTGGCTTGCTAATCTTTCATTAATTAATGCAGCAAAAACTCCACCTATGTGTTGGAATCCAGTTGGTGATGGTGCATATCTTGTAACTACAGCACCTTCTTTTAAATTTCTTTTTGGATATTTTTCAATATAATATTCGCGTGTCTTATCAATATTAGGGAATATTAATTCAGCTAATTTTTCTAAACTCATTCTTATCTTCCTTCCATTATGTTAATTGTAAATAAAAAAGCCCTTCATCCTATAAATATTAGGACGAAAGACTATATTTCCGCGTTACCACCTAAATTGATTAATTAATAATTAATCCACTCAATCTCTTTAAGGGGAGAAACCCACAAACTTACTTGCAATAAAAAATGCTGTTTCAGTTTATAGCTCCAGAGATTCCTTCAATAGCATCAAATTTTAAGCTTCCACCTATGCTTAAATCTCTGTAAAATGATTATCTATCTACTTTTCTCTTTCATAGCTTATTATTTATACTTTGTCATAAACATTATAACTATACATTTAGTTTTTGTAAATAATTTTATATTATTCATTTCATAACTTTAACACTTAACCTAAATTCTCCTTATAAAGTCTATCTAACTCATCCTTTGGCATTAAAATTTGAACTAAATATCCCATTATTATTACTCCTGGTATATCAATAAGAAGCCTAGCTAAAGTAAATTTATATCCTAATGAAGAAAACTCAAACATCAATGTAGATATTTTAGTTACACACCAAGCATTCATAAATATTATTATATTGCTAAATTTAACTCCTTTTTTAAGAAGAACTTTTGTAAAGGGAAAAGCTGCATACATAGGCCCAGCTGCTATTGATCCTATAAGCATTGCAAGAGAAACTCCTTTTATTCCCGAATTCTCTCCCATATATTTAATCATAGTTTCTCTCGGAATCCAAACATCCATAAGTCCAAGTAGAATCATTATTGGAGGTACAACTTGAAGCATTTGCTTAAAACTTGAAAAGGCTATATTAAATGATTTTAACCCTATTTCCTTATTAATAGCTGTTACTATTACTGTTACTATAATTAATATAATAAATAAATAATATCTTTTAATTAAACCTTTTACCATGCCATTGTCACCACCATCTCAACAAAAAATGCTACTATGATTGAAAAAACAAAGGCTAATATGTTCCTATAAATAGTTGCCCTTTTTCCTATATATTTAGCTTCTAAAGGAATAGTAATTATTCCGATTAAAGTAAGAGTTGATATAAGAGCAGCAACCTGTGCTATTCCTGCTCCATTTTTAAGTAACATATCTCCAGTAGAAAAGGCTACAAAGGTAGGCATCATTGCAATGCTTCCTATAATTGCAGATAGAAATACTCCAATTACTCCACTATTATTTCCTACTATGTTTGATATAATTTCTGGCCTTAATATTGCAAGAGTTATTCCGACAATTAGAATTATTCCTAAAAATTGTGGTAGTATGCCTTCTATGGATTTCCAACCTTTTAATAATGCTTTCTTAGTTTTTTCTTTATCTTTTTTATAAGATATTGTAATTAATAAAAATGTTACGAAATAAAGAATTAAACTACTCATAATATTTCACTTCTAAAAAATTTATTATCAATATTAATATATAAAGCATCTTTAATTTGGTGAAAAAGCTACTATTTTACAATGTAAGTTGCAAAATAGTAGCTTTTATATCTTTTTATATATTATTACTTTTAATTAATTGACTTACCATTAACATATAGCTTATAACCATTAAAATTAATATTGCTATATGTAGTATCTTTATCTTCTAATTCTGTTATATAAGAATCTCCCATTAAAGTTATTTCAGAATTATTATCAAGTTTTAAAACAACACTTTTAGCTTCATTGTTTTCGTTTATAATGCCTTTATAGCTTGATGATTTTAAGTTTAATGTTAAAGTAGATATACTATCTATCTCAATATTACCATCTAGCTTTTCATTAGTTGCATTAAAAGTTAAATTTCCACCATTTGAATTGCTTTTTCCCCATTCAGATGTACCTTTAGCACTAATTAAAATATTACTTCCATAACTTAATGTTGTATTTTCTAAATTAATAATTGCATCTGTATTAGTAATAAAAAACATTGGTGCTGTATTATAATAATCAGAAGTAGAGACAATGTTTAAAGAAGAATCCTTTGCTGTAAAATTACCTGTTCCAACAGAAGCATCCCCAGACATAGATTGATAAATCATAATACCAGCTTGATCTACATCTCCTCTGTTACCCTTACCAGTTGCCTTTAAAGTTGAATTTGTAACAGTTGCTGAATTTTTTCCTTCAATTACAACCATTTGAGAACCATTAGCTAGTCCTTCTGTATTATCAATGGAAATATTACCAGTGGAATAAATTATAGGTGAGCCACTTCCATTAGTTTCTAAATTAGAATTGTTTGCAATTACAGTTCCTTCTCCTCTATCTGTTGCTAAGGTAGCACAAGAACCACCTTGAGTTTTAATAGTTACATTATCAGCCTCAATATATCCACCGTAAGTTGCATCAAGTCCTCTTGCTGAGCTGCTTCCTGTTGTTGTAATTGTAGAATCACTAATATAGATTTTAGAATCCGTTCCTGTTGAAAATATTGCATTACTTCCTTTGGCTTTAGTTGTAATCTTTGAATTAGTTATTGTTGCTGTTGAATTAGAAGTTACTAATATACCTGAATTTATACCATAGAACTCAGAATTCTCAGTATTTGAACTATCACCAGAATTTTTATTAACAGTAGCATTATCTAAACTTAATTCACCAGCATTTTTAACAAGAATTACACTTTCATCACTATTGCTACTTTCATAAGTTTCATTTAATGTTTCTTCTGTTCCATCTATTTCATTTGAAGCACTAGCAGATAATGAAACATTATTGTTGCTGTCCATATTTCCATTATTTATACTTCCATTACCTTGAGCATTACTTATAAATATATTTTTAGTACTATATACATTTATAATCGTTAAAACACTTGTTAAAATAATTATACTAAGAATAAATATTGTTATTTTATCTAAATTAATAAATGTTTCTTTAATTCCTTTTTTATTTAAGTTAGACATAATTAAATATATAATTACTATTGACATTCCTAGACTTTCAATTGTAAATAATACATAAAATATAATATCTAAATTATTATTTGATTGATTCATAGATACTACATTAGTATCAGGTGAAATCATATTACTGTTTTCTTCATTTGGCATTCCTGGTGGTACTTCACTACCATTCCCACTACTTGGCATTTCTAGTGGTTTTTCACTACTACTTTCATTACTTGGTATTTCCGGTGGCATTTCATTATCATTTTTATTACTTGGTACTTCTGGTGGTGTTTCACCATTCTTTTGAATCATATTAGTATTTGTGGATTCAATATTGTCTTTGGCAAAATTAATTGTAAAGTAAATAGATACACCTAGTATAATAATTAAAATAAGACTAATAATATTTTTTATTTTTCTTAAGTCCCTTTACCGTAAATTTAACTTTCTTTGCAACTTTAGCCTTAAGTCCCTTTGTAAACTTTTTATTCAATGCATACTGAACCTGATACTTAGTTACTCCTGCTACTTTTTTCCATGTGAGCTTAACCTTTTGTTTTTTCACATTACGGGCAGTTTTTAATTTCACTTTTCCCGGTACCCCAAAAGTATCACTTACGGTTAGTCTTGTTGAAGATTCCGTTTGGGAAACCGTTGTCTGTTCCGGTGTGTTAGCCGCAGTTGTAGTCTGTGGCTTGGTTGTTGTTTCCTGTTCCTTATAGATAAACATCTCATCATCAGAAATAGTTTCAGCACTATACCCTGTCGGATTTCCGCTATTTGAATACAATCTTCCAAGTTCTGTATAATTACCTGATGTGTAGTCAAACATTGCTGTTGCTCCACATCCATCATAAGCATCTATATCATTCTTGCTTTCTATATCATAAGGGAACCAACAGTATCTTTCTACATACGGAACTTCGTCCATATTTTCTATAATACCTGAAACAAAATCAGCCATCTTCTTTCTTTCTGACGGAATATTATAGCTGTGATCATACCGTCCCATACCCTTCATACCAAACACAGACATTTCTGTTATCCAGATAGGTTTATGATATTTATTCCATAAAGTCTTTACAGCCTCTAATAAGCCATTTAAATCAATCACATTTCGGTAATAATGAAGCACTACTGCATCAACATCACCTTCTTTACCATCAACCCACGTTTTTGTTGTATCGTCTAAATAGTCATTATATACTCCCCATGTACCATCAGGCTTTTTACATTTATAATCACCTTTCATAAATCTTTCAAGCCATTTAGAATCTCCACCGGGAGCCGCCGGTGCAGGAGATACCTTTCTTAATTTAAGTGGTGAAATATACTCATTCCAGACATCTATACCTTCACAAAATTCCATATTAGCCTGTCCGTCAATATCAGGTTCATTGAATCCTAAAATATAATTAGCTGTTGTCGTAAGACTTGTCATAGATTCTTTATTGTCATCTCCGCCACCCCACATCATAGGAATGTGCTGTACACCTGCATCAACGCTGTTATTAAATGCATCTGTTGACCAGTTATAATACCATGAACAGTTAAGCTTTCTAAGAGAAACCTTATCACTCATATCTCCACCTAAGGCAAGTCCTTTTTTTGAAACATAAAATGTTCTTACCTCTGATGTGATTTCTTCTGAACCCTTTACTGCTTTTACTGTCAGTTCATGTTTACTTACTGTTGTAGTGTATACTTCTGTCTTCCCTGTATCCTGTGATGTAAAGGTCTTAATAACAGACTTATCATCTGTTTTTTCTCCAATGTCTGTTCTTACAATGTCATCACCATTCCAGTACATTGGTTGTCCATCAAGATACACTGTATAAGTGTAACCTTCCATCGAATTATCAAAGCTTACATCTATGTATCCTGCCGGCACTAACTGTCCTTCAGCAGGTACTGTTACTGCATTTGTTTTCCACTCATTGCCATCTGCCTTTACACTTACAGCTCCCGAATAAGTTATTCCACTTATCAGAAGCGCAAATGTAAGGACAAGAGAAATGATTCTTTTCATTTCCTTTTTCATAATTGCCTCCTATGATTTAACTTTAGTCTCCTTATTCTTTATCTTTTGCAAATTCTATATAAGGAGAACATAATTATAATATATTGAGTTTTATTCATCAATATATTCCAGTTTGCTTACTGAAACTTCATATGCTACATGTTTTTCACTTTCATCTTCATTGATTTTCTTTACATATTCCCTGCTCTGTACTCTTCCCCATATCTGAATATGTCCACCAATTTCAAAAGTTGATGCATATCTTGCATTTCTTCCCCAGGCAATGCACGGTATGTAATCTGATTTTCCATAAGGTCGGTTAACTGCTATAAGCAGGTCAGCAATTTCTCTTCCAAGCGGTGTTTTTCTGTATATCGGTGGTTTGCATATATATCCATCAAGAAAAATTTGATTTGTTTTTCCTGCCTCCAGATTTTCTTCAACTTCTTCCCACTCTCTTACAAAAATAGAAAGCACCAGCTTGTTCTTTGTTCCCTCATGTCGATTATAGGATCTAAACTGACCTGATACCTCTACCAGCCTTCCCTGATAGTCCTCATTAACATCTACCAGTCTTTCTGAAACCATCAATGGAATAACATCCGTTAATTCACTCAATCTGTCTACTGAAACATTTACTACATAAAATCCTTCACCAAACACTTCGTGACTGAATTTAAATTCAGATACGATTTCCCCTATAATACTTACTCTGTTGTTTTCAATAACTTTGTCAATCATTGTATTTCCCCCTTTACCATACTTTGGTTTATTATTTTTTTATCAATACTATTATATGTTAAAGTTTCCTAAATATGTAAAAAATCGTTCGACTTCTTCCGACCTATGTCGTAAACATTTAGAAAAAGACTGCCAAATAAAACAATCTTCTTTGTTCTTCGGCAGTCTTCTAATAAAAATCATGTAAATTATTTAACTTTTACTTTCTTCTTTGCGCTGAATTTTCCTGTAACACCTGAACTCTTTGCTACAGCTGCTACCTGAACAACTACCTTTTTACCTTTAACTTTCTTTGCAGTAAATGTAGTCTTCTTTGTTGTGTATTTCTTCTTTCCAACTTTTACTTTGTAAGCCTTAGCGCCATCAACCTTACTGAATTTAACAGTAACCTGTTTTTTCTTCTTTGACTTAGCTGATTTAATCTTAGGCTGTCCAATTAATGTAAACTTAGAAACTTCAATCTTTGTTGCAGAACCTGAATCACCGTTTGCATCATTTGCTAATTCAACTGTAGCATCTTTGTTGAATGTGCTCTTGAATACTTTATATCTTGCATCTGCATCACCATCTGTTGCTACATTTAATCTGTTACCAAAATCTCCACCAACACCAAAGTATACTGAGTTAGCATTATTTGCAGCCTTAAATGTCTTTGTAAAATTTACTGTTCCGTTTGGTTCAAGTTTGATCCATGTTGAATATGCAAGTATTTCGCCTGTAGCAACCTTTACATATACATATTTAGGAATGTTTGTTCCCTTGATTGTAAATGAAAGTGTGTATGTCTGACCTTTCTTTACTGATACCTTAGCTGTGTTAGGCTTTGTGCTGTCCATGAATATCTGTCCACCCCAGATACCACCCCATCCGATAGTATCCAAAGCTGCTGTGAATCCATCAGCCTTCTCTGAAACAAGTTTTCCTGCTGCTCCTTCGGGCCATCCTTCTGAAGCTCCGAAGTAGCTTCCCCATGTTGCAGCAAAACATGTTGTTCCCATTGTAAACACAAGTGAAAGTGCTAAAACGGATGCTGCAAACTTCTTTGCCAATCTTCTCATGATTGTTCTCCTCCTTTTAAATAAAATAATAAATAAGTTGTCATACAATTACGGGAACTTATTCCCCCCGTTTGTAATTGTACTAGATTATGTGTCTTAATATAACACTCTCTTGCTTTCTATTCTATAACATTTATAGGGGTTCCTGCAAGCCATTTTTTTAAATTTTCTGAAACGATTTTTACAAGTCTCGTTCTGGTTTCAACAGGAGCCCAGGCTGCATGAGGTGTTATAACTAAGTTCTTTGCCTTTAACAATACGGAATCCGGCCTCATCGGCTCATCTTTTATAACGTCAAGTGCTGCCTTTCCAATAACACCATTATTCAGTGCCAGTACTAAATCCTCTTCATTAACAACGCCTCCTCTGGAAGTATTTATAAACATAGAATCCTTTTTCATTTTCGAAAAGAACTCTTTGTTACACATTAATTCCGAATCCTTATTAAGTGGGCAGTGCATTGTTACTATGTCTGAATTTTTAAGAATTTCATCTATCGGAATGACCTTAATCATTCCCTCATTCTCTGCCTCTTTTTTTCTATTCGGATCTTCAAGAAGACTTCTGCTGTATACCAAAGCCTTCATTCCAAAAGCATTTGCTACTTTTGCTACATTTCTTCCTATGGAGCCGTAACCTATAACGCCTATTGTTTTATTGTACAGTTCACTCATTTCCATAAATGGTGAAAAGCGTTCTGCCTCTGCCCATCCTTTGTTCTTTACAAATTCATTATACTTTGAAATTGTGTTGTAATAATGAAGAATAAAAGCAAATACATGTTGCGTTACAGCTTCTGTTGAGTAACTTCCCGCATTGCAGACTGTTATGCCATGTTTTCCTGTGTATTCTAAATCTATATTATTATACCCGGTTGCAAAAAGCCCGATATATTTAAGTTTTTGAGCCCCTTCCAGATTTTCTTTTGTCATTAATGTTTTATTACACAAAACCACATCAGCATCTTTTATTCTTTCTTTTATTTCGTTATTCTTTGTTGCCTGATAAATAATAACCTCACCATATTCGTCAAATATGGAAAAATCTATGTCATTATCTATAACAAGTGTGGCGGCATCTAAAATTACAATTTTCATATCAAAACCTCATATAACAATATCCGATTATATAAAAAAGAGATTTCAAAATAATTAAATTTCGAAACCTCCCTTTTACAAAATTCAAAACTATTATACTCTCTTTGAGTATTCTCCCGTTCTTGTATCAATTACAATTGTCTCACCCTGTTCTACGAACAATGGTACATAAACCGTTGCTCCTGTTTCAACAACTGCAGGTTTTGTAGCATTGGTTGCTGTGTTACCCTTGAATCCCGGTTCTGTTTCAGTAATCTGAAGTTCAACTGTAATAGGTGGTTCAATTGCAAAAATGTCACCCTTACATGAACAAATCTTTACTGTTTCGTTTTCCTTTACAAATTTAAGAGAATCACCAACTTTGTCAGCACTTACTGCTATCTGATCAAATGTTTCTCCATCCATAAAGTAGTATAAATCACCATCATTGTACAAATACTGCATATCTTTTCTGTCGATGTGTGCGTTTTCGAATTTTTCTGTTGGTCTGAATGTTGTTTCTACAACACCACCACTCTTAATATCTTTTAATTTTGTTCTAACGAACGCTGCGCCTTTTCCCGGCTTTACATGCTGGAATTCAATAATCTGACAAATCTTTCCATCATATTCGATTGTAATGCCGTTTTTGAAATCGCCTGCTGTTACCATAATCTTTCCTCCTAAAAGTTCATCTGTGATAAATCACGCTTTTTCTATTATAAATTATATCATAACTAATTTCAACCATTTTGTACTTTGACTATGCCTTTTTTCTCAAGCTGTGACAACAATACATAGCATGTCATAACCCTGTCATTGCCATCCACGCTAATTTTCATATCTGCCACGGACTGATAACGGGGTTCTCTCTCTTCCATCAGTTTCTTTATATGTTCAAGGCTCATGTCATTATTAAGTATAGGTCTGTGGGTATGATCTTTTACCCTGTCAAAAATGGTTTCCGGTGTGGCCGTAAGAAGTGCTATCACGCCATTCTCTTTTAATACGCTCACGTTTTCATCTTTTAAAACCGCTCCTCCACCACAGGATATTATCTGACTTTTATTTTCACATATTTCTCTTATGGCATTGGTTTCAATTTTTCTAAAATATTCTTCTCCATTTTTTTCGAAGATTTCACTAATAGCCATCCCCTCTTTTTTAACAATATATGCATCCACATCTACTTCTTCAAAGCCTGTTATTTCAGCCAATGTCATGGATATTGTTGTTTTTCCGGTTCCCATAAAGCCAATTAGGGCAATATTTCCACTTAATGTACATCCCCTGTTATATGTCATGAGTTTTCTTATAATATCTATTTTTATCTGTCCCGGAGCCGATGCATTATTTCCTGACGCAAATGTTATACAGGAGCCAGTCTCCTTTGTGCAGACCCTTGTAACTGCTCCCAGTTCCCCCATGGACATTGTTATAATCGGAACATCAAGTTCCTTTTTTGTTTCCCTGGAGACTTCTATCAGTTTTTCTACATCTGCCTTATTCTTTGGCATTACTGCCAGCTTACATATATTTGCCCCTAATTCCTTAGTTTCCAGCAGAATGTTTTTCATTTCCTCCACAGAAGGAGTTTTATCAAAATAATGATTTGAACCAATCATTTTATATTCAGAAGTTATCCATTCATCTACTTCCTTTAAGTCATCAAACAGTTCATATATTCTGTCTTTATTTCTGTACATCTCTACATCATAAAAGTCTGCATCCCCATGGCAAATGGCACTTACAATATATTTTTTGTATAAATCCCATGTTATGCTTTTTTCCCCACCTTCTTCTTTTGTTCTGAAAGTATATATAAGAGGAATGTCTTTTAATATATTTCTTATTTTTTTTGCAATAAGGTGAATATAATAATCTCCCTCTGCCTTATTTGAAATATCTAAATAATCAACCCTCCACTCAACTATGTCCGGTTTCATTTTCACTACATCTCTTGCCTGTGATAACAACTCCCTTTTGTTTTTTCCCATAATAGGCACACATACCTTTGTATCTCCGGTAAGATTTGTGTTTCTTTTTTCTTCCTGCTTAAATAACTTCATTCCTGCCTCCATTTTTACAATAATACAAGTATAATTTAGCCTTGTTTTTTAGTCAACGTGAAAGGTTTACATTTTTCAAAAAAACTTTTATACTTTTATATGAAAATTTAGTAAAACTATTACCGCATTTTCTATTTTTGAAAGGAGATAATCAGTTTTTTTCTGATTTAGAATAAAATATGAGTTATATAAGCGAAATAACAGGTCACACAAAACTTACGGGATTGCTGGGAAGTCCTGTTTTCCATAGCAAATCTCCACTAATGCACAATGAAGCTTTCAGACTTCTGGGCCTTGACTACGTGTATCTGTGTTTTGATGTTCCGGAAAGCAATTTAGAAGTTGCATTTGAAGGGCTAAAAAAATTAAACGTTGCAGGTTTTAACTGTACAATGCCTGATAAAACCCTTATGTGTCAGTTAGTTGATGATTTATCACCAGCTGCCCGTATGATTGGTGCTGTTAATACTGTAGTTAACGAAAATGGCAAATTCATCGGCCATAACACTGATGGAATTGGATATATGATGTCATTAAAGGATGCTGGGTTTGATATCACCGGCAAAACTATGACGCTTCTCGGCTGTGGTGGTGCCGCTTCATCTATTCTAGTTCAGGCAGCCTTAGATGGCATTCCCAAAATAAATGTATTTAACCGAAAAGGCCGCTCATGGGAGCATGCACAACGCATGGTCGAAACTATAAACAAAAACACTAACTGCCACGCAGTATTATATGACTTAAACGACGAAGATTCCCTTGACAAAGCAATCACTGAAAGTGAAATTTTAACCAACGCCACATCTGTCGGTATGGCACCTGACATTGAAAGTTGCCCAATCAGGGACACTTCAATTCTCCATTCCGACTTAATAGTGTCAGACATAATATATAATCCATTAGAAACCAAACTTCTGAAACTAGCAAAGTCAAACGGCTGTCCAACAATCAACGGTCTCTACATGCTCCTTTACCAGGGAGCCGAAGCTTTCAAAATCTGGACCGGAAAAGACATGCCTGTAGATGCAATTAAAGAAAAATATTTCAAATAAAAAAAGGAAATTAAATAATAAAAACATCTCAAAAAATAGAAACAGTTTAATTTTAAACACGTTGCATTTCTACCTTTGCTCCGCCGTATATTAACAATTGCTCTCGCAAACTTGCTGCTTCGCAGCTTCGGACAGTGCTCCGCAATTGTAACTATACTCGCAAAGCTAACGAAATGCCGCCAAGTGTTCTAAATTAAACTGTTTCTATTTTTTGAGATGTTTTTATTATTTAATTTCCTTTTTCTATTTTCAATCTTTTCTTTCTCCATCTCCAGAGAATGAACTTTTCCGGTATACGTTTAAGAACGATTTGGATTTCCTCTTTGGGATTAATTTTTTCCAGCATAACCGTTTGAATGCCCGCTCTGTTAGCTCCCCAGATATCCGTAAAAATCTGGTCTCCAATGAAAAGGGTTGAGTCCTTATCTGTTTCCATAATTTCCATTGCTTTAATGTAATTTTTTGTACTTGGTTTATGGGCGTTACATATGTATTCTGAGTTGACTTTTTCTGCAAAAGGTGTAACTCTCGGTTCCTGATTATTGGAAATCAAACATGTTTTAATTCCAAGGGAATGTATTTTTTCGAATACTTCTATTATATGTTCATCTGCCGGTGCTCCGTGAGGAACAAGAGTATTGTCTATATCTGAGATAATCCCACGTATTCCGTTTTTATAGTACATTTCAAAATCTACATCATCTATACTTTTCAAATATTCGTCCGGGTAAAATCTTTCTAGCATTTTCGTCTCCTAACAGGTTATTTTAGTAATTTCTTTAATTCATCCATAAAAGTATTTACATCTTTAAATTCTCTATATACAGATGCAAACCTTACGTAAGCAACCTGATCTAATTTTTTTAGTCTCTCCATAACCAATTCTCCTATAAGGGTGCTGGAGACTTCTTTCTGTTCTGTATTAAAAATTGCATTTTCGACATCTTCCACCACCGACATTATCTGCTCATATGATACAGGTCTTTTGTGACATGAACGAAGAATTCCCGCTTCTATTTTTCCTCTGTCATACTGTTCCCTTATGTCATCTTTTTTTATTACAATAAGTGGAATAGTTTCTACTTTTTCATATGTTGTAAATCTCTTATTGCATTTTTCACACTGACGTCTTCTTCTTATGGCATTGTTTTCCTCTGCCGGTCTTGAATCAATAACCTTAGTGTTTTCTTCTCCGCAATATGGGCACTTCATTAGTTTTCCTCCAAATCAATACAATATCTTGTGATTTTAGTTCACATAACTTGATTATATGAAAATCTACCATTAAGGTCAACAGGTTATTTTGATTTTGTGCTTTACATCCTTTTCATCCACTTTTACAAGTATAATGTCAGGGCCCACCTGCACTATACATTTAAAGGGAATGATATATTCAAAATCACTGCATACGAGGCCGCACCACTTTGTAGGACCCGCCACAATAATTGCCTTTATACAGCCTGTACATATATCAAATTCTATGTCATGGGCACATCCCAAAATTTTGCAGTTGCATGTGTTTATGACTTCTTTTCTCTTTAAATCTTCTATTCTCATAAAAAATCCGTTTTTATTATTGTATTCATTTTCCCACTTTATTCTACATTTTATCTTATATAGTTTCGCATACTTTTTATGGCATTTTTTTCCAATCTGCTTACCTGCGCCTGTGATATACCGATTTCATCCGCAATTTCCATCTGTGTTTTCCCGTTAAAAAAACGCATGTCAATTATTTTTCTTTCTCTGTCACTTAAACCGTCCAGTGCTTCATTTAACACTATGTTTTCAACCCATTTTTCTTCTTTATTTTTTTTGTCACTTATCTGATCCATTACATACAACGTATCTCCTCCCTGATCGTATACCGGTTCAAAAAGAGATACAGGACTTTGTATTGCATCAAGAGCATATACCACTTCCTCCGGAGTCACTCCAAGTTTTTCTGCAATTTCTGCAACCGTAGGTTCTTTATTTGTAGTTTTAATTATGTTTTCTTTACAATATATTGCTTTATAAGCAATATCCTTTATTGATCTGCTTACCCTTATGGCTGCATTGTCCCTTAAAAATCTTTTAAGTTCTCCTGAAATCATAGGTACTGCATAAGTAGAAAATTTGACATTTAACGTATCATCAAAATTATCCACAGCCTTTATCAGCCCTATGCACCCGATTTGAAATAAATCATCTATATTCTCATTAGTTCCGGAAAATCTCTGCAAAATACTTAATACCAGCCTTAAGTTTCCCTGAATATATTTTTCCCTCGCCTCCATATTACCCTGCTTTATTTCTTTAAACAATTCCTTTTTCTCCTCCTCCGTCAAAAGAGGAAGTTTCGCTGTATTTACACCACATATTTCCACTTTAAAAAGAGCCATGTTTTTTCCTACTTTCCCATATATATTACAAATATAGGTTTTCCAAAAATATAGCTCTTTATTCTTTATTTTATGCTTATTAGATTTTTTAACTTATTTTTTTCTACATAAACTACTCATATTTGACAATTTCCTTTTTTAATCTTTTTATTATTTTCTTTTCAAGTCTTGAAATATAGGACTGAGAAATTCCCAGGGAATCTGCCACTTCCTTTTGTGTCATTTCATCTTCATTTATATTGTTTAATCCATATCGCATTTGTACTATTATTTTTTCTCTGTTATTTAATTTTTCTATAGCCTTATATAGCAGTTTTCTCTCAACCTCATTTTCAATGTCCTTTGATATTATATCTTCATCCGTTCCGAGAATATCGGACAATAAAAGCTCATTCCCATCCCAGTCCACATTAAGGGGTTCATCTATTGACACTTCCATTTTTGTTTTGCTGTTTTTTCTCAAATACATTAAGATTTCATTTTCAATGCACCTTGACGCATAGGTTGCCAGCTTAATGTTTTTTGTTGGATTAAATGTATTTATTCCTTTTATGAGGCCGATTGTTCCTATGGAAATCAGGTCCTCCACTCCCACTCCCGTGTTATCAAATTTCTTGGCTATGTATACTACCAGTCTCAAGTTATGCTCTATTAATTTTGAACGACTGTCATTATCTTTTTCTTCTATCAGTTTTCTTATATGTTCCGCTTCACTGTCACTATCCAGAGGTGGTGGCAAAACATCATTTCCACCAATGTAATGAATATCCCCCTCTTTACTCAATATAATTCCATTTAGTATTGGAATCCTACTTAAATTCATGTTGTGTTTAAAAAAGTTTACTATCATGCTCCTTCTCCCTGTTTATAATATCCGGGTGTAATATCATGTTATATCTGCCATTCCTACTTAATTTTCCATCAAATATTCCTATAATGGGCTTTTCAATATTATTCCTGTCAACTTCCATACTATCAGCAATTACCGCCTTTAAGAGACCGTCTTTTTCTCCTATTGAATTAAAGGGAATATATATGAATTTCATATCAGAAAAATCCCATTTTCTTATTTCCTTTTTTTCAATTATTGATACAGGTTTCTTTGTAAATGGTTCATACAGGCTGTTTCCCGTGTCTACCAGTGCTTTAACCTTTATTTTTCGGTCTTTATAAGAAATATTTATTATTTTTACCGCAGTGCTTATTTTCATATTATTTCTGATTTTTCTTATGATTTTTTTAGTCATAACACACACAATTACTGCCATAAAAATCGCACTACACATTTTCGTATTTATCCCCAAAAGATTTATTGCCCCATTTAAAACAAGAACAGACAAATACATTCCTGATAATTTGGTTAAGTTATCTTTAAGATCAGAATACCCAAATGCTATTAGAATCATCAGCTGTGCCACCACAATATAGGTTAAAAGATAAATCAAAAGTCCATGTAAGTTCAGCACCAGCAGTTCAGTTGCATAAAAACTTCCAAGAAAGGCTGCCGCCACAGTTCTTATAATATTTTTGCTGTTTTTTATTATTTCTCCCGTTATGTAAAGAACTGCCATATCCATTAGAAAATTAAATCCGAAATAAACATCAAGATATACATTTACTGTCATTCTCAACACCCTTTTCCATTATATCTTTTAAGGTAAGAAAAGTCTGTCGAAGAAGCATAGATAAAAAAATATTTATTTTATAAAACAAAAATAGAACCCGCATCATAAACTGATGTAAGTTCTATTTTCTGCTAAGACCAATAACTGTCTCTATATTATATAATGTCTTATCTGTTCTTTAAGAAATCAGGAATATTAATTGGCTTTTCTTCAACAGGTCTCTGAACAGGTGTTGTTCCCTGTGGCTTCTGTACTCCCTGTGAAGGTGTAGCACTGTAAGTAAATGATTTCTTTGGAGTTCCCATTCCAAAAGGTGTTCCCTTTGAATTTGGTAATGTTGTGTCATTGATACCTGTAGCCATAACTGTGATTGAACACTCGTCAGGGTATGTATCATCATATCTTACACCAAAGATAATATTTGCTTCATCTCCTGCAAGATCCTGAACATAACTTGCTGCTTCGTTAGCTTCAAAAAGACTAACATCACCTGTAATATTAATAATTACATTCTTAGCACCGTCAATCTTTGTTTCAAGAAGCGGAGATGTAACAGCTTCCTGTACTGCCTGTGATGCCTTGTCGTCACCGCTTGCTTCACCAATACCGATATGAGCAATTCCTGCATCGCGCATAACTGTCTGAACATCTGCGAAGTCCAAGTTAATTAAAGCCGGTACGTTAATCAAATCTGTAATTCCCTGCACTGATTGCTGTAATACTTCATCAGCCTTCTTTAATGCTTCCGGCATTGTTGTTCTCTTATCTACGATTTCAAGTAACTTATCATTTGGAATAACGATAAGTGTATCTACATTTGGTTTTAATCTTTCAATTCCTGAAAGAGCATTGTTCATACGTGCCTTAGCTTCAAATCTGAAAGGCTTTGTAACAACACCAACTGTAAGAGCTCCCTGCTCTCTTGCAACACGTGCAACAACCGGTGCAGCACCTGTTCCGGTTCCGCCACCCATACCACATGTTACGAATACCATGTCAGCACCTTTTAATAACTGTGCTAATTCTTCAACGTTCTCTTCTGCAGCTGCTTCACCAACTTCAGGCTTTGCTCCTGCACCAAGTCCTTTAGTAATCTTTTCACCAATCTGTAGTGTAGTAGGTGCCTTACTTCTCTTAAGCACCTGCGCATCTGAGTTAACAGATATAAATTCAACACCACCGATGTTTTCATCTATCATTCTGTTTACGGCATTGTTTCCAGCTCCACCAACACCTACAACGATTATTTTTGCTACTGCTTCACTTTCATTAGTTGTAATTTCTAGCAAGGGTTTAATCCTCCTTTGTCTTCACTTTATTTATTCTTGTCCATCAAATTAGTATAGTAATGAACATAATATTAGCCATACATAGTTATATAATATAATTCTTTAGCAAAAATATCAACACTAAATTTCTATTTTTTTAATAAAATTTACTATTTTTAGTGATTTACATAACTATTTTGACTTCTCATCTGCTTTTTTTAATGTGTAACTGCCGTCTTCACTGACAAATTTCATATTTAATGTTCCTTTGTACTTAATAACATTATCATACATATCATTAAAATCTCTTAATTTTTTATCGAGATTACTGTTTTTTCCCAGCTGAACCGCAACATTTTTAACATACATTGTTGCTTCGGCATCTTTGTTAACATCAATTCTCTTTACATTATACTTATATTCTTGTATCGAGGTTGTAACATCCAAAAGATTCTCAAGAACTTTTTTATTCTTCACATCCATTTTTTTGTATAAAGTAAGATTGTTGCATTCTACCCCGGTAATTTTCGGTATTCCCTTTATTTTTTCCGTGCTCTGCTTTAATATCACTCCGTTTTCATCGAAATAATAGTATATTTTGTTAACATTTATATAACCTTTTAATTTCTTCTCATAAGCTGTTATTGTAACCTTAAAAGGTGAATTAATTTTAACTGTATAATCTTCAAACAATTCCAGTTTGTCACTGTGACCTGTTTTATTTTTTATCCAGAACCATAATGTATTGTCTATTCCCTCTTTTTTTATATAATCGTTTACCTCTTTGTTAGTAAACTGTCCCAAATCAAGTTTTGTGTCTACTTTTTGTAATTTAAAACCAAATATAACCGCTACAACCAGCAGTGCTATTGCCAATACTGCAATTATAAAAACTTTGACCCATTTTCTTAACTTTTTTCTTCGTCTTCTTTTTAATTTTCGTCTCTGTTTCATAATCTACTCCTGCAGAACTATTTTATCCTTTTTATATTCTTTGAAACCGATAAGACTATTCCTATTTCAAGCATCTGAAACATCAGTGCCGTACCACCATAACTGATAAACGGAAGGGAAACTCCCGTATTTGGAATGGCATTAGTTACAACGGCAATGTTAAGCATTACCTGAATGGAAATATGTGCCATTATACCTATAACAAGCATAGACCCGAAAAAGTTCGGTGCATTACTTGCAATAATTCTCATACGTCTGATTATAAAAACAAACAGACATATAATACAGATTGCTCCAAATATTCCTAATTCCTCACATATGATGGAGAAAATCATGTCATTGGCAGGCTCAGGTACAAAACCAAGTTTCTGGGCACTGTTTCCAAGTCCTTTTCCAAAAAGTCCACCGGAACCGATTGCATAAAGTCCCTGCATAATCTGATAGCCTGTTCCGCTCATGTAAGCTTCAGGATTTTTCCATACGGCAATACGTTCAAGTCGAAATCCCAAGTTTGGAATTTCCGCCAGGGCAAACAGCCCTACAGCTGCCACTCCGCCCATTACACCTATTACTCCGGTAAACCACTTACTTGCTCCTGCAATAATAAGCATTACTGCTCCGATACCTGCAACAATAATAGCCGAGCTTAAGTTAGACGTAATTAAAAACAACAGTGCCGCTCCCAGCAGACTTACACTGTATATCTGCCAGCAGATTTTTCCATGTTTTAAAGCTGTCTGACTACATTTTGACAACAGATACGCCGTCATAATTATGGTAGCCAATTTAACATATTCTGCCGGCTGAAACTGTGCGAAATAAAGATTTACCCATCTTTTTGCTCCATGGGATTCTATTCCAAGGGGAGTAAGTACTAAAAATATTGACCCTATTGCAGTACCATAAATAATCTTTTTATATTTCCATAACAATAAATAGTCCATTTTTATGGCTATAAGCATTGCCACCAGTCCAAAGGCACTGTTTTTTAACTGACTTTTAAGGAAAAAGAATGAATCGTTATGTTGGGTCAGTCCCGTATATGAGCTTGCACTGTATAAAAGTACGTACCCCAGAAGCATAATAAAAATCCATACTGCAAGAAGGCTATAATCAAAATAGCCCTGATTTCGTTTCTTTTTAGTTTTGATTTCCTTCTTTGCCTCCGGCTCTTTTCTAGTATCCACTCTGCTCTCCATCAATTCTAATTTATAACACTACCTGAAATTTATTTCTTCAATACTAATTCTTTAAACATATTTCCACGCTGTTCGTAATTATCAAACATTCCCCAGCTTGCACACGCCGGTGAAAGCAATACTGCATCTCCCGGTTCTGCATTTTTTCTGCATTCTTCCACTGCTTCTTCAAGGGATTCTGTAAATATTATATTTTCAAATCCATATTTTCTTACTGTTTCAGCAATCTGATTTGACGTCTGTCCCAGCAAAACAAGACATTTAACTTTACCCTTTAATTCTTTTGCCCAATCATCAAAAGATACATTTTTGTCATATCCGCCTGCAATTAATATTGTAGGTCTTGTCATTGCCTGAATTGCCTTTACTGATGCATCAGTATTTGTTCCCTTAGAGTCATTATAATATATAACATCGTCTATTGTAGTTACATATTCAATTCTATGCTCAACAGCCTTAAATTTTCTAATTGCTTCTTTAATGACGTCATTTGGGACACCCATACTTATAGATATTCCAATAGCCGCCATAATGTTTTCTACATTATGAATTCCAACTAAAGTTGTATCTTCAGTTGTTGTTACAATTTCTTTTTTACCATTCTGAGAACAGATAATGTTCTTTCCTTCAAGATAAATGCCGTTTTCCAACTCCTGCTTGCTGCTGAACCAGATAATTCTGTTATGAAGTTTTGGTGCATATTTTCTCAAAATTTCATCTTCATAATTTAAAATAACCGGCTGATCCTTATCCTGATTTTTTGCTATACTCATTTTTACGTTTGTATAACATTCCATTGTATAATGCCTGTTTAAATGATCCGGTGTAATGTTAAGTACCGCACTTACATCGGGCTTAAATTTATGTATGGTTTCCAATTGGAAACTGCTTATTTCAGCAACCGTAACCGTATCGTCAGTAGCTTCAAAAGCTGTTGTTGTATATGGATTTCCAATGTTTCCAACTACCTTCACGTCTTTATAGTAAGCAGCCATTATTTCTCCTACTAAGGCAGTTGTTGTTGTTTTTCCGTTAGTTCCGGTTATTGCTACCAGTTTTCCTTTACTAATTACGTAAGCAAGTTCAACCTCTCCCCATATTGGAACGCCTGCATCCCTCACTTCATTTACAAAAGGTGCATCAATTGCAATACCCGGGCTTAAAATCATCAAATTTACACTATTTATAACTTCTTTTGATAATTCACCTATGATAACTTCCACGTTGTCTGCATTCTGCAATTTTGCAAGCACATCGCCTTTGTTAATTTTTTCATTGCCATCATATATAACAATATCTGCTCCAACTTTTTTTAATAAATCAGCTGCTCCGATTCCGCTTTTACCTGAACCTGCAACCAAAACTTTTTTGTTTTTCCAATCCATTTGTCCTGCTCCAATCATATGCGGATAGTCCGCTTTTTATTTACAAATAATATTTTATAATGCTGCGTATGCCACAAGGCAGAGTATTGCTGTTACAACTGTAAATGCTGCCACTACCTGTGTTTCTGCATAACCACTTTCCTGAAAATGATGATGAAGCGGTGCCATTTTAAAGACACGTCTTCCTTCGCCATATTTTTTCTTTGTGTATTTAAACCATGTTACCTGAATAATGTCAGATAATGATTCCGCCAAATAAATAAATGCTATTATTAATATAAATATAGGCATTTTAAGCATAAATGCCATTGATGCAACAAAGCCACCAAGGGCAAGGGAACCTGTATCGCCCATAAATACTCTTGCAGGATATACATTATACAGGAAGAATCCAAGTAATGCTCCCACAAAAGCCGCTGTTATTGGTTCAAGTCCTGTTCCTATTGCAACTGCCGTAAAAAATACAGCAATAATAACTGTTACACTTGTTGCCAGACCATCTAATCCGTCTGTAAGGTTTGCTCCATTTACCGTACCAAGCACAGCAATAAACAAAAACGGAATAAAAAGCCATGTTGGCATTGTTACTTCCATACCATGAGTAAACGGAATTATTGTCTTTGTTCCAAGACCTGAATATTCCAATATATAGAAGCAGAAAACTGCTGTCACTACAAGCTGAGCTATAATTTTTTGAATTTCAGTAAGTCCAAGATTTCTTTTCTTTACTACCTTTATGTAGTCATCAGTAAATCCAATCAGTCCAAATCCTATTACCATAAACAGAACCGGAACAATTCTTGTTTCTTTGCAGACTATAATAAAAATCAGTGATGTTACTATGACGCTTGCCAAAATAATCATGCCACCCATTGTGGGTGTTCCCGCTTTACTCTGATGGGATTTTGGTCCTTCTTCCCTAATATATTGTCCGAATTTCATTTTTTTCAATAACGGTATTATTATTGGACATAATATTACACTTACTGCAAAAGAAATGATAATTGCTGTTATAATTGTTGTACTTACACTCATTTTATTCTCCTTGTTTTTTTCCCTCCAATATGTATGGAAGTATATTTTTGTATAAATTACTAATTACAGGTGCTGCTACCTGACCGCCATAGTATATTCCCTGTGGTTCATCAATTATTGCCATGGCAATAACCTGTGGATTATCTGCAGGTGCAAAACCCATAAATGATGCTATATATTTTCCTGAACCTCTTGGAAGTTTTTGGGATGTTGCGGTTTTTCCGCCTACTTTATATCCTTCAACCTTTCCTTTACTGCCGGTTCCTTCTGATATAACTTTTTCAAGTACATATCTCATTGTATCAGAAGTTTCCTTTGATACAACATTTTCTGTCTCCTTATGTGAAAATTTTTCTATTAAATTTCCCTTTGAGTCCTTTGATGCTACAGCAAAATGTGGTGTGATAAGCTTTCCTCCATTTACCACGGCACTTGCCGCCACAAGATATTGCACTGGTGTTATCTGAAAGGACTGACCAAAAGACATGGTGGCAAGTTCCACCGGTCCCACATTTTTGATTTTATGGATTATGGTGGATGCTTCTCCAGGAATATCAATACCTGTTTTTTGCATCAATCCTAATTTCTTCATTTGAGCATAAAACTTTTGTGCCCCTACTTTAAGGCCTACATCAATAAAAACCGGATTGCAGGAATTCATTGTTCCCTGAAGGAATGTTTCGCTTCCGTGCCCGGTAGTCTTATGACATCTTATTCTTCTGTCATCTACAACTCTGAATCCCGGACAGTTAAACCTGGTATCCAACGTTACCAGTTTATTTTCCAGAGCCGCCGTAGCTGTAACCACCTTAAAAGTTGAACCCGGCTCATAAGTATCATTAGTACACTGGTTTCTCCACATTCTGTTTAAAAGATCCTGTTTTTTCTTCTGACTTAATTTCTCATTTGTCTCATAATTTAATTTGTAAGGCTCATTTAAATTAAATTCCGGTGCATTTACCATTGCATAAATTTCACCGTTATTAGGATTCATTACAATAATAGAGACATAATTAGCTTTTTTTGCCTCAAGCGTATTATATGCAATTTGTTCAGCATATTGCTGAATATTTACATCTATGCTTGTTTCCAAATCATTTCCGGGAATGGGTTCCTGCCTCTGTTCCAGGGCATTTTCCATCTCAATTCCTCTGGAATCCGTGGGAGTAAGTATTAGGCCGTCACTGCCTTTTAAATATTTTTCATATTTTACTTCCAAGCCAATTATACCTTGATTATCTCCTCCTGTAAAACCCAAAACCTTTGATGCCAGACTTTCATAAGGATAATACCTTTTGTAGTCTTCGTCAACCTTTACTCCGGATAGATTGTATTCTCTAATTTTGTCTCCAACTTTTTTTGACACGTTAGATTTAATTTTTTCCCTAACGCTTATTTTTTCAACTTTTTTTCTTACTTCCTTTTCATCAACTTTAAGTTCATCACTTAAAATGCTGATAATTTTCTCCTTTTCACTTTCTTTTATCTGATTATATATAACTGAAACCGTACAAACGGTTTTGTTACTCGCTATTACCTTTCCATTTCTGTCTAATATTCTCCCTCTCGGAGCCTTTATTTTTCTTTCTCTCTCCTGCACTTCAAGTGCTCTGCTTCCATAATATTCCGATCTAAAAACCATCAGATATACAAGCCGTCCCACAATAAATGTGCAAAATAGAATCACAAATAAAGAATATATAAGTAGCAGTTTTCTATTAATAGTTTTGATGTTTTTCAAGTACTTATCCCCAAAAAGGTTTATTACATTTTATTCATTTCTTACTTTGACAATTACTTAATTTTTCTCAGTCTTGTCTATTCCCATATATGGAAGTATCTGCTTCATTATATATGTCCAGAATTCTGTATTATAAGCTGTGGCCTCAGAGTTACCTGCCGGACTGTCCATAACCGTGTAACATACAACCTGAGGATTTTCACATGGTACGCAACCGATAAATGACAGGATATGCTGTCCTTTAATTCTTCCTATCTTTCCTGATGTATAAACTTTTTCCGCCGTACCTGTTTTTCCACCAACGCTGTATCCCGGTATTGCGGCTGTCTTTCCGGTACCTGTCTTAACTACTTCTTTTAAGCACTCTTTTATAAAATCGGAAGTTTCCCTTGTTATGGTCTCTTTTACCAATGTCTTCGAGTAGTTTTTAACAAGATTTCCATCCTGTGTTACAACCTGTTTTACAACGTGAGGCTCATAATAATAACCTCCGTTTATAAGAGATGAAAATCCTGCCACCATCTGTACCATGTTAACAGTAAAGTTCTGTCCGAATGTATTGGTTGCAAGGTCAACTATACCCATTCCTTTTTCCCTGTCAAATACAATACCTCTTGTTTCGCTTGGTAGATCTATTCCTGTTTTCATGCCAAATCCAAATCGTGACTGATATTTCATAAATGTTTTTGCCCCCATTTTTCTGCCCAAAAACATCATATAATCATTACAGGACTGCGCCACTGCAGTTTTTACGTCTATTGTTCCATGTCCATCTTCTTTATGACATTTGATTTTAAACACATCAACCTTCTCGTAACCGTCGCAGGTAAATTTAGTCTTTTTGTTTACGAGATTTTCTTCCATTGCAGCTGCAACTGTAAATGGTTTCGCCGTAGAACCCGGTTCAAATGAATCCGTAATACAATAATTTCTCCATAACTCATTTAAGATTTCAGACTGTTTCTTTTCGGACATTTTTTCCAGTTGAGATTTACTGTATAATCCCTCCAAATTGTCCGGATTATTTAAGTCAAATGTAGAGTCATCTCCCATTGCCAGTATTTCACCGGTGTTAGGGTCTGCAATAACCGCTGCAATTCTCTTCGGACTATATTTTTTCATGTATTTTTTTATTCCGTTTTGAACAATACGCTGTATATTCATATCTATTGATGAAATAACATTGTCGCCGTTTTCTGCATTTTTTACTACGGTTTCCATATTATTTTCCGCATCCATATATCCGTATTCACGACCATTTATACCATTTAAATAGTCATTATAGCTTGCCTCAATTCCTATGGTTGCCTGATTGTTTTTGTTAGAAAATCCCAATACACTACACGCCAACATGCTATATGGATACTGACGTTTGTATTCTTCTTCAAACCAGATACCCTTTGTATTATTTACAGCTTTTTCTTCTTCATCTGTTTTAACAAATTCACCTTTTTCGTATGCCTGATAGTCCTTTATATCTTCATACCTGAGTTCTTTTTTTGCCACCCAGTAACTGCTGTTTTTTCTTTCATTTATACTTGTAATTAAATCTTCTCTGTCAAAACCAAAATACTTAACTAATGCATTAACCGTAGGCTCCATATATCTCTCATTTCCATCAGCTTTTAACAGTTTACAGTCAATTACAAGATTGTACATCATAACACTGGTAGCCAACACGTTTCCGTTTCTGTCTTTAATGTCACCTCTCTTAAAAGGTACAACCCTGCTTGTGAAACTTTGCTGTTGGAGAACTTTTATTGAGTAATTATCCCCTTCAGTTATGTTTATTCTCACAATAACTATGCACATAATAAATAGAAATCCGATAATGACGCGATATGCCCACTTCAGATTTCTATATTTTTGTTTGTCAAATTTAATTTTCGGTTTTCTTCTTCTAACGACTCTTTTTTTTCTTACTTCACTCATAATTATTTACCTGGTACATCTCCATACTGAAGTGTATATCCACTATCACTGGATTTATAGTTTGAAATCTGGCTATCCTTAGCCTGTCTCATTCCAAGTTTTTTTGTAGCCTCCTTATATACATGGTCTACATTTACGTAGCTGTTAATAGAATATGACAAAGCATCGTTTTGATACTGAACTGTCTTTATCTGTTTCTTTAGCCCGGAAATGTTATCTCTTGTGCTTGCTACATTGCTCTGAATTGAAAGGTAAGTTACGCACATTACAAAACACACTAACGAAACCACTGCCAAAAAAGCGACATGTCCCATGTTCATTGTTAAGCCTTCACTTCTGCGGTTTATATTTTTTTCCTTAACATTTCTCGCTTCTGCTCTGTTTACTTTCTGTGGTTTTGTTTTCCTTACAGTATTTCCATCTATATATTCACTTCTGTAATTATTTCTTTTGCGATTATCTCTTACCTGATACATTTTTAACGCCTTTCAAATATTCTTAGTTTTGAACTTTTTGCTCTCTTATTGTTCACTATTTCTTCTTCTGAAGGAATTATCGGCTTTCTTGTTATAACCTTTCCTTTTGATACTTTACCGCACACGCAAACCGGAAAATCCGGAGGACATGTACATGGGTTTTCGTTTTCCCTGAATTTTGTTTTTACAATTCTGTCCTCAAGGGAATGAAATGTAATAATACAAATTCTTCCACCAAGATTTAAGTGTTCAATCATTGTGTCTATTGAATCCTTCAGAACCTTTAGTTCATTGTTTACTTCAATCCTAATTGCCTGGAAAGTTTTCTTTGCAGGATGTCCACCTTTTGCCTGAAACTTCATTGGAATGGATTCCTTTACTATCTCACTTAGTTCGCCCGTTGTAGTAAGAGGTTTTTTCTTTCTAGCCATCACAATATGCTTTGCAATGTTTTTTGCAAATCTGTCTTCTCCATAGTCTCTAATTATTCTATACAACTCATTTTCTGAATAATTATTAACAACATCCGAAGCTGTAATCATCTGTCTTGTATCCATTCTCATATCAAGAGGTGCATCCGCTTTGTATGAAAATCCTCTTTCAAGATTGTCAAGCTGATATGAGGAAACTCCTAAATCTAAAACTATTCCATCAACCTTATCTATGTCTAAATCTTTAAGTATCGTATCTATCTCACAATAGTTACTTCTTACCATTGTTACTTTATCTTCAAATTCACTAAGTCTTTCTCTTGCTGCCTCAAGTGCTTCGCTATCCTGATCAATTCCAATAAGTCTTCCTTTTGACGAGAGATGTTTACACACTTCATAGGCATGTCCACCACCACCTAATGTTCCATCAACATAAATACCATCCGGATTTATATTTAGGCCATCAATGGTTTCCTTTAATAAAACTGATACATGTTTGAAATCCATATTGACCTTCCTTTTCTTTCTTAATACTAAACACCTAACTCAGCCATGTAGTCTGCAAGTTCTTCCATTTTTTCTTCTGCGTCATCACTTTCAAGGTATTCATTCATCTGTTCATTCCACTTATCTATATCCCAAATTTCAATACGATTACCAACTCCTACCCAGACAACTTCTTTGTCTAAAGATGCGTATGCCCTTAATGAAGCCGGAACCAACACACGTCCCTGTTTGTCTGCATCAAGGGTCTCCGCACCACCGAGGAAAAATCGATTAAAACTTCTAACTTTCTTATCTGTAAATGGTAAACTGCTTAACTTCTCCTGTAACGCTGTCCAGGCAGATTCCGGATATGCAAAAAGACACTTGTCGATTCCTCTGGTCACAACAAGTTTTTCAGCAAGATTATCTCTAATTTTCGAAGGGATGACTGTTCGTCCCTTGACATCCATCTTCTGAGTCTGTTCTCCTGTAAACATATCTTTTACCTGTCTTTTACGTAAATTTCAGTTGATTTTCACCACTTTTCACCACAAAGTGGGTAAGTTTCACCACTTATATGAAAATAATATATCATTTTATTAGGTATTGCAACCACTTTTTAAAAATATTTTTATTTCTTTTAAGGATTTTGTGTCCATTTTTCTATTTATTTTTGGGAATTGTCATGTTAGGTTGGTTTTGAGTACGGGCAGGGACGTAGATTATTTACTTTTTTTGGTGTACTTCAGCTACCATTCAGTGAATCATAGAAAATATACAAGTATTTTAGCTTACATGTCTGGATTTCCCTGTAATTTTAGAAGTTTCAATTCTATGATATTTTTACATTACAAGGATATAGATAATTTAATCCTCCGCCCCTGTAATCAGAATTCATTTGTCAGGGGTATGACCTTGAAACTTACAAGGATTTCTAAATTATTTCTTTACAATCCCTGTATTTCTCCTAATAATTATTGCCTCCATAATGTTTAACCACTTAAACATGTGCTAAAAATACAGGGATATGTTTGAAAATTGACGTATTCCCTGTAAGCCATAAATATAGAAATAAAAATAAGATTTTTCTACAGGGATATGGTCATGTGATTTCAATTGTCCCTGTAAGGCTACTATGCACAAATCCATATATCAAAGTGTTCGCTTAATTAATAGAAGTCTCCTGTTAATTAAAAAAAGAGACTGACAACTGCCAGTCTCCAAAATCAACTCTATATGTTTACCTTATATAATTTTTAAATTTGTATCTTCCTTTTCCGTGACCGGATACAGGTTCAATAATATCTGCCTGTACCAAATTAGAAAGGAACTTGGAAGAGCCTGAACTTTTCAGTTCAAGAAGTTCCATAACTGCACTTCTTCCAAATACTTCATCAAAACCAAACTCTTTAAAAAGTCTTTGGATATTAGCAGTATTTTTTGCAGAGAAATCGCCACCTTTTCCGAAAAGCACTTCCTCAATATCCACTTTTGCATCTTGAATGTACACTTTTTTCGTTTCAAAGTACACTTTTTCTTCTACACAATTCACTTTTTTCTCTTCAAAGTCCACTTTATCTTCATTCACAAGTCCACTTATGTGAAGATTTCGATTATAAAGCTCATTGTCCTCGTTCAGGCGCAGGTTTTTGAGAAACAATTCAAGATATTCTGTTGTTCCGTGAATACCTTTTTGCAGGTTCGTATAGTTTGCACAAACAAGTGTATTTCTGAAATACCACGCATTTTCCTCACTATCTTTGTTAAATTTATATACCTAACATTTTAACCAAACATTTCGGTGGGGATTTTTCCCTAATTTTCCTCAAATTAATCTGTTTTTTATCTGTCTATGTTTTTCCACCCTAAATGTTACTGCTTTTTGATATCTTCACTCTCTTTGTTACCACTATTGTAAGTGACACAATAGCAAGAAGTATGGAAAGTGCTTGAGATACCGGCCAGCCCGTAACCGGCATGATTAATTGGTCAGTTCTCATGCCTTCAATTATGGCACGTCCGACTCCATAGCCGGTTAAATACCAAAGAAATACTTCTCCGTCGAATTTCTTCTTTCTTCTAAATATCAGCATCAACACAAGTACCCCTAAATTCCATAATGATTCATATAAGAATGTAGGCTGAACCTGTATATATCCAATCTGATCTAGAGTCATTCCCTTAAGTTTTTCCATACCTTCCTTAACTGCATCGGGAACCTGGGAAATATTGTAATTGTCTCCGAAAAATATTCTCATTACCCATGGATTGCCATCTCCTGCAACTCCACCGAAAGCTTCTCTGTTGAAGAAATTCCCCCATCTGCCAATAATTTGACCTAATATAAGTCCAAGCACCGCTGTATCCAACACTTTTTTAAAAGACATTTTCTTTATTCTTGTATACACAAAGCATGTGATAATTGCCGCAATAACGCCACCGTAAATAGCCAGTCCGCCCTGTCTTATGTTAATTATCTCTCCCGGATGCTTACTATAATAATCCCAGCTGAAAACGACATAGTAAAGTCTGGCTCCGATTACGCTGAAAATAATTGCGTAAATTGCAAAATCGATGTATTTATTATAATCCTGACCTGTTCTCTTTGCTTCATAACATGCCAATGCTATGCCTGCCAGCATTCCTATAGCAATAATACATCCATAAAATGCCACGTCAATTCCAAAAACATTAAAGTTTTTTGGTAAATGTTCTATATTAATATGTAAATTAGGAAACTGTATCTCCATCTTTCTTCCTCTTTCATTATAAATTGTTATTTTATATTCCAAAATTTAACTTTGGAATACCATTCACCTATATAATTTATCAATAATCATAATTTTATTCAACCCATCATTGCCCATAATTTTAAAATATGATAAACTAGCCTTTGGTATTACCAAAGAATGGAGGAATTTAGAATGAAATTAGGTATTGTCGGTTTACCAAACGTAGGTAAAAGTACATTATTTAATTCTCTAACAAAAGCAGGTGCTGAATCTGCCAATTATCCTTTCTGTACAATCGACCCTAACGTAGGTGTTGTTACTGTACCGGACGAAAGGTTGGACAAACTTACTGCAATGTATAATTCAGCCAAAACTATTCCTGCTGTTATAGAATTTGTTGATATTGCCGGTCTTGTAAAGGGTGCATCAAAAGGCGAAGGTCTTGGAAACCAGTTTCTGGCTAACATCAGAGAAGTTGACGCTATCGTTCACGTAGTAAGATGTTTTGAAGACACAAACGTAATTCATGTTGACGGAAGCGTTGATCCTTTAAGAGATATAGAAACCATTAACCTTGAGTTGATTTTTTCAGATGTAGAAATTTTGGAAAGACGTATTGCAAAAACTACACGTGGAGCAAGAAACGATAAGGCTCTTGCAAAGGAATTGGAGTTCCAGCAGAAAATGAAAGCTTTCCTTGAAGCCGGAAATCTTGCTATTAAATATGAATTAGAGGACGAAGATGAAGAAGCCTGGATGGCTGAATACAATCTTTTAACCGCAAAACCTGTTATATTTGCAGCTAACGTTTCAGAAGATGATCTTGCAGATGACGGTAACTCAAACAAGCATGTTGCCAGCGTAAGAGAATTTGCTAAGGAAAACGGATGTGAAGTATTTGTAATCAGCGCTGAGATTGAACAGGAAATTGCTGAATTAGATGACGATGAAAAGCAGATGTTCTTAGAAGACCTTGGTATTAAAGAATCAGGTCTTGACAAGCTCATCAAGGCAAGCTATTCATTACTTGGCTTAATCAGTTATTTAACATCCGGTGAAGATGAAACCCGTGCATGGACTATCAGAAAAGGTACTAAAGCTCCACAGGCTGCAGGAAAAATCCATACAGATTTCGAACGTGGATTTATCTGTGCAGAAGTTGTTGCTTATGACGACCTTATGAAATGCGGTTCTATGAAGGAAGCTAAGGAAGCCGGTCTTGTAGGACTTCAGGGTAAAGATTACGTAGTAAAAGACGGAGATGTTATTACATTTAGATTTAATGTATAAATATTAATATATTAAAAACGGAGCACCACACTAACTGATGTTAGAGCGACGCTCCGTTTTTTGATATATCATATTAATATTTATTCGCTTTCCGGTGTGTATTCCTGCTTTCTCAATAAAGCCAATTACACCACCCCTTCAGTAAATTCATCTTTTTGTGTAAATATTAATCATTTCCCAGACTAGGCAATATGAATTACACCAAAAGCAGAACAGTTAATGCCTACTAATGATGTTTCTACAGAACTTCTATTTTTTCAAACTGCTCTTTGAAGCTTTTAACATTTTCTTCAACATTTCCCTTATAAACGGCAGAGCCTGCAACAATTACATTTGCCCCTGCTGTGATAGGGATTGCCACATTATCAACTGTAATGCCTCCATCTACCTGAATAAGAGTGTTAAAATTATATTCCTCTACGATGGCACTGACAATTTCTATTTTTTCAGTACATTCGTCAATATATGACTGACCGCCAAATCCCGGGTGAACTGTCATTATTAATATCATTTCCACCTTGTCAATATATGGTACTATGTCCTCCACAGGCGTCTCAGGATTACATGCAAGTCCTGCTTTCATTCCAGCTGAATGTATTGCATCTATTGTTGCCTGCACATCTTCGCATGCCTCCACATGAACTGTAAGCAGATCTGCTCCTGCATTTTTAAAATCAAGCACATATCTGATTGGCTCTTCAATCATAAGATGTGTGTCAAATAACTTGTCAGTACTTTTTCTTATTGCCTTTACAACCGGCATTCCGAAAGAAATGTTTGGTACGAACTTTCCATCCATAACGTCAATGTGAATCCAGTCGCATCCTGCCTTGTCAATTCTTTCAACATCAGCTCCCAGATTTGCGAAATCTGCCGATAATATTGAAGGTGATAATTTAATCATATCTTGTCTCCTTTTCCTTTAACTCATTATACATCAATTTATAATTTTCATATCTGCTGTCAGAAATATTATTCTGTTCCAATGCTTCTTTCACTGCGCAGTCAGGTTCATTCACATGAGCGCATCCTACGAATCTGCATGAATTCTTGTGAGGAGCAAACTCCGGAAAGCAGTCCTCCAGTTTTTCCTTAGTCATTCCCGGAACAAACAAAGAACTAAATCCGGGAGTATCAAACACATATGAATTTTCATCAATTCTAAATATTTGTGAATGTCTCGTTGTATGCTTTCCCCTGCCTATCTTTTCGCTTACACTTCCCGTTTCCATGGTGTAATCTTTTGTAAGTGCATTTAGCATTGAAGACTTTCCAACTCCTGACGGTCCGGCAAAAACGGTAGTTTTATTTTTTAGTATTTTTCTCACTTCATCTATTCCATGCTCATTTGTCGCACTTGCTAAAATAACTTTATAACCTGCTTTTGTATAAAGTTCAGTAAGGTGATTTACAAACTCATCATCGGCAATATCTAACTTATTAAAACAGATTATTGTATCAATATTTTGAAATTCCATCATTACAAGGAACTTGTCAAGCAGGTTCAGATTCGGGTTAGGTTTCTTTAATGCAAACACCAACATTGCCTGATCAATATTTGAAACTGCCGGTCTTATAAGTTCATTTTTTCTTTCTTCAATTGTAATTATATTTCCTTTTTTATTTTCCGGGTCAATAACATCAATAATAACATTATCTCCAACTAAAGGTTTAATTCCCTTATTTCTAAACAGACCTTTAGCCTTACACTCAAAGATTCCATTTTCAGGAACATCTATATAATAAAACCCTGCTATTCCCTTTATGATTTTTCCTTTTAATTTATTATCTTCCATTAACTACCTTTTTTACCGCAAAAACCCACCCTTTCGGGTGGTCTTTTTGCCTTTATTTTAACTTAACTGTATCCTTCTTAACGCTCTTTCCATTAACAAAAAGTTCAACCTGTGCTTTACCTTTCTTGTTACTTACAAGATTGATTTCATAATCTCCCGGCCAGTTGCTTACGTCCGAATACATAGAATCAATTTTTTGCATGTTTCCATCTAAAGTTACCTGAACAACACCCTCTGTTATTGGAGTTCCGTCTGCATCATGTAAATCTTCCAATGCGAAGGTATATGTTGCCTTATACTTTTCTTCACTTTCAGAGCCTTTACTTACGACAAGACCAATGGATAATCCCTGAGGAGCCTTTCCTCCTGCTTTAACTGTCTGTCTGATAACAGCACCTTTTTCCACTTTATCGTTGTATTCTTCCCTGACTTCACCTACGCTAAATCCTGAGGAAGCAATTTTTGCTTGAGCCTTTGACTGTTTTAATCCAACCAATGAAGGAATTGTATAGACTTTTTCTTCACTCTTTTCCCTTCCACGGCTGACAACCAATTTAATCACATCACTTCTAAACACAGATGCCTTTTCTCCCGGCGAACAGGAAATAACCATTCCAATGGTTCTGTCACTATACTCATATGAGATTTCCGTTTTTAGTCCCAGTGCATCTAACTTTTTAACTCCATCATCAGCTTTAGAGCCTATTATTCCACTAGGAATCTGTATTTTTTCAGCCCCTTTACTTATAGTCAGCTTGATTGTTGAGTTTTTGTCCACGATGGTACCCGGAGTAACTGACTGTGAAACTACCGTATCACGCGGATAAGCATCACTATATACATAGTTAGAATCATATTCAAAACCGATATTCTGCTCATTAAGCATTTTTTCAGCCTCATCCGCACTTCTTCCCATAACATTTGGAACTTTTGATTTTTTAGGATCAATTGTTTCCTGCTGTGCAGCCTCACCACGAGGTAATTTAACACTTGTATCACTTAATACCCATGTCAGTATTACGGCAACTATCACCAATGCAACAATACCGGCTACAACTCCACCTACTGTTATAAATTTTTCCATTTTAGGATTCATTGAATCTTCATCAATGTCATTTTCAATGTCAGGATCAACAATTTCCCCTGACTCTTTTTTTATTTTTTTAATTTCTTCATCAGTTATCATAACCGGTACAGTTCCCGATTTTACTTCTTCAAGCTGTACAAAATCAACATTTGGTTCTGCTAAAGCCCTTTTCAGATCAGCTATTAAAAGAGAAATCTTCGGATAACGTCTATCTACTTTATTTCTTGTACATTTAAGTATTATCTTTTCAAGACTTACGGGAACATCTGATACGTATTCCCTTACACTTGGCACATTTCCCTGAATGTGTTTCAACGCTATTGATACTGTTGATTCACCGTCAAAAGGAACTGTTCCCGTTATCATTTCAAACATTGTAATTCCAAGAGAATAAATATCACTCTTTTCATCAACATACTTTCCGCCTGCCTGTTCCGGTGAAATATAATGAACTGATCCCATTGCCGTTCCGCTCATTGTATTAGATGAAGCGGCTCTTGCAATACCGAAATCCGTTACTTTTACTTTTCCCTCTCTTGATATCATAATGTTCTGAGGCTTTATATCCCTATGAACAATCTGATTGTTATGGGCACACTCAATACCATTTGCTATCTGAATTGCAATACTGATTGTCTCTCTTGCAGAAAGTTTCTTTTTCTTTTCAATATAACTTTTAAGTGTTATTCCCTCAATCAGTTCCATAACTATGTAGTAAAGTCCCTCGTCTTCCCCTACATCATAAACATTTACAATGTTTGGATGAATAAGACTTGCGGCAGACTGAGCCTCTACCCTGAATTTTGAAACAAAATTTTTATCTTTACTAAATTCTTTTTTTAATACTTTTATGGCTACATTTCTGTTAAGCTTGTGATCCTTAGCCTTATATACGTCTGACATTCCGCCGGCACCTACACGGCTGATTATTTCATATCGATTATTAATAAAATTTCCTTTTTCCAACATTGTCTTACTCCTCGCTCACTTCAGGTTCTATCAAAATTGCTGATATATTATCTTTTCCGCCGTTTTCATTTGCCTGACTAATTAAATTGCGAACAGCCTCTTCTATGCTGTCATTATTAACTATAATCTTCTTCATTTCATAATCTTCAACCATGTTGGTGAGACCATCTGAACAAAGTAGCAATTTATCCCCCCGGCTTATTTCTATTTCAAAAATATCAGGTGTTGAAGTCTTGTCCTCTGCAACACCAATAGCCTTTGTAATAACATTTTTCTTATAATGATTTCTTGCTTCTTCTTTTTCAATCATTCCCATTCTTACCATATCCTCTACCAGAGAATGATCTCTTGTAATCTGTCTTATGTCTCTTCCTACAAGATACAGTCTACTGTCACCCACATTGGCAATGTATACATGATTTCCTACTATTGTACATGCAACAAATGTAGTTCCCATTCCGTTGTAGTCTCTGTTCGACATAGCCATATCGTATATGTCTTTATTAATAGAAATGATACCTGAGTCTAAAATGTTGGCGGGATCTGACATGTGAGTTCCCAGCACATACTTTACAAACAGTTCTATTGCCTGTCTTGATGCCACGTCACCTGCCTTATGACCTCCCATTCCATCTGCAACAATGAAAAGATTAGGTAATTTTCCTATAGATTCTGTTGATAAAAAAATACTGTCCTGATTAATGGTTCTCATAAGTCCCACATCTGTTTTACCAAAGGCATTTATTTTTTGTGTCGACATTTCATTCTCCTTTCATGGCTTCATTTCTTAGTTGTCCACAGGCACCATTAATATCTCTGCCCATTTCCCTTCTTATAGTAACATTTATCTTATATTTTTCAAGTCTTCTTTTAAAGTCCAATACCGCCCTCTTTCCTGACTGAACAAAATCCCTTTCCTTTATAGGGTTTACGGGAATCAGGTTTACATGGCAGTTTATTCCCTTTATTCTGGCCGCTAATCTGTCAGCTTCCCCGATAGTATCATTCTCCCCTGCCACAAGACTATATTCAAATGTTATTCTTCGTCCTGTTTCTTTAAAATAATTCCTACATGCCTCAAGCACTTCATCTATAGTGTATTTATTCGCAATAGGCATAAGCTTTCTTCTTGTTTCATCATCTGATGCATGTAACGATATGGCAAGGGTTATCTGTAAATGTTTCATTGCCAGTTCATTTATTTTCGGCACTAAACCACAGGTGGACAATGTAATGTTTCTCTGGCTTATATTCGCACCGTTTTCATCTGTGATTAATTCAAGAAACTTCGTTACATTATCGTAATTGTCTAAAGGCTCTCCGCTTCCCATAAGCACTATGTTAGAAACCTTTTCACCTATATTTTTCTCAATCTGATATATCTGCTCTAACAGTTCTGAAGGTTCTAAATTTCTGTCTAAGCCGTTAAGGGTTGAAGCACAGAATCTGCATCCCATACGGCATCCTGACTGGGTGGATATACATACCGAATTGCCGTGATGGTATCTCATAAGGACGCTCTCAATTATGGTTCCACCTTTTATTCTAAACAAATACTTTCTTGTTCCATCAATTTTTGATATTAAAACCTTTACCGGTTCGAGAGTTCTTATTTCAAATTCATCTGACAACTTTTGTCTTAAATCCTTTGAAATATTAGTCATTTCATCAAAGGTTTCTACCTTATCCACATGGAGCCATTTATATATCTGGCCTGCCCTGAAAGGCTTTTCTCCAAGCTGTTGTATCTCTTCTTTTAATTCTTTTAAATTGTATGATTTAATATCTTTTAATTCTTTCATTGCTTTATAAATTTCGAAATAAAAAATCCATCCATTCCATAGTCACCTGTGAAAATCTGAACATGATTTTTTCTTCTGTCCGTTATTTCAGGAAAATTTTCTCCCAAAGACAGTGGCTTAAAAGGAAGATTTTTTTCTATCCATTCTACATTTTCATCGTTTTCGTATTTATTTACCGTGCATGTACTAAAAATCAATGTTCCGCCTTTTTTTACATATTTACTTACTACGGTAAGTATTTTTCTTTGAAGTTTAACTAACTCCAATATCTGCTCTTTTGAAACATTATATTTTATGTCGCTTTTTTTATTTATTACTCCAAGCCCTGAGCATGGTAAATCCGCAATTACAATATCAGCCTTTTCTATAGACTTTTCATCCATTACCGTGGCATCCATTACTTTTGTAATTATATTTTTATTACCTAATCTTTTTATATTGTCATTAATGAGATTAACCTTGTACTTCGTTAAATCTCTTGCCTCTACGGTACCTGTCCTATTCATCATTTCGCTTATATGAAGTGTCTTTCCCCCGGGAGCCGCACATACGTCAATTACGTAATCTCCCTCCTTTGGATTTGCCGCCAGCCCAACCATCATAGAACTTAAATCCTGCACTGTAATCATTCCTGAATTAAACACATCAAGATCTGTTAAGGAATTATAATTTGAAATAAACAGTGCCTTATCATATATTTCCGATTTTTTAACTTCCACGTCGGCATATTTAAGACTTTTAATAATATCTTCTACCGGTGCTTTACTTTCATTGCATCTTACTGTTGTTTCAGTACGGCTATAAATCCCCGACAGCATTTTAACTGTCTGCTCATTTCCGTATTGTTCATTCCACATATCAATAATCCACTGTGGAACCGAATACTTAACAGAAAGCATTTCCATTTCATTTTTGGGATATTCCACACTATTAATATTATTTGCAATATTTCTAAGCACTCCGTTAACGAAGCCCTTTAAGCCGTTAAATTTACGCTTTGCCGTTAATTTAACGGCTTCATTGCATACGGCAGACACCGGTACTGAATCCATATATTTCAACTGATAAACAGACATTCTTAAAATATATTTGATTACCTTCTTCATTTTCCCTGTTGGAGTCTTTGAAAAAGCATCAATAATATAATCAAGTTCTATCTGTCTTTCTATTGTACCTCTAAAGAGTCTTGTTACAAAAGCTCTCTGATTTTTTTCTAAATGCTTGAGACTGTCTAACGTTTCTTTTAAAACTATATGACTTTGCTTTTTGTCATCTATTTCCAAAAGCATGTTCAAAACCTTATTTCTAAGGTTTATATTATCATTAGTCATCACGTCTTCCTCCAAAGAGAATAACAAGTCTTAATAACTGTAATATTGATGATGCAGTTGCTGCCACATAAGTCATTGCTGCTGCCCCTAACACTTTCTTTGTACATTTAAGTTCAGAAGTTCCAAATATTCCCGTGGACTCCAGCACCTTTATTGCCCTTCCTGAAGCATTAAACTCAACAGGTAATGTCACCAACTGGAATAATACTGCCAATGAAAATGCAAAAATACCAATATCTATCATTGTCTGACCTGTTCCCTGTCCGTAAAAGATAATTCCAACTATAATCAAAATCCATGACAGTCTTGAGCCCCAGTTTGCAAAAGGAACTAATGCGTTTCTTACTGCTATAGGTGCATATCCTCTGTCGTGCTGAATTGCATGTCCGCATTCATGGGCAGCCACACCAATGGCTGCTACGCTTGTGCTGTTGTAAGTGGAACTTGAAAGGCTCAGCACTTTATTTCTAGGGTTATAATTATCTGTCAATTCCCCTGCTATATGCTGAATTGTCACATCATAAATTCCCTGTGATTCAAGAATTCTTTTGGCCGCCTGTGCCCCTGTAAGCCCTGAATTGCTCTGAACTCTTGAATACTTTTTGAATGTTGAATTGACATGTGCCTGAGCTACAAGACAGATAACCATACCAATAACAATCAAAATATAAGTAGGGTCAAAGTAATAACCATATATCATATTGTTTCCTCCTAATTTCCTAATTTATTTGCAGTAAAATTATACCCATTTAAGAAAGATGTTACATTCATTCTCTTTTTGCCTTCTAACTGAATTTCCTTTAACAGTAAATATCCTTCTCCTGTTGCTACCTTTATAAACTTTTTGTTTACTTCAGTAATGGTTCCGGGGTCTTCTTCAACCGTTTCCTCCAGAACATCTGCATTCCAGATTTTTAGCATTTTATCATCCATATAAGTAAATGCACTTGGCCATGGATTTAAACCTCTTATCAATCTTTCTATTTCTGCTGCAGATTTTGTGAAATCTATTTTTCCTAATTCTTTTGTTATTTTTCCTGCATACGTTGAGCGGGCATCGTCCTGCCTTGTTCTTGTAGCTGTGCCGGTTTCTAACTTGTCTAAAGTATTAAGAATTAATTTTCCTCCTAAATCGGCAAGTTTATCAAAAAGACTTCCACCTGTTTCTTTTTCATCAAGAACAATTTCTGATGTATCAATAATATCTCCCGTATCCAGCCCTTCTGCCATATACATTGTTGTTACACCTGATTTTTTGTCACCATTTATAACTGCCCACTGAATCGGTGCTGCACCTCTGTATTTTGGAAGTAATGAAGCATGAACATTAATACATCCATATTTTGGAAGTTCCAAAATCTCTTTTGATAAAATCTGCCCAAAGGCTATAACCACAATAACATCAGGCTTTAGTGTTTTTAGTATATCCACAAATTCATGATCTTTTACCCTCTTTGGCTGATATACAGGTATTTCTAATTCAATTGCCTTTTCTTTTACCGGAGTATACTGCATTTTATGTCCACGACCCTTTGGTCTGTCCTGTTGTGTTACTACTGCCACAACCTCGTATTTTTTTGCTATATTTTCAAGTGCCGGAACTGAAAAATCCGGCGTTCCCATAAAAACAACTCTCATTATCTACTCCTCTGCGCTTTGCAATTCCTCGTTATTATAAAGTCTTCCTTCTACCTTATCTACATATATGATGCCATCTAAATGGTCATTTTCGTGCAGAATGCATCTTGCCAGAAGACCTTCAGCTTCCAATTCAAATTCTTCCATATTTTCATCAAAAGCCTTTACTTTAACATAATTAGCTCTTGTTACTTTTCCTGATTTACCGGGAACACTTAAACAGCCCTCGTAGTCAGTCTGGCTTCCATCCCTGTCAATTATTTCCGGATTAATAAATACATAAGGTACGGAATTTCCTTCTTCATCTCCACAGTCAATTACAAAAATTCTTTTTAAAATTCCTACCTGTGGTGCTGCAAGACCAACTCCGTTTGCTTCATACATAGTATCAAACATGTCACCTATAAGTATTTTTGTTCTAAGGTTAACTGACTTTACCGGTTTGCATACCTTTCTTAAACATTCTTCACCAAGTTCTCTTATATTTCTAATAGCCATAGTCTCTCTCCTTTTCTATGCTTTAAAATCAAATTGTATATTAATATTTTTGAATATTTGTGAACCATTTATGAATTCTTCTAAATAATTCTTTAAAAATACCATTTTTTTCCTATCTCTGCTTTTTAAATATATAATTCTTCTATATACATCATTTATTTTGGAAACCGGCGGTTCTGACGGTCCTATTACAAATAAATTCTGAAAGCATTTATCTTTTTGTTTTCTTATTTCTTCCACCATTTTCTCCGTGGCAACAATCAGTTCTTTCTGATTTCTTCCCTGTAACAGAACTGACACCATATTGGCTACCGGAGGATAATTCATTAATGCCCTATAGGCAATTTCCTGCTCGTAGAACTCCTCATAGTTCTGATGACTGGCAGTTTCAATACTATAATTATCAGGGGAATATGTCTGTATTACTACATCTCCCGGTAAATCTCCCCTGCCTGCTCTTCCTGCCCCCTGACATAACAGCTGAAAGGTTCTTTCAGTTGCTCCATAGTCAGAAGCATACAGTGACATATCTGCCGCAATTACCCCCACCAGCGTTACTCCCGGAAAGTCGTGTCCCTTCACAATCATCTGGGTTCCCACTAATATGTCCGCATCTCTGTTTGCAAAAGCTGACAATATTTCATCGTGACTTCCTTTTGCACCTGTTGTATCCGCATCCATTCTAAGGACTCTTGCCGTAGGAAACATTTTTTTTACTGACATTTCAATCTGTTGTGTTCCAATTCCAAAACTTCCCAGATATTTTGAACCACACTCCGGACAAACCTTAGGTAATTTCTCTGTATGCCCGCAATAGTGACACACAAGTTTCTTATTTCTGTGAAGTTTAAGGGTTACATCACAGTGAGGACATTTTATTGCTTTTCCACAATCTCTGCAGGACACAAATCCCGCATATCCCCTTCTATTAATAAACAACATAATCTGCTGTTTTTTTTCTAATCTGTCTTTGATTAACTCCTGCAGTTTTAAACTAAATATTGATTTATTATCATTTTTTAATTCTTCTCTTAAATCAACAACATGTACTGCAGGCAGCTGACCTTTCTCTCTTTTTGTCAGTTTGTGTAACTTATATATTCCATTTTTCGCCCTGTAATAGCTTTCAATGGAAGGTGTTGCCGAACCAAGAACCAACGTAGCTCCTGTATCCTTTGCTCTCTTTATTGCCACTTCCGTAGCGTGATATTTAGGAACCGACTCACTCTTATAAGCTCCTTCATGTTCCTCATCAATTATAATAAGCCCCAGATTCAGAAATGGTGTAAACAGGGCTGATCTTGGTCCAATCATAATGCTTACATCACCATTTTTTGCCCTTTCAAACTGGTCGTATCTCTCGCCTTTAGACAATCTTGAGTTAATAATTGACACTTTTTCCTTAAACCTTCTTGTAAATCTCATTACGGTCTGGTAAGTCAGTGCAATCTCCGGTATAAGCATAATAGCTGTTTTCCCCTGCTTTATACAAAAATCAATTAACTCCATATATACTTCCGTTTTACCGCTTCCGGTTATACCATGGATAAGATGAATATCCGGTAATTTTTTCTTTTGGAAATTCATGGTTTTTTCAATTTCATCAGCAACTTTTCTCTGTTCATCATTTAATATAATATTATATTCTTCCTGCTGTTTTAAACTAATTGGATTTCTATATTTTTTATCTTCACTTATAATTATATCTCCTACTTCCTGCATTGCTTTCAAGGTGCTTGGAGAGATATTTATGTTATCCTTTACTGTTCTTTGAGGTAAATTTCCGTTTTTCTGTAATTCACTAATCAGTCGCAACTTTGCCTTTGCGTTTTTCTTCTTATATTGGACAATTCTGTCTTCCAGCTGTTCTCCTGATATATTAAGAACTACTGTTTTTTCCACAAGATTTCTAACCTTGTCTTTTACGGGAATAACAGTCTTTAGTGCCTGATTCATGGTTGATCCATAATTTTCCTTTATCCACCAGGCAAGCTTTATCAGTTCACTTTCAACTTTTGTTTTATTTTCAGACAGGGAATCTATTTCTTTCATCTTTCCAATGTCAAAACCCGGCTTGTCCGTTATTTCAATAACATATCCCTGTATTATTCTGTTTCCCCTTCCAAAAGGAATATTCACAACACTTCCTACTTTTACCTGTTTTTCCAAATTGTCAGGAATAATGTAGCCAAAAGGACGGTCTAACTTTTCATGTGATATATCTACAATTATGTTTGCAAATTTCATATAAACCCTCCTTTCTAAGCCTTTTGTAACTGTTTTTGAACAGTAATGGGTTCATCAAAAGACAAACCCATTTTTATCCTGATTATTTATTTAATTCAACACTTCTTAAGCAGTTAACCAAAAGCATTGTAACTGTCATAGGTCCTACACCACCCGGTACAGGTGTTATTGCTGACGCTTTCTTTTCAACTGATTCAAAATCAACATCACCACAAAGTTTGCCATTCTCATCTCTGTCCATTCCTACATCAATAACAACGGCTCCTTCTTTTACATAATCTGCAGTAACAAATTTTGCCTTTCCAACAGCAGCAATTAATATGTCTGCCCTGTTAGTAACTTCCTTCAAATCCTTAGTTCTTGAATGTGCGATGGTTACTGTTGCATTTTCTCTTAACATTAACATTGACATTGGCTTTCCAACAATGTTGCTTCTGCCAATTACAACACATTCCTTTCCCTGAATTTCAATATTGCTTCTCTTTAACATTTCAATAATGCCTGCAGGAGTACATGGCAGGAAGGTATCTTCTCCGATCACCATTTTTCCTACATTTACAGGATGGAATCCATCTACATCCTTTCTGCTGTCAATAGCAAGCAATACTTCACTTTCATCTATATGCTTTGGCAATGGAAGCTGTACGAGAATTCCGTTAACACTATTATCCTCATTAAGTTCCTTTACAACTGACATTAATTCTTCCTGAGTTGTTTCTTCAGGAAGTGCCAGGGTTTTTGAATTAATTCCTACATACTCACAGGCCTTTTCTTTATTTCTTACATAAACTGCAGATGCCGGATCATTTCCAACTTTCACTACAGCAAGTGTAATTTCAACTCCCTGTTTTTTGTATTCTGCTACCTTTTCTTTTAATTCTTCCTTTATTGCTGCGGAAATTTCTTTACCGCTTATTATTTTAGCCATTTTGTTCCTCCCGGTAATTGTAATACCCCTCCATTCTGTGGTTGGCAATTCGTCGAAAATATTTACAGAAAATGAACTTCGTTCATTTTGTTTTCTCCTCCTAGAATAATCCCTGGATCTTTCCATCATCAGTCAGATCAATTCCAAAAGCTGCAGGTTTCTTTGACAATCCCGGCATAGTCATTATACTTCCTGTTATTGCCACAATAAATCCTGCTCCTGCTGATATATAAACTTCTCTTATATTAATAGTAAATCCTGTAGGTCTTCCTAACTTATTTTTATCATCTGATAATGAATACTGTGTTTTAGCCATACATACAGGATAATCACCAAATCCCATCTTTTCAATGTTAGCAATTGCCTTTTCAGCCTCTGGAGAATATGTTACTCCGTCTGCTCCGTAAATCTTCTTTGCAACTGTTTCTATTTTTTCTTTTATCGGCATGTCATCCGGATATAATGGTGCATAATTTGAAGGTTTTGTTTCAATTGTTTCGATTACCTTCTCTGCTAAAGCGATTCCGCCTTTTCCACCCTTTGCCCAAACTTCTGCAAGAGCGAATTCACATCCTCTTTCCTCACAGAAATTCTTAATAAATTCATATTCTGCTTCCGTATCTGTAACAAACTGATTTAATGTAACTACTACAGGTACACCAAACTGCTGTAAGTTTTCAATGTGTTTTTCCAGATTGACAATTCCTTTTGCCAGTGCTTCTACATTTTCTTCTGATAAATCTTCTTTTGCAACACCACCGTTGTATTTTAAAGCCCTTACTGTAGCTACCAAAACTACACAGTCAGGTTTCAGTCCTGCTTTTCTGCACTTAATATCAAGAAATTTTTCAGCACCAAGGTCAGCACCAAATCCTGCTTCAGTTACTACATAATCTGCCATCTTTAACGCTGTTTTTGTAGCCTTTACTGAGTTACAGCCATGAGCAATATTTGCGAAAGGACCACCGTGTACTAATGCCGGTGTATGCTCCAATGTCTGAATAAGGTTTGGCTTCATTGCATCCTTTAATAAAACTGCCATTGAACCTACTGCCTTAACATCCTTTGCCGTAACAGGCTTTCCATCATATGTATATGCAACAATAATTTTTCCAAGTCTTTCCTTTAAATCTGCATAATCAGTTGCAAGACAAAGAATAGCCATAATTTCTGATGCAACTGTAATTACAAAATGATCTTCTCTTACAACACCATCAACTTTTCTTCCAAGTCCAACTACAATGTTTCTTAATACTCTGTCGTTAATGTCAACGCATCTTTTCCAAACTACCTGATTAGGGTCAATATTTAATTCATTTCCCTGCTGAATTGAGTTATCAAGCATTGCAGCAAGTAAATTGTTAGCAGATGTAATTGCATGGAAATCCCCTGTAAAATGAAGGTTTAAATCTTCCATAGGAACAACCTGGGCATATCCGCCACCTGCAGCTCCACCTTTAATACCAAAGCAAGGTCCAAGGGAAGGCTCTCTAAGTGCAATAACAGCCTTCTTTCCAAGCTGACCGAAAGCTTCTCCAAGTCCTACCGTAACTGTTGTTTTTCCTTCACCTGCCGGTGTCGGGTTGATGGCTGTTACAAGAATCAGCTTTCCATCTTCATTATCTTTAATTGTTTCATAGTACTCATTTGAAATCTTTGCCTTATATTTTCCATATAATTCAATATCATCTTCTTTAAGCCCTAATTTTTCTGCTACTTCCTTAATTGGAAGCATTACTGCTTCCTGTGCGATTTCAATATCTGTTTTCATTTTTTATCTCCTCGTTTTTTATTATATTTTTATTTTATTATTTCTTCAAATTCTTCCATGGACATTATTACACGTCTTGGTTTGTTCTGCTCTTCCTGTCCCACAACTCCTGCGTCATATAACTGTTCCATTATACGTGCTGCTCTGTTAAAGCCGACTCGAAATTGTCTCTGGAGCATACTTGTTGAACCTTTTTGTTTTTCGATACAAAGTCTTCCTGCATCTGCAAACAGAGGATCCCTGCTACTGTCACCTCCACCAAACATAGCCTCGGCGTCAGTTGTCAGCTTTGCATCTATGCTTTCGTCATATTCTGCCTCGCCACTGTTGTTTTTTATAAATTGGACTGTATCAAAAATTTCTTTATCGGAAACATAAGCTCCCTGTACACGGACAGGCTTTACATACCCTGCCGGGTAGAATAACATATCACCATTTCCCAGAAGTTTTTCAGCTCCATTCATGTCTATAATGGTTCTGGAATCAGTACCTGAAGCTACCGTAAGGGCAACTCTTGATGGAATGTTCGCCTTAATAAGCCCCGTAATGACATCAACTGACGGTCTCTGGGTTGCAATTACCATATGAATACCTGCGGCTCTTGCAAGCTGTGCCAACCTGCAAATAGCTTCTTCAACTTCTTTTGCCGCTACCATCATAAGGTCTGCCAACTCATCTATAACTATAAGTATCTGAGGCATTTTTTCTGCTGTTTCGTCATCAATTTCTCCTGCCTCAACTTTTGCATTATAACCTGCGATATCTCTCGCTCCGGCATTGGCAAATTTCTTGTATCTAGTGGTCATTTCTGCCACAGCCCAGTTGAGAATTCCCGCTGCTTTTTTAGGGTCTGTTACTACATCATACAAGAGATGCGGTATCTTGTTATAAACCTGAAATTCTACAACCTTAGGGTCAATAACTATCAGTCTCACTTCCTCAGGAGTAGTTCTATACAGAATACTCATTAATATTGAGTTTGTAAACACGGATTTACCTGAACCTGTTGTTCCTGCAATAAGCATATGTGGCATCTTGGCAATGTCTGCCACAACAACCTTTCCTGCAATGTCCTTTCCTGCAGGAAATGCCAGTTTTGATTTGTGATTTCTCAATTCTTTGGACATAAGCAGTTCTTTTAAACAAACTGAGTCTCTTCCCTTATTTGGTATTTCAATTCCCACTGCGGCTTTTCCCGGTATCGGTGCCTCAATTCTTATGTCTGCTGCCGCCATATTTAATTTGATATCATCTGCCAGCCCTGTTATTCTGCTGACTTTAGTTCCCATCTCCGGTTGCAATTCATATCTTGTAACAGATGGTCCCTTACTTACATTTGTAATTTCTACATTTACACCAAAGTTTGCAAGTACCTGCTTTAATTTATTAGCTGTTTCCATTAGTGTCGCCTTTGTAGTTCCACCTGATGAACCTTCGCTGTCTTTTAACAGATTAAAGCTTGGTTTTCTATATTTCATTTTTTTCTTTGTCGGTGCAATTATCTTTCCCTCGGAGGAAGCCTTCTTTGGTTGTTCCTTTAAGGCTTCTGATGTGCTTTCTGCACTATCACCATGAGATTCTGCACCAGACATTCCAAATGGCCTTCTAGCCATGGTTTTCTTTGCTTCTTCACTTAGGATAACTCTTTCTTTCGGTGTAAATTCTCCATCTGTTGCATGTTCATCATTAACAGCCCTTCCAGTTTCTGCAGGCTTTTCAACACTAGCCGCTGTTTCTCCATGTTGTTCATATGTATAAACAGTTTCATCCTGCTCCGGCATATCCGGTACGGGATCATCAATGCCTTCTATGTGAATCTCGTGAACTTCCTGAGCATTATCTTTCTTTGCCTGTAGTTCCGGCTCATCTACACCAACTTCCGTATCACTAAAATCAATTCCAACTCTTTTGATGCGCTTTTCTTCTTTTTTTCTCTGCTGTTCTTTTTGCAGTTCCTTTTTCTTTTCTATTTTTTCAGCTCTGCGCTGTTCTCTCTCTTTTTCACTGGCTTCTCTTCGGATTTTGCTGTCTTCTTTAGCATTTTCGTATGCATCCATACCTCTTCTTTGTATGACAGACATAATGGAACGTTCCGTAAGTACTACTATGCAGATTATAAGGATTACGACAGCAATTATGTAAGCCCCTGTAAGTCCTAACAGTGAATGTAGTATTTCTCCTAAAAAGCCACCTACAATTCCACCACAGAAATTTCCACTTGCTCCTTCCGTATAAAAATAATTAAAGCTTTTCTCCATTCCGCCATAACTGAACAAATGGAAAAACAAACACAAATCAAAAAACAGTCCCCCAATAGTCACTGCCTTCGATACAATGCTGCTGTTTATCTCATTATATGCTATTATTCCTACTATTATTGTAAGTACTACCGGAAATACAAATCCCATCCATCCAAAACATCCAAGCATTACAGACCTTAATGCATTTCCTACAATTCCGCAAATGCCAAAGTTGCTTAAGAATAAAAATAATGTAAGAGCCACGGCAATCCACATATATACTTCTTTTACGACTTTTTTATGTCTCTTTGCCATTTCTGCTTTTTTTCTTCTTGTCTGAGCCCCTTTTTTTGCTCCCGTTTTGGAGTTTTTTGTTGTTTTGCCGCTACTACTTTTCTTTGTACCAGCCAATTTCTCACCTCATATATTTATTTTGTAACAAATGATGCAATTATTGCAATCATTCCAACTACTCCACAATAAATCGAAAAATATGTAAGTTTCTTTTTTCTAACTATTACAAGCATTGTTTTTATGCAAATATAACCGATTACTGCAGATACTACTATTCCAACTAAATAGCATGCCACACTGGCAGATGCTATATCAGTTTTCATCTTTGGTATCTTAACAACTACTGCTCCTAATATGGCAGGTATTGACATTATAAATGAATATTTAACCGCAAAGTCTCTTCTAAGTCCACAGACAAGTCCTGCTGTTATGGTGGTTCCTGATCTTGACAACCCCGGAAGTGTGGCAATTCCCTGACATACTCCCATAAAAGTTGCATTTAAATAAGTAGTCTGCTTTGGTGTTTTCTGACCACTTGGGAAATTATCCGAAATCACTAATAGCAGTGCAGTTATTATAAGACATATTCCCGGCACTATTAATGTATTGGAAACTTTTTCAATCAGATTCTGATTCAGTATTCCTATAATTCCCGTAGGTATGGTAGATACAATTACTAACAGTGCAAAACGTTTGTATGCTGTGTTTATAACTCTTCTGTATTGTGGTTTTGCCTCGTGCTTCTTTGCTAATATAAACTGCCTTATATTATATATACAATCAATAATTATACATACTCCATCGTAAATTAACCTTGCAATGTCTTTCCAATATACAACAAAAACTGCAATGAGGGTTCCCAAATGCAGAAAAACATCGAATGACTGTCCCACATTCTTAAGCCCGAATATCTGTTTAAATATTGCCAAATGACCGGAACTGCTTACTGGAAGAAACTCTGCCACTCCCTGCAGTATTCCGAAAAATATCGCTTGTAAAATATTCATATTTTTCTCCTATTATCTTTAGTTAACCATAGTCTATACTATTCTACTATTTTTTAGTTCTATATTCAAGATTATTATTGCCGGTTGCTATTCTCAATAAGTTGATATAATTTTTCCATTGCATCCTTCAGACTTCCTACCTCATTAATAATCCCTTCTTCTACTGTCTGTTTACCAACTAATATGCTTCCTACATCCTTTGTCATAACTTCCGTCTCAGTCATCAATTCCATAAAGCGCTTTTCTTTTATATCGCAGTGCTTTACTACAAAACTGTTTATCCGTTCCTGTATTTTTTTGAAATAATCATAAGTCTGGGGAACCCCAATAAATAATCCGTTCATTCTAACCGGATGTACAACCATTGTTCCTGTTTCTACAATGTAAGAGTAATCTGTAGATACAGCAAGGGGAACGCCAATGGAATGACTTCCTCCAAGGACAAGGGAAACCGTAGGCTTACTCATTCCCGCTATCATTTCCGCAATAGCAAGACCACATTCCACATCCCCGCCTACAGTGTTTAAAATAATCAATAATCCGTCTATCTCTTTATCATCCTCCACCTTTGCAAGCTGTGGTATAACATGTTCATATTTGGTTGTTTTAGTACCTGAAGCCGCATTCTCATGTCCTTCAATTTCACCTATAATACACAACAGATGTATTTTTTTATTTTCCTTATTTTTGTCCAAATCAAACTGCCCATATTCTTTAATTTCATCCATATAAAAAACTCCTTTACTACATGTTAGTTTGTAGGTAAAGAAGTTTTTTATTCATTATTTTATATTTTTTATTTCATTGTATGGAAGTTTTCCACCAAACAAATCCAAGGCACTACCAATTGTGAAATCCATTTTGCCTCCGGATATTCTTTTGAATTCCTCTATCTGCTTTATAGATGAAATTCCACCGGCATACGTAATAGGAATTTTGTTCCATTTTGTCAGAATTTCCACCAGTTCCTTTTCCATGCCTCCGGATTTTCCTTCAGCATCAACCCCATGTATTAAGAACTCATCACAATATTTAGATAATTCATCTAACTGCTCTTCATTAATGAATTCTTCCGTGAATTTCTGCCACCTGTCAGTCACTATGTAATAATGTCCGTCTTTTTTTCTACAGCTCAAATCCAAAACTATGCGGTCTTTTCCAACAGTTTCTTTTAATCTGTTCAAATTATCATAATTAATTTTTCCATCCTTAAAAACATAAGAAGTTACAATAATATGACTTGCTCCGGCTTCAATATATTCCATTGCATTTTCAGCAGTTATTCCACCACCAATCTGCATACCGTCAGGATATGCCATAAGAGCTTTCAAAGCCTGTTTTTTTGTAGCTTCGTAATATTTTGAGTCTTTACTATTTAGTATAATAATATGTCCACCCTTTAGTCCGTCTTTTTTGTAAAGTCCGGCAAAGTCCGGGGCCTCTCTGTCTGACACAAAATTTTCTTCTGCGGTATCTCCCTTATCCCTAAGGCTGCCGCCTACCAGTTGTTTAACCTTTCCATTATGAATGTCTATACATGGTCTGAATTTCATTTATACCCTCTCTGTTTTATGCATTTAATGCCTGTTCCAAGTCTGCAATTATATCTTCTGCATCTTCAATTCCTACAGAAAATCTAATCAAATCCGGTTGTACCCCTGCTTCTATTAACTGCTCATCTGTCATCTGTCTGTGTGTATGACTTGCAGGATGAAGTACGCACGAGCGGACATCTGCAACATGAGTAACGATTGCTACAAATTTGAGATTATCCATAAATTTAATGGACGCCTCTCTTCCACCTTTTATTCCAAAAGTAAGAACACCACATGTTCCGTTAGGCATATACTTACGTGCACTTTCGTAGTATTTATCACCTTCAAGTCCCGGATAATTAACCCACGCAACTTTATCGTTATTCTTTAACCATTTGGCAACCTTCAATGCATTTTCACAATGCTTTGGCACTCTTAAGTGAAGTGTTTCAAGACCTACATTAAGTAAAAATGAATTAGTAGGTGAAGGTATTGAACCTAAATCTCTCATTACCTGAGCTGTTGCTTTTGTAATGTATCCTGCCTTTCCAAACTTATTGGCATATACAATTCCGTGGTATGACTCATCAGGTTCTGTCATTCCCGGGAATTTATCAGGATATTTTGTCCAGTCAAAATTTCCACTGTCTACAATTGCTCCGCCTACAGCCATTGCATGTCCATCCATGTATTTTGTTGTTGAATGTGTAACAATGTCCACACCAAACTCAAAAGGTCTGCAGTTAATAGGTGTTGGGAATGTGTTATCCACAATAAGAGGTACACCGTGAGTATGTGCTGCCTTACTAAACTTTTCAAAATCAAATACAACAAGAGACGGATTTGAAATTGATTCTCCAAAAACACATTTTGTATTTGGTCTGAATTCTTTTTCCAAATCTTCCGGTGAAATATCAGGATCAACAAATGTTACATCTATTCCCATCTTCTTCATTGTCACACCAAAAAGATTAAAGGTTCCTCCGTAAACATTTGAAGAGCAGATAAAATGATCTCCCACTTCACAAATATTAAATACAGCGTAAAAATTCGCTGCCTGACCTGACGATGTAAGCATTGCTGCAACTCCACCTTCCAGTTCGCAGATTTTTGCCGCTACAGCATCATTTGTAGGATTCTGTAATCTTGTATAAAAATATCCGCTATCCTCTAAATCAAAAAGTCTTCCCATCTGATCTGAAGTATCATATTTAAAAGTAGTACTCTGGTAAATAGGTAAAACTCTCGGTTCACCTTTCTTTGGTTTCCATCCACCCTGAACGCAAATTGTTCCCTTGTTATTTTTCATCTTTTTTCTCCTTAACTTTATATTATTTTTATTCCGGTTTATAATCTTTCAGAAAAATGTGGCTTACAATACTACATGCTGCAAACAGTACCGCTATTACTATAGTTGATACTATAAAAAATATTGTGTTCATTACCGGTATGACGCACACATCAATAAAGAAAAGCACAAACAATACTGTTGCTATTTTGTTGCACAATTTTCCTATTTTTATCTTCTTTTCATCTGTCATAACTGTTTTCTCCTAACAATTTCTTTTCCCGAAAGGTCCAAAAGTCATTATAACATTTGCTATTATTTATATCAATCTCAACCTTTTTTATAGGAATAAAAGAACTGCTATCCAAACCTTTTGTTAAGATAGCAGTTTCAAAAATTCTTTTACATTTAATTTCTACTGAGCATCCTTAATTGAGAAACTAAGTCTTCCCATCTTATCTTTTCCAAGACACTTAACCTTAACCTTGTCACCAAGTGTAAGGTAATCTTCTACATGCTCAACTCTTTCTTTAGCAATCTTTGAAATGTGAACCATTCCTTCTTTTCCAGGAGCAAATTCAACAAAAGCACCAAATTCCTTAATGCTTACAACTGTTCCTTCAAGAATCATTCCCTCTTCAAAATCAGTTACGATTGTTTCGATATATTTAATTGCCTTAGCAATCATATCTTTATCAACACCACATACTGAAACCATTCCTTCATCAGTAATGTCAATCTTAACACCTGTTTCTTCGATAATTGCGTTAATTACCTTACCGCTCTTACCTACTACATCACCAATCTTTTCAGGGTTAATCTGAATCATTTCAATCTTTGGAGCATATTCATTTACTTCTTTTCTTGGTTCTGCAATTGCAGGCTTCATACAGTTATCCATAATGAATAATCTTGCTTCTCTTGTTCTTGCAATGGCACCTTCAACGATGTCTCTTGTAAGACCATGAATCTTAATATCCATCTGAATTGCTGTGATACCTTCTGTTGTACCTGTTACCTTAAAGTCCATGTCTCCGAAGAAATCTTCGAGTCCCTGAATATCTGTAAGTAATACATAATCATCGTCTGTATCACCTGTAACAAGACCACATGAAATACCTGCTACCATTGCTTTAATTGGAACACCTGCTGCCATAAGTGACATGCATGATGAACATGTACTAGCCATAGATGTTGAACCATTTGACTCGAATGTTTCTGATACAGTTCTGATTGCATATGGGAATTCTTCTTCACTAGGAAGTACAGGCATAAGTGCCTTTTCTGCCAAAGCACCATGTCCGATTTCTCTACGTCCCGGTCCTCTTGATGGCTTTGTTTCACCAACTGAGTATGATGGGAAGTTGTAATGATGCATATATCTCTTTGTCTTAACGTTTTCGTCAAGTCCGTCAATCTTCTGTGCTTCTGATAACGGAGCCAATGTACATACGTTACAAATCTGTGTCTGTCCTCTTGTAAACATAGCTGAACCGTGAACTCTAGGTACAATATCTACTTCAGCTGCAAGTGGTCTGATCTGATCTAACGCTCTTCCGTCAGGACGCTTATGATCTTTAAGAATCATCTTACGAACTGTCTTCTTCTGATACTGGTAAATTGCCTCACCAAGAACTGCAAGCCATTCTTCATTATCAGCAAAAGCTTCTTCTAACTTTTCTGTTATTTCCTTAATGTTTGCTTCTCTTGTCTGCTTGTCATCTGTAAATACAGCGACTTCCATTTCTGCAGGAGGAACAATTTCCTTAATTGCTGCAAATAATTCTTCTGGAATTGCACAGCTTTCATATGTGTGCTTTTCTTTTCCAACTTCTGCGACAATCTTTTCAATAAATTCAATAATTGTCTGGTTAATGTCATGAGCCATATAAATAGCCTCAATCATTTTAGCTTCAGGGATAATGTTTGCACCTGCTTCAATCATAATAACTTTCTGTTTTGTTGAAGCAACTGTAAGCTGTAAATCACCATTGTCCCAAACTGCCTGACTTGGGTTAACAACAAATTCTCCATCTACCATACCAACCTGTGTCATTGCGCAAGGTCCGTCAAATGGGATATCTGAAATACATGTTGAAATTGCTGATCCAAGCATTGCAACTAATTCAGGTCTGCATTCAGGATCTACTGACATTACTAAGTTGTTAAGTGAAACGTCATTTCTGTAATCCTTTGGGAATAAAGGTCTCATAGGACGGTCAATAACACGCGCTGTAAGAACTGAATTCTCTGATGCTTTTCCTTCTCTTTTATTAAATCCACCAGGGATTTTTCCTACTGAATACATTTTTTCTTCAAACTCAACTGAGAGCGGGAAGAAATCAACACCATCTCTAGGTTTATCTGATGCTGTAGCTGTTGACAAAACTGTTGTGTCACCATAGTGCATAAATGCTGCACCGTTTGCCTGCTTAGCAACTCTTCCTACATCAACTGTAAGAGTTCTGCCAGCAAGTTCCATACTAAAACTCTTGTACATAATCTTCTTTCGTTACTCTATAGTAACTTCTCCTTTAAAATATTTCTTGCAGAAGAATCCGAAACTACTGTAAAACCCGGGAATATTTCCTGCACTTTACAGTGGCTTCGGCCCTATTCTTCTGCTATGTTATGGAAAACCCACAATCTTTTCTAGTATACTTTATTTTGTAAAAAAAATCAATTTTAAAATTCGTACCTTTTTAGTTCGCAGTTTCTTATCCCAAATGCTGCGTAATCTTCATTTGTCATATCATAAAAATATGAATTTACAACTCTTGATATACCATTATGAGCTACAAGAAGATATACTTTATCTTCTTTTCTTATTTCATCAAGTAAATTATATATTCTCTGTGCCATTTCAAGCATAGATTCACCACCATCAAAATGATATATAAAATTTTGTTTTGCGATTCGGAATTCTTCACCATTTCTCGGAGTAGATTCATATTTACCGTAGTTCTGTTCTCTCAATCTCTCCTCACTTCTCATTGGGACTCCTGTTTCTTCCGATATATGTCTTGCTGTTTCTGATGCTCTTACCAAGGGAGAACATATTATTTCGTCTATATGAATTCCTTCTGACTTAATTATCTGTCCTAATTCCATTGCCTGTTTATGTCCTAATTCAGTAAGTTCTATATCTGTGGCTCCGCATATTTTATTTTCCACATTCCATACAGTCTGACCATGTCTTGTAAAATACAAATATCCCATAAAAATCTCCTTTTATAATGTCTCAACAAATTTATCTATTGTAATAATTGTGGCTTCTTCTCCTATTTTAGCAACATTTAAACACAAATCATAATTTCCTGCAAAGCCCCATTCTTCTCCTGTATAATACTTATGATATGTTAATCTTCTTGCGTCCGTCTCTTCCACAATTTTCTTTGCCTTTCTAAAATTAACATTATGACTTTCTGCTATTGCATCAATTCTATTCTCCTTTTTCCCGCAAAGAAAAACTGATACTATGTCTTCTCTGTCTTTAAAGGCATAATTTCCACATCTTCCCACAACAACACATTCTTCATTTCCGATTAATTCTGCCAAAGCTACTTTAGGAGTTTTCTTTAAAGGTGAATCCGGATCATTTTCCGACTCGGAATATATTAATGTATCAAGTGGCATTTCTCCATAAAAATATGGATATTTTTCCAGCAATCCTTTTTCCTTTGCTATTTTTTTTATTCCTTCTTTATCAAAAAATGGTATCTTATATTTTTCAGCCAATGCCTGTCCTATTTTATCTCCCGAGCACCCACATTGTCTGGCAATTGTTATTATCATAAGCCACCTCCATTAACTCACTAATTTATCTAAATAAAATTTGCAAATGCAGAAGAAAATACAACTGTCAATATTCCTGCAACTGCAATGGAAAGACTGCTCATTGCTCCCTCAATTTCTCCCATTTCCATAGCCTTCGCAGTTCCAATTGCATGAGATGCTGAACCTAAGGCTAGTCCCTTTGCAATAGGCTCTTCTATGCGAAACAATTTACAAATCACCTCTCCAAAAATATTTCCCAGCACTCCCGTAATAACAATAACTGCAACTGTAATAGTTACATATCCTCCAAGTTCTTCCGACAGTCCCATACCAATAGCCGTTGTTATGGATTTAGGAAGTAGTGTTACATATTGGGCATGATCCAAATTCATAACAAGAGATAAAACAAAAACCGTCAACAGACTGGTTAATACTCCTGAAGTTATTCCTACTATGACTGCCTTATAATTTTTCTTCAAAAGCTGCCACTGTTCATACAAAGGTATAGCCAGACATACTGTTGCCGGTGTTAAAAACCAGCTTAAATACTTTGCCCCTTCATTATATACTTTATAATCTACTTTTGATATAACCAATACAATAATTGTAAATATGATTGACACTAAAAGGGGATTAAAAATTGCAAGTTTTAATTTTTTCTTTAAAAACATGCCAACAAAATAAGCAATAAGACTTACAGTTACTCCTGCAAACACTGATGTTTCAAAAAAATCACTCATGCTTTTTCTCCTTCTTTTTATCAAACCGAATAATCATCTGTGCCAGTCGTCCCGTTACTGCCATAACAGTTATAAGTGCCACTACGATAATCACTGCCACCGGTACCAAAATAGGCGATAAAACTCCCCAGGATGCCATCACTCCAACCCCTGCTGGTATAAACATTATAGGCATAATTTCTATGAGAAAACGTCCCGCCTCTCTTACATTTTCAAGTTTTATTAAACCCGTGAGTAGTCCTACAAAAAGAATTACCATTCCGTATATACTTGCAGGTACAGGCAACGGCAAAATATATTTAAGTAATTCACCAATAAAAGAAATTACCAAAATAATAATAAACTGTCTTAAAAATTTCATTTATACATTCCTTCCAAATTTGCATACAACATTTTTTGTCAAAAAATGATGGCTGTCTAATGACGCCACCATTTATTATACAAATATGCCTTCATTATTCAAGAGTTATTTTTGTAATCTCTGTCTTACAATTTCGTAAGCTAAAACGCCTGTTGCCACAGATGCATTAAGAGAATCAATATCTCCAAACATTGGCACTGATGCCACAAAATCACATTTTTCTTTCACAAGCCTGCTGACACCCTTTCCTTCATTTCCAATTACAAGTCCAATAGGTCCCCTTAAATCCAAATCATACATTGTTGTTCCACCCATGTCGGCACATACAAACCATAATCCCTTATCTTTTAATTCATCAATGGTTTTTGAAATATTTGTAACCTTTGCCACAGGTGTGTAATTAATTGCTCCTGCCGATGCTTTAACAACTGTAGCAGTCAGTCCTGCTGCCCTGTGTTTTGGAATAATAACGCCATGGGCTCCCGCAAGATTTGCAGTTCTTATAATAGCCCCTAAATTATGCGGATCTTCAATATCATCCAAAATAATAATAAAAGGTGCTTCCCCCTTCTGCTCTGCTTTTTCCAAAATATCATCAACACTTGCATAATCATAAGCTGCTGCATAGGCAATAACTCCCTGATGCTTTCCTGTTTCAGACATCTGATCCAGACGCTCTTTTTTTACATAATTAATAATTGTGTCATGTTTTTTTGCTTCTCTAATTACAGTATTCATTGAACCTTCTTTGCAGTGTTCAAGAACAAAAAGTTTATCGATTGTTTTTCCTGCGCGGTACGCTTCAATAACCGCATTTCTTCCTTCTATTACAAATTCCTGATATCTCATTTTTTCTCCGATTATTATTTATTATTATCTTCTGCCGTAAAAACAGTGACAGATTTTTTTATTAATTTCATCATTCTCTCTGATTGACCGGTAAGGTAAAGCCACCCCATAAGTGCCTCAAATCCCGTGGCAGTTCTGTATTCAGACATAGATGCATTTTTCGCCCTTGTTACTGCTTTTGCATTCCTGCCTCTCTTATATATGGTCAGTTCCTCATCTGTCAAATCATCCATTATATAATGTATCATTTTCGCCTGAGTTCCCGCTTTTACCAGATTTGATGCAGCCTTATGAATTTTATTTACCTGTCTGTTTGCCTCATCAACAATAACGGTTCTTATTACAATCTCATAAATTCCATCACCAATATAGGCAAGAGTAAGAGGTGAATAATCCGTGATATTAATATCATCTAAATCCATATTCTGTTTTATTATTTCAAAAATATCACTGTTCACTATTCACTCTTCTCCATTAAATAAACTACTGTATTTCGTATGTTGTTCCTTCTCTTGTATCCTTTAAGATAATTCCCTTAGCTGCAAGTTCGTCTCTTATGCCATCTGCCGTAGCAAAATCTCTTTCCTTCTTTGCTGCCGCTCTCTTTTCAATCATTTCGTTAATATAAGCCTCTAAATCACTGTCAACAGATATATTTGCACCAACTTCACCGTCTGTAAGATTTAATGACAATACATAATCAAAATCTTTTATAATGTAGAACTTTGTTGCATCATTAAAATTTTCTTTTAATACATCATAAATTAAAGTTATTCCCGAAGCAGTATTTAAATCATTTCCAACTACGTCTATAAACTTCTGCTTATATTCCTTTGCTGCTTCCATATTAACTTCACCATCTTTGTTAAGCTTGGCTATTCTGTTTCTGAGTTTTTTATATCCTGCTGCAACTGAATCCATTACCGCATAACTAAATTCAAGAGGTTTTCTGTAATGTGACTGCAAACAGAACATTCTGTATACAATAGGGTCGTATCCTTTGCTTTCAAGTAATGATACCGTAAGGAAATCTCCCTTTGATTTACTCATCTTTCCACTCTTGTCATTCAAATGATGAACATGGAACCAGTAATTACACCATTTGTGACCTAAATAAGATTCACTCTGGGCAATTTCATTTGTGTGATGTGGGAATATATTGTCAATTCCGCCACAGTGAATGTCAAGGTACTCTCCAAGGTTTTTCATGCTGATACATGAGCATTCAATATGCCATCCCGGATAACCCACTCCCCACGGACTGTCCCATTTTAGTTCCTGATTATCAAATTTTGATTTTGTAAACCACAAAACAAAGTCAGTTTTATTTTTCTTATTCTCATCTTCGTCAACATCATCTCTTACACCAACCATAAGTTCTTCTTCATTATGACTTGATAATGTATAATATTTATCAAGCTTTGATGTATCAAAGTAAACATTTCCTCCTGCAATATATGCATATCCGTCATCAAGTAATTTTGTTATAACTTTAATAAAATCATCAATACAGTTAGTAGCAGGTTCAACTACATCAGGTCTTTTGATGTTTAACTTATTACAGTCATCAAAAAATGCATCAGTATAAAACTTTGCAATTTCCATAACAGTTTTATGTTCTCTTTTCGCACCTTTTAACATCTTGTCTTCGCCCGTGTCTGCATCACTTGATAAATGTCCAACATCTGTAATATTCATTACTCGCTTTACGTTATATCCTTCATAACGCAACTCTTTTTCCAGAACATCCTCCATAATGTAAGTACGCAAATTACCAATGTGTGCATAGTGGTAAACTGTAGGTCCACATGTATACATTCCCACCTGCTCTTCTGATATAGGTTTAAAAACCTCTTTCTTTTTAGTTAAAGTATTGTATATCTTCATTGATTTCTCCTTGCATTGATTTTTATTTATGTTTTATGTTATTTATTCTCACTTAACTTTTTCTTTAACTCTTCAATTTCGCTGTTAAGGCGTTTCAATTCACTTTGTACCGGATGTGGTATATGTACCTGATCAAGGTCAAAATACGGAACCATTTCATCATCCTGTTTTACAACAATTCCCGGTACACCTACTACTGTACAATTAGGTGGAACCTCTTCTAAAACAACCGAACCTGCTGCCACTTTTGAGTTATCCCCAATTGTAAATGAACCAAGAACCTTTGCTCCGGCACCAATCATTACATTATTGCCAATTGTTGGATGACGCTTTCCCTGTTCCTTTCCGGTTCCCCCAAGGGTGACTCCCTGATACAGGGTAACATTGTCACCAATGATGGACGTTTCTCCAATTACAACTCCATGACCATGGTCTATAAATAGTCCTTTGCCTATTTGGGCTGCAGGATGAATTTCTATGCCTGTTTTTCTTGCTGTTTTTTGGGAAATCTTTCTTGCACGGAATATTTTTCCTTTGAGAAAAAGTCTGTGTGCCTTTCTATAGTTATAAATTGCCCAAAAACTCGGATATAATATTGCCTCAATATTTTTCTTCATAGCAGGATCCCTGCTCTTAATAACTTCTACTTCTTCTTTATAATATTTCAAAAATCCCATAACTTTCACTCTTTAACCTTTATACATAATCATTTATAAATACACCATTTGTACTGCACTGCATCGGAAACTCTTCAACTGCTCCCTTTCCAAATATACACGCAGTAAATTCGTCTATTGTCATTTCATAGTCAGGTTTAATCCCGTTATTATCATCTATTTTTGTTATTTTAACATTTCCTGCTCTATATGCGAATTTAAATGTTCCATTATTTTCACTTATTATTTCGTCCTTTATTCTGATTATAAAGGAACTGAATTCATGAAACTTTAATCCCTGCAGAAATTTTTCCACATTTACTATTCTAAGCATAAGATATGGTTTGCTGCTTCCTGCAAGCCAGCACAGATTTTGGATTTCACCATCAAGAACTTCCTCTATCAGTTCATCTTCCAGCCATATCCTGTATCCTACTATAACCTTTCGCTCAGTAAATATTTCAATTTTTCCACCACAATGTGCAGCCAGCTCCTGCATATTTTTAAAGTAATCTATAGTTTTTTCTAATGTAATGCTATATCTGTCATATAATGCCGACTGGGCAAAAATCGACAGTTTAAGTAGGTCGGAATTTTCTGCCTTTCTTATCATAAATGCATTACTTGGCTTTTTTCTTCTGTTACCGGCTATCAATTCTTTTTTGTCCATAACATACTCAAAGCCCAGTTTTCTATATACCCCGGCCACCTGTTCATCCGATGGAATCAGATAAGTGAATGCCTCGGCATTATCGTACATTTCTTTTAGCACTTCTTTGAAGATTTGACTACTATAACCTTTTTTTCTGTATTCTTCAAGGGTTGAAACTGCATAGATATATTTTGCTTCGCTTTTTTTTCCTCCAAAAATAATATTTTTCGGAATAAGATGCATGGCCGATACAATTTTCCCATCTTTTTCATATACAACTACTTCATTATCATTAATTCTATGATTATAGTAATAGTCAACATACGCTTTGCTGTCTTCAGTAAAGCTCTTTTCATATATATTTCTACTATTTTGTTTTTCAAAAGTATCAAGTAATCTTATCATTTTTCTTCTCTCTATTTCTGAATTACAGTATATTTTTCAACCATATATATTGGATTATATGACTGTTTTGACTTTCTTAGTCCTTCAAGTCCCATGTCATCTTCCCTGTTCTCCTTCGCTGCCTCCGGAAAAACCTCAACAAGAAATTCACTGCATATATACTGGTAAAGTCCTCTTATGTTGGGATTCGCCTTCTCTATTGGAATATATACCATGTCCTCTTCTTTGTAATAATTTCCAATTGTAAACGCCTCCAGTTTTCCATCAATGTATGCTGCTCCAATTTTATATTCCAGTACATCTTCATGGTCCAGAATATACTTTATTCCTCTTGCTTCCCAGTCAATAAATTCATGTTCCTGGGCATGTTCCTTTGTTTCCTTCCATTTTTCAAGGAATTCTAAAATTTCTTTTTCGTGTTCACTTGTTAATATTTTAAATTCATATCTTCCTTCATATTCTTTTTTGAAGGCATTTAAATGATTCTTTTTTTTGTGATATTTCTTTCCACTGAAAGTTCTTAATTTTTGTGCATCATAAACATAATCAAAATATGTTCTGTCGGGGACTATAACGTATTCATCTTCAGACAGATCAAGTATTTCCAATGCCTCTTTATCCACAAGATACATTGTAAGTTTCTTTTTTAAAACTTCATTAAAGTATTGTTTTGTATCTGCAAAACATTTTTTCAAATCTTCATCCTTACAACATGGAACTGTGGAATAATAACTGTTGTCCTCACTTTTCGCTATCCACATTAGTCCTATGTCATTTGTAAAGTATCTGGTTGGGTAACAGTCTTTCCATATATACAAGTCCAGAATATTACTGTCAGCCGTTTCAGGTCTTCTCAGCATAAAATATTCTTTTAATTGCTCATAATCATTTATTTCTATTTCTTTCAGTTCGTAATCTAACATAATGCACCTTTTATCTAATATGTAATTATTGCAGCAATGCAATAGCCTGAGATGAGATTCCTTTACCCTCTCCTGTAAAACCCAATCCTTCCTCTGTCGTAGCCTTTATACACACCTGATTAGTTTCAATTTCCAGTGCCTTTGCAACATTCTGTACCATTTCTTCCCTATATGGTGCAAGCTTTGGTCTTTGACATATAATAGTTGCATCAATATTTCCAATCACATAACCGTTTTCCTTTAACAGTTTTCCAACATGCTTTAGCAATTCTATACTTGATATTCCCTTGTACTTGGGATCAGTGTCAGGAAAATGCTTTCCAATGTCTCCAAGAGCCGCTGCTCCTAAAAGTGCATCCATAATCGCATGAACCACAACATCAGCATCAGAATGTCCTAACAAACCTTTTTCGTATTCAATTTCCACTCCGCCCAAAATCAGTTTTCTGTTTTCTACTAATTTATGGACATCATATCCCATTCCAATCCTCATAATACACCTCAAAATATATTTTTGCTCATAGCGAATTCAATTATACCACATTTTATAATAAAAACTATATAATTTATAATTTAATAATGGGGAATATAATAGTTACATATGTTTTCTTATAATTTATTTATTTCCGGAGGATTTTCAATCTTTTTTAATTATTTTACATTTTTTTGAAAAAAGTTGTTGACAACCACCGCTTTAACGTTTATATTAATAGGGCAGTTTAAATTCTGTATGGGATCTTAGCTCAGCTGGGAGAGCATCTGCCTTACAAGCAGGGGGTCACAGGTTCGAGCCCTGTAGGTCCCATTACCAGTTCTTTAAACAGCAAGTTTTATATTTATTTAATGTGGCGAGATAGCTCAGTTGGCTAGAGCACACGGTTCATACCCGTGGTGTCGAGGGTTCGAATCCCCCTCTCGCTACTTTTTTATTGCCAAAAAATGGAGTACCATCTGACATTAGTCATCATGGTACTCCGTTTATTTTATTAATTTAATGTTTTATTTTTTTACTTTGCATCTTTTTACTTTTGAAAATTTTCCAAAAACTACTATATTTCCATATCTTCGATAAGCTCTTACCTTTACGTAATAAACCTTCTTCTTAAGTTTTGATTTAATATAATAATTTTTGTTAATCACTTCTTTCTTCTGAATCCTGAATTTTCCTTTTTTTCCTATCCTGATTGCTATCTGATAACCACTTGCTCTTTTTACTTTTTTCCATTTAATGCTAATTTTTCTTCGTGATTTATGCTTTATCTTAAGATTTTTCACTTTACCCGGTGCTTTGCCTACAACCAAATCGTCTGTACCTGATATCGTTTTGTCTCCATTTAGGAAAACTTTTGTTGTTTCTGCTGTTATCAGTTTAGTTGTCTCTACATCACCTGGAATGGTGGTAGTTTCATCTTCCACTATGGATGTTGTAGTTTCATTTTCAAATCTGGCGTACAATTCAAGATTTCCTACAGTTTTATCTGTTATTTCAGTAATTCTGTTTGTATATTTAGAATCAGTATACCAACCTGCAAATTTAGTTCCGTTTTTCTTTGCATCTTTTAAAACAACTTTATTACCATAAACATATTGCATAGGGTTGTTATTTATCGCCCCTACTATATTTCTATAACTTATGGTATAAGTTTCTCTGTCATAGTAAACGTTTAATTCAAGAGAGCCATCCTTCTTTATAACACCGGTAGTTTTGCTTTTTTCTGAATTAATACTATATCCTTTAAAATTCTTTATTTTTGCAACAACAACTTCATCGATATTTCCACTATTGATTTCTAAATAATCCTTATCCTCATCATATCCATTCTGAGTTATATTCTGCAAATAATAATGAACTTTGTATTCTGCTTTTTCCGGTTTAGGTATTTGTTGTTTCAAATCCGCTATTGAAACCATTACCCAATCCGTCAGGCTCTGATCCTGAATATTATATCTGTATACCACATACTGACTATCTTTTACGGTTCCTGCATCTTTCTTAAACAAATCACCCTCTTTTTGCATATAGTATCCCGGCACACCTGCGCCATTGGTAGATACCGCATTATCATATGCAGTCCTCGCATCAGTTTCATTATCCAATATTCTATAATATACAAGTACTGTCGACTTATCTTTTTCCCCGCTAAGTATAAATGTAAGTTTATTATCCGCACTTACAAAAGTATCATTGCCTTCCACCTCTCCGGAGTCATCAGCCTTCTTATCATAGTATAATATAAGAACAAGTTTATTGTTTGCCAATATTGTCCCACATGTCATAGAGTTTGCATTAAGCACATATCCATCATATTCTTTTATTTCAGCAGATACCCGCGTGCCTATAATGCCCGTTATCACCTTTGTATCATCTTTAACAAGTTCGTATCCTCTCTTATCATCTTTTTGCTTATAGTACTCAACTGTATATGAAGAAATTGTAGACTCATCTAAAAATTTCGCATATAAAGTCAGATTGCCTGAAATAGAATCACTTATTCTTTCAATCGCAGTTTCGAAATTGGCATCTATATACCAACCAAGGAATTTGTACCCTGCTTTAGTAGGATTTTTCAATTCAATATTGCTACCATATCTGTACTGATTAGGATTGTCGACATCATTACTACCACCATCCAGCACATAATTAATTGTATAGTTATTACGCCTATAATATGCTTTTACAAGAGATGACCCATCTTCATATATAACTGTTGTAAGAACATTTTCAGGATTGTTTTCATCAAAAGCAAAACCATCAATATTTCCCGGTTTGTATGTATATGTTTCCGTTCCATCTTTTACTCTTACCTGGCGTGTTTTTATGTCATATCCATTACCTTCATAATTTTCAAGATGTGACTCTATTGTAACTTTTGTAGTATTCCCCAAAAGCTGACTGTCATCTGTATTCGGATTTTCACCTATCCCTGTTTTCGGTCCTTTATAATCTGAGTTCGCAGGTACATCTACGTAGGTCCCATCCGTATAATAAACTCTCTTGTCTTTATCTGTATGATTCTCAGCTATATAGGTTTTTACACCATTTTTGTTCAATACAAGAGAAAGTGGCTCACTTCCCGTAATAGTGAAATCCTGATTTCCATATTTCTGAAGTGACGAAATGTACCCCAATGTATGAGCCCTTGACTCACCATTTTCCACTTTTCCGTCATCACTCATATCAAATCTTTTCATGGCTCCTTCAGGATCATAGTACGCATAATATTCTGCTACTACATCCTGATTAGTCTTAGGGTCCGTCAGCATATCCCCTTTATTATAGTTCTTGCATATCTGGTCCTTATTATCCACAAAATGTTTCCACTGTTTACTGTCTTCTCCAATACTGTCAACTACAGACTTCACCTTGTCTTTATACTTACTCATATAGAGTGTAGCTCCTGAAATTGGCAACATGGTAATAGTAGTAACTTCTATTGGACTTTCAGTCCACCATGCCGTATGATCATAACGCCCGCCAAATAATCTTGTTACAGTCTGAATATTAAAGTTATTCTTATCTTTATATTTTTCCGTAAATATTTCATTATGGACATCATAATAGTAATCCTCTATTGCAGCAATTTCTGTTGTGTACATATATATTCCCGCATCACGAATCTGTGTATTTCCAACAGCTTCGCCCCAAAGAATAAGGGATGCCCATGCATTAGTTGCCTCTGAAGATGATTCCTGATTGTTTCCACCGGCTAGTCCGCCCTTTTTGTCCACCATGTCACCATTTTCATCATATTCGTAATTTGCCACTCCTGATGCCCATGAATGACCTTCATAAATATCAAAATTTCTAAGGAATGGATATTTTGTCGGACTGTTTTTGTTATAGCCCTTTCCATCACGATTTACATTGGCAATATCGCCAATCATTTCATATACCATTCCTCCCCATTCTTTTGCCCACTGTGGATCTTTCATGGCAACTGCTGCAGCTGCCTTAATCCAATAACCATAATGGAAATGATGGTCATTTACCTGTTTATCAGAATCATATGCTGCCGGATAACCTATAAGGGTTCCATAATCTTCTAAATAATAGAAATAGTCATCCTTAAACTGACCACTTATATATGCCTGGTAGGGATCAAACCAAAATTCAAGATAGTTTTCAATTCCCTTTACCATCTCATCTGTAATATTTTTCATATCCTTATCTTCGCCAAACTGACCTGACAGCCATATTGCATCAGACATAGTATTTAGGTTCTTTCCTACCCAATATGTATCAAATCCACCATATTGTCCTTCCAGATTACAAATCCATTTAGGATCTTCTTTTGTCTTTCTATAATAGTACAAATATCCCAGTTGTTCCTTAATATGCCCAATTGTCTCTTCATCCGTTGTAACTGGAAGTGTCGAAACTATGCCATTGTATTGCATTTGTGTCACATAACTGTTTCCCACAATTGTCTTCATTTTTCCTCGAATTGTGTCATAAGTATACTGTGTAAAATCAGTATCTGTGTAACGCCACTGATGAGGATATAGGGCAATAATGGTATCACCACCGACTTCTCCGGTTTCCATATTTCTGGTAACAACATTATATTTTGTTATCACCTTTGATGAATTCTTGAGATACTCCCATTCAACTTTTGTATTTGTTATAAAGTTAAAAGCGTATTTTTCGTATAAGGCAAAAGCCTCATTACTATTATCAGGCAATATTGCCACTGATAAATATCTGCTATCTGATGGCATATTTGCCGTTAATTTTCCTCCGGCATTTACCCATGTTGTACCTTTTGGTGCGCTAAGTAAATAATAATGAGTTTTGTGATCTTTTTTATTTTTCAGACTTACTCCCAATATATTAGAAGATGTTGAGTTTTTGAAAATAGCAAGATCTGTTGCGCCTGCTCCCAATGATATTGTAGGTGTCACCCCATCAAATGTATAATATGCGTACGGTGTTCCTTTTGCAATAATTGACTTCATTGATGCTTTTCCTGATGCTGTTGCCATAACAATCTCGTATGACCAATCCGTAGACCTGTCAACTCTGGCATCCTTTGCAGAAAATCCATCTCCGCCAACTACAAGTTCCACTGTATCATCCTCCAGCAGACTTTCTACAGAAGGTTCACTATCCACATAAGATGTGCTGTCAACTACTGCCGGTGATGCCATCTGCATACCGTTGCTGGCAGCTCTATATGCCAATGGATGTGCATACAGAGATTCTGAATACTTATCAAAAACTACTGAACTTGCCCAATCATTTGTTGGCACTGTTCCAACAGTCTCTTTATAATTATCTGTTAAATATGTTTCAGCCGGGGGCAACGTATCTGTCCTGTTTCTCCATGTCTGTCCCCAGTCATCTGTTCCTACTCCATATACCGTTTTCTTAAAACCACCCTTGTCTACCATAAACGAACTCTCTTCCGAATAAAAATCCGGTGTGGCTGCTTTTGCTACATCGTTCATTTCCGGCATCCCTGTTGCCAAAATTGCTGTAAAGCACAACAGTGAAACTGCCTTTATGAACATTTTCTTTTTTATCATTATTCCTTTTCTCCTAAGTCTTTATTCCTTTACATACTATAACTTGATTGTAGAGAATTTTATCTTTTTAAACAAGGTGTGATTTTTTTATGTAGTTTCATTTTTATACAAATATTCTTTCTATTTTTTATTTTAATTTTCTTTTTTCTGCTCCACTTTCCATAATTTTTTTTTACTATCTGCAAAAACATAAGCCCCTTCCCAGATAAAGCCTACAGTGTCAAACTCCTTTTTTGAGCCTAAATCACTGTACAGCCACTGTGGATCTGCAAACTCTGTTTCCCAGCGTGTGTTATTATTACCATCTGTTGCATTTATTGCAGCCTGCCTTTCATTTGATGCATATGCTTTACAGCCTACTGCCATATTTCCATTTGCCTTTGTAAATACCGATGCGTCAACTGACTTTCCTTTGACTGCTTTATTATTGGAATAATCTGCTCTGCTCCGCTTTGTAATCTGTCTGCATCAAAACTTCCCACAATATCCTGAAGAATAACAACTTCGTATCCTCCTTTTTTTATGACCTGCAGAACGTTTTCGGCTGTTGACTGAAAAATCAAATTGCAACCACCGTTTGTTGCCGCAGTACATCTTACATTATGTCCTTTTCTATTGGCAATTCCACCTACAACATTACATAAAGTGTTGTAATATGTCATTGAATTTCCTATAAATAAAATATCTGTCACACCATCATTCTCCGATTCGGTAGTGCTTTCCTGTTGGTTGTTACCATTGGTTGTTCCATTCTTGCCATTTGCAACTTTTCTAAGGTTGCAGAGAAAAATATGGTTCCACAGCCTTCAATAAGTAAAACCATAAAGAAATTAGAAGATGAGCTTGGATGTAATCTTTTTGACAGAAATGGAAAAAAGATTTCACTAAATGATAATGGAAAGTATTTCTATCAGCATATTTTCCCGGCTCTAGCCAATATTGATGAAGCAGTCAAAAGATTTCCTGAAATATACGAAAAACTGGTTTAGAAATTTCTAAACCAGTTTTTCGTCCTATAAGTCTTTCATTGATAACTGAATTCTTTTTCTCTCTTTATCAACACTGAGGACCCTTACCTTTACAACATCACCAACTGACACTACATCAAGAGGATGCTTTATAAATTTATCACTCATTTCCGAAATATGCACCAAACCGTCCTGATGAACGCCGATGTCAACAAAGGCACCAAAGTCAATTACGTTTCTTACTGTTCCTCTTAATTCCATACCTTCCTTTAGGTCATCAAAGTCCAAAACATCACTTTTCAACACAGGCTTTGGCATTTCATCTCTTGGGTCACGACCCGGTTTTTCAATCTCGACAATCATGTCATTAAGAGTAATCTCATCAGTTCCGATTTCCTCTGCTACATTTTTTAAATCCTTTACTTCTTTTGAGAGTTTTACATCTCCCGATACAATATCTTTTGTTGTAAATCCATATTTTTTAAGAAGCTTCTTTGCTGATACGTAGCTTTCCGGATGGACACTTGTATAATCAAGAGGCTCTTTTCCCTCACGTATTCTAAGGAATCCTGCACACTGTTCAAATGCCTTAGGTCCAAGCTTTGAAACCTTAAGCAATTCCTTTCTGCTGGCAAACTGTCCGTTGGCTTCCCTATATTCAACAATATTTTTTGCCAATGTTTTGTTGATTCCTGAAACATATTCAAGCAACGGAGCTGATGCAGTATTCAGATCAACCCCCACATTATTAACGCAGTCTTCAACTACATTGCTCAATGTTTCATTAAGTTTCTTCTGATTCATGTCATGCTGATACTGCCCCACCCCTATTGCTTTCGGCTCGATTTTTACTAATTCAGCCAATGGATCCTGAAGTCTTCTTGCCATGGATGTAGCGCTTCGCTGTCCTACATCGAAATTTGGAAATTCCTCCGTTGCAAGTTTACTTGCAGAGTAAACAGATGCTCCTGCTTCATTTACGATAATATACTCAACCTTTGACTTGCATTCCTTTATTATATCTACAATAACTGCTTCTGATTCTCTTGAAGCTGTCCCGTTTCCAAGAGAAATCAAACTTACATTGTACTTATTTATAATGTCTAAAACTATTTTCTTTGACTCTTCAACTTTGTTCTGTGGAGCTGTCGGGAATATAACGGTGGTGTATAAAACTTTACCGGTCTCGTCTACTACTGCCAGCTTACATCCTGTTCTAAATGCCGGGTCCCATCCAAGTACACATCTTCCTGTAATTGGTGGCTGCATCAAAAGCTGCTTAAGATTCTGCCCAAATACTGTTATTGCACCATCTTCCGCTTTTTCTGTCAGTGTATTTCTGACTTCACGCTCAATGGCAGGTTTGATAAGTCTTGTATAGCCATCCTCAATTGCTTCCTTTAATACATTGGTGAAATTAGATTGTCTTGTGATAATAGCCTTTTCTAAAACCTTTATAATGTTCTCATCTGGCATTTCAATTTTTACATTGAGTACCTTTTCCTTTTCACCTCTGTTTATTGCAAGAATTCTATGTCCCGGAATTTTGCTTACAGACTCCAGATAATCATAATAATTTTCATAAGGTGTCTTTTCTTCTTCGTTTTTCGCCTTAGAAACAATCTCCCCATGCTTCATAACCGTATTTCTAATGGCATTTCTAAATTCTGCATTGTCAGATACCATTTCCGCAATTATATCCTGCGCTCCTTTAATGGCTGATTCCACATTATCTACGCCTTTTTCCTCATTAATATAATCCTTTGCTTCTTCTTCCGATGTTTTGCTGCTCATCTGAAGAATAAATATATTTGCCAAAGGCTCAAGTCCCTTTGCCTTTGCTTCAGTAGCTCTTGTTTTTCTCTTTGGACGATATGGTCTGTAAATATCATCCACTGCCACTATTGTTTTAGCCTCTTCAATCTTTTTCATAAGGTCCGGAGTCATTTTTTCCTGCTCCTCAATTGAAGCTATAACTGTCTGTTTTTTTTCTTCTAAATTTCTTAAATATTTAAGTCTCTCATCAAGGTCTCTTAACTGTTCATCGTTAAGTTCTCCTGTTACAGGCTTTCTGTATCTCGCAATAAATGGAATTGTATTTCCTTCATCAATTAATTTAACTGCTGCATCAACCTGCCATTCTTTTACATTTAATTCTTCTGCAATTACGTGATTAATATTCATTTCTGTCTCCTATTTGCTGTATTTATACTTTATTTTTTAAATCTACAATGTTATACTTCTTTTTGAACAAAAACTATTGTAACAGATTTTTATAAATTTGTGTAAATTTAATAATAGTTTAATATATTTTTCAGAGGTAACTTATGAGCAAAATAAAAAAAGAGCTTCGTAAGTACAAACACGCCTGGCCATTGCTTTATGTTTTTATATACATGCCGTGGTTCATTCTTTTGGAAACATTAATACCTGCCGATTATCCCGGGCTTCATATATTACATTGTCCGTTGGATGATATGATTCCATTTTGTGAATGGTTCGTAATACCATATCTTTTATGGTTTCTATATATACCGGCAGTGTTTGTTTTTTTATTTTATCATTCAAAAAATGAATTTTATCGTATTTGTGCCTATGAATTTACAGGAATGACTATTGCCTTACTAGTATGCACGTTCTACCCTAACGGACTGAATTTAAGGCTTACTGACATGGGACGTGACAACATATTAGTTCAACTGGTGAACTTTTTATACACCAACGACACTCCCACAAACGTCTGCCCAAGCATACACGTATTTGCAACAATAAGCGCCCACTTATGTTTAGTCAAAAGTCCTCATATGCAAAAATTACAATCTAGAAAACGTATGAAAGTATTTTCATTAATCTTATCAGTTTTGATTTGTCTTTCTACCGTTTTTCTAAAACAACACTCAGTAATTGACATAGTAGCCGGTGCACTCCTTGCATTCATTCTCTACTTTGTAGTATTCAAGTGGTGGTTCAGAAAAGTAAACTTCCCTGAACCAACTGTTAAGGATCCAAAACAGCACCAGGTTCTTTATTTCTTAAATAAAAAATAGTAAATATTAAATATAAAAAAGACGGATAGAGTTGTTAAAAAAATATGTCGTATTTCTATCTTTGCTGCGCCGCCTATCAGCAATTGTTCTCGCAAACTTGCTGCTTTGCAGCTTCAAACAATGCTTCGCAATTGCAGCTATGCTCGCAAAGATTACAAAATACTTCCAATCATTTTTTTAACAACTCTATCCGTCTTTTTATATTATACTTTCTATTTTTAGTTAAATCCAAAGAACTTCTGTGTGATGCCGTATCCTATTACAGACAGTTTTCTGCCAAGTTTTCCCGGAAGGTTCATTGTTCGTCCCAAAATAGATGTTCTTACTTTTTTGTACAATAGCGGATTCGTCTCTTTTAAATCTTTCCATAGTCTTTCCTTATCATCCAGTCTTTCCTTTGAACCTTCAAGTATGGACAGTATTGATGATACGCACATCATCATATCAAAGTAATGAACCATTGCCGCATCAATATTTGGATGATTTATTTCTGAATTATTATAAATATCAAGCATTATTCTTGTTACACGGTATTGCTGGTCTAAACGCTTTATCATAATGTTTTCATTTACTGACTGGTCATCTCTTCCGATAAAATATTTATAAAGACATACATCTAAATAATATATATTTTTTACAAAAGGTAATGGTTGGAATACATAGATATTATCTACGTAGAATGTATGCCTTGGTAATTCCATATTGCATTCTCTAAGTACTTTTGTTCTATAAATAACTGAATGCATTAATAAATACTGGGTAGTTCCAAATTTCAGTTCATCCCATCCAAACATTCTTCCAACAGGCATTGCCTTTTTGTATTTCATTATTTTTTTGTGCTTTACTCCCTGCTTGTCATACATAAAGTTTGTAATAAGCATATCAAGACCGGCATCCTTTGATACCATATCTTCAAGAAGGTCTAAAACCTCTGCTAATGCCTTCTTTCCCAGACAATCATCGCTATCAAGAACTTTAAAATATAATCCTGTTGCATTTTTAATTCCTGTGTTTACTGCCTCACCATGTCCACCATTTTCCTGATGTACAACCTTAACTATATCAGGAAATTTTTCCTGATATTTCTTTGCTATTTTTAAAGTGTTATCCTTAGAGCCGTCGTCAACCACTATAACCTCAACCCTATCGCCACCTGTTAATGCACTTCTTATACTTTTCTCCATATAATCCTGTGAATTATAACATGGAATTGCTACTGTAAGTAATTTCATTACTTAACCTCCTTTGCTTTCACCACTTTATTAATTATTATTCCAACACCAACTGCCAAAGCTAAATTAATGAACATTGACGAGCAGGCTGATATTAATTGTCCTGCGACACTGATATCTGCCGTTTCCGTCTGTCCTTCTGCTAATCCGTTTGCCAGATACGACATACCTGTTGCCATTATATTGGCAGACATATGAAAAAGAATTGGTGCTGTAATTGATTTATATTTTTCATATACAAAAACAGCCATAATACCAACTATCATTGCATATGGAGCCTGTACCCAGTTTCCATGGAAAATACCGAACAATACTGCCGATATAATTGCCGCCGGTACTACTCCGGTCATTCTTTTTGCACGATTATAAATCAACCCTCTAAATAAAAGTTCTTCAACAATCGGTCCCATTATGCCACCGGCAAGAAATTGAATTGCAATGGAGCTTCCAAATATTGCCTGCTGGGTTCCCATGTAGCTATCTAACATAAATTCAGGCATAAACATTGTCAATATTGATACAAACATATTAGCCCAAATCATTGTAAATACTCCAAAAGGAATTATCAAAAGATATTTTACGGGATTTACCATTTCATATTTTTTGTAAATATTCCACGCTTTCTCCTTATTAATATCCCTTTTTCTAAATAGCGCTAAAATAGGCGCCGTGCACAATGCTGAAAGAAAAGTAAATAGCATAGCTTTACTTTGCAGCAATGCATTGATTTCATTGGTGTCTTTCATCTGACCTGTAACCTTCCAGTATACCAGACTGCCAATTTGAATAACCATGGTTACAATTATTGTCGTGACTAAATATATTAACATGGGGTAAATAAGTCCCCATATCTTTCCCGCCAATGTTTCTTTCTTCATATTCATTCTCCTTACAGCAAAATGCCCTGCAATTCATCTGTGCTGTCTGCAACTTTTATTGCACCGCATTCTTCCAGTTCTTCTCTTGTTCCATATCCATAAGATACACCTATACAGTCAATGCCAACGGCTTTTGCACCTTCGGCATCAAACTTTGTGTCACCAATCATTATGTACTGATTTTTATCTTTTATTTCAAGTTTTTCAAACAATGAGTTCAGTACCGATGCTTTATCCTTCTTCGGTCCCGTAAGGTCAGCTCCCATTACCATATCAAAGTATTTGTCAATCTTTAAATGTCTAAGAACTTCTTCCGCCATACTCTGAGGCTTTGACGTAGCCATGGCAATATATTTACCACCTTTGCGTAAATTTTGAAGTAATTCTACCGTTCCCGGATATAATTCTGTTTCATATATGCCTATTGGGGTGTATCTCTCTCTATACAACTCAGTTACCCTTACTGCCAATTCATCGGTCATATCATAAGTTCTCTTTAATTCATACTTAAGAGGAGGTCCTACAAAATGATTTAAACTTTCTAAATCATCTTCTTTAATACCTACTTTTTCAAGGGCATATTGCAGAGACTTTGTTATTCCCTCTCCTGATTTACTTAATGTTCCGTCCAAATCAAATATAATAACTTTATATTCTTTCATTGTTTCATCCTTTTTAATGTGTTCATTTACATTCTACTCTTCAAAACCCCTGCATTTTATTATATAATATAAGGTGCTTTTCAAAAATGAATAAAAGCATTATAACATAAAAGCCACTTGTTTTACAGTTACTTTTGTTTTATAATTTAAAAAGAAATAATTTATGAGAGGTACGAGAAATGAGTCAGGAAAAAGTCAATAAATATAAGCAGGAGAAATACAACAGAAAACATGCGACAAAAAAGACTAACGTAAAGAAGGTTATCGCCTACATAGCTGCTACCCTTGTTGGTTTAGCATTTATCGTATATATTGGTTACTCCGTAGCTGTTGTGACAGGTCTTTATACACCACCTGTTCAGACTACCCATATCGAAAGATCAGCCAAAGAACTTGAAAGCATTCGTAATGTCTTAGTTCAGAAGGGTGATTCTAACGTTAAGTCAACAACTGCTACTTCTGACAAAGCAAAGAAATAATTTTTAAAAGGGGCTTTTTACAGCAATGTCATTAAGTTAGTAATGACATAAATAAAAATACCTGACAGTTATGATTTTTTTAATAATTGTCGGGTATTTTTGTTTATTTAAAAGTATTTTATTATTTTTTATACCAAAAAGACAGACTGCGTATCTGTCTAAAAAAGCATATAATGAAGATGATTTGTGCCACCTCCGTACTGATTGTTTTTCCATGCTATTTCAACATCCTGATAATCGCTGGCACAAATAGTAATGAAAAATTTATTTCTCACACTACCTCCTTATTCTTCTTCACTGTTCTTTACAAAATCATACGTTACTTTCACTTTCTTAACATTTTTTAATTTTGATTTCTTTGATTCAATAATATATGTGTTTGCTCCATATATGACCACAGTATTTTTAGATTGTCCCTCTTTCAATAGATTTCTTTTTTTTACGTTTAAAATAATTTTTTCATCTTTTTTAGTGATAAAAAGAAGTTTATAACTCAAAAAATTTAAGTCAATATTTTCTGTTGCAAAAATCAATACCTTCTTCTTAAAATACGACTTTTTGTATTTATTAAGTTTTTTTATATATTTTTTAGGATTATTATAATTTTTCTTTATGTATTTTTTTAATTTTGCCAAGTCTTTATATGATCTTATAATTTTTTTATAACTATTCTTATTGTTTGTATCAGAGTATTTACCGGATACATTGATTGTCTTACAAGTATAACCATCTACATTTGCCGCTTTAACATTTGCAGAACAGATTGATAAAACCGTCAATATAACCACAAAATATTTTAATCCCTTTTTCATATATTTCACCCCTACTTTATTTTTATTCTGGAATATGTTCCATTAGCAGAAGTTGCACGAGAAAATTCATTCACATAACATTTTCCCTACATCTTATCCGGTGCCTCAAAACCAAGTAAATCAATACATGTTTCAAGCACTTTCTGCACAAGACTTATAAGTGCAATGTAGCCTTTCTTTTTAGCTTCATCCTCTTCTGCTAATATCTTTGTGCTGTGATAGAACTTATTAAATGCATTTGATAAATCATAGATGTAAGAACATATCTTATGTGGTGCAAGTTCAATTGCCGCATTCTCAATAACTTCATTTACCTTTGACAATTCAAGCATTAATGCCAGCTGTTCTTCATTATCTGTATCTGTAACAGAGAGATCATCTATGCTTCCGTTTTCAGCAACGTATTTTTCAATAATTGATTTAATACGAACGATTGTATATAAGATATACGGTCCTGTGTTTCCTTCAAATGAAGCAAATCTGTCTATGTCAAATATATAATCCTTTGAAGCCTGATTCGATAAGTCGCCGTATTTAAGTGCTGCAAGTCCTACTATTTTTGCTGTTTTTCTTGCTTCCTCCTCACTTACGGAACGGTTTTCCATTATCTTGTCATATACAGCTTCATTAATTTGGGAAATAAGATTTTCAAGACGCATTACGCCACCTTCTCTTGTTTTAAATGGCTTTCCGTCTTTTCCGTTCATTGTTCCAAAACCGATAAATACAAGTTCAGAATCAGGCTTTACAATTCCTGCCTTCTTGGCTACACGGAAGAACTGTGTATAATGAAGACTCTGTCTCTTGTCTGCCAAATATACGTATTTATCAGGATTGAAATCTTTTTCACGTTCAACTAATGTTGCAATGTCAGATGTTGCATAAAGTGCTGCTCCGTCTGATTTTCTAACTATACATGGTGGGTATTCCTTGCTATCACCTTCCTGAGTTATATCTACTACAAGAGCTCCCTGACTTTCGTATGCCAATCCCTTTTCTACAAGATCATCAATTAATCCCGGAATATAAGGCTGGGCATCGCTTTCGCCCTTCCATAAGTCAAATTCAACGTTTAAATTATCGTAATTTTTCTTTAAATCAGCCTTTGAAACATTCATAATATGTTTCCACAAAGCCCTATATGGTGCATATCCGCTCTGAAGCTGCAATGTAGCATGCTGTGCTCTTTCCTTGTAACCAGGGTCTTCTTTTGACTTCTTGCTGGCACAAGGATAGATTTCTTCTAATTCTGAAATTGTAAATGGTGCTTCTGTAGGATATTCTCCTGAATAATTTTCATTAAAATAAACCAAATCAGGTTTTCTTTCTTTTAATTCAGTAATAATAAGTCCCATCTGAAGTCCCCAGTCTCCAAGATGAACGTCACCAATTACTTTATTTCCCTGATATTTTACAATTCTTTTTACACTTTCCCCAATTACAGCTGAACGCAAATGCCCAATATGAAGTGGTTTTGCAACATTGGCTCCGCCGTAGTCTACAATTATTGTTTTCTGCTTCTCATTTTCAACTCCGAATTTATCTGCCGTTTCCATATTATTCAAATACTCTGCAACAAATGCGCTATTTAAATTTATGTTTATAAATCCCGGATTTACGGCTTCCACAGATGAAAACATTGTATTGCTTCCAATAGTTTCCACAACATCATTGGCAATCATTATTGGTGCTTTATGATATAATTTTGCTCCTGCCATTGCACCATTACACTGGTACTGACAAAGGTCCGGTCTGTTTGATATTCCAACCTTTCCTAATTTTTTGTCATAACCTGCTTTTTCAAATGCCTTTTCAACTTCTTCCGTAATCAGTTCAAGTATTTTTTTCATTTTGTTACTCTCTCTTTTCTTATTCTATAATTCTACACCGTTAAGTTTAAGCAATGCCTTAGCACTATCAACTGAATCTACACCTGTTTTGTTCTTAATAGGTGCAAATTCTTTTTCTCTTACCACTTCATATGCAAGGCAATTATCCATCATATGAATCATGTCAAGAACCAAAGTCTCAAACTTATATCCATTTTCTGTTTCAGGTTTTACTTTATTACCTTCTTCATCCAAATGCTGGATTTTCTTCTTTACAATATGAACTGTAAGATTATTTTCAAGATTCTTCTCCAAATCTTCTATATTAAAGAGATAATTAAGTATTACGCCGTATTTGTAAGCCAGTTCTCCATTATCCCTTGTTTCATAACGCATGTCTTCCGTAAGTTCATAATATTCTACAATTGACGGTTTTCCGTCTTCTAAACAAAGAACCCCTACTTTTTCTTCCGGACTTGCCTTTGACACTACCTTGGCAGCACTTCTGTAACCGCCATCAAGCATTGCTCCCACAAAACATGGATCAGCCATTCTCTGACATACATTATCTACTGCAAATATATTAATATATTCAACACCTCTCGCTTTAGCCTTCTCACATAAGCCGGATTTTACGAAGGAAATAAACCATCCTCCGTTACCATTAGGTGATGTTGATACTCTGTCCTTATCTTCAAGGAAAATCTTTCCATCAAAAGATGTTGCAGGTGCCATTTCCTGTACAAAAAAGTCTACGTAATCCTTGTCATATCCGAAATAGTTCTTCTCTTCAAAGAACTTAACAGTATCATCGTTGTTCTTTTCACTTGTCATAATATAGAGAGGCACATACACACCTGTCTGATTAACTACATCCATAAGATTTCTGATTAACATTTCAAAGATGTAAACATCCTTTGTTTCTCCAATATTGTACATTCCCTTTGGTTTGTCAGAACCAAGTCTTGTACCCATACCGCCAGCCAGCAAAAGGGCTGCCACCTTTCCTTCTTTTATGGCTTCAATACCTATGTTAGTATATTTTTCTCTATTCTTTTCTATGTCATCTATAGATACTGCATCATCTAAAGGTGTAATTTTTCCCTTTGTATTTTCACTATTTTTATTACCAAGATATTTTAGTAAATCAAAATCAATATCTTCAATCTGCTTTAACAATAATTCCCTACTGTTATCATCCAATTCATCATAATATTTAAGCAGCTGTTCCTGGTCATACTTTTTCAATAATTCTTTTGTTTGACTGTAATTCATATACCTTACCTTTCTCTTTCATAAAATAGGCAGTAGCATCACTATAATCTAAACCCTTTCATAAGTATACATACAATATCACCACTGCCTAATAATAGAATAATTTATTTTCTAATAATATGCAAGGACTTAATATCACATAGAACATCAATACAATTCTGATATCTTTTATCCGGTAAAATTTCCGTGCATTTTCTGATTATTTTCTTTAATTTTCCGTGTATACGCCACGTTTTTCTATTTCTGTCATACTTTTTCTTTGTTTTTAGATAATAAATGGTTGTTCCAATTGTATAAATATCAGTTCTTATATCCGTATTGTAAATACTTCTTCCATTTATCCCGTATTGCTCCGGTGCCGCAAATCCTTTGCTTCCCACCGGAATCTCATCAACAATATCCCTGCTATATCTTTTGGCTATTCCAAAATCTATAAGTTTTATTTTCTGTTCATCTGTAAGAATAACATTGGAAGGTTTTAAATCTCTGTAGATAACAGGCGGTTCCAGACTATGCAGGTAATACAGTCCGCTACAAATCTGTTCCATTATGTTTTTTATTTCTCTTTTTTTGAGAGTTCCATTTGTTTCAACATAACTTCTTAAATCAATGCCTTCCACGTATTCCATAACAAGATAAAAGTCCTCCTGTTCTTTTATCAGATTATAAATTTTTGGAAGGACCGGATGGGTACAGTGCTTTAACACACTTAATTCCCTCTCCATTCCTTCCAATAATGTTTTGTTGTTTGCCGGGTCAGACGTAATGTACATCTTTAGGGCGCATATTTCTTTTGTGTGAATATCCATCGTCTTAAATACATTGGATGTTCCACCTTCCCCAAGTAATTCCAGTACATAATATCTTCCACCGACAATTTCATTTATTATATTTTTCATGTTCACACCTTTCCAGGCGTGTTTCTCTCCAATTAACTGCTTTTAGCGATTATAATTCTGCAATATCAATCAATGTAAGATTTGATTTTGCATCACTCTCTAAACTTGTAAGAAGCGCATCTACAGTATCAAGACTTGTAAAGCAGTTTACACCGGTCTCGATAGATGTTCTTCTGATTAAGAATCCGTCACGGTTCTTATCTCTACCCTGTGTAGGAGTGTCAATAACAATGTCAATCTTGTGTTCAAGAAGTAAATCCATAACTGTAGGTGCTTCCTGATGAATCTTGTTTACCTTAATCGCATCAACACCATTTTCTCTTAGAATTTCTGCAGTACTTCTTGTAGCATAAATTTCGTATCCCAATTTTTCAAAACGCTGTGCAAGAGGAACTACTTCCTGTTTATCAGCATCCTTTACTGAAATAATAACTTTTTTATGCTTTGGTAAAACTACACCTGCACCTAAGAAAGCTTTATATAACGCTTCATTAAATGTCTTTGCAATACCAAGACACTCACCTGTTGACTTCATTTCAGGTCCAAGACTTGTCTCAGCTCCACGGATTTTTTCAAATGAGAATACCGGCATCTTTATTGCATAGTAATCTGCATTTGGCTGTAATCCCGGTTCATAACCCTGTTCTTTAATTGTCTTTCCAATAATACATTTAGTTGCAAGATTAACAATTGGAATACCTGTAACCTTACTAATGTATGGAACTGTTCTTGATGAACGTGGGTTTACTTCAATTACATAAACTTTTCCGTCACATACAATAAACTGAATGTTAATCATTCCCTTTACATGAAGTGACATTGCAAGCTTTCTTGTGTAGTCTTCAATTGTATCAATTATTTCCTGTGACAATGTGTATGCAGGATATACTGAAATACTATCGCCTGAATGAACTCCGGCTCTTTCAATATGTTCCATTACACCAGGAATTAATATATCTGTTCCATCGCAGATGGCATCAACTTCAACCTCTGTACCCTGAAGATATTTATCTACAAGAATTGGGTGATCCTGTGCTATTCTGTTAATAATTTCCATAAATTCTTCTACTTCTTCGTCACAGGTTGCAATCTGCATTCCCTGTCCACCAAGAACGTATGAAGGTCTTACTAATACCGGATATCCAAGTTTGTTTGCTACTTCTTTAGCTTCATCTGCTGTAAATACAGTTCCGCCTGTAGGTCTTGGAATTCCGCATTTTTCAAGAATTTCATCAAATAATTCTCTATCTTCTGCTGCATCTACATCTGCTGCATCAGTACCGAGAATTGGAACTCCCATCTTCATAAGGGATTCCGTAAGCTTAATGGCTGTCTGTCCACCAAACTGAACTACTGCTCCGTCAGGTTTTTCAATATTTACAATGTTTTCAACATCTTCCGGAGTAAGTGGTTCGAAATACAACTTGTCAGCTATATCAAAGTCTGTTGATACAGTTTCAGGGTTGTTATTTACAATAATTGTTTCATATCCTTCTTCTTTAAATGCCCATGTACAATGAACTGAACAGAAATCAAATTCAATACCCTGTCCGATACGTATAGGTCCTGAACCAAGTACTAATACCTTCTTTGGTGGGTTTGTTTCTGTTGCTTCATTTTCTCCACCGTATACAGAATAATAATACGGTGTAGCTGCTTCAAATTCTGCGGCACATGTATCTACCATTTTGTATGATGCCACGATATCGTTGTCGTAACGCATCTTTTTAATTTCATCCTGTGGCATTCCCGTAAGTCTGCTTATTACTGTATCAGGGAATTCCATTCTCTTTGCTTCTCTTAAAATGTCCGGTGTTAACTTTTCATTCTTGAGAGTATTTTCCATTTCTACAATAATTGCAAGTTTATCAATAAACCATTTATCAATCATTGTTATTTCATGGATATGGTCATAACTTACGCCACGTCTTAACGCCTCTGCAATAACCCAGATTCTTCTGTCATCCACTACATGAAGCTGGTCTTCTAACTGGTCATCTGTGAGTTCTGAAAAGTCATAATCCAAAAGACATTCTACATGCTGTTCCAATGAACGTATTGCCTTCATTAATGCCCCTTCAAAGTTATTGCAAATACTCATAACTTCTCCGGTAGCTTTCATCTGAGTTGTAAGTTTTCTGCTGGCTGTAATAAATTTATCAAATGGAAGTCTTGGGATCTTAACTACGCAGTAGTCAAGAGTTGGCTCAAAACTTGCATATGTTTTCTGTGTAATTGCATTCTTGATTTCATCAAGTGTATAACCTAATGCAATCTTTGCTGCAACCTTTGCAATCGGATAGCCTGTGGCCTTAGAAGCAAGTGCTGATGAACGGCTTACACGAGGGTTAACTTCGATTACACAATATTCAAAGCTCTCAGGGTGTAATGCGTACTGAACGTTACATCCACCTGTAATGTTTAATTCATTTATAATATTGAGAGCTGATGTTCTAAGCATCTGATGTTCTTTATCACCTAAAGTCTGTGAAGGAGCAACTACAATACTGTCACCTGTATGAACGCCAACAGGATCAATATTTTCCATGTTACATACTGTAATACAGTTTCCGGCAGAGTCACGCATAACTTCGTACTCTATTTCTTTCCATCCTGCAATGCATCTCTCAACTAAAACCTGACCTACACGGCTAAGTCTTAATCCGTTTTCAAGAATTTCAACTAATTCCACCTGATTGTGAGCAATACCACCACCGCTTCCTCCTAATGTATAAGCAGGACGAAGAACTACAGGGTAGCCAATCTTATTAGTAAATTCAATACCATCTTCTACATTTTCAACAACTAATGACGGTGCACAAGGCTCACCGATTTTTTCCATTGTTTCCTTAAATTCAAGTCTGTCTTCTGCTTTTTTGATTGTCTCTGATGTTGTTCCTATCAGTCGGCAGTTATGTGTTTCAAGGAAATCTGTCTCTGCAATTTCCATTGCAAGGTTAAGTCCTGCCTGACCTCCAAGTGTTGGAAGAATGCTGTCCGGTTTTTCTTTTTCAATAATCTTTTCTAATACCGGAACAGTAAGTGGTTCAATATATACTTCGTCTGCAATATCTTTATCTGTCATGATTGTAGCCGGGTTTGAATTTAAAAGAACT
>ERZ857882.121-NODE-121-length-87110-cov-3.364792_pt1 | contig 87110 bp, 76 predicted proteins | sample MGYA00519697_ERZ857882 | MGnify/ENA primary metagenome ERZ857882 (study PRJEB31778, sample SAMEA3449373) | human gut metagenome | biome: human gut; feature: human-associated habitat; material: faeces | place: United Kingdom | collected 2010/2012 ...
ATGATTAGATCGCTTGATTGATATCCCTTGTTCCAATCTGCCTCATAATATTGTTCACAATAGTCACTTCCATCACTATTTTTTACACAATTGATATTAATTTCACAGTCATAATAATAGTCATCTTTTTTACTACTATAATATGCTTGAAAAGGAAAATCTCCTTCAGGAAGAGAATTAATGTCATATTTCTTAGGTGAAACAAAAGAGATGACTGCAAAAGACACTTTTTTACCAATAATTTCTTCTTGTTTTTTAGTATAATAAAAATAGTCAATATTAGAGAATTCAAGTTCGTACTCATATAAACCGCCAGAATAGGAGGGTTCATCTATTGAAAGATAAGCATACTTGAAGTCGACATGTCTTCCATCAGTGTCTATATAACATTTTTTTGTGTTTTCGTTTCCTTGTTCGTCGTCGTCGTCTCCACAAGAAGCTAATGTGAGGCATGAAGTTGCCATTAATAGCATCAAAATCCAGTAATTTAAACTTTTCATAATAGTATCGCTTTTATAATTTGATAATGTTTTGTTATTAAGTTGTGTGTTATTTATCAGCCGCAAATGTATACTTTAAAAATAACATCAAAAAATGTATAATTCGCTATATGAGCCTATTATGTGGAATGATGTGACTAAACGCTAAAAATTAAAGTTTATTTGGTGAATCTTTTTTTCTTGGTTATTATGCTGCTTGTTATTGACTGTTTGATGAGACTTCCTACTATAAACTCATTTTGGGGAATCCGAAGAAAAACATTACTTTTGTCAAAGACAAATGGAATCATTATGGATGAAAAAGAGAAAGCATGGAAAACGGTGAGCAGTAAATACCTGTTTCGCCGTCCTTGGTTGACTGTACGTTGCGAAGATATGTTGCTTCCCAATGGGAATCATATCCCTGAGTATTATATACTGGAGTATCCCGACTGGGTGAATACGATTGCCATTACGAAAGAAGGCAAGTTCGTGTTTGTGCGCCAATATCGTCCGGGAGTAGAAAAGACCTGTTATGAACTTTGTGCAGGCGTTTGTGAAAAGGAGGATGCTTCCCCTCTGATATCCGCCCAACGTGAATTGTGGGAAGAAACCGGATACGGCAAGGGAAACTGGCAGGAATATATGGTGATCTCCGGCAATCCCGGATCGACCAACAATTTGACACACTGTTTTTTGGCAACGGATGTAGAACCTATCACAACGCAACATCTCGAACCGACCGAAGAGATGACCGTACACCTGCTATCACTCGACGAGGTCAAAACACTACTGCGTACCGACGCAATCAAACAGGCTCTACATGCCGCTCCTCTGTGGAAATATATGGCCGACAACAGATTATGGTAAACAGTTCGTATCCTCCACAATAAAAAAGCCCGACTGATCATAGAGTCGGGCTTTTTTTATTCTTATTGATAATGTTTTAGCGCATACACGCTATAATCTAATCGGTTCGCTACTGTTTTTCGATCGCAGCGATCACACCGGCTAACAGTTTCCAGAATTTGTCCACTGTGGCAATCTCAAGACGTTCATCTGGAGAATGCACTCCACGCAATGTCGGACCGAAAGAGACCATCTCCAGGTGGGGATACTTCTCCAAAAAGAGGCCGCACTCTAAACCGGCATGAATAGCACGAACTTTTGGCGCTTTATTAAACAGATCCTGATAAGTTTTTTCTGTCAAACGCAACAGGTAGGAATCGGGATTTGGATTCCATCCCGGATAACCATCCGAATGGATCACGTCGGCTCCTGCCAATCTCAATACAGCCTCTACTGATGCTGCAGCCTCATCACGTGCACTGCCCACAGAAGAGCGCTGCGAAGTGGTCACCACAATCACTCCCCGTTCTGGGAATTTCACAGAGGCCAGATTCGTAGAGGTTTCGACAAGCCCCTCAACTGCATGGCTCATCGCCAACACCCCATTGGGCAGGCCACAAATGGCATCCAACAGACGACGTTGTGTGGCAAGATCTACCACTTCGGCAGGAGCGGTCTCTTCGGCCAGCATGATTTCAAACGAGGGGTCAGTTACCGCATATTCGGCCAATACATCAGCCTTATACGTTTCGAAATAGGCCACCATCGGTTTTACATACTCAACCGGAACACCAAACAGCGCTGACGCCTCTCTCGGGATGGCATTGCGCAGATTTCCGCCGTTGAAATCAGCCAAACGCAAGGCAAAGGCCGCCGTCCCGTAAGCGAGGAAACGGTTCAACAACTTATTTGAATTGCCTCGGCCCTTTTCGATATCGTCACCGGAGTGCCCACCTTTAAGTCCGAACAGATGGATACGGAACCATACCAATCCGGCCGGTGCAGGTTCCGGAGTATAATGGAACGTTCCCAATGTATCCAGCCCTCCTGCACAACCAATAAAAATTTCGCCTTCATCTTCCGAATCAAGATTGATCAGATATTTACCGGTCAGCATCCCGTCTCCCAAACCGAATGCACCGGTCAAACCGGTCTCCTCATCAACCGTGAAGAGCGCCTCAATCGGGCCGTGCTCAACATTCGAATCGGTCAACATGGCCAATGCTGCAGCCATACCGATACCACAATCGGCGCCGAGCGTCGTTCCTTCGGCACGTACCCATTCACCATCGATACGGGTACGGATTGCATCCTTCTCAAAATCGAACTCGACATCGCCATTTTTTTCGCATACCATATCCATATGGCTCTGTAAAATTACCGTCGGATATGTTTCGCGTCCTGCTGTCGCAGGTTTACGAATTACGACATTACCAGTAGCATCCTCAGCATACTCAAGGTTATGCCGTTTTGCAAATTCTATCAAATATGCACGAATCTTTCCCTCCTTTTTTGAAGGACGTGGAACCTGCGTAATTTCATCAAAATACTGCCACACCGCACGGGGTGACAAGTTTGCTATTTCTGACATGGAAACTCTGTTTTGTATTTTCAAGAGGTAAAATTAGCCATTATTTCGTTATTTTGCATCCAAAATAACAGACATATGAATTTCAGAATCGGTCACGGATATGATGTACACGCACTGGCTCCAGGATTGGAATTGTGGTTAGGCGGAATTCGGATAGAACATGAATTGGGTTGTATTGCCCATTCCGATGGGGATGTAGTCATCCATGCCCTATGCGATGCATTGCTGGGAGCGGCAGCATTGGGAGATATCGGATTGCATTTCCCTGATAACTCGAATACCTACAAAGGTATAGACAGCAAAATATTGTTACGCAAGACTACCGAATTATTGGCCAATCATGGTTATCGAATCGGGAATGTGGACTGTACACTGTGTTTGCAACGTCCCAAAGTTCGTCCCCACATAGATACCATGCGGCGAACATTAGCCAATGTAATGGGGATTGCGGTTGAGAACGTTTCAGTCAAGGCAACGACCACCGAAAAATTGGGTTTTGTAGGACGTCAAGAGGGAGTCGAGGCCCACGCTGTAGTTTTAATTTATCAAAATTAACTTCTATAGTTACTTTCTTTTAAACTAAGCTGCAAGCACACCAAAACAACATACTGATAATCAATCGACTATCATATATTAATATAATTAATCGCAAATATTGGCTCGATACCAACATTTGCGATTAATTCATTATATGCACATGCAGACCCTTAATTTTTCTTTTTTGGTAACTGCATAATCTGCTCATAAGTGAGTTGCGTAAAGTCATCGACCAAAATGTCGTAATCGGGAATTTGATCGCGGGTAAAAGTAGTTGCCAGCGCCACTGCAGCCATACCTGCTCGACGAGCCGCTTCGATACCGACAGGTGCATCTTCAATAACTACACATTCCGAAGGATCAAGCCCCAGTAATTTCGCAGCCAAAAGATAAACTTCGGGATCGGGTTTCCCATGTGAAATCATATCCCCATTGGCAATCGCATCGAAATACTCAGCAATGTGACAACGTGACAGTACAAAATTCACATTACGCGTATTGCCTGAAGAACCGACTGAAATTCGGATACCGTGTGCTTTCAGGCTTTTCAAGAAATCGACTAAACCACGCGTCGGAGCAATACTTTTTTCAAAATTGGACCGATACAGTTGCTCTTTCTCCAACGAGAGTTCAGCCACAGAGTGTTTTTCCAACAATTCGGGTGCCTGACGGGCAAAAATCATATCGTTGGTCATACCGAAACAACACATGAACTTCTCTCGATCGAATGGTACACCATATTTGGCAAACAGTTGTTCAAACGCCTCAATGTGCGCGTCACGATTGTCGACCAACACACCGTCCATATCAAAAATTACCCCTTTGATCATCTTTATATCCATTTTGCAAACGCCGCAAAGATAATCCATTTCCCTAATTCTCTCATCTTGCCATTTCAAGTTTTCATCCCACGACTGAACAAGGTTTACCGGATCATATCGTGTTTTTTGCTGCTATCCATTCCTAAATGCACCATTTCACACCCGTCATCCGAGGCAGCAAACGACATCTCACAACCTTCCTGCGAAATAAAGATGTCGGCAACGTAAAGACCAAGCATATAAAAAAATAGTATCTTTGCAGGAGGAAATTTAGGCAAAAACGATTCGATTCAAAATTCGATGTACCACCATGAATATTCCCGAAAAGACGATCGAGCGACTCAGTGAATATCGCCGCACCCTGCTGTCTTGTCATGAGCAGGGCATTACTCATATTTTTTCACACGTCTTGGCCGGCATTCATGGCATTACAGCAGTGCAGGTCCGTCGTGATTTGATGCTGATCGGTTTTTCGAGTGACACGAAAAAAGGATACGATGTCGAAGTACTGATCGATTTTATCAGCAACATTCTCGATAATCGCAGTGTGGTCAACATTGGAGTGATCGGAATGGGACACCTTGGTCAAGCATTGACCAAATATTTTAACGGACGCCGCTCAAAATTAAAAATTGTCACCGCTTTCGATGTCGATCCCGAAAAAGTTGGACATGAAATCGACCACATTCCCTGCTACCCGATGGACCGTTTTGAAGAGATCGTCGAACAACATGATATAAAAATTGTGATTCTCTCTCCCCCAACGGCCGTCGCTTCACAACTGGTCGTACCGATTATTAATGCAGGAATCAAAGGGGTTTTGAATTTCACCTCTATGCCATTGAATTTTCCACGTGGCATCTTTGTCGAAAATTACGACATCACCACCCTGCTTGAAAAGGTAGCCTATTTTGTCAAAGAGGCTGAAGAGAACAACCTGTAACATGCGGATTTTTCACGGATTCGACAACCTTGCTCCAATCTCCAAACCGATCGTCACTATCGGTTCGTATGATGGTGTGCACCATGGCCATCGTGAAATTTTATCTCATGTCTGTAAATTGGCCCGACAACACTCCGGAGAAAGCGTTGTCATCACCTTCCATCCCCACCCACGCTTGGTTCTGCACAAGGATCAAACTTTGCGTCAGCTCAATACCCTACCTGAGAAGTTGGAACTTTTGGCACAAGTGGGAATCGACAATGTACTTATTATTCCATTCACAGAGGCATTCAGTCGTTTGCAGGCCGAAGAGTTCGTACATGACTATTTGGTTCAAAAGCTTCATATCGACACTTTGGAAATCGGCTACGATCATCATCTCGGGTATGGTCAACAGGGAGATTTCAATGCACTCGAAAAGTTTGCCGAACGATATGGATTCCGGCTTCAACAGATTCCACAACAGCGTGTTGATGACCATAAAGTCAGCTCTACCATTATCCGCCAATTAATCGCCTCGGGACATCTAACAGAAGCTGCCCGTTATTTAGACACACACTACCCATTAAGCGGTTATTTGAACCGTGACGGTCTGCTCACGGGTGTTGAAAGTATTAAATTATTACCTCCTCCAGGGGCTTATCCATGCTTACTCTACCCTCACTTCATTCCCCAATCCGAAAGCGATTTCAATGAAGTAGCCTCTGACGGAAGATGGAATCCACTAAATCATTCTCAGGCAATCCAATCTATCCCTATTTGCCACACGCCTAACTATTCACCTAATAAAACAGCTGAATCACTGTCAACACATACATCGCTGACGATTGATCAGGACGGTAACCTCTCGATTTCTCAAGATAACCTCTCCGAAATTTGGGCTAAAATAGGATCATGGTATTTAGATAAAACAGAGGCTGAGGCCCCTATGAACGGATGCAACAGTGACTTCGCCAAATTACACTTCGCCGTCCGCATAGAATTTGTTTAAATTACCGCGATTAGGTGTGGATTTTTCACCGGATTTTTTGTAATTTTGCCCAAATTTAAACTATTCCAACATGTCGTTCATTACTGATAAGGTTCAGACCGAAGGACTCACATTCGATGATGTCCTGCTTATCCCGGCTTATTCGGAAGTGCTTCCCCGCGAGGTATCGATCACTTCGCGTTTCTCTCGTAATGTACTCATCAATACCCCGATCGTTTCGGCCGCTATGGATACCGTGACCGAAGCTGAGCTGGCAATCGCTATTGCCCGTGAAGGAGGTATCGGTGTTATTCACAAAAATATGAGTATCGCAGAGCAAGCCGCACAGGTACGCAAGGTCAAACGTGCCGAGAACGGCATGATCTACGACCCCATCACCATCGGCAAAGACAATACCGTAGGCGATGCCCTGATGCTGATGAAAGAGAACCACATCGGTGGTATTCCGGTTGTAACGGAAGATCAGACCTTGATCGGTATCGTGACTAACCGTGACTTGCGTTTCCAACGTGACATGCACCGTCCGATCGACGAAGTGATGACCAAAGACAAACTGATCACCACACACAACCCCGACCTGAAACATGCATCTGAGATTTTGTTGCAGAATAAGATCGAGAAACTGCCTGTTGTGGATGAAAAAGGTCGTCTGATAGGTCTGTTGACCTATAAAGATATTACCAAAGTTCAAGCTAATCCTAACGCTTGCAAAGATGACAAGGGTCGTCTGCGTGTAGCGGCTGGTGTCGGTATTACTCACGACACCATGGAGCGTGTAGATGCCCTGTATGAAGCAGGCGTTGATGCAATTGTGATCGATACAGCACACGGTCACCAGATCAATGTCCCCAACATGCTCAAACGTGTTAAGGCAAAATATCCTGATTTGGACGTTGTAGTCGGCAATATCGCTACGGCTGAAGCAGCCAAAATGTTGGCTGAAGCCGGTGCAGATGGTGTAAAAGTCGGAATCGGTCCAGGTTCGATCTGTACGACCCGTATCATTGCCGGTATCGGTATGCCACAGTTGACAGCTATCTATGATGTGGCTAAGGCTCTTAAAGGTACTGGAATTCCGGTTATCGCAGACGGTGGTTTGCGCTATTCCGGCGATATTGTCAAAGCTTTGGCTGCCGGTGCGGATTCAGTTATGGCAGGCTCTATGTTTGCCGGTGTAGAGGAATCACCCGGAGAAACCATTATTTACAACGGACGTAAATTCAAAGCATACCGAGGCATGGGTTCTCTCGAGGCCATGCAACACGGTTCAAAAGACCGCTACTTCCAGGATATGGAAAGCGACATCAAAAAGTTGGTTCCGGAAGGTATCGCAGCACGCGTACCATACAAAGGTTCACTCAAAGAGGTGATCTACCAGCTGATTGGTGGTTTACGCGCCGGTATGGGTTATTGCGGAGCTAAAGACATTGCAGCTTTGAAAAATGCCCGTTTTGTACGTATCACTCACTCCGGTATGTTGGAGAGCCACCCGCATGATGTAACAATCACACGTGAGGCTCCGAATTATACTCGTGGAGAGTAAATCTGATCACAGATGATTACACGCGACATACAACTTCGGGTCCGCTATTATGAGACCGACTGCATGGGCATCGTGCACCACTCAAATTACATCCGTTTTTATGAAGTGGCACGTACCGAAATGTTACGTGAATTCGGCACGACCTACCAGGAGATGGAACAGGTGGGAGTGATGCTCCCCGTTTTGGATGTTCAAGCTCACTATATCAGTCCGGCTTATGACGATGACCTGCTGACGATCCGGGTCACTTTGGCTGAAATGCCTAAGGTGAAGATGCGTTTCGATTTCGAGATCTATCGCGAAAATGGAGATCGGATCAACACCGGAACCGTAACGCTTGCATTCATGAATAGTGTGACACGTCGTGCATGTCGTGCTCCGAAATATTTTCTGGACCTGTTGAAGCCCTATTTTCCCGAAGCATAATTAGGCTGAACAGATCATAAAAGTCGCATACGGGCGGCGGATTGACAGAGTTGTCGGTCCGCCGCCCGTCATTTTCTGTCAAAATGACACTTAAAATCAGATGGCATACCTTTTGATCTCCCCTTGATGCCTGTAAGGCCAAAATATGACAAAACCAAAAAACAGATAACCATGCAAAACGGAAAAATCGGAGTTACTACAGAAAACATCTTCCCGATTATCAAACAATTTCTCTATTCTGATCACGATATTTTTCTGCGTGAATTGATTTCAAATGCGGTTGATGCCACTCAGAAGCTCAAGACATTGGCATCGATCGGAGAGTTTAAAGGCGAATTAGGAGACCTGACGATCCATGTCAAATTGGATGAAGCAGCCAAAACATTGACAATTTCGGATCGTGGTATCGGTATGACTGCAGAAGAGATTGACAAATACATCAACCAAATTGCCTTTTCCGGAGCAGAAGAGTTTTTAGCCAAATATAAAAACCAGAACATTATTGGTCACTTCGGATTGGGTTTCTACTCAGCTTTCATGGTCTCCGACAAGGTAGAGATCATTACCCACTCTTGGAAAGAGAATAGCAAAACGATGGAGTGGAGCTGCGATGGATCACCGGAATACACGCTGAAAGAGTCAGAAAACGAACGTGATCGTGGAACAGATATTATTCTGCATCTTTCGGAAGATAGCTTGGAGTTCAACAACCGTGATCGCATTCACGAAATTTTGAAAAAACACTGCAGTTTCCTGCCAGTTCCTATTGCCTTCGGCAAAGTCAGAGAGTGGAAAGACGGTAAATATGTCGATACAGACAAAGACGACATCATTAACGACACCGAACCACTGTGGACCAAGAAACCTGCGGATATTAAACCGGAAGAGTACCTGGCTTTCTACCATAAGCTCTACCCGATGGCCGAAGATCCGCTGTTCTATATCCACTTGAACATCGACTACCCGTTCAATTTGACCGGTATTCTCTATTTCCCGAAGATTCGCAACAACTTCGAGATTCAGAAAAACAAAATCCAACTCTATTCGAATCAGGTTTTCGTAACCGATTCCGTAGAGGGCATTGTACCGGAATTCTTAACGTTGCTGCACGGTGTGATCGATTCACCGGACATTCCTTTGAATGTCTCACGTAGCTATTTACAGAGCGATTCAAACGTTAAGAAGATCTCCAGTTACATCACCCGTAAAGTGGCTGATCGGTTGAGTGAAATTTTCAAACAGGAGCGTACCGAATACGAAAGCAAGTGGGACAACCTCAAAATCTTCATCGAATACGGAATCATTACCGATGAAAAATTTGCTGAAAAAGCGTCAGAATTCGTTTTGCTGAAGAACACAGAGGGAAAATATTTCACACTCAGCGAGTATGCCAACCTGGTCAAAGAGAATCAAACCGACAAGAACAGTAATGTAATTTACCTCTATGCCAACGACAAACAGGCACAATACAGCTTTATTGCCGAGGCAAAAGAGCGTGGATACGATGTTCTGGAGATGGATGGACAATTGGACAACCACTTCATCAACTGGTTTGAAAGCAAAAACCAGGGAACCCGTTTCGCACGTGTCGATGCTGATGTAATCGACAAACTGATCGAAAAGGAGACCAAACGCAAAATGGCTCTGACCTCGGTACAGCAAGAGTTGTTGACCCCTGTTTTCGATGCACAATTACCTAAAGACGAAAAGGCTCACTTCAACGTAGTCTTCGAACCGCTCGATGAGAAACAACAACCGGTTGTGATCACCCAAAACGAATTTATGCGTCGTATGAAAGATATGGCAGCAATGGGTGGCGGAATGCAATTTTATGGTCAAATGCCGGATAGCTATACCGTAGTTGTCAATGGTAACCATCCGCTGGTTGCAGAAATTCTCGACGAAGTGGAGAAAGGTTACGGTGCTGACGAGCTGAAGAGCATTAACGAAAAGATCGAAGCGACCCGGACCGACGAAAATAATCTCAATGAGCTGCTCAAAGCCAAAAAAGAGGAGGAGATCTCTCAGACCGAAAAAGACAAGCGTTCTGACCTTGAAAAACAGTTGAATGAGTTGCGCGAACAGCGTTCAACCCGTTTGGAGGAGTTGGGTCGTGACAATAAATTGGTCGGTCAGATCATTGACTTGGCATTGTTGGCGGGCGGTATGCTGAAAGGTGAAAACCTGGATAAATTTATTCGCCGCAGCGTTGAATTGATCGGCAAATAACGAAGCCAATTCACATCGAGTCTGAACAAAGACACAGTAGTCTGTTCTGACTCAAGAAAACACCTTATAGCAAAAGGCTGTTCGTAATATACGAACAGCCTTTTTACATTTTAGTGCATTGCGGTTATTATGAGTTATGCTGGTCAATCCAAATTGTCGTAAACCTATCACCGATCTCCAGCGTCGGCACCTCTACCATCCCTGCAACATAAAAATTTATCAATTTTATATCGCCATAGACGTTATGCCTCCCCCGATAAAAATCGCATCTTCTCCCACGAAAAGACTAATACTTATATGATCAAATTCCAATCTATATTTTGAGGCAAGCCCATGAGTACCACCTAACAGATGATCCGCAACAATTATTCTTAAAACAATTCGATCCGACCATGAAGGTCGGATCGAATATCTCATCTGGAAACTCAAATTAACAATAGATCGTCCAAGATCTGTATGTATCTGCGATACTACTGCACATCGATAGTATAATTGCTATTATAGCAAACCTTCGCCCACTCGTTATTGGCAAATTTTCCATCCGGACTCACCTGTCCAAACCGATATGGAGTCTGTAACAACGGCAACTCTCGTTCGTTGACATACGACACAAATTCATTGCCGTGCAACTTTATCGCTCCGACAAACAATTTAGCCACATCGTACCCCCGGTAAGAGTACATACTCGGCAATGAGCTGAAAGCAGCTACATAACGACGGTCAAAATCAGCAACCCGTTCATTGCCTCGATCTGCATGATAATTGGTGGTATAACGCAAATTCAGCTTAAAGAAGAGGTTCTTGTCAATATTCTGGAAGCGAGGCCAACGTGAACTTCCCACTACCTTAATCGGAGGACAGGTTTGTCCACGCGATATACGGGTATTCTGAACAGAACTGATGCTCGCCAAAATCTCTTCGGTCATCTGCTCATTTTGCGAAAGAACTACAAAAACATTGGTTTTGTCCAAATCAATCCACTTCTCCGCTGCATTGCCGCCAGAACCTTTGACATAAGTCACCTTACGAGCCGAGGTCGGTAACAACGGTACAATTTCATTGAGCATTTCCGGATCGTTATTGGAGGTAGCCGATACCACGACAATATTATTTGAAGGCGAGAACTCCTCCTGCAACTTGGTATATTTGAATGCATCGGACGGTGACACCTCAAACATCAGCGGCAAACCGGGTGTCTTCATGGATGCCAAAGGCGAAACAACTGGAATGCCATTTTTCGCAGCAAAGTCGGCAACCGGCATAAAGCAATCTTCATAAACAGGGCCGATAATCAAATCTGCCTGCTTCATGGCCGATTCGTTCAGCAGCTTCTGCACTTCAGTAACAGAACGCGCCGTATTAAACAGATCGACTTGTGTGGAGACTCCCGTAGCTTTCAATTCATCTAAGGCGAGCAAAACACCCTGATAAAATTCAAGATAACGTCGATCCGACGTACCTCCCACCCTAACAGGAAGCAAAACCGCAACCTTAATAGGAGCTGTCATATCTATGTGTTTGACCTGCACAGGTCCACTTAATGCAGGAGTAAGAGGAGTAAGGGGCACAACTGCAGGGCTCTCATTTGCAGGATAACCATTCGTCGGAGCCTCCATATCATCATCCACAGGTGCCGGAGTAGTTGTGCTTATACCTCCCGCTGTAGAAAGCGCAGTTTCCACTTCTGAAGCAGAAATCGGGAGTTTGAGAATCGATCCCAATTTCAACCCATCCTGCAATACCGTTGCATTATATTTGGTAATCGTATCGATCGGCAAGCCTGTCGATTTACTCAATGAATAGAGAGTCTCTCCTTTCGTCACAACATGGTGTGTAAAACGAGGAGAGATCGCATTCAAGGTCTGGCTATACTCTCCAATCTCTTGATCGATATCTGCATCTTGCGACTCACCTTGACTTTTAATACGAACGTTAATCTTCTGACCTATGGAAAGATGAGCCGGATCAAAACCTGGATTATCCTCCATCAAAGTCGCTAACGAAATCCCATATCGTTTTGAAATAGAATAGGCGGTCTCACCCTTGTTAACAATATGGGTATCGAACAGTTTATTCATTTTGCGAGCAGACAGCTCTTTTTGGCCCGATAAATTTACCGGTATCTTCAGCATCTGCCCCCGTTTCAATCCATCAATCACAATCGGGTTGTACGCCCGAATGGTCTTCTCATCCGTGTCATACAATTTGCTCAATGAATAAAAAGTTTCGCCCGCTTGGACAGTATGGACATAGAAACTCTGACCGGCAATCGTCACCCGACTGGATGAGCGTTCCGTTGACTGCTGCGCTTGCGAAAGCGATGCGCAACCCAGCGTTAAAGCCAATAACAGCAATGCTTTTCTCATATGCACTCTATATACTATATCGCAAATATATAAAAAAGGACTCCTCACACGTAGGAATCCTTTTATTTTCTATCAACGTTCAGCAATTACGAGCTAAAATCAGGACAAAAATAACTTTCAACCGTCACATCATCTGCTGAATCATCATTGCTTATTGTTCATTTCTCGCAAACGAATCGCCGTAATTACCTTTTTGGTATGCAACGGGAAATCACCATTCATCATCCAAGCATAGTAACTCGGTTCCGTTCTGAAAACCTCTGCAACTGAACGACCTTTATGTTTGCCAAAATTGAAAACCTCAACTCCTTTGTCATCATAAATAATTCGTCCAGCGAAATCGACATTCTGCGAACGGGTCGAAAATTCCGATAAAAATTCGACATCATTTTGCAGCTCATCGTATCGGTCCAACTGCGCTTTGAGCACCTCATAAGTTGCCAAAGTATCGGCTTCAGCTGAATGGGCCTGTGTAAGATCTTTTCCACAATAGAACTTATAGGCGGCGACCAACGTCCGCTGCTCCATACGATGGAAAATATTCTGCACATCGATGAATCTGCACTTGTCCATATCCACATCAACACCAGCCCGCAAAAACTCCTCAACCAATACCGGAATATCAAACTTATTGGAATTATATCCTGCAAAGTCACAGCCACTGATATAACTCCAAAGTGATTTGGAAATTTCACGAAATGTTGGACAATCGGCTACATCTTCATCGTGAATACCGTGTACAGCCGAAGCTGCTTCAGGGATATGCATCTCCGGATTGAGCCGACGAGTCTTGACTTCCTGAGTCCCATCAGGCATCACCTTAACCAGCGAGATCTCGACAATTCTGTCTTTCGCCGGATCGACACCTGTGGTCTCCAGATCAAGAAATACAATCGGCCGCTTTAAATTCAGTTTCATGCCTCTATGCGTTGATCATCATCGGCATCAACAACATCAACGTATCGTTGGCCGGTTGCTCATCATAAACCGGTTTGAAGACACCGGCACGGGTCAAATCTGCCAACTCAATCAACACGGTTTGTGTCTCAAGATTGGATAGGATTTCAACCAGGAAAGTAGATTTAAAACCAATGACAATATCATCTCCCTGATAATCGCAGGGCAGAGACTCCTGTGCTGACACTGAAAAATCGAGATCCTGTGCGGTCAGATTGATTTCACCCTGTTTAATATCGAATTTGATCAGGTTGGTCGATTGATTCGAACAAACCGCAACACGACGGATTGCATTCAACAGTTCAACACGATCGACAAATACTTTATTGGGGTTATTGGCCGGAATCACTGCATTATAATTGGGGTAATTACCCTCAATCAGGCGGCAGATGAGTACCTGGTTCTTCAACCGGAACAATACATTTTTGTCGTCAAATTCAATCGTTACATCCTCCTCCTCTTTGGGAAGCATACCACGCAACAGGTTAGCCGGTTTCTTCGGCAAAATGAAAGAAGCTGCCATGTCAGAAGCATTCTCTGCTGTATATTTTACCAACTTGTGGGCATCCGTAGCCACAAAAGTGACCGATTGAGGCTCAATATTGACATATACACCATTCATCACAGGACGCAACTCATCGTCAGCTGTTGCGAAAATGGTTTTGTTGATACCGGTCAACAATGCATCAACATCCATCGTAATGGTCTGTTTGGACTCACTCAACTGAGGCAACTCCGGGTAACTCAATCCTGAGGTTCCGGGCAAAGTCAACTTACCGCTTTTCCAGCTTACGACAATCTCCCATGTTGTCTCGTTGGCCTCGATGGTCAAAGGTTGCTCCGAAAACTCCTTCAAAGAATCGAGCATCAACTTCACCGGTACAGCGATCAACCCTTCACGTTCCACACTCTCTACGGGCAGTGTCCCTACCAGCGTAGTTTCAAGGTCAGAAGCGGTAATTTTGAGTACTCCGTCTTTGAGATCGAACAGGAAATAGTCCAAAATGGGCAGCGTATTTTTACTGCTGATCACCTTGTTAGTCGTCTGAAGCAAGCCCAACAGAGCCGATGAAGATACTACGAATTTCATATTTTTCTACGATTTTGTTGTTTCAAAACTACTTCATACAGATGGACTGCACACAATCCACCTTATGTCAAAGATAAGCCAATTTTTCAGATTTGAGCCAATTTTTCCAAAGACGTTACGATCATCTTATCAACAAATGGGCGATAATCGGTCTCCATGTCCAGTGCAACCCGTTGTGCAATCACCGTACAGATCGTAGTGGCTTCGTGACCGAGCAGTTTGGCCAATCCTGCCAATGCCGAACCCTCCATTTCAAAATTGGTAAAACGATGACCTGCATACTCAAACCGTTCTATTTTGGCATTCAGTTCAGGATCAGCTGGGCAGAGACGCAAATACCGGCCCTGCGGAGCATAAAATCCTGGAGCTGAAATGGTCATTCCTGGGACAGTAACATCAGCAAAAAGTTCAGCCAGTCGATCCGAACAGCGAACAAAATAGGGCGACGTCAACAAGCGACTCCAACCCACCTGTTCCATAAAGTTCTGCTCCATCTCAAGATCACAAATTTGGTTACGACCTTTATAGAAGTTCAGCAATCCATCGAAACCAACCGATATCCGAGACAAAATGCGATCACCAATTTTCAGATCAGGGGTCAACGCACCGCAAGTTCCCAATCGAACTAATGTCAAAGAGGTTTTCTGCGCTTTTTCAGTACGAGTCTTAAAGTCGATATTGAACAACGCATCGATCTCATTGACTACAATATCAATATTATCCGTACCGATTCCCGTCGAAACGACACTGATACGTTTACCCCGAAACGTTCCCGTCATGGTATGGAATTCGCGATTGGAAACCTCACATGCAATACTGTCAAAATGGGTTGCCACTTGCTTCACACGTCCCGGATCTCCGACCAATATAATCGTTGTGGCTAACTGCCCCGGACACAGGTGTAAATGGAAAATTGAGCCATCCTGGTTGATAATTAATTCAGAGGGTGCTATGGTTCTCATAAAAGAAAATTCTAATTTTGTTTTTGGTATAAATGTAATTAATTTACGCCAAAATTCATAACGATATGACCCTGATTAAATCTATTTCCGGCATCCGTGGCACTATCGGCGGAAAGCCCGGTGAAAATCTGACCCCCATAGATCTGGTTAAATTTACTTCGGCTTATGCTCAGTGGCTAAAAGGTGAGTTTCCAGGCAAAAAACTGAAAGTTGTAATCGGCCGTGATGCCCGCCTGTCGGGAGAAATGGCAGCCTCAATCGTTGAGGGAACACTTTGTGGATGCGGTGTTGATGTCATCAATATTGGTCTGGCCACTACACCAACCGTAGAGGTTGCTGTAACCGGTAAACAAGCCGATGGAGGTATCATTCTGACCGCAAGTCACAATCCTCGCCAATGGAACGCCCTGAAACTGCTCAACTCTCGCGGAGAGTTCCTCAGCGATGCAGAAGGCAAAAAGGTATTGGCTTTGGCTGAAGCGGGTATCGAAACCTATCCTGAAATCGACGCCATAGGACATGTTATCGAACGTTCAAGTTACAACGACAAACATATCAAGGCTGCCTTAGCCCTCAAATTGGCCGATCTGGAGGCTGTCCGCAAGGCCGGTTTCAAAGTGGTGGTCGATGCAGTCAACTCTGTAGGAGGTGTAGTGATTCCAACTCTGTTACGTGAGATGGGAGTCCAAGTGATTGAATTGAACTGTACACCTGACGGCAACTTTGCCCACAATCCTGAGCCCATTCCCGAAAACCTGACAGAGATTTCAGCCCGCGTACCTGCCGAACAGGCCGATCTGGGTATCGTAGTCGATCCGGATGTGGATCGTTTGGCGCTGATCTGTGAAGACGGTTCGATGTTTGGCGAGGAGTATACACTGGTTTCCGTTGCTGACTACGTACTGTCTCACACCCAAGGGGCAACGGTGTCTAACCTAAGCTCGTCACGGGCTCTGCGTGATATAACCGAAAAACACGGCTGCAAATATTCAGCAGCAGCCGTTGGAGAAGTGAACGTGGTTACCAAAATGAAAGAGGTCGGAGCTGTCATCGGCGGAGAAGGCAACGGCGGTGTCATCTATCCTGAACTGCATTATGGTCGTGATGCCTTGGTTGGAGTCGTGCTGTTCCTCACCCTGCTGGCCAAGAGCGGACTCAAAGCCTCACAACTCCGTGCCACATATCCGGCTTATCACATCTCGAAAAACAAAATCGAATTGACCCCTGACATCGATGTAGATAAAGTTTTGGCCCAGATGAAAGCCAAATATGCTGGAGAAGAGGTTACCGACATCGATGGCGTAAAAATTGACTTCCCCACCCAATGGGTACACCTTCGCAAGTCAAATACGGAACCCATTATCCGCATCTACAGCGAAAGTGCAGATAAAGCATCGGCTGATGCTTTGGCTGAAAAGATTATCAGCGAAATTCGCGAAATTGTCGCCAAATAAAATCGAAACGATTGTTGATTTTGATTGCCGTTAGTTTGCAATCTGATTCGACACATCTTTGTGCAAAAGACCACTCCATCAACGAAGTGGTCTTTTTATTTGAATTACTCTATATTTATTAGTTCTCCAGCTATTTAAAACAATATTTTTTCAACACACCCTACTCTATTGCAACTGTAAACCAACACTTTAAGGTAAATCGACACATTGCAAGATTTTGCAATCCGATGGCAAATCGTTATCTTGTGAAGGCAAAATTTTACAACCATGATAGAACTCACCGCTACACAACAATATATCCGTGACCACGGTTCAAGATTTATCGATGAACTTTTCGAGCTCCTGCGTATTCCCTCAATCAGTGCTGAAAGCGCCCATGCTGACGACATGCAACGAGCTGCCCAATGGTTACGAGAGTCATTAATGCGAGCAGGAGCGGATTGTGCAGAGGTGATGCCTACCTCAGGCAATCCGGTCGTCTATGCCGAAAAAATGGTTGATCCTTCAGCTCCGACGATACTGGTTTATGCTCATTATGATGTGATGCCGGTAGATCCAATCGATCAGTGGACAACACCACCATTTGAACCGGAAATTCGAGAAGGACGGATTTGGGCCCGTGGAGCCAATGATGACAAAGGACAATCCTTCATGCACATCAAAGCCATGGAAGCAGCTTTGACCACCAACTCGCTTCCTTGCAACCTCAAATTCATGATCGAAGGAGAAGAGGAGATTGGCTCCTCAAGTCTAGGAACATGGTGTACTGCCCACAAAGAGCTATTACAAGCAGATATAATTTTAGTATCGGACACCAGCCTACTTTCTTGGAAAAACCCATCAATCACCTGCGGATTGCGAGGCCTTTGCTATATGGAGGTAGAGGTAACCGGACCCAATCGTGAACTCCATTCTGGGTTGTATGGAGGAGCTGTGGCCAATCCAGCCAGTATGCTAACCAAAATGATTGCGTCACTGACTGATGAACAGGGACGTATCACCATACCCCACTTTTATGACAAAGTACGCGAACTGACCGAAACCGAACGGCAGGCATTTGGGCGTGCTCCGTTTTGTGAGGCAGCATATCGCAAGAAACTCGGGGTTCGCGCAACACACGGAGAAGAGGGTTTCACCACCATGGAACGTACCGGCATTCGACCATCTCTGGATGTCAATGGCATATGGAGCGGTTACACAGGTGAAGGCAGCAAAACCGTAATTCCTTCAAAAGCCTGGGCAAAAATCTCGATGCGTCTAGTGCCCGATCAGGACTACCGAGAAATTGCCCAACTGTTTGAAAAACACATGCAAGCGATTGCTCCTGCCAGCGTACAAGTCAAAGTGACCACTCTGCATGGCGGCTATCCCTATCTCACCCCAACCGATTCGCAAGCCTATCAGGCAGCCTCACAAGCCATTGAAGATACATTTGGTCAAGCACCGCTACCCTTTTATTCCGGCGGAAGCATCCCCATTATCAGCACATTCGAACATGTATTAGGGCTAAAATCCATTTTGTTGGGTTTTGGACTCGATCAGGATGCAATCCACTCCCCCAACGAAAGTTATGCATTAGAAAACTTCTTCCGCGGAATCGAAACCATTACCCGTTTTTACGATCACTTTGCTAAAATAACAAAAGAAGATGCCTAAACCACTTACCCCTGAAGAGGAAGAGATGATCCGTGAACACTCACGCCCCTATTCCGAACCTAAGAAATCGATGGTTTTCAAAAACATGCTGCTCTTTACCGTCATCTTTTTGCTGATGGTATTTCTCGGTTATTTGATGGTCTATTGGGGAACCTTGATCGAAAAATAGATAGATTCTGAATTGGCAACTGTCGATCAGAAGATACTTCTATTGTGGTACGTCACTACCTTTTTGAAGGCACACACCAATAAGCACACCAAAAACTACCCCAAGTAAAACATAGGGTAAACCATTGCAGTCGCAAACAAAACAGAAGTTATTTACATAAAAGAGAAAATACCCGACTTACATCAAATGGTCGAATGTGCGTTTACCCAAAGCATGTCGAAGGATAATACTGCCTTTGTAGATATTTGAGGAAGCCGACGCAATTCGACTTTGCTGAATAACACGCCGTTTAATTCGCAGCGTATTCAATGCATGATAAAAATCCATATGGGCCCGAAACACCACTTTGAAGAAATCGGGGCGACGCTGCAGCAAAAAGACCATTGCTGACATTCCATCTAACACCATACGGGCAAACAGGACGGGCAAAAGAGATCTCCGAGACAGATTTTTGAACAACATCGACAGGTTGTTCCTATAATTCAGATAGAGCTTACGGGCACTGTTATTGGGCAATGTCCCCCCCCCGAGATGAAAGACTCGGCTACGGGGTTCTACCATCACACGATATCCCGCCAACTGCATCCGCCAGCAGAGATCGATCTCCTCCATGTGAGCAAAGAAATCTCCGTCAAATCCTCCGAGTTTATGGAACAGGTCTGCACGTACAACCATGCAGGCACCTGAAGCCCAAAACACCTCCCGGGCTGTATCATATTGCCCCTGATCTTTCTCAATCGTATCGAGAATGCGTCCCCGACAGAACGGATATCCAAAACAGTCAATGAATCCTCCTGCCGCACCGGCATATTCAAAATCGCTTTTGCGTTCGTAAGAGATGATTTTCGGAGCAAGAGCTGCGACCTTTTCATCCGCCGCCAGTCTTGCCACCAACGGATTCAGCCATCCCTCCTCGACCTCTACATCTGAATTCAGCAACACATAACAATCTGCTTCAATACGACTCAAAGCCCGATTGTATCCTTCAGCGAATCCATAATTTTGATCAAGCTGCAACAACTCAACCTGAGGATAATGCTCACGTAAAAAAAGTACCGAATCATCATTCGAACCGTTATCGGCTACTACTACTGACGCTTCGCCGCTATGTGCAACAACCGAAGGTAAAAAACGTTCGAGATGCGCTCGCCCGTTCCAGTTCAGAATAACGATTTTAACTTTCATATGATCTAATGCTTGCGTACTTCGTTATTTTTTGGCTTTACGCTTCTCTTCATGATAACGAGCCACGCTTTCCGGTGAGTGTTTCCAACGACGGTGCGACCACATCCACAACTCAGGTGTTTCGCGTATCATAGCTTCAAGCTTGTCTATGTAACGCTGCGTCAATTCATACTCGGCCAACTCCTCCTTACCATCGTAGATCAGTTGCAAATCGGCCTCATAGCTATGATTGGGTCGTTTTCGAATATACATGAAATAGATCGGCATCTTAAAACGGGTCGAAATCTTCTCCAGGCCCGAAAAGAAGGGTGTATCCTGATTCAAGAAACGGAACCAATGCCTGATATCGAGAATCGGAGGTGTCTGATCGGCAATCATAGCCACAATGACCGGACGCCCCCCAGGACGATGAGCATGCACCACCTCCCGTAAAATATCATTCATAGGCACTGGTTGTGTGCCGAAACGGGCACGTGCCCGATGATAATAAAGATCAAAGGCAACGCTATGCAGCGGACGATACACAGCTAAGACGTTATGATCGGTATGGCAAACGTAATTGATGGTCAATTCCCAAGAGCCAAAATGAGACATGGCTGAGATCCAGCTCTGTCCCTGCATGGCCGCCTCGACTTCAGCCGTATTGGGATAGACCATCCGCTCGCAAATACGTTTTTTACTAATGGTAGCCAAATAGACCGTATCGACAAATACCTCTGCGAGTTGCCAATAGAATTTTCGTTCTATCTCCCGACGCTCAGCTTCACTTTTCTCAGGGAAAGAGTGAGCCAGATTTTCGCGAACGACCTTCAAACGGTAACGTACAATCCGATACAATACCACATGTACCAAACCTCCCAAACCTTCATACAATACACGCTCAGGCAGCAGCCCTATCAAACGACAAGTCCACCACAAGAAATAGAATTGTATCTTTTGCCAGAAGGTCAACTTCATCACACGTGCTGTTTAAACTCTTCGTAAATGTTTGGATTGGCAGCGATAATTTCTCGGCCGAACAAAAAGTTATCCCCACCGCTGTAATCCGTCACTACGGCTCCGGCCTGTTTGGCAATTAAGGCTCCACCAGCTACATCCCAAGGGGACAACTTAACCTGCATGAAGGCATCGAAACGTCCACAAGCTGTATAAACCAAATCTGCAGCTGCCGACCCCAGGCGACGAATACCATTGGTATTCTGCTGAAACCATGCCATTTTATCCAAGAATCCATCCTCATTGGCCAATGCCGAATAGGCAAAGCCCACTGCAATTAATGAATTTTCAAGTTTCGCTGTGGAAGAAACTGATATTTTACGACCATTGAGAAATGCATCCGAACCTTTCCAAGCATAGAACATCTCTCTCATATTAATCTCGTAAACTACGCCGACGACCAATTCACCCCGGTCAAGCAGTCCAATACTGACACAGAAAGGGGCTAAACCATGAATAAAATTGGTTGTTCCATCCAAAGGATCGATCACCCACTGCAAATCGGCCTTTTGCGCAGCCTCTACTGTACCCTCTTCAGTAATGAAGCCTGCATCCGGCGTCAACTCTTGCAGATAACTGACAATCATGCGCTCTGCCTGTTTGTCCACATAAGAGACCATGTTCTGGGTGCCTTTGAACTCCACATCGGCAAAGGTAAACGTTTCGCGTTGACGGGCAATATACTCCCCTGCTTCACGGGCAATTCCGCATGCAGCTATACAAAGCGACTTGTAATCCATTTTACTTATATCTTCTCAAAGAATCATAGCATTCATTCGATACGAGCTATGATTCTTCTTCATTTGCTCAATTCACCACACCTTACTCCTCGTCATCGGAGTCGGCTTCATGTTTTGACTTGCGTGGCTTTCCACTCAAAACAATTACAATCTCCCCCTTGACCTCACCAGCCGAAAAATGGTCGATCAATTCCTGCAGAGTACCACGAACATTTTCCTCAAACTTTTTGGTCAACTCACGTGACACTGCAGCTTCACGATCCGCTCCAAACAGTTCGGCAAATTGGGTCAATGTTTTCACCAACCGGTAAGGAGACTCATAAAAAATCATCGTTCGTGACTCCTCTAGCAGCTGTTGCAACCGTTTTGACCGTCCTTTTTTCTGCGGCAAAAAACCTTCGAAACAGAATCGGTCACATGAGAAACCACTATTAATCAACGCCGGTACAAATGCCGTCGGTCCAGGCAAAGTCTCCACTTCAACGCCATGCTCCAGGCAGGTCCGCACTAACAAAAATCCAGGATCCGAGATACCAGGCGTACCTGCATCCGAAACCAAGGCTACGGTTTCACCCCCAAAAATAGTCTCCACCACGGATTCTACTGCGGCATGTTCATTGAACTTGTGATGGCTCCACAAACGCTTCTCCAGCCCCAAATGCTTTAGCAACACCTGAGTTGTACGGGTATCCTCGGCCAGCACAATATCCACCATCTGGAGCACTTTTATGGCTCGCAGCGTAATATCGTCAAGATTACCGATCGGCGTCGGGACTAAATATAGTTTACCCATTAGCGTTCAAGTTTACATTCCAGAAGCTCTACCAACAACATCACTCCGTCACTATCCGGATCCCAGTCAAAATGCTCCTGGATATAAATCATCGCATCATCCAAATGCGTGAATTGTTCCAAATCGGAAATGGTTTGTTCGTATAGCTTCGTATCTCCATTAAAGAGATCACGAATTAACAGAAAACGATCATTAATTCCAATACTGTGCCGCAAATCTGAAACTTTGCTGGAACGCAGTTTAAAAGCGACATCGGTATGATGGGTTTTCTGACCCAAAACCTCATTGACTGCTTTGGTCGGAGCTGCCAACGCTTCACCCAACACCTTCTTATGTGTGATCTCTAAATGGCCAAGGCCATCACCCTCTTTCAATCTAACACCCCCTGCCGTTTCCTGAGATGTCACTTTATTTATGCCTCCAAACAGTTGATCGGCTCGAGAGGTTTCCATTGCATTGATCTTCTGTCCGGATAAATCCGCACGACCAGAAGTTTCAGTTTGGGAAACCGGGGTTGTTTGCACAGTTTTGGGTGCCAGCTCAACCGGGCTTTCTGCTTGAGTCTGTCCTACAAATGACTCAACAGATAACCTATCCTGGGCCTCACTGACAGATAAATTCGTTTGGATTTCAGATACAGAAAGAGGTTCAAAACGATCTCCTTCGTTATACGATTTTTGATTATTGTCGACCGAGTTTGTTTCATCTGCGACCTGATCCGAAGGCTCATTTACATCGACAGACTCTGCAATGTGAATGGCATTCGACATCTCCTCATGACAAGAGTCGGACACAACATTTTCCCCTTCGGAGATCAAGGCTGAATCAACGGTTTCTTCTGCTACAACAGAGACATTCTCCGTTTCCAAAGCTGTAGAAATAAACGGCTGCTCATTTTGCTCCTCAACCATCTGCTCCACATCATTGGTCTCAACAACTGGTTGAACTGATTCCGAACGAGGCATCATCACAGGGTCGACAGATGGTTCTGGCAACGGATCTTCGCCATACAACGAGAGAATCAAACGCTTATCCAAACGGGGTCGGCGCAAGATACCTTCACGCACTTCAGAATGTCCAACAGAATTTCCTGACGAATGTTCAGGCATTGCAGCAGATACTTCATTTTGAGATTCCGTTTCAATCGTATCGTTACAAGCAGGTGTAACTTCAACTGACATCCCAGCATGCTCATCAACTACAATTTCTGGCAGTCCGGCAAATGCGGAGGTCTCATCCTGCTTTTCACTCTCCGCTATGAGGGAATTATTCATCGATTGCTCTTCACCGACTGTTTCAGCGTTCAATTGTTCTGCAATCGAGCCACTCACACTGGTTGTCTTCTCAGTGTTATCCTGTTCGATGGTCGACGACAAATGAGCAGAACTACCTTCCACTGATTGCCCCTGCTCCGCTTTGGCAGATGCTGCAACATTAACAACAGGAGTGGCAACCGATTGAGACTCTACATGCTTCTCCGAACCAGATAAGGTTTCAGATGGAGTAGCATCTTTTTTCGAAGAAACAGGAACCGAAGAGTCAGGAGTTACTGAGATACAATTTTCACAAGTGTTATTGTCTGCGGTTTGCGCAGAACCGACAATCTCTGCACTACTCAATTTGATCTCCGTATAAATATCCCGAAGTTTTGCCAGCACTATTTCACGTTCAATATCAGCAATTGCACGCTGCATTTTCCACTCTTTTGCAATGCGTCCAATTCCTTCCAGTTCGACCAGCAATTTATCCAGATTCATTCCTGTATTCGTTTTTCCTTATTAAATCAACCTTTACGATAAGAACATCAACAAATTAGCAGCTAATACACCTACTCATTTACAACTCCTTACCCAATAAAGGTTACGTCAAGAAAATTTTGTTCAAAGTTAACCTTTCTGTACATTAATTCAAACGCCTTTTCGCATTTTCCTTCACGAAAATAAATTCACCTTTTCGACCAATTTTAAACGACAAAAGGCCTCTTTTTCACTTTTTTGAACCAAAATTGCATTTTTCATGCCTTTTCGTCGTATATTTGCGTGCATACCACTACTACAAAAAACTATTGAAACGCTATTAAATTCTCTTATTTATATATTTCAGTCATATTATTCACTGTAAATGAATTCGATAAACACATCTTGCCGAATTGGCGTCTTTTATGACGGCAATTTCTTGTTACATGCCTCTAATTATTACAACTACATCCATCCGGAGAAAAAAAGACTCAGTCTAAACGGTTTGCACCAATTCATCCGTCACCGGGTAGCTCAAGAGGCAAACTGCGAATTAATCAAATGTCAAATTTCGACAGCCCATTACTTTCGGGGAAGACTAAACGCTTCTGACGCCGCAATGCGCGGTAATCAGCTCTATAACGATCGCGTTTTTGATGACATTTTGATGTCTGAGGGTATCAACACCCACTACCTTCCCCTACGCAATGTTCAGGGAAGACGTGAAGAGCGCGGAGTCGATGTTTGGCTCGCACTCGAAGCATACGAACTAGCCTATAAAGGGGCTGTCGATATCATCGTTCTGATCGTTTCTGATACTGACTACACACCGCTGCTTCGAAAAATTCGCGCACTAGGTATTCCCATCATGTTATTGAGTTGGGAATTGGAATATGTGACCGATGACAATGTGCGTATGGTCACCAAAACATCGCATGAACTGCTTTCACTGGCCACCTACCCGATCGCTATGCACGATGTGATCGATCAGGGTTTGGAACAGAATGACCCTGTTGTGCGCAACCTCTTTGTAAGCAGCGACAACAACTACCTATCAAACTCGCGTTCCACAGAAATCAGTGAAATTTTGAGTTTGAAAAATGGTTTTGGATTCATCAAGTATCCCAACAACAACCTCTTTTTCCACAGCCAGGATGTCGAAGGAGACTTCAATGATCTCGAAGTAGGCGACACGGTAGAATTCACCATTGAGAAGAATCAGCAAAGACAAGATGTCGCCAAACACGTTCGCAAAGTAGATCCTTACGAACTTTCGGACGATACAGATTTAGACATGTAACAACAAGATAAACTACTATCAGATTGTTGTAGTTTATTGATCTAATGTAAAAAACATTTGGGCCGTACTATCACTCATGATGGTACGGCTCATTGTTTAAAATGGTAAAGGCACGATAAAGCTGTTCAACAAAAACCAACCGGACCATCTGATGGGAAAAGGTCATGGCAGACAACGACAATTTGGCATTGGCACGGGCATACATCTCGTCAGAAAAACCATACGGTCCCCCTATTACAAAACAGAGCCGCTTGATCCCACTATTCATCCATTTCTGCACCCACGTCGCAAATTCAACCGAGCGCATCTGCTTACCCTTTTCATCCAACAGCACGACAATATCGCTCTCGGTAAAACGGCGTAACAGCATCTCACCCTCCTGTTTTTTCTGCACCTCGGCTGTGAGCGTTTTGCGATTTTTCAGATCCGGCAGCACAGCCATAGATACTTTGGTGTAAAAATTCAGCCGTTTCAGATAATCGTTCAACAGCGTCTCAATTTGGGAAGAGTCTGTCTTCCCTATGACAATCAACTCTATATTCATCAGCGACGTCCTCTCGAACTTTTTCTGACAACCGTATTTTCTTGCAAAAAGCGTCGCACATCTTCAGGTGCAGGACAATTGAAGTCACTGTTCCACTCACCCTGCACATCTCGATAAGTAACCGGATGTAACGTATCATGTGCCTTTAACCATTGATACGCTTTATAAAAATTATACCCATTGCCACTCTCTCCACCCATGGAGATCGCAATCAACGAAGTATTATTTTTCACTCGTCCCTGCATACTTGCGACACGATCCAAGAAATTGGGCAAGAAACGAGGATCATTGGCCACTGCTCCTCCAACATTGCGGTCGTCTTTCCGATAATCGCTATTGATGTTGGCCTGGTCGATCACATACATACCTATTTCGTCACACAATTCGTAAAACCAGCGAGGCTGTGGATACGAAACACATACCGTGTTGTATTGACGCTTTAGCGCACGAAGCTCATCGGCCGTCCGGGCCATATCAGCTGCGGCATTGTACGACGCCACCTTTAACTGAGCCTCTTTGCCATTAATCACCAAGCGGCCATTCTCCAATTCAGTAATATTAAATCCGAAACGGAACGGAATATATTCCGTAATACGGCCATCCCGACGCACATAAAACATCATATTGTAGAGATTGGGCGCAGCTGGAGACCACATTTTTTTCATACTGGGATAGATATACTCCTTGAAACGGAGGGTGTCAAAACTTTCAGGCTCTACCTCTGTTTCATACAAATTGTAGGTGATCAATTTTCCTGCTGGCGAATAGATATCGTATCCGAGTGATATTTTCTCAGAGCTGCGGTAGCTGTTGGCCATCACGACCGTCACCCAAACAACGCCATTAACACGAGCCGAATCCAACGTTGCATGAACAACGAAATCTTCGATACGTAATTTGGGCTGTGAATAGATATAAATATTGCCGAGGCTGCCAGGTGTCAACGTAGGAATCCCCGTCTCCATCCAACTCCCCTGAGAGAATCCATACACTTCGATCGAGATCGTATTCACCCCATCGGTTACCGCATCGGAGATATTATATTCTGCGGGGGTGCGACTATCGTTGCTATACCCAACCTTATGATCATTCACATAAAGCGTATAGGCACTTCCTACACCCTCAATATGAATATACATATCTCGATCCAACCACAGATACGGCACCTCGATCGCAGCCCGATACTGCACCAATGGATTTTCAGCGGGCAACTGCGGAGGGACTAATCCCAATAAAGATTTGTCCGTTGTCGGAACCGTGTTGGGAAGTGTGGTTTCATCCCAATTTGCCGTCGAAAAACGAGGTTGATAAAAACCGGCCATACCGCCCTGTTCCGTTGTAGAGGAATAGACCCGCCATTTGCCAGCCAATGGCAAATAGTGTTGCGCCTCATTCTCTTCACCCTTCTGAGCTAAATCCCGAATCGTATAGCTGATAAACTCTTGACGAGGTTTGATTTTTCCCTCGGCAGCATGGGAGGGATCTGCCCAAGGCTGGGCTGGAAGCAGAGTCGGAACAAGCATCCCGAATCCAACCATCCACGTTAAAGCAGCAATATGTTTCATAGTTCAAATCGATTTTTTGGAGTATACAAAAATTCATCTTTTTTGTCAATTAACCAAATTCATGCGAAACGTATAAATAACCACACCTCAAAGAAGATTTACGGATGCCGTAATTGCGTTAGTACACTCCATCTAAACACTGCGTTCAGACAATAAAATCGCTTAAATATGATCATAAAGTTGCATCTCTAACTTCTCTAACAGCTTGTATTCAAAACAATAGGGGCACCCACACCAACCGCAAGTGAACAGCTATAAGAGTTACGACTCCCGGATTCGCGCATCAAAATAGCTAAAGCAATGAAAATATTTCTTTTCTTTGTGGTGGTCGAGAAGGGATATCCCCACACAACCACGATTTAGAGCATTAGCCATGAAAACAATACCTTTATTGCTTACCGGACTCTGTATGACCTTTTTTGTTGCTAATGGTCAGCAACAGGTACCGTCTTCTGAAACGACAACAACCTCCACTTCTACCGAGGATACAGTTTCACGCCAAATGCGGAAAGAGTTAGCCTGGCAACACCGTCTGTACCGAAAAGCCGTAGAACGCAGTACAGTAATCACGCCCGACAAAATGATCGATCGGCTCTGGAGTGTCGATGATCAATGGGTCGATAAAAAAGATACTTTGGTTTTGGTTGTCATGCCTCTGACAACGGACGAGGTCGCACGATGGACAGGCTCCCCAACCAAACAGGTTCCCGATTCATATGACGAAGCACTGTGGGTCAGTCTCTCCCCTGAATTGGGCATGGTCATGCACAACAATCCGCTGCTCGATTCGCTCCAATCCACCATGCGTATCAAACAGATTCTCGGTTTGCGGCCACAACAAGAGTATGCCTATATCGTCCAGTTCTGGGTACCCGCCTCAAAATTGGTGCGCCCTACTCCAGACCCGGACGTCCATAACCACTATTCTACGGTCACCTTCCCGGAGCAGGTCGATCCTATGCACAAACAGTGGATCGAAAAAATGCGTAAAACTCCTGCATCTCAACGTCCCCGACTATGGACCCAGATGGGTTACACCTACGATTGGGGAAATCTTTATACTGAGATCGGTGTCAGTGAATTTGTGGTCAAACCCGGAACTACCATTAAGATTGATCAACTGGCAACCATCTGGTATTGGTATTCGCAACAGGTCGATTTAACTGCAGCAGATGTCAAATAACAAGCATGGTATTGACATTTTTTGCTTATAAAAACATCCCAAACAATAAAAGAGTCCCGAAACTTTATTTCGGGACTCTTTTATTAATTATATCAGCACAAAATACTTAGGCTATTGAAATGCACGTTTCAGACTTATCCAGTCTGAATGTTCATCCGCCAAATCTAAATACATTTTTTTCGGTCCAATAGATCGTCTGGGAACCTATTTTTGACGGAAGAAGAGTTGCAGAGGCACCCCCTTGAAATCCCAACGCTCGCGTATCTTGTTTTCCAGGAAACGACGATAACCCTCCTTAATATACTGAGGAAGATTGACAAAAAAGGCAAACGATGGCGTTGGAGATGCCAATTGGGTAACATACTTGATCCGAATGTATTTACCTTTAGTCGAAGGTGGCGGAGTCTCCTCAATAATCGGCAAAAGATATTCGTTCAACTGAGAGGTCGGAATTTTACGAATTCGAGAATAGTAAACCTGCATGGCAGTCTGCAATACCTCCAGAATGCGCTGCTTGTTCAACACCGAGGTAAAGACAATAGGCACATCATTGAAAGGTGACAACCGACAACGGATTGCCTCGGCAAACTCCTTCATCGTATTGCTCTCTTTTTCGATCAGATCCCACTTGTTCACCACGATTACGCACCCCTTCTTGTTGCGTACCACCAGTGAAAAGATATTCATATCCTGCGATTCAATACCCTGCGAAGCATCAAGCATCAGGATGCAGACATCCGACGATTCGATAGCCCGCACCGAACGCAATACGGAATAGAATTCAAGATCCTCCGTCACCTTGTTCTTTTTACGCAGACCAGCGGTATCGATCAGATAAAAATCCATACCGAACTTGTTGTAACGGGTCAGGATCGAATCGCGTGTAGTTCCGGCAACCGGTGTCACGATATTGCGTTCCGAATCAAGCAGGGCATTGGTCATGGAAGACTTTCCCACATTCGGACGACCGATAATGGCAAATTTTGGCAGATCATCAACCTTTTCAGCCGTCGCATCTTCAGGCAACGCTGCAATCACTGCATCGAGCAGATCTCCCGTACCGCTTCCGCTCATGGTCGAAATACAGAAAGGATCTCCAAGTCCCAATGCATAAAATTCGTGCGACTGATAGATCAGGTCATTGTTATCCACCTTATTGACCACCAATAGCACCTTTTTACCACTACGACGCAACAAATCGGCAATCACCATATCCAAATCGGTAATGCCCGTAGATACCTCAACCAAAAACAGTACGACATCACTCTCTTCGATGGCCAATACCACCTGTTTGCGGATCTCCTCCTCAAAGACATCTTCCCCTCCGAGGGCATATCCTCCTGTATCAATGACCGAAAATTCACGGCCATTCCAATCTGACGTACCATAATGGCGGTCACGTGTAGTACCTGCCGTATCGTTGACAATGGCCTTGCGCATGCCCACCAAGCGGTTGAAGAGCGTACTCTTTCCCACATTCGGACGGCCTACAATAGCTACTATGCTCATAATTGCTCGTTTAACCTCGGTGCAAAAATAATCAACTTTCCGGAAATTCCACGACAGGCTCTTCGCCTCGGACTGCTCGGAAATCGGCATCACGGCAAGATTCGGAATCGATACCGTAACCCACAGCCATCAATGGGGCAAAATCACGGTGCACATCCATAGCCACAGCAGCCGCCAATGCTTTGCGATCCGAAGCTCCCTGCTCCATCACCTGACGCAATTCGCCAGCCGTAATTTCAGAAGCCGGTTTACCCAATAATGCTTCTAAAGCATACGCCGCCCAGTGAGCCACCATTTGCGGATAATCCTGATCCAAAGATCTCAACCGCTCTACCAACTGATCGAGCTCATTGATACTACCCTCATCCACTTCATCCAGGAGACGATTAACCACCGCTGCGGGTACAATCAAACCGGCCATATCTACCCATTCGATCCATTCATTCGAAGAGGGTGCCAAACCGGCCAAAGCATCATCAGGCAATGTAGAGACCGGTGTACATGCCACGCCATTGCTCTTCAACAACTCATACAAATAACTACGCAAAGCCTGTTTATACAGCAGTAAGCCCTTGCGCAAAGCTGTCATTTTGATTTTCACCCGATTCCAGGTCACCTCTTCAGCTGTCGGATAACGTCTTTGCAAATATTCACACTCACGAATCGCCTGCAATATTTTGCCAGCCGTATAAGGTGTCATCAATTCGTAACGGATCAAATCACTGGCCACTCCCCGACGCCGATCACGTCCAGGCCATTTTCGAATATCTCGAGCTGTACCGTAACTACGCAAATTCATCGCCGGCAACAGATAGGAGTCATCTTTCTCCTCAATCAGATAAGAGAAAGGCATGGCATCGGTGTCATGATGCTGATAATGACGTCCTTTAACAATAGTAAAGACACCCGTATTGGCCGGCAGTAGGATATAAGCATCACTGCTGAATTTACAACCTCGCTGATGAATGCCCTGATGCACAGGCCCCGATTTATACATATGGTTGCTCTGATTGGCACCACTTCCCGCATTGAAAAAGGAGAAGTAACCGGCAATCAACAGTGTCGCACGGTGGTGGGTCACCGTATAGGGTCCGGCAAAAACGGCACACGCCTCTCCATGAGTACAGTGGCAGTTGGCAAAAAACAACGACTGTTCAGCCGAAAATCCGTTTTCGATAATCACGCCCTCTCCGACAAAACAGCTCCGCAACATCGCTCCGGTATCAACTTTCGCCGATCGGGCTATAATAAAATTACGTGCAGCTACATCCGAACCGACATAAGTCGGAGATTCAGCCGAACTGTTGACCGTTCCATTGCGCAAAGTGGAGGCTCCATCCACAACGGCATAGGCCCCGATCCGCACATTCAACAAAGAGGTCGTATTCACCACGGAAGCCGCCTGGGCAATCACTCCACGATCAGATGTTTTGGCAGACACTCGTTTTGCTATCATAGCCTGCATCTGCTCAATCGTTCGATTGCGATGCCGATACATGGCCATGATATATGCAATCTGAGCCGTAAGCTCGTCATAAATCGGCACTTCACGACCTCCAGCTTCATTAATGGCCGACACCTCAGTCCCGTTACCAAACGCATTGGAACCGTCGCACGAAATCTGTCCGACATTTTCAATCACAACATCATCTTCAATGTCATAATTGGCAATATATCGTCCTACATTATATATAAGCACATTGTCTCCGATGGTACAATTATGCAACATGGCATTGTAAATCCCGGCATGACGGATCACACCCGAACCACAGGAAATTTCCTTACCATTTACTCCCAAACGGATCGCACCACTAAATGATACATTGACCAAATATTTAGGATCAAAGCCTTCCGCAACAACGATATCCGACCAATTTTGCGCTGAACATCTTTGCTGACACAAAAGTTCAATCTCCTCACAGTCAAGAGGTCTATATTTTTTATTGAATAGCATGGTTGCCATAAGATTAACCAATTAATATCGCTGGATTGGCACAAAAATAGGATTCTTTATCTAAAATCATTTCTCTTTCTTCCATAAGAAATTCACTATTCAAATTTTAATTCTACCTTTGCGAAAACCACATGAACAAATTTATTGTTCATGCAACATTTAAACGTACAATAACATCTATGTTGTATACGTTGAATTAACTACCACCTCAAATTCCATACTAAAACAACAAACAACCATAATATGAAAAAATTTTTTCTATTATTAGCCGGCGCTGCCATGCTACTCACTTCGTGTGAATCATCAAACAAAACAACGGGAGATGCATGGGAACAGTACTATTATGAAGTAGGAACAGTATTATTCATGTCTGTTACATCCCAAATTGAATACAATTTGGACCCTTTCGAAATCGCATTCCGTCTCAACTCTTTGATGACAGAAACTCTTTTAGAAGCTGAACAGAATGGGGATCCTAATCCTGTTATTACAGCTGAAGCTATGAACAATTGTGCCGTAAAAAGTAAATTATTCGGGAACGCAACTATCGTCGATAGAGGTAACAATATTTATAAAATCGACAATATTGGCCTCATGACTTCACCTTCTGATAATAATACATTGCGGTCTGGAAATATTGAAATTAATACTGGCAACGGAGGACCGATGACTCCTGAGAACGTTTGGTATGTTAACTTAGGTGAAAATGATCCTTATACAATTTCAATAAATGGATATGTGGTTTCGATCCATGCCTTTTCTTATCAAATTAAAACTGTCCAGGAGAATAAATGGAATGTTTCATTAAGTAATTATGTTGCAAAAATCAGTACTGATGGTGATATACAATATAATACTGAAGGATCTGATTGGACAGGGACTATGACGATTACCCAAAAAGATAATCCAGGGGATCAATCATGGACTGGAATCACTTCATCATCATATGAGCTTGCCATTAGTAATACAAACAGTGTTACACCTTCAATGATCGCTGAAAAGGTAACAGTAAGCACACCTACTCCTATTGTGATTTATTCACCTACTTGCGGACAAACTATTTTGGAAGGAAGTTTATCTATCAGATTATCTGAAAGCGAAGATTTTCTTGATTACACCAGTGTAACTTGGACTCCCAACACAGACTCTGACTCAGATCCAGACTCAGACAAAGCAAGTGATAATAAAAAATGTTCTCCTACCATTTCGATGACTTGCCATGGGTATGATATTCCAATCGATGGTTCTTCTAATTAAATAACCCCATACAAAAAAAGCGGAATTAAAAATTCCGCTTTTTTTGTATTTATCACAACGTTAATCGTGCAATCATTAAATCGTTATCCCTATACCAATTGACCACAAGATACGCTGTCATCGCAATCCTGCACACACGCAACATTAGGCCATTCTTTCTTTATCAATATTACACAATTACATATAGTCATTCTACATACAACAGCGAGCTATTCTCTTCCCGGAATCTAAAAAACAATATTATTTGACTCATTTTGAAAAAAAAAAACGATATTTGTGAGTTATAACTCTAAAAAGAAATTCCATGTCACAAGGAGGTAGAACAAAAATCGCAGAACTGTTAAAATCGACACCCGCCGGCAGTGAAGTTACCGCCAAAGGATGGGTGCGTACCAAACGAGGTAACAAAAATGTTGCTTTTATCGCTCTGAACGACGGTTCAATCATCCATAATATTCAGATCGTTGTCGATGTGGCCAATTTTGACGACGATTTACTCAAACGTATTACCACCGGTGCCTGCCTCCGTGTAAGCGGTACGCTCGTCGAATCTCAAGGTTCCGGTCAACGGGTAGAAATCCAGGCCAAAGAGATCGAGATCTATGGCGAAGCCGATCCCAATACATATCCTCTCCAAAAGAAAGGACACTCCATGGAGTTTTTGCGGGAGATCGCCTATCTGCGTCCGCGTACCAACACGTTCGGTGCTGTACTGCGCATCCGTCATGCCATGGCCTATGCCATCCACAAATACTTTAATGATCGAGGATTTTACTATTTGCACACCCCTCTGATCACAGGAAGTGATGCAGAAGGTGCCGGTGCAATGTTCCAGGTAACGACCCTCGACTTGAACAATGTTCCCAAAAACGATAAAGGACAGGTAGATTATACTCAAGATTTCTTCGGCAAATCTTGCAACCTGACGGTATCCGGTCAGTTGGAAGGTGAACTCGGAGCTTTGGCTCTTTCGCAGATCTACACTTTCGGCCCGACTTTCCGTGCTGAAAATTCAAATACCCCTCGCCACTTGGCTGAGTTCTGGATGATCGAGCCTGAAGTTGCCTTCTATGAGTTGGAAGACAACATGGAGTTGGCTGAAGACTTCCTCAAATATTTGATCCAATATGCACTGGACAATTGTCGGGAAGATCTCGAGTTCCTCAACAAAATGTTCGATGCAGAACTGATCGATCGTCTAAATTTTGTAGTCAATAACGATTTCGTACGCCTGGATTACAGCGAAGGAATCAAGATCCTGATGGAAAGTGGTGTTAAATTCGAATATCCGGTAAGCTGGGGACTCGATCTGCAAAGTGAACACGAACGTTATTTAGTTGAGCAGCATTTCAAAAAACCGGTTATTCTGATCAACTATCCGAAAGAGATCAAAGCGTTCTACATGAAACTTAACGATGATGGCAAAACCGTCCGTGCCATGGATGTGCTCTTCCCCAAGATCGGAGAGATCATCGGTGGTTCACAACGTGAAGAAAGTTACGAAAAACTGTCTAAACGTGTGGCGGAACTCAATATCCCCGAAAAAGATATTTGGTGGTATTTGGATACTCGCCGTTGGGGCAGTGCTCCGCACAGTGGTTTCGGTTTGGGCTTCGAACGTCTGTTGTTGTTCGTCACAGGCATGAGCAACATCCGGGACGTAATCCCCTTCCCGAGAACACCGAAAAATGCCGATTTCTAAACACTGGTACAATTCTTGCGAGCCCACTGTTACCAGTGGGCTTTTTTATCGAATAGATTTACTACCTTTGTTTAGCAATCGTTGTAGGATCCACTGTCCCGTAAAACACTAACCTATGTCAGCCATATCCCAAAGGCAAGTCCAAAAGATGTTGCAGAAACTCTCTCCGCAACAGATTCAAATGATTAAACTACTGGAGCTTCCCACCTTACAACTGGAGCAGCGTATCAAACAGGAAATTGAAGAGAACCCTGTCTTAGAAGAGGAAGAAAGCCCGGAAGAGGAGCAAGAGGCCAAAGAGGTCTCTGTGGAAGAGTATTTTGCCGAGGACGATACCCCCAGTTACAAATATCGGGTCAACAACTTCTCCAAAGACGATGAAAAACGTCCTATCTACCTTTCGGAAGGGGCGACATTCCAGGAGAGTCTGATCCAACAACTTGGATTCAAGCACCTCAACGAACACGATGAGACTTTAGCCAAATACCTGATCGGAAGCATCGATGACGATGGGTATTTGCGTCGAGACCTGCGTTCGATTGCCGATGACATTGCCTTTAGTCTGGGGATTGAAACCGATGAGCACGAACTGGAGAAAATGCTCAAAGTGATTCATGAATTGGAGCCGGCCGGTGTCGGCGCACGCAATTTGCAAGAGTGCCTGTTGCTCCAACTCCAGTCTCAAAGTGACCATACTCCAGCTCAACAGCTTGCCACAAAAATTCTGACCGACTATTTCGATGAATTCACGAAAAAACATTACGAAAAATTGATCTCCCGTCTCGGAGTCAGTGAAGAGACTTTTCGTGATGCAATCGAAGAGATTGTTCGTCTCTCGCCCAAACCAGGCAATCTGTACAGCGGCGGACGGAATGAAATGCAACCCTATATTACCCCGGATTTCATTCTCGATTACCATGACGGCATTTTCGAGTTAAGTCTGAACGGAGCCAATGTCCCCGATCTGAAGGTCAATCGTCGTTATGTGGAGATGATCCGTAACATGGTGACCAAAGATGGTAAACCGACCAGCAGCTCCGATCGCGAAACGATTCAGTTCGTAAAAAACAAACTGGACTCCGCCAAATGGTTCATTTCCGCCATCAAACAGCGCCACGACACGTTGATGCGAACCATGCAGGCGATTCTGGATTATCAGCGCGAGTATTTCATTGAAGGAGATCAATCCAAACTCCGACCGATGATCCTCAAAGACATTGCAGACAAGACCAACCTGGACGTTTCAACCATATCACGTGTGGTGAACAGCAAATATGTACAAACGCAATTCGGAATCATTCCGCTTAAACAGCTCTTTTCCGAAGCGATGCAGACCGACAGTGGTGAAGAGGTATCCTCTTATGAAATCAAAAAAATTCTGAGCGAATGCATCGACAAAGAGGATAAACGCAAACCTTTGACCGACGAGGTATTAATGGATATTTTAAACGAAAAGGGCTATCATATCGCTCGCCGTACAGTAGCCAAATATCGTGAGATGTTGGGTATTCCGGTGGCCCGTCTGCGGAAACAGATTTGATAAGAACATATGGAACAAATACAAGCTATACCCCAAACCGATACGCCACCCACCACCCCAACCGAACAGACATTAAACCGGCTCAGTCGATGCATATCCATGATTTTGCATCCGCTGACTATTCCCTTATGGGCAGGAATCATCTTGCTATTTGGCAACACCTTGATGGCATCAATGCCCATAAATATCAAGTGGTTTTTCTTAGCTGTCCTGGCACTCAACACGTGGGGGATCCCGGCCTTCTGTATCGGCATGCTCCGTATGTTCCATCTGATCCCGGATTTGCGGCTCATTGAGCCTCGGCAACGATTGATCCCCATGTTAATCGTACTGCTGGGATATATCAGCTGTCTGATGATGCTTTCGGATGTCATGACCGCCTTTCTGATCCGACGCTTCCTGGTCGCTGCCATTGGCTGTGCGTTGATCGGCTTGATCATTACGCCTTTCTGGAAAATCAGCCTCCACATGATCTCGATGGGCGGACTACTCGCTCTTCTGTGTGCTTTACAAACGGCTGGTTTGGGCCAACTGTACCCTCTTTTGCTGATCTTCATTCTGTTGACCGGACTACTCGGAAGTGCCCGCCTCTGGTTCGGCAGCCATAACCTCGCACAAGTAGCAGCAGGATTCGTCAGTGGTTTTACGGTAGCCCTGCTTCTGATCATTTTTGTCTAATTGAATCAACCATTCGATCAGATGAATGATCAAATCATCTGATCTATTCTTGTGTCATCCACATTATTGCCCTTGTACTGAAAAGTGAATTAGTCGTACCTTCCCCCCATATTTTTTTTTGCAAACATAGATTCAACCCATACAAAAAACGTTCGAGAAAAGAGCTTTTCGAACGTTTTTTTCATTTTCGGCACGGGATTCGCATAGATAGATCATAAAATATGGTTCAAAACATATCATTACGGTAAAACTACCGATATAGCGATACGATAAAATGGCACAGATTTTGGAAATGTTCAAGTAAAAGAAATGTCATTGCTGCAAAAGAACAGATGTTGTTCCCATTTTGGGAGCAGGCATGCAAAGGTTTCTTCATTTATTTAAGTTTGGGTTAGTAGTTTAGGGGTGAAAGTCCCCAAGGGAAGGAGGCAACCGTGAGGTTCCCTCTTTTTTTATACCCATACGATACAGATTCACGATCCCATTCCTGAATCGCTCCTCTTCCCTGACTCCTGCAGCTCTCCCATTATAAATAGCCGCCCCCTCCAGATAGTAAGTCCAGGCTTCAACAAGGGCACTTGTAGGGACAAATTAATCATGCGCACCAGCAGATGAGAGAATAAAAGTGCCAATTAATGAATTGACATTCCCAAAAACATACATAAAAAAGACGCCAGAGGTGTATCTCCAGCGTCTTTTAATATCCTAATAAGCGATAAATCAGTTAACGTCAAAATTCCTACTTACACTTTTCTCCATTTCTTTTCTGCAGCGTCGAATAAAGGCAGCAGGCTTGACCAATCAAAGCTATTTTTTCACCAACTTACATTTGTAAGCGACCTTAACATTTCCTTTGGTTAAAGCAGTCAATTTTCCTTTCAACAAGGTGCGACGCAACGGTGTAAGGTGATCGACAAAAAGTTTGCCATCTAAATGGTCATATTCATGCTGAATAACCCGTGCAGCATATCCGGTAATCTCTTCGTCGTGTTCGACAAAATTCTCATCCATATACCGAATTTTGATACCGGCAGGACGCATCACATCTTCATGAATACCGGGCAAACTCAAACACCCCTCGTTGAACCGCCACTCGTCACCAAAACGTTCATAGATGTGGGCATTGATAAATGTCTTTTTAAAATCGGCTAATTGAGGCTCATCTTCAGCCCACGGCGTAGCATCTACCACAAAAACCCGAATACTTTTTCCAACCTGTGGAGCCGCCAAACCGACTCCATCTGCCTCATACATCGTCTCCCAAAGATCTGCAATAAACTTCTTCAAATCGGGATAATCAGGCGTGATATCAACGGCCGTCTTACGCAATACCGTTGATCCATAAATATAAATCGGCAAAAACATATCTATTAATTTTAATCTCTAATTACATATTACACGCATGGTGGCAGGCTTCATCCCTGCCTCATATCACTTCCATCCGTATCGACACATTCATAAACTCCAGCCTGAACACGAGTGTGAGCACTACACTTCACAAAAAAGCTGAAACACAAAAAATGTCTTAATGGCGGCTATCGAGATAGCCCTGCAATATAATCGCAGCACTGACTCGATCGACCAGTCCTTTATCTTCCCGACGACGACTCTTTTTGACCCCACTTTCGAGAATCGCATGCTGAGCTATCTTCGACGTAAAACGCTCATCAAACATCTCGATCTTGAGGGTAGGAAACTCTTTCTGCAAATGGCCTACAAACGGTCGAATATAGGTGTAAGATTCCGAAAAGGAGCCATCCATTTGTCGGGGCAAACCGACAACAACTGTCTCTACCCCGTTTTCAGGCAAATACTTGCGTAAAAAATCCATCAGCGTATGAGTCGGAATCGTATCCAGCGCTCCGGCTATCAACTGCAACGGATCTGTGACCGCAAGTCCAGTCCTCTTTCGTCCATAATCAATTGCTAAAATCCGTCCCATTCGCCTTAAAGATAGATCACAAAAGTACGAAAATATCAATAGGTTTCATCACCCATACTGCAAAAGGGATGATTATTGTCACTCTTTCCAAAAACAAGATCATCTATCAGCAACGCCCTAATTGACATTCATAAAAAAACCTATACAACCACATATTAAGAAATCTCCTTTAATGCATATATAAAATTTGGACTATATACTCTACACTAACTCACCTACTCTTCCGATACGCTATTAAAGCAATCTATCGGATAAGATTTTTAGTCCTTATCGACTCTATTTCAGCCATCCACGTAAGTTCATCTGTCAGTTCTGTAAAAAAAACGCTATATTTGTTCGATTTGGTTATTGAACTTCTCTCAAATGGGTAAACTCCGATTTTGCTTATTACTCTTGGTTTTGACTGTCGCCCCCTGCGCATACGCTCAACAGGCCGCATCAGATAGCATCAAAACCCATGCATTGTCGGAAATTTGGATCCGTGATCCCTTTATTCTAACCGATACCCTCAACCAAACCTATTACCTGTTTGGAACCACCTCGTCAACACAAAAAACAGGTTCTGCAGGATTCGATCTATACACCAGTAAAGACCTCGTTTCGTGGCAAGGTCCCTATGCCATTTTTCGTCCCTACAAAGGCTTCTGGGGATCTAAAAACTATTGGGCTCCGGAATGCCACGTCTATCAAGGCAAATACTATCTGTTTGCCACCTTTTTTGACACAACAGCCAATCTTCGCGGTACAACCATCCTGGTTGCTGATCAGCCCAACGGTCCATTTACAGAACATGCCATAGGCCGCATCACTCCACAAGAATGGGGCGCACTGGATGGTACCCTTTACATAGATCGGCAAGGCAATCCCTGGATGGTATTTTGCCACGAATGGACACAGATCGGAGACGGCACAGTCGAGGCTTTACCGTTACAAAAGGATCTAAAAGCCCCTGCTGGAAAACCCGTTACATTATTTAGTGCATCGTCAGCGCCCTGGGTCAAACCCTATGCTCCTCAAAAATTCGTTACGGACGGCCCTTACATGTTTCGGAACAAACGTGGAGAGTTGTTCATGTTGTGGTCTTCGTTCGGAGAAGAGGGCTATGCTTTAGGCATGGCACGCTCTCGCAACGGAGATATACAAGGCCCCTGGGAGCACCTTTCAAAACCACTTTTTGCCCGTAACGGTGGACACGGCATGTTATTCCGCACTTTAAACGGTCAACTGATGCTCACGCTTCACCAGCCGAATGAATGGCCCGATGAACGAGCCCAACTCTTTCTGATCGAAGAAGACGACCAAGGTATACCGTTCGTCACAACCCGTTTAACACCGGCAGATGCAATAAAAGGGGCAAATGATATAGAATAAACGAGAGTTTTTACTATTTTTCGCCGTCTAACAAGCACAAAACTGTAATACGAATAATCAATAACAACAAGGATATGACACAAGATGAACTTTTCAAAAAACTGATCGCACACTGTAAAGAGTACGGATTTATCTTCCCGTCAAGTGAAATTTATGACGGTTTGAGCGCTGTTTACGATTACGGACAGATGGGCGTTGAGTTGAAAAACAATATCAAGAAATATTGGTGGGATGCGATGACCAAACTCAATGAGAATATTGTCGGTATTGATGCGGCCATCTTCATGCATCCCAAAACCTGGGAGGCGTCAGGTCACGTCAGTGCTTTCAACGATCCACTGATTGATAACCGTGACTCGAAAAAACGTTACCGTGCAGACGTATTGATCGAAGAGTTTATCGCCAAACAGGACGAAAAGATCGAAAAAGAGGTTGAAAAGGCCCGCAAACGTTTCGGAGAGAGTTTTGACGAACAGAAATTCCGTGAAACAAGCCCTCGCGTACAAGAGCACAAAGCCAAACGTGACGAAATCCACGATCGGATGGTCAATGCCCTGAATGACAATAACCTCGAGGAGTTACGCCAGATCATTCTCGATGCCGGTATCGTATGTCCGATCTCTGGCACCCGCAACTGGACTGAAGTACGTCAGTTCAACTTGATGTTTGAGACCAAAATCGGTTCAGTAGCTGAAGGTGCCAACAAAATCTATCTGCGTCCTGAAACTGCACAGGGAATTTTCGTAAACTTCCTCAATGTACAGAAGACTGGTCGAATGAAACTTCCATTCGGTATCGCCCAAATCGGTAAGGCATTCCGTAATGAGATTGTGGCCCGTCAGTTTATTTTCCGTATGCGCGAATTCGAACAGATGGAGATGCAATTCTTCGTGCGTCCGGGTGAAGAGCTCAAATGGTTCGACCACTGGCGCCAAACCCGCATGAAATGGCACCGTGCCCTCGGCTTCGGTGACGACCGCTACCGCTTCCACGATCACGAAAAGCTGGCTCACTACGCCAACGCTGCAACCGATGTCGAATTTGAATTCCCATTCGGCTTCAAAGAGGTGGAAGGTATCCACTCCCGTACCGATTACGACTTGAGTCAACACCAAAAATATTCAGGTAAAAAGATTCAATATTACGATACCGAAACCGGCGAAAGCTACGTACCGTATGTCATCGAGACCTCGATCGGCGTAGACCGTATGGTATTGCAGGTTCTTTCTGCCGCCTACAAAGAGGAACAGCTGGAAAATGGCGAGACACGTACCGTGTTGAGCATTCCGGCTGCATTGGCTCCTGTAAAGGCCGCTATTCTTCCGCTGGTGAAAAAGGATGGTCTGCCTGAACTGGCCCATGAAATTAAAAACCTGCTCAAGTTCGACCACAACATCCAATACGACGAAAAAGACAGTATCGGTAAACGTTACCGTCGTCAGGATGCAATCGGAACACCGCTCTGCATCACCGTCGATTACCAAACTCGTGAGGACCGTACAGTCACAGTACGCCACCGTGACTCGATGGAACAACATCGCGTAGCGATCGATGAGTTGCCGGCACTGGTCAACAACGAAGTAAGCTTGCGCAAGCTTTTCCAGAAGATCATCTAACAGCCTCTACATGGAACGTAAAGCCCTATTTCCCGGTTCATTCGACCCATTTACGCTCGGACACAAAGTGGTAGTCGATCAGGCTCTTGAATTGTTCGACCACATTGTGATCGCCGTTGGGGTCAATACGGAAAAACGCTCTCTGCTCAGTGCAGAAAATCGTGTACGTCTGATCCGTGACCTCTATCAGGACGATCACCGCATCGAAGTACGCACCTACACCGAACTGACCGGAGCCTTTTGTCGTGAACTGGGCATACGCTTTATCCTGCGAGGACTGCGTAACAATGTGGATTTCGAATACGAACGTAATATTGCCCAGGTAAACCAGACGCTCTTCCCCGAAGTGCAAACGGTACTGCTGTTTACCCCGGCCAAATATGTGGCGATTTCGTCAAGCGTTATCCGCGAGTTGCTTAACTTCGGTGGGGACCCTACTCCACTGATGCCCAGAAATATCAATATTAAAGATTATCTGTAATCTCCTTCAGAGTCGGAATCGGTCTCTGTCGGACAAACCGAACAACACTAAAACAACGATATGAAGTTCACAGCTGAAATCATCGCCGGTTTTTTGGGCGGCGAAATCGTAGGCGACCCTCAGGCGACCGTCTCTACGCTGGCTAAAATCGAAGAGGGAGCACCAGGCGCACTCTCTTTCCTCGCCAACCCCAAATACGAGCATTATATCTATCAAACCCACTCGTCAATCGTGATCGTGAACAAAACGTTCGAACCTACCGCAGCAGTTCCGGCTACGATGATCAAGGTCAATGACGCATACAGCTGCTTCGCCAAATTGCTCGAACTTTATGCCGCCAGCAAACCCCAGAAACAGGGAATCAGTGAAAAAGCGGCTATCGACGCCTCTGCCACGCTTGGAGATGATGCCTATGTCGGAGAGTTTGCCGTTATCGGCAAGAATGTCAAGATTGGCAAAAACGTCAAAATTTATCCACAAGTGTGCATCGGAGATAACGTGACCCTTGGCGACAACGTTACGCTCTATTATGGCGTCAAAATCTACGAAGAGTGTGTACTGGGGAATCATGTCACCATTCATGCAGGCTCTGTCATCGGAGCGGACGGGTTCGGTTTCGCACCCAATGAAAAAGGTGAATACAGCAAAATTCCTCAACTGGGGAATGTAGTCATCGAAGATAATGTCGAAATCGGCGCCAACACCTGTATCGACCGTGCAACGATGGGTTCAACCCGCATCGGGGTCGGCACCAAACTCGACAATCTGATTCAGGTCGGACATAATGTGGTGATCGGTAAAAACACCGTAGCTGCAGCCCAGTTCGGTGTGGCCGGCTCGACTCACATCGGAGACCACTGCATGTTCGGCGGACAAGTGGGCATTGCAGGCCATCTGCACATTGCAGACAAAGTCCAAATTGCATCCCAATCGGGTATCTCTAACGACGTAACCGAACCGGGAGGTTATATGGGCAGTCCGGTTATGCCAGGTATCAAATTCCACCGTTCACATGCCATGTTCCGCAAACTTCCAGACCTGAACAATCAGGTTCGCCAACTCGAGAAAAAGATCGCTCAACTGGAAGCTAAACTGGCAGAAAAAGAGTAAACTGAACAGAGCCAAACTTGAATTGACAGAAACAATCCCCCAAACGAACTATAGGCGACAAGGATTCGTGATCTCTGTGTAAATTTAAGTCAATGCATACGTGAATGCTCTTAATACAAAGTCCATTCAGCATGCTAATATGTATATTGCCGTCGCCGAGATAATCGGCGGCGGTTATTTATTTACCCATGCCAACTAAAAAGTCTAAAACAATTCTGGGTATAGACCCGGGTACCAACGTGACCGGATACGGTATCATTGAGGTATGCGGCAAAACCATGCACTGTGTTGTGCTGGGAATCATCGATCTGCACCGCATCTCGGATCCATATGCCAAACTGCGGCATATTTTTGACCGGGTTTGCGCACTCATTGACGAGTACCGCCCGGACGAAGTGGCACTCGAATCCCCCTTTTTCGGTCAGAACGTTCAAAGTATGCTGAAACTGGGTCGGGCACAAGGCGTCTCCATTGCAGCCGCATTGAGCAAAGGCTGCCCGGTTGCGGAATATGCTCCCCGTCGCATCAAACAGGCCATTACAGGCCAAGGAGGAGCTTCCAAAGAGCAAGTAGCAGCCATACTCAAAAACATGCTCAAACTCGATGAATTGCCCAAACGCCTTGATGCGACAGATGGTTTGGCAGTGGCCGTCTGCCACCATTTCCAATGTTCTGTTATCGCCAGTATCGACACTTCCCCTCTAAAAAAGGCACTCGGAGGGGGCCGATCCGGTTCAAAAAGCTGGGCTGAATTTATTGCCTCAAATCCCAGTCGGGTCAAGGGTAACAAATAAACTCTTTACTTCCAACAAAATAAACCTCACAACACAGTCGTTTTACAAGAGAAAAAGACATTTGAGAATCAACGATTCAACTGTCAGTTTTCATTTATAACACGAAATCCAAACACTGATACCACATTTACCATGAAAGTCAAATTGTTATTCACAGGATTAGTAGCCATTTTCATAGTGGCTTGCGGTCAATCGCAAATACAACAAAAGGGCTACACTATTTCGGGAGAAATTGCCGGCCTCAGCGGTAAAGTTTATTTAACCGTTTTTGAAGGTAAAATGCCTCAACGGATCGACTCTACCGAGGCGAACAACGGAACTTTCTCTTTCAAAGGCAACCAAGCGCTCCCTATTTTTGCAGCTATTGAAACTGAATCCGGCCCACTGTTGCGTTTTTTCCTTGAAAACAGCCCTATTACGATCCATGGTTCAGCAAACGACCCAGAAGCTATCAATGTGCTCGGTTCAACCTCAGAATCCTTGTATCGCGCCTATTTAACGGAAATCGACTCAGCGAAAAAGGTTATTTACGCAGATTCTGCAGCATTGGCCACCGCATCCGGCCGTGACTCTCTTGAAAATTTAGTCAACAGACAACGGATGGAGTTCGTCAAAGGACATACCAACAGCGTCGTTGCAGCCTACATTCTCTATCGGGAACTCTCATACTACATGAACTACGACGAGCTGTACGCAGCTGTAGCCGCTTTTGACGAACCAATTCAACAATCGGTTTATCTGCAACTGGTTGCCAGCATGGCCGATGCACAAAAAAAGACAGCTGTCGGACAACATTTCACAGACATCACCCTACCCGACCAACAAGGCAATCCTCTGGCTCTTTCCTCGTTAATCGGACCGGATAAATACGTACTTTTGGACTTTTGGGCCTCTTGGTGTGGTCCTTGCCGTGCAGAAGCCCCTTATATGGTCGCTGCCTATAAAAAATTTGCGCCCAAAGGATTTGACATCTATGCCGTTTCACTCGACAAAGATGCAGATGCATGGAACAAGGGAATTGCCAACTTAGATCTCACATGGAAACATGTTAGCGAACTCCGTTTTTGGGAGAGTAGTGCAGCAGAGGCTTACGGCGTCCGCTCCATCCCTTCCAATGTACTGATTGGTCCAGACGGTACCATCGTTGCTCGCAATCTCATGGGACATGACCTATATAACAAATTGGCAGAATTGTTAGACCAACCAGCTTCACCCAAGCAAAAACAAGAGAAAAAATAGGTTTGATTTTTCAGGCAAATTATAGGACCACACGCAGAGAAACTGATTCAAAGTAGAATCAATTTCGATTTCTCATAAAATTTGCCTAAAAAAGTCACCACTTATCCCAAACGAGATCTAACTTTAGGACAATTACTTAAGGAATCACCTGCTCGGTCACGAGCAAAAAACTCAAAAAAAATCGAGAATATATTTGCCAGAAATATTTTTTCGACTTATATTTGCACTCGCAAAACGAAAGGCACCGTAGCTTAGCTGAATAGAGCATCTGACTACGGATCAGAAGGTCACAGGTTTGAATCCTGTCGGTGTCACTTCAAAATCAAGGGGTTACGATCAAAAGTCGCAACCCCTTATTTTTTCCGGGCACACAATTTCAACACAAAAAACCGAAACAGCCCCAAGGGACACCGTTTTGTAACTTTACTCCAAGGTCGAAAAAAATAGCTGGTGGCAAAAAATTTCTATTCCGTTCATCACAACGCCACCAATTGAACGTTGAATGATCAATCCTGTTTCTGCGTCGAATAATTTTGTGGTTCTCCTTTTTATTGTCGCAAATAGGCCGAAAATGCCAATTTATAAACAAGTGTAATTTTGTTTGCACTTCATCGCAACGTTAGCTTCTTGTATGTATTTCTAAATGGTTAAGCACTCCTCATCCACCATAGTTGACAAAAATTCATTTTCCTGCAGCGAAAATGACAACTGCAAATGTTCAAATAAAGCCACAATATAGCTTGATTTCCCGTCGTAATGTGATTATCGAGCACCACCTAACATAATGCTATAAAGTACAAGGACAAACTACAGGTACTAAACATAAGGTGCTTGGGATTGAGACGGATCAATGGTTAACTTCGGTAATTTACTTTGATGATGAATATCAAACCATCCAAAGTATCGCTGACCTATATCCGTCAGGCATTGAGATCACATCGAATGATCATGATTTTATGGGCAATGTAATTCAGACTAAGGTCAAACAAACCATTGGGTCCAACGTCTATGAATACAACAAATGGTTTGATTTTAATTCATACGGCAGATTACAGCAAGTGAGCCAACAAATTACAGGAGACAATACGAATAACAAGGTCATCCTTGCCAAATACACGTATGACGAACTCGGCAATATAGCGACCAAAGCAATTCACAATGAGAAACAAACTGAATCATATACTTATGATTTAACAGGGCGAACCATATCTGTCACCTCACCATCATTCAGTTATGCCCTAGATTACGAAGAGAGTCCGATCTCAAGTGCCATTCCTCGTTTAGATGGTAATATATGTGCCATGCGTTGGGGGAGTTCAACCACTCCAAATAAAGCCTATACCTATACATATGATCACGTTGGCCAGCTCCAATCTGCAGATTACAAACTTCTATCAAACAACGTATGGAATAACTCTTCCAACTATAAAGAGGGGGGACTGACATACGATTTGAATGGGAATATACTCACCGTTCAGCGAACCAACAGCAGTGGAGCACAATTGCATAATATTGCCTATACTTATGAGGGATATCGTTTGAAAACCGTCAATGTCAACAATGTTCCTTCAGCTGCGTATGCTTATGATAGCAACGGCAACATCACCTCGGATGGACGTCGGGGAGTGACGATCAATTACAATATTCTCAATTTCCCGGAACAAATTATTGCAGGGAATCAACAAGTTTCCTATATTTATAGTGCAGCAGGCGAGAAGCTCGCCACCAATGCAAACGGTTCTTTGACCTACTATCGTTCCGTAATGGTATATGGCAACGACAACAAACTGCTGTATATACTCACCACAGAAGGAACAGTCACCCGTACTGAGGGGTCCGCCGGAACAAGCTACACATACAACTATTTCAAAACTGACCATCTGGGCAGTACGCGTGTAATGCTTTCGGCTGTTAATGGAACGCTGCAAGCCTCGCAGACTACCGATTTCTATCCTTTCGGACTCGCATTCGAATACAACAACCTGAACAAAAACAAATACCTTTTCAGTGGAAAAGAGTTGCAGGATGGAGCACTGGGGAATGAAATTCTCGGTTGGTATGACTTCGGCGCAAGGTTCTACGATCCAATTCTGGGACGGTGGTTCAACGTCGATCCCGCCGCACAGATGGCCAACCCGTATCTGTTCTGTGGAAATGCACCGATGATGTATGTTGATAAGGACGGACAACTGTTCTGGATGATACCGGCCATCGCTATTGGTGCTGCCATCGGGGCCGCATCCTATACATTAAGCATCGCTTTCAGTGATGGTGGATTCAACAACTGGAACTGGGGTGGATTCTTCCAATCTATTGGAATTGGAGCTGTTTCTGGAGCTGTTACTTCCGGAATCGGACACATATTTCAAGTTAGTCAAACGGCTGCACTTGGAGTTAAAATTTCAACAGAATTTGGTCGAGGCATGGTTCATGGTATGGCACAAGGCGCATTATCAGCTTTAGGTGGTGACGATTTCCTCAGCAGTTTTGCTTCGGGAGTGTTAGGTTCTTGGGCCGGCTCTGCTTTCCAAAGTTGGAAAGATGTCGGAGATACCGGATTAGGGTTATATGCCATGGGAGGCCTATCGGGAGGTCTCGGAGCTTTAGCTACAGGAGGTAACTTTTGGAAAGGCATGGGACAAGGGATGATTATTACCGGACTCAATCATGCAGCTTGGCACGAGGTAGCACGTTTAGAAGGAAAACTGCCCAATTACTCTGGCAAACCAATGGGAGATGGGACCATGGGCGGATGCGTACATGCCACATGGAAGAGTATTCTCCAATATTTAGGAATCGCAAAGTATAAAAATATAGAAATTAAACCTGTAGGAAGTGATATTGACACTTATGCAGAGCAATTAGGTCTTGATTTGCTGACAATTCTTGAAGACCAACATGATGTTCTCATCAATACGATAAAAAGCGATCAACCTGTTGCTTTGCAATATCAACCTATGGGACTGGATCGAAAACATGCTGTTGCTATTCAAAGAATATATCAAAGAGGAGAAAACTATAGGTTCCAAATTATGGATCCGGATTATGGCTCTAAACGTATCATTAGGCTACAGGATCTGAATAATTATAAATTTAAGGCAATCATCCAATAAATAAGACAACTATGAAGCGAATTATCATTTTCATCGTTAGTTTATGGACACCAATTATCTTAACGGCTCAAGAAAAGGTAATACTGCCGAATAGCATATTAAGATTAAAAGAAAAGGATGCTTTATATCAAAAGGAAGCACAACAACAGTTTATTAGGAGTTGCAGAGGGTCTTTTCATTATGATGAACAGTACAGTCGAGCGATTTTAGACACGATTGAAATCATGTATATTCCGCGCTTTAAAGTGGATACCCGTAAGTTTCCGGACCGTGATTTTACTCGATTGCAAAATTTTATCTCTTCTGTAAAACCTGTTCGGGAACCAGTCAACCGTCGACATGGCAGTATAGCATATACGTTCTATTTTAGTGGAGACCGTTATATGGGAGGATCACAAGATACCTATTTTTTGACTTCTCCCGGCATTACGGGGGATAGTCTTGCCCACACGAGACATGGTAAAATTTTCGAAAAAGCGGCAATTGATATTCGTAGCATGAATCCAAAATCACTTTTCCACATTCGTGGTCTTGGTGGAGTAGTGTGGCTGGTTTTGCAGGATGATAGTATTCTTATCTATGATTTAATCAACAAGCAATTCTGCCAGCCACAAGAGTACCTGAATCGCTACACTCCCGAAAAGTTAAAAAACATTCTAAACCTGATATTCTTTTAAGCAACTGAGTGACAAGGCAAATCTTTGCCTTGTCACTTTCACATAATACAACTGCATCCTAATAATCGAACAGTTCGACAAGGATTAACGCCACAATCATATCAACAACAATTCAATTATGGCATAAAGCAGGTAAATAAATATTATTTGAATGATCTTGTAACATAAACATGGGAAAGATTAAAGATACAGAAATTTTCTGGTTGATCCCAGCCATCGCACTACCCTATTGAGCCCTGGGCTTCCCCACTATGGTCAAAATCTATACACAGTGTTATAATCAACTCGGTTCCGATAATCGAGCAATCATGTTAACTGAGTTGGGAACGTATGTTTGATTTACCTTTTGGTCTTGGCAATCATAAATATCACGGCAGCCATTGAGATGAAGATGCCTACAATGATATTTGTCGTTAATGCCTCGCCAAAAACAAACGTTCCTATGAGGATAGCCGTTATCGGCTCGAATACACCGAGAACAGATGCCTTGGTCGCACCTATATTTCGGGTTGCAACAGCTAACGTAGAGGTGGAAACAATGGTCGGCAGAATAGCCAACCCAATGAGGTTCAACCATGCCATATTGTTTTCCAGACCGGTAGTGATATCCGCATCAGACGTTAAGAGTTTTATGAAAAATACAATGGCCCCTACCCCCAAAGCATAGAATGTCAGCAGACTGTTCGAAATGTTTTTGATAGCCTTGCTACGGTTAATTATGACAATAAACATAGCATAAACCAACGCCGATCCCAAAGAGAGTAAAACACCTAACAGACTGATTGTTTGCGTGGAGTCGTTCTTTGTCATGATGGCCACACCGGCAAATGTCAGAAATATGGATAGCCATACTGGCCACGAAGGAATTACTTTCAGAAAGACCATGATGATGGCCACCAGAACCGGATAAAGGAACACAAGAGCCGTAGCCAGTCCCGATGCTATATACTTGAACGCATCAAACAGAAATATACTGCTGGAGGTATAAAGCAGCCCAAGCACACATAAGACACCTGCTTGTTTCCAATTGATTTTGAAACTCTGTTTACTCAAAAAGAGAAATCCTCCCAATAGCACAACGGCAATGATGTAACGGAAGAAAAGGATAGACTCTATTGAAGCTCCTTCCTTGATCAAAGGGAGTGCGAATAGCGGATTCAATCCATATGTTATGCCGGTGATGATTCCTGCCGGGTAGCCAATGATAGCATTTTTACTTAGTGCTTTCATTTTTACTATGATCGGTATTGATAAAACGGCTGCAAAATTAGTAAAAAACCATGACCTGGATCTAACTAATAATTATTAAGCAAAAAAGATGTCACATCACCTGCCAACTTTAACAGAACACACATCCTTCTTGTTTTGAATGGATATACGTTAAATTACCCCCAACATTATTTAACACCAACAAACCGTCAGATTAACCATCAACCGCTGCACATTAATCGCATATGCAACATTGCAGATAATCAACAAATTGCTTATATTTATAGCATAACGGTAAAAACTTGCAAAAATCGCCACCAATACAAATAGCTCTTTGATCTACTATACCTCCATAACAGAGACAAAACCTTCAAACTTTAAACGAAAGTGAATTATACATAGCGACATCGGATTGGAAAGCATTCATATATACCGCTAATGCCTCTACCCAATCTTAGCATCGCAAATTAGAATTATTACCCTCATATTTGGAAACTCCAAAGGCGAAATAGACTACGTAACTTTCCCCATTTTCATCCTCATATAATAACACCATTTATAACACAGATGCAATAAGTAAATGTACATTAGAATAAAAATATATTACACACAAATTTTCAATAATTTACAGACAAATTCAGCTCTATTTAAACGAAAAGGCAACAAACAAAAACATAAAGACTACGAAAAAGGCTATTCTCTATTTTTTGGTGGTACCATTCGTGATGTTAATTCTCTCTCTCACATGCACAAAAGATGAGGGAGCGGATTGCCACAAAAGAATTTCAACAAAAAATGCGTCAGAAACACCAATATATGTTATTGATGACATCAATGTTAGTTTAGGACCAACATATCCTTCAGGATTTGCTTTAAAACATCTTGCAGATCCGACCACAAGGATACATTATATGCTTACACCCGGGGAAGCTACAAATAGAATCGTATATGACGAACTGATATGTTACGAACATAGATTTGGAACGTTTGTAAGCAGAGACTATTTTATAATCTTTTTTTTGGATGCTAAAAAGGTCGATTCACTGAATACACTGGAAAAACTGATCGAGCACAATAAAGAGATTTGCTTGGGATCACGTAGATTCCGAACATTCAAGGAAATGGAACAGGCAAACTTTAGGGTAACCTATCCGGACGATGCTGAGCTGTACGTCCAACAAGAAATTCAATAAAATTACCGCTATACAAAAACAATCTTTAGGATAACTTATCCATAAACCATTGCTCAAAACAGCCACTCAGGCCAAGTACGCTGACCTGATTGGTATCTTAAGATTCATATAACTACACAGACTCCAACTAAATATTTGCACTTAACCCACCACTCCTTTATACAACCTCAACACACGAATTGCAACATATTAAAACCACCCTTACACTACATTAAACGATGAAACGAAACGTTATTTTAATCCAACTGCTATTTTGTGGATTGCTATTTTGCCTGTCGTTGATTTTTCATACCCTTTATGTTGGTAATTCTCACCCTACACCTATTGTTTACCCTCAAAGCGACTTGAAGATGCTCATAGAATTAGTCCTATTGGTTGGGTTATCTTGGGGCATGTGCCGAGCTATCTTAAAATCCAATCAAAAACTACATACAGCTCTCTGGTCTGCGATTTCATTGTTCATACTTTTCGAACTGACCAAATATTTGGAATATGCCTGCGGCTACTTGCCAAATTACACCGACCTCCCAATTCTATTCAGTCTGTTATTTTCTTTTACCGCTATCCTGATCTACACAGCTATTTTGTATTTAATCTGCCTGCTGTGGACAAAACTACGCACCAAAAAAAGCCGTTAATCCTGGCGCTACACACCTCACACTTAGCACGCCATCACTACACAGGTCTCGTTCTCGGAATAAATCGTATTTTTAACCAAACACGTTTTCCCAGCGTTTAAGAATATTATTCAATCTATGGCCATCTATCGTCAATACCCGGAAGTATCATTAAAACAACCCTAAGTGCAACCATTCTGTCGTGGTTGTGATCAGGACATAAACCCCATGTATCGATGCGCTTTTAGGCCTGTTTCTGAAACATAAGCTGTCATACTGCAACACAGTCCGTTTTTGTCATTGAAGACTCTACTCCAAAAATATCACGCACAATTTCATCGCAAGCCATTCATCGTTTCAATACACTTTCTTTAATTTTGTAGTGTAAGCTTTGAACTCTATCGAGTTTAATCTATTTTTTATCCACTTTTAGCTCCAAACCGACTCAAAAGGGAAACAATATGCGAAAGACTTTTGGTTCAAACAGTTGGCTCTATCCAATGCCCGTACTCATTGTGGCGACATACGATGAGCAAGGTGTACCCAATGCCATGAATGCCGCCTGGGGTGGTATTTTTTCTGATGAGATGATCGGAATCTGTCTGTCAGAAAATCATAAAACCACAAAAAACATATTGGCAAACCATGCTTTTACGGTAAGTATGGGCACTGCAGAACAGGTTGTGGCATGTGATTATGTCGGTATTGTCTCAGGGAACAAAGAGCCTGACAAGTTTGCAAAAGCTGGATTCCATGCGACCCGGTCCGAACATGTCAATGCCCCTTTGATCGATGAATTACCCATGGCACTGGAGTGTGAACTGATCTCATACGATAAAAACAGCAATCATTTGGTCGGCCGAATTGTAAACATTACAGCAGATGAAAGTATTCTCACCGACGGCAAAATCGATCCCCGCAAATTGCGTCCGATCTCGTATGACCCGATTCACCATGACTACATAGAATTAGGCAGCAAGGTAGACGATGCCTTCTCATGTGGCAAGCAACTAAAATAAACACCATGAAAGCCTACACATATCTATCGCAGGGACATTTCGAATTGATCAATAAACCGAAACCTGAATTGCAACATACACGGGATGCCATTGTACGTGTTACTCTCAGCAGTATATGCACCAGTGATCTGCACATTAAGCATGGAAGTGTGCCTCGTGCAGTGCCCGGAATCACGGTCGGACATGAAATGGTCGGTATCGTGGAGCAGGTAGGCGACGAGGTACACACCGTCAAACCCGGTGATCGCGTGACAGTCAATGTGGAGACCTTCTGCGGTGAATGCTTCTTTTGCCAACACGGCTATGTGAATAATTGCACAGACCCCAATGGAGGATGGGCACTGGGATGTCGTATTGACGGAGGACAAGCCGAGTATGTACGTGTTCCTTTTGCCGATCAAGGGCTAAATCGCATCCCAGATCGGGTGAGCGATGAACAGGCTCTGTTTGTGGGGGATATTTTGGCAACAGGTTTTTTTGCTGCTCGCATTTCCGAAATCAAATCCCAAGATACTGTACTGATTATCGGGGCCGGTCCAACCGGTATATGCACGCTGCTCTGTGTAATGCTGCACAACCCGAAACAGATCATTATTTGTGAAAAATCGGCCGAAAGAATCCAGTTTGTACGAGCGCACTATCCCCATGTGAAGGTTGTAACCCCAGAAGAGTGCATCGCAACAGTCCGCAACAGCAGCAACCACGGAGGAGCCGATGTGGTCATCGAAGTGGCTGGGGCAGATGACACTTTTCAATTGGCATGGGAAGCAGCACGCCCCAATGCGATTGTTACCATCGTTGCCTTATATGACAAACCGCAGATCCTTCCGTTACCAGACATGTACGGCAAAAACCTAACATTTAAAACAGGGGGTGTAGATGGGTGTGACTGTGCAGAGATATTGCGTTTGATCGAAGAGGGGAAAATCGACACCACCCCATTGATTACCCACTATTTTGCCCTTACTGATATTGTTAAGGCCTATGATCTATTCGAAAATAAAAAAGACGGTGTGATCAAAGTTGCAATCAAAAATTAATTCATTGGGCGATCTACAATCACAAGCTGGGACAAAGTTAATTGCTCTCGAGTGCAACACGACTGTACTTTGCCTTATAATACCGTATTCTCAAGACCCAAATAGCGAAATTTGACTAATCACTTTTCTCTAACAGTGTGATCATTACAGGCTATTCAACACTCATTGCAAAAGCTAAATCTTACAAACACAATTCCTGTTTTGATCGCATGTGGACATCACATAAATCGCAAATAGCAAGGAGTAAGAAACAGTCAAAATCAAACAATACGACAAAAACAGAGTGTTAAAACGAGTATTTATATAAATATTAAAAACTAGTCCCCTCGGTCTCAAGGGACCAATCGTTCATAGCGTTATAAAACAAAGTATCCCCGAAATGTTCGGGGATACTTCTTGAATGCCTCCTTATCATAATCCTAAGTTTTGATTATGAAAAGGTGAATCATCAATAAGGAAGCACTTTATCGAGATCGATGATTAACTGCTCAGATTTGTTTTTCAACTCATTTTTAAGCGCAGATTTCACAGCCTTCATGGTTTTTGCATAATCCGCTTTCAAAGTAACCTGTACTTCGTATTGACCATTTTGGCCTTCACGATAAATTTCCAAAACGGGCACTACCCCCTGCAACTGTGCTGAAACAATAGTTTTGCTTCCAGCAACCAACTCATCAACCAATTCGGTATCATTATCACCCAAATCCGTTGAAGCGACCTGACTGGTAATTTTTTGTGCAATTGCAGAATTAACCTGCTGAGCAATTTCACCCCGCGCACGCGTATCTGCTATCTGTTTGGCAGCAGAATAATTACCCCCCAAAGCTTTGTGTGTCCCAATAAAATAGAGCTGCTCACCCGTCTCTTCGTCAGTGTCCAATTCGGCAAAACGAGCATTTTGCATCTGTTTCTCAATCGGCAATTTACCAGGCATTACTTTCCAACCATCCTTCTCCAGTTGCTTGGCATCCTTGCGACAATCTCTCTCTACTTTGGCACGCAACTCTTTCTTCAACTCTTTACTTGACTGTTGCGCCATAGCAGGTGCTGCCATTACAATCAGACTCAATAGAGTCCATGCAAACAAACGTAATTTCATAGCTAAATATTGTTAGTTTTTATTACCAATTCGATTGAAATGTAAGATTAAACGGTGTCGAGAACGAAACCGAATCTTTCCCGTAATTACCTCGCAAGGTGCCACGCATCATCTGCAATTTGTTACCATGACCAGAGGTATAAACAACAGGAGTTACATAATCTACCTGTAACAAATGGGTAGATTCACCCGTAAACGTAAAGTCCAAACCATCCATGACAATGGCTCCTACCACACCCGGAACATTCAGAACCAAACCTGTTACCTGGAATTGATCACAATGTTTGTTTGTAATCTCCATGCGAATATGGATCGCTTGAAGAGTGTCTGCCGAACCTTTCGTTGCCGTTAGATAGGCAGTTCCCACAGGCCGAATTTGTACAGTAAGATCCTGTTTCTTAAAATAGATCGTGTGCACAACCGATTTACCCCCCCAACGGAAAGTCAAACGGATTTCACCCGGTGCATTCTCTTCACAAAATTCTGTACTGTACGTTACTCTACATCCGGAATCTTCCATGTGACAAGCAATCTGAGTGGCACACTCCGATTTGGCTTTCGGTTGTTGAGAGACCTTGATCGGACGCCCATTCAAACGAAATACCAAGAAAGCCTCTTCGTTTTTCTCTTCAGCAGTCTCAATGACAACCTGATCGTACAATTTCCGATAGTTTGCTTGCAAAGAGATAGCAGCCTGCTTACGTACATCGTCGAAGAAATAGGTAATCAAAGGCTTGAGATCCTCAATGGCCCGATCGATCTGTTCCAACGAAGCTACCGAATCGATCCCTTTCTCCAAGGCATTGTATCGAGCAACCATTTCCCGATCACGCTGTTCGAACTCTCGGGTCATCTTTTTCAACTCAATACGCGGAAAAGGATACTTTATGGCATACAGATAGGTGACTTTTTTCGTCTCCTTGTCCATACGTTTTTCCCAATAAGAGTCTTCGATTTTGGAGACCGAAATTCCTCGTATGAAGGGAATATTGGCAGACTGAGTCTTCAGTACAGAGGTAAACTGGTCCGTAAAATCGGTAATACCGCTATTTCCGGCACTCTGTGCAATTCGACTCTCTGTCCCAAACTGTACATTTTGAGCAACTGACTCGATAATCTTCGTCCGGACATTGTCGAGACACTGATTACGAGCCGCATCCAAATCATCGGCAATCGCCGATGTGATCACATACTCCTCTTGCGTTCTATCCAGCCATACAGGTGCTTTGGATGCACTGCGGTCCAATACTTTGATCGGTTGTGCCGCATCTGCAACGCCATACAACGAACAAGACAAGCACACAACCGTCAATAAACGGATATATTTCATTATGTTCATGACTGCTATTGTTTGCTTTTAACAATCGAATAGAGGCATAGAATCCAAACTATCAACAAGATGACAGAGACAGCTACATACCACTGACAGGACAATCCAACCAATGCGGACACGCACCCCCAAACCACTCCGAGTACCAAAGCCAACCAGGAGAGTATGACACAAAAAACAGATGAACGAGGGTACTCTTTCAACGAGACGCCACCCAGACCTACCGATAAAAAGGCCAAAGCCAGCACACCTTCACCCACTGCATAAACCCACGATTCGCTGCCCATATAGAACAGCCATGCGGTCACCGCACTCAACAATACGGTACAAACCGCCAATACCGGATTAAATTTCATTATTTTAACATCTATTTTTCCGGAATGGGAGGAGGCACACATTGCAGATCAGGAGCTATATCCTCGATATCCACAGCATGCATCCACGCCGTCATACCCGGCTTCCACATATAAGTTTCTGCTGTAATTCGCCCTTCACGAATAAAGGAGAGAATCTGACTCAACGTGAACGGACCTTGTTGGCGTCCATCCATAATCGCATGAATATACGCCTGCGTTGAAATCTGCCCTGGAGCAAAGGAGGGATCGCCCAAAGGAGCATTGGCACGTTCAACCTGAGCCATAGAATGTTCCATCATATTCCCCATGGCACGGGCGAAAACCGTAGCCATGGAAAGCCCCATGGAAAGTTCCATCAAATCATTTATCGAATCCTCTTTCATATCTTTCGCTTTACAGGTTAACGATTCATACCCGGTACTGGAGGTGGAGGCGGAACTGCTGCAAACAGGGACGACAACTCTGGCAATTCAGATGCCGGTTGCCACTGTGCCATACCCGCTTTCCAAACATAACTAGCGCTATTCATCTCTCCTCGCTGCACCATCTGACGCAACTGAGCCAAAGTATAAGGTCCTTTCTGAACACCGTCAATAAACAGGTGATATTGTGCCAACGCCTCTTGAGGCGGAACAGGCGGTTGTGGCTGATTGAGACCCTGCATCATACCGGTCATCATATTGGCCATTCCGCCACCAACCGCTGTGCCCATCATCATACCGGTCATCATACCAGCAGGGTCCATTCCTCCCCCACCTCCGATACCTCCACCGGCACCGTTACGTCCCCATTCACCGAGACTCTCTGCAGCAGTACGTGCCACCTCTCCCTGAACGTTGATCTGATGCGCTCCAATAAAGGTAGATTCCGTTTGCAATTTCTGAGCACGTTGAGCCTCCTCGTTCCGTCTCCACTGCAGATCCTCATTCAACTTCTGTTGCGCTTCGATATTCTGCATGGTCACCTCGGTCTGCTTGTCGGCAATCATCTCTGACCGCAGTTTAATGATCTTATCCAGACGTTGATAACTTTCGTCCGACTTATCCAACTCTACAGAAGAGAGATTGACCTGTCTAAGATTGATTCCAAAGTCCTCTTCGACACGTGAACGCAACTCCGTTTCCAGCAATTTATTAATCTCTATCAAGAATGAACCGATACGGTAAATAGAGAAATTACACATCTTTGGAGAACGACCAACGACTGACGATACGTAAGCAATCATCGGATCACGGATCTGCATGGCAAAATCCTCCATTTCAAAACTACGGAGACGATGCAGAGCGATAAACTTTTTGTAATCACGAATATTAAACATCATGCTCCCCTTGACCGCCGCAGGAACTGAATAGTCATCAAGCCGGGGATCGGTAATCTCCACACGAGGAATAAAGAAAGGCAATTGAATCAGCCCCTCCATATTGATAAAATAGACCTCAGCCTGGAACGGAGAACTACCTCCAAAGGCAGCCCCTACCAATCCTGTCAATACCGGAAAGTTGGCAGTTTTAATCGTCGTATCGCATGGCCCTTCGATATAATCCATCGCCGAACCATTGCTGGTATACACAAATACCGCAACCTCCCCGGCTTTTACACGCAACGAACTACCGTATCGAATAGCATTCTCTTTTCGTGTCGAACGGCCATCATTGGCAGGAGACCATTTCCACACCAAATAATCCGATTCGTCACAGCGGATCACATCCATTAATCCGCCTTCACGTTTATTTCCGAACAATCCCATAATATTCTTATTTGTTTAAGAGCTGTTTGAGCCGCGAAATATCTGATTTGAAACGCAAATCCTTACATCCGGATACGAAATTGGTGGCAACATCAGATTTATCCGCAAGTTTTAACCCCTGTACAATTACACATGCACAATCATAATCGCCAGGATTACCCATACAGAAATCCATAAAGAAATCTTGAGCCCGGTCAAACTCTGCAGCAGAAACCATACTCTGCACCATCTGCATACGCACAGCTACACTACCCGTATTATCTGGAGTCAAAGCATACTGCTCAACATAAACTTTTGCTGCCTCATCGTAACGTTTTTCCTCCAAAAGAGAAGGTATATGGGTTGCGGTGGCTTCTCGCGCAAAGGATAAAGCCATACTTACACCGCCCCAACTGATTAACAACAGCAACACAATCGCTCCCGCAGTAATACCAGCTCCACAGATCTTGGTTTTTCGGGTATGTGCAGTTCTTTCCTGTATGGTCTGTTGCATGCGTGCGTCAATTTCGGCAATCGCTGAACGGACCTCACGATTCTTACCATAGGATATCTCCAACTCCCGTTTGGCACTATCATACTCCGCAACCAACGATTTAATTCGACTGGTTTGCCCGTCAGCCGCACGTTTGCCCCGTAACTTTTGTACCACCTCGACAATAGACAGAATCAACAACAGCAAAACCAATCCCCATAACAGCAGATTGCCCCATGCCGCTGCCAATACAATCATGCAAAGCAATGCAACAGGATAGACCAAAAACAAAAAGGATCGTATTCCCTCAAAATAGGTAGCCTCTGGCAACGAACGCAATGCAGAAAGTCTATTTTCAAGCTCCGTTAAAGACTCCGATACCCGATTCTCTCCCCCATCGGTTTGTCCGGTCGTATCGGTATAACCACACACTGGACATACTTTAGACAAGGGGGGCATTGGCTCCTTGCAGCGTGGACACAGATTCATCTCTCTTCTTTATTTAAATTTGGACAAAAACCATTTATTTACCTTATCGTTGAACGACTCGGCCATGTCTGCAGCACTCCCCGAATTACCACCTCCAGAGACCGTAGAAGCAGCTTCACGAGCCGTTGCAAGCTGTAACTGCTGCAAAGCTACCGCATCCTGACGAGCCTGTTCATTTTGGCGAAGACGCTCTTCATAACGACGCATCTCCTCCTCTTTCTGTTGGCGCTCCTCCTCGGCAAGCTGCTGATGAACCGACTCTATCAGCGCAAAAGCCTCATCTGAATAAGAGCTCAATGGATTCACCTTTTGCAAAGCCTCAAAAGCCTCATCGTAATTCTTCAAAGCAATCGCTCCCTTAGCCTGGCGAATGGCTCCGACAGCCGTCTGATCCAACGATTTTTTATAAATCGCACTCATCTGCTCGGCAACTAACGGATATTCATCAATACTCTCCGGAACGGCCGACAACAGCGCAATAGCCTCATTGTACTGTTCACGATCTGCCAACGACTGCGCTTTCTGCAACAAGGCTGGAACACGGGTAGTATAATAATCGATAATCTTAGAGCGGCTTTTCTCCATGAAGGTCTTCACCTGAGGAGAACGAGAGGCGATCTGATTGATTGCCCGGATAATGGCCTTGTTCTCCAAACGATCAATACCTCGAGTAGTGAAAGAGGTTTCAGCCACAATGATCTCTTCCGTTACATCCAATACATAAAAAGAGACCTCAAGAGAGACTATAAATTGAACTGGAACAGTACCTGTCGTCTGTTTATCAACCACAACGACATTGGGAACCAGTGCATATCGCAATGATGAAGCACCCATTCCGTTAGCTGTCACCATCTGATTCATTTTCATCATCAGCGCTCGATCAGCATCAGCTGGCAGTTCTGCCCCCTCGCACACTACGGGCGTGATCGCCACCATCTCTTTGGAAGACATAGGATCACCCTGAGCCCATGCTGCCGTGGGTATCAAAACGGATGCTAACAACAGTCCGTACAACCTTTTCAACATAACCATTCTGAATTTTAAAGTTCTGCTATACTACTTGCCTCCAATCGTCAGGATAGCATGACCCAAGCCCCGAATCTCCAATTTCACATCGGTTCCACATAAATTCTCAAGATAGCGTTGCAACCCTCTTGCCCATCTACGTGCATCGATCAAACGTCCCGAAGTCTCATCTTTCAACGGAATACGTACCTGATCAAAATCAAGAAGATTCTCTGAAGCATTGACCGTATTGAAACGCCCCATGACGGTATTGTCGGCCATCCAATCTTCGATCACATAGCCCAATTCATCACCGTTCACATCCGATTCGAAATCAATATCCAGATCCGCCCAGCGCCGGCAACTTACACGAATCTCACGCCCATTGGTGAACATGTCGTCGAAATATGCCTGTAATTGTTCCAAAAAAGGACCCATATGATCTACGACACTGGATTCCAACATTAACGCAAATTCAACAGAAGCCGATGGTTTACCCGTTCCTGAAGAGGCCGTAATTTGTTTATCAGTATAGGCATCTATACCCTGCATGTTAAACGTAACCGACCTATACCCCATGCCCGTTTGGTTTTCCTGCCAATCGAGATAGATCCATATATCGGCTTTGGCTACGCGTTTCAATTTCTCTTTTGGGGTCTCTGCCAACTCACTGCCTGTTTTGGACATACTCAAAGACTCCTCAGCCTGAATACTTTGCAGCGACTTGAGACTTGCAGCAAGATCTTGAAGTGGAAAGCCCTCTTTAGCCATCAACTCACCGATTTTGCTGGCTGCCAATCGAAATTCAAAACTCTCCTTAACAACTTTCGCATAATCTGGTTCGGTTGATACCACACCCTGGTTGTCATACTCCATCACATACCCGTGATTGGTGCACCAGGTATCAGAAGGAACAACCATCAGTGTTGGTTTAATAGCCTGAGGTGCCGTCTGCGCAATACCAACAAACGGCAAAAGCGCTGTTACCAGCGCAGAAAACCAATATCTCTTCATGTTCAACGTTTAAAATCTGGAATTCAACTTCTCTACAATACCTTCCTGCTCAAGACGACGGCGTAAATTGTCATACTGTACCGTGACAATCACACCGATTTTATACTCCTTTTTACTAACGCGTAAAACATCTTCTGCAGCCACTTCTCCCGATGTGGTCAAAGCGACATACCGCATGTAATCACCTCCCGGAGCAAAAAAAGCATCGAAAAAAGCTTCATGTCCACTTACACCGGCCGGAACTAATGGAGAACACCCTTTAGCTCGACCTGAATCAGCCATACCTTTAAACAGGATACCGTGTATCGCATTTTTCTTGGCCTGTTCCATCGCCACTCGGGGATCCGATGCATAGCTCCAAACCTTAAACACCTTGTTACCGGCTGTTGCTACCACACCTAAATTCTCAATCTCATAGCGCCAAGCTGCTGTTTGCTGGTCGGCTTTTTTTTGCTTGCCCCGGGACTGGGCAAAAAGCAGTCCCGGACCAGCAAGCAACAATAACAAAACAAGTAATTTCCTCATATAAAGAATACGATTATTTGATCTGACGAATCAACAATCCGTTATAATAATCACCTTTACCTTCGAAATAGGTTTCGTTGATACTTGAATCGTGATCAGGCTCCTGATCAGCCATATAACGGTTATCCCAAATGTGATCTTTAACTACTGTGATCGTTCCTTTGGATTTGTAGATCGTACGGCCTGTCTTGGGATCAATCGCGCGTTCCAATACTTCATATTTGTCTTTGGGTTCGATTCCCTCTTTCATACCGATATGAGCATACAACGTTCCATCTTCAGCAACCATCAATGGACTCTTCGTCTTGAATACGTCATACTTTTTCTCCAATTTGGCAATCGCCGCATCAGTCGCATTCACAGTGGCAATCTGAATCAACTCTGCCTGATCTTTATTGGTAAAGATGCCAGCTTTAACTTGTGCCCATCCTGTCGTATTACCAATATATTTAAATGCATAAAAATCTGCTGCATCATAAGCCTCGCGATTATTCCACACTTGCGACAGTTGATTCTGAACATTATCATTCCAATTCAACTGGAACAGATAAGTATTAACTACGACATAATATCCTGCACCCAGAGATGCTGACAAAGCCATCATTGCCGCTTTAGCTCCCATTACTGCATAACTATTACCCGACGCCTCAGCAGCAGCGACAGCAACGCCGCCAATCAAAGCAACCAATGAATCTTTCGGCATGTAACGATAGTTGCAAACAACTGCAAAAGTATTGTTTACCAAATCAATACCTGCATCTGCCAACGATGCCGTACCATACACTGAGCTTGCCGCCTGTTCTACATCTGATTTCGTTGCATTGTACAATCCACGTTCTTGAGCTAAAGCAAGAGAGAAATTACCAGCTGAATCCAAGAACCATTTATCAAACATCTGTTTGGCAATTTTCTGATCCACCAAGAACTTGTTGGCGCTAACCGCCATTTCATCCTTACTGGTTGCCCCTACTACACCACCACTGGCATCACTGGCAGCTGCTTTAAGAAATTTTCCGAACATCCCTTTTTTCTTCGGAGCTTCGGCAGCCTTTTGGCTGGTCGCCAAATTGACCGCTGCATCAAACGCAGCCTGATCCTCTGCTGTCAAAGTCGTACAACGTTCGAAAGAACGGACAGCAACATTGTGATCATTGAATTTATCTGGGAAAGGTGCTGTATTGAAAGACTGCAGAATGGTATCTTTCATTGGCATTCCAACATCTTCCATCAAGAAAAGTGCTAATGAACTGCGCTGATAATTGGTATTAATCGAATCTTTTTTTTGTGCAAGTCCAGAATATGCCATACCTGCACACAAAACCACCAGGAATAAGTTTCTCATAAGATGAAGTTTAAGTTATAAATTGGGTTAAGGTTATTCAAGTCAACGCTACAAAGAGAAGGTATGCAAATAAATTCTGCTACATCCCCATCAACAATAGTTTTAAATTTAAGAGAAACTATTTATTCACAAATATAGAACTTAAAGAATTAAATGCAAATGAATGTAATACTGCAACATTCTAAAATAGAGCACTATTTATTCACAAAAACGCCGTAATCTAATACAGACAATGGATACAGATAACCTCCGATAATGATTAAATTATGGTTATTTTTTTATGCTCACTAGCTATTTAACATTATACTACATAAAACCCGCTTACAATATCAACAAATAAACCATATTTTGTATAAAATAAAACAAATACATATGCGGTTTAGATTGCACTGCATCGCTTAGCTATGCAAAAAAGAGTCATACCATCATTGCCCACCTGCACAATATAAATCTTTATGATCTACACATGGCACTGATTCCCGCTAAACACCATTAACAATCAACCAGGCAATGACATCATAATTTTATCACGATCTATTGATCCTCAGCAACGAAGAATTGACTTATCTACAAACAAAAGCCCCGCACTAAATATTAGTGCGGGGCTTATATCAAATTGGGTATCTCAGAGATTCAATTAATCTACTAACGGAAAATCGATTGTTTCTGACTCCTCATTCCAATCATCATAAGTAAAATCACCCGGTTTACCGTCCGGTAAAATCTTACCTACAGTAACATTCAAGGTCAATCTGGTATTGGGAGACAACGTCGAACTCAATTTTTTCTGCAAGGTGAAGGTCGTGCCATCCTGTAATGTAATTACTAATGTCAACGGAGGATTAGCTGCAGAGGGGAACAACATAACCGTAATATTTCCGTATGAAAGACCATCTTCCGAACGGGATAATTCAAATTGAACGGTCTTGGTCAAATTTTCTGCCTCTCCGGTATAGAAATTAACCTTTTCAGCAATATTACCGATCTTGACTACAACACTCGCAATTTCCGGCACAAAGGCACTTCCGTCGGATTGAGTAACACTAATTTTAAGACCTGCCCCGACTCGTGTCAAAGAGGTTTGCAGAGGATCAGTTCCAATGTGGGCAGACTTCACTGCATGCACCAAATCATAAACCGGTGAATATACATCCGTTCCTACGCTCCGCAAACTAAAATACAGTTTGGAAAGGTCCGAACCGGCAGAGACACCAGGTGTTACAATCTGAGGTTTGTTATGAGTAGGTTCATCAGACTGCGGCGTTCCCCAATAGACCATATTGTACACACCTGCAGGAAGATGCAGCGCCCGATTATATTCACCATAAACATCCCCATTTTCGATCAAATAGAAGCCGTTAAATACGGTGAGCTTGCCATTCACATAATTACCATAATAAATGGAAGAGGCTTCATCACAAGGATAAATTTCCAATGCACCGGTAAAGGGGTTGGAACTGAGGGGGTCCGCAATCCGGACACTGACATCAGGAGTAATCAAGGTCACTGCTGGTTGATTATCGTCTCCTCCATCACCTTGACCGTCATCTTTGGAACAAGATACTGCAAAAATGAGGGAGCTTAGAGCTAACAAAAAGATTTTTTTCATGTTGATATGCATTTAATAGTCTGTAATCCATACATGCAAGATTTATTCCAAATTCAATAATTTCTACTCTATTATTTGCTTGCAAATATTAAATAAACCGACTGCAATCAAACTCATTTATCCAAAGAAATAACCCCCGAAAACAAGTACAGAAATATCACCTAGATCATACTTATAGCCAGATGGAAATGTATAAAGATCAATCTGAAACAGATCAGACAAGGCAAGAGAGCATTCCAATCTGCAATGAAACTGTTTCCCAAATATCAATACTGCAGAGGTATGTTAGGCATCGCATCTTTCAGTCCATATGGTTAGTGGCACTTAATACGATTAATGATAGCTACTGTACTATATTAAGTTACGTATTACTACCTCCACTACAAATACACCAAATTCGGGAAAGGACAAAAAATTGGACAGTCGATGGGAACAACACCTTTGTGATCCTTCTTTCAACGGACAGATCCTGAACGGAAAAGGGAAAACACTCCCAATAAAAATTACGTTTTCCAAGTGTAGAATGCCCTTCTATAGTGTATAGTGAAACGCATTAATACCCGCTAGTTTCCCCAAACATCGTATGCCCTCCGTCAATAATACCTCAGCACTCCATCGAGATATAACTATCCGTATTACAAGAAACACTTCGCATTGGCAAATAGATAGGGCTACCTCTAACACTCTTTGAACGTACCGGGATTTTCAAACGAACGCCTCGATTCTCGTCCTTGCATAGTGCATTTCGAATTTTTTTTATAACTTTGAAGAAATGGGAGTTGGCAACAGAAGCATTTGCTCACCACTACCGAACTCTCTATTCCCCTTACCCAAAGAATCAACAAAAACTTCACAACAAACTATCCATCATGAACAAACGCTATTTCAAACGATTGTTACTGGCAGCAACAGCACTGGTATTTGCTGTATCGGTTCGTGCAGAGGTACGACTTCCCCATCTGTTCAGCAGCCATATGGTCCTTCAACGAGACACACCTGTGGCAATATGGGGATGGGCCGATAAAGGAGAGTCCATCCAAATTCTATTTGCAGACCAAAAAATCAAAACAAAAGCCAATGCACAAGGATGTTGGTCGGCCCAATTGCCGGCTCGCCCTGCCGGGGGCCCATATACTCTCGTGGTCAAAGGCAAAACAAACACCATTACCCTGGACGATATTCTGATGGGCGATGTATGGGTATGCTCCGGACAATCCAACATGGAATGGCCTCTCGATCAGGTAAACAATGCTGAGGCAGAGGTGGCAGCAGCCAATCATCCCAATCTACGTCTGTTTACAGTGCCGCATAATCCCCGAGGCGTCGAAACAGAGGATATCGTCAGTGAATGGAAATGTTGTACTCCGGAAAATGCCACCCATTTTACAGCTGTCGGCTACTTTTTTGGGCGTGACTTAAACCGTGAAACGAATATTCCTATCGGTTTGATCGCTAACCCTTGGGGCGGCACTCGCATCGAATGCTGGATCAGTCCCGACACTTACCGCACCCTCACCGCCGAACAACGCGCATTTTATGCAGATCAAGGGCACGACATCAATTTCCCCAATCCCGAACTGGACAGTCTCTATCGAGCCATAGATCAGGGCATGGCGCTGTTTACCCGCATGATCGACTCGTTGGATCCAGGTATGAGTGAAAAATGGTACGAAGACTCATTCGATACCACATCATGGCAATCCATCCCAATGCCGTCTTATTGGTCAACCATTCCTGGCTTAGCCAATCTTGATGGTCACCTGTGGTTGAAGACAACCGTCACACTGCCCGCCGGCGTTGACCAAAAAACAGGACGGCTCATTTTGGGGCAAATCGATGACAATGACCGGGTGTGGATCAATGGAATTGCGTTGGGTGAGAACTCGGGCTATTTGACCGAACGAGATTACACCATTCCATATACTTTTCTGCATGAAGGAAAAAATACCATCACATTACGCATCACCGATACGCGGGGGGATGGAGGCATCAAAGCCGGAACACCCATTTACCTAGAAGTAAACAATATTCGTTATCCTTTAAACAAAAACTGGAAAGGAAAACTTTCCATGTCAAATGCTGCATACTATGACAAATCGTATGACGTTAACGGATATCCCTCCATGCTCTACCTGGGTATGGTCAATCCGCTGACCCGTTTTACCATCAAAGGGGCAATCTGGTACCAGGGTGAAAGCAATGACTCATATGCCTACACCTATCGGACACTGTTCCCGACCATGATTAAAAACTGGCGTGAGAAGTGGGGCACAGAATTTCCTTTCTACTGGGTACAGCTAGCCAACTTCATGGCTGCCGATTCTCTGCCTTCCGAAAGTGCATGGGCCGAATTGCGCGAAGCTCAGACCATGGCTTTGGCTTTACCAAAAACCGGCCAGGCCCTGACGATCGATATCGGAGACCCCGCAGACATTCACCCCCGTAATAAACAGGAGGTAGGGCGCCGCTTGTCGTTAATCGCACTGCACAACGATTACGGGCGTACGGATTTGGTCTATTCTGGACCGCAATATCGCTCCATGGAGATTGAAGGAAATAAAGCCATTCTCAGTTTTGACCATATCGGTTCCGGTCTGATCACCAAGGAACGATACGGCTACCTGAAAGGTTTTACCATTGCAGGTGCGGATGGTAAATTTGTATGGGCCCAAGCAAAAATAGACGGTGACAAAGTGGTTGTATGGAGTGATTGCGTATCTGAACCGGTTGCAGTCCGCTACAATTGGGGAAATAATCCGGATGGCACACTTTATAACGCCGAAGGATTGCCAGCCGTTCCGTTCCGTACAGACGATTGGAAAGGGATCACCCAATAAACAGAATTTTCACCCCAATCATGTGGATTGCAAAACAGCACGTCGGTGCAAATTATATTGAGGTACTACTCTCTGCTATCTAAGAAAGATTAGAGATAGATACAAAATCAAAAAAGGGCGATTAGCTTATTGAAAATAACGACAATAAAGTTCAATCATGCGCCCTCCTTAACGAGCAGACGGGATACTCGAACAAGTATCCCGTCTGTTTTTTTATTACTTATCCTCAACTTTTGATTACTTGTCCTCGTCCCCAACATGATCACATCAGTAAGCATACTCGTACTACAACAATCATCCAACATTAGCCAAAACATAAAAATTTCCCGACTGATAAGAACCTAACAACCTTCATTCATCCGAATACGCAAATTATTGTGTATTTTCGTCAGGGATACATAACCCACTTTTTATTCCGATCATACCTTTCCCATGAAAAAACAGACCATATTTCGTCATCTCACCCGAATTACCTTTATCGCACTGTCATGCACACTCTTTTTGAGTTGTTCCAAGCTAACGGATCGATTGACTGATCCGGGCGTCAGTATCGAACTTGCACAATTCCGGAAAGCCAATTACCAAAACCTACATTACAAGCTGCATTTCAATCTGCCCGACAGCCTCAATACTCAAGTAACCGGAACATCCTGCATCACTGTAACGCTTAACCAAACAGAACCGCTGATTATCGACTTCCAGGCCGACAGCTCTCAAGTTCATCACGTCAGCCTCAACGATGCTCCAGTCCCCTATACCGTCGAGCGAGAACATATCATCATTCCGGAATCGGCTGTCCCAAAGGGAGAGAACCGAATCCAAATCGATTTTACAGCAAACGACCAATCTCTCAATCGTCGTGAAGAGTTTTTATACACCCTGTTGGTGCCGGATCGGGCCCGCACACTTTTTCCCTGCTTCGACCAGCCGGATATGAAAGCCCCATTTACCCTCTCACTCGAGGCACCGGCAACCTGGGAGGCCATTGCAAACGGAGCTTTAATGCAAACCGACACTCTGCCTTCTGGACGCAAACAGTTCTCATTCAAAGAGACCGAACCCATCCCCACCTATCTGTTTTCGTTTGTCGGAGGCCGTTTCGAAAAAGTCACCGAAACCCACAACGGTCGGAGCGTATCGCTCTATCACCGTGAAACCGATCCGCAAAAAAAGGCCCAATGTCATGATATTCTTGCACAGGTATTTCACTCACTCGACTGGCTCGAAACATACACTGGCATTCCCTACCCCTTTACCAAATACGATCTGATTATCATTCCAGGTTTTCAATACGGCGGCATGGAACACATGGGAGCAACCCTGTATGCCGACCGATCGATGTTTCTTGAACGCAATGCCACCCTCTCGAACCAATTGGGACGCAGCAGTCTGATTGCGCATGAGACCGCCCACATGTGGTTCGGTGATCTGGTCACCATGAAATGGTTTGACGACGTCTGGACCAAAGAGGTATTTGCCAACTTTTTCGCTGCGATGATCGTCAGTGAACAGTTTCCGCAAATCGACCATCGGTTCAATTTCATTCACTCCAATGTTCCTGCAGCCTATGGCGAAGATCGCACAATCGGCAGCACGCCTATCCAACAACAACTTCCCAACCTGTCGGATGCAGGGCTACTGTACAGCCAACTGATCTATAGCAAATCCCCCGTGGTAATGGAGATGCTGTTTGTCAAACTGGGACCAGACAAATTCCAAGAGGGGATCCGTGAATATCTGCGTGAATTCAGCTACGGGAATGCCACCTGGAACGATCTGATCGCCATCTTCGATCGTCGCTGCGAAGAGGATCTGGCCTCATGGAGCCGTGTATGGATCGAAGAAAAGGGCATGCCTTCGATCACGACAACCCTGCACGACAACCAAATCCGGCTCACTCAATGCAGTCCGTTTAAAAACCATACTCTTTGGAAACAACCAGTAGAATTGCTGGCTATTAAAGCTGACAGCACTTTTGAACGATTGCAAGTGAATCTCGATTCCACCACAGCATCTCTTGCGGCCCCAACCGGCACCATTCACCTGCTTCCCAATTCCGACGGTCGAGCATACGGCTATTTCGTACTCGACAGCACCGAATCGGACTACCTGATGCATCACCTATCCATACTGCCCGATGATGTTGCCCGATTGTCAGCTTTGATCACGCTCAATGAGAATCTGCTGCATGGAGCGATTGCACCCGACCGATTCCTCAACGCTCTGATCCAGTACCTACCCCAAGAGCCCAATTCTCAGCTATTCGAACAAGCGCTTTCCTATTTGCAAGGATGTTTCGGACGATACTACAACGAGACACCCTCACCCGAACTCGAAGCCACCTTATGGCAAATTGCCAATACAGGAGATCCGGCCCGACGCATTTTAGCCTTGAGAGCCTGGTGCGGAATAGCCCGCGCACCGGAAGCCTTAGCAACCCTCTATACTCTTTGGGACGATGAAGAAAAGGCGCACCAGATGCAGCTCGGAGAGAATGATTTGACCAGTCTATCCTATACGTTGGCACTCCGATTCCCGGATCGGGCCAATGAGATTATTGCTCGACAAGCGGCACGAATCACCAATCCGGATCGCCAGCAACAGTATGCCTACATCACCCCAGCTGTATCTCCATCCGAATCTGTACGAGACTCCGTCTTTCAAAGTTTGCTCGATCCTGCCAACCGTCGGATCGAACCCTGGGCGGGTACAGCTCTGTCCCTGCTCAACCATCCGATTCATGGGGATAAATCGGTAAAATATATCCGTCCTGCTCTCGAAGAGCTACAAGAGGTACAACGTACAGGGGATATTTTCTTTCCACGGAAATGGACGGCAGCACTACTCAGCAGTCACCATTCAGCAGCTGCTGCGCAAGCTGTTGCAGATTTTCTCAACGCTCACCCCGATTATCCGCCTTTGTTGGCCAGCAAAATCCTCCAACAGGCCGATCCTCTTTTCCGGCTTTATCCGGATACAACGATCGAACAATCATATAGCGACAAATGAGGTGAGACGAACACCCCAGAAGCAAAAGCTGTACACAGGCCGATAAATTTACACACTATCCATTACTGAACGAATGATGTTCAACCTCAATAAAAAAGCCCGAAAAATTCGGGCTTTTTTTTATTTGTAAGCGATTCTCTATTTGCGTGTAAAGACATAACGCACCTCATCGGAAAGCGCTTCATTAAAACAGAAATCCTCCCAAACAAATGTTTTGAGCTGATCAGGCTGCTCAATGCGCTGTTGTAAAATGAAACGAGTCATCTCGCCTCGCGCTATTTTGGCGTATGTACGTACCGTCTCCCAACGGCCATTGCGTCGCATTAAAAACTCGGGAGTCACCACACGCACCTGCTGCCGGACTCGCGCCATATCAAATGCCCCCAACACATCCAAACTGGCCAAATTAACCAGTAATCCACCGGCACTGTTCACGGCCGCAATCAATGGATCGGTCAACACCGGACGCCAATAGGCATACAGATCTCCTGTCATTCCTTGTAATTTGACATCGTAGGTCATCCGATAAGCCTTAATCCGATCCAAAGGACGCAACAACCCATATAGGGTCGAGACAATCCGCAAATGGTTTTGAGCATACTCCAAATCATCCACACTAAATGCCCCCGCCTGAATATGTTTAAAGACACTGCCATTGTAGGCAAACAAAGCCTGTTTTATCGGATTATCGGGTGCATCGAACTGCTGATAACGCATATAATTTTCCCGTGCCAATTTGGGACTGATTTTCAGCAATACGGCAATCTCTTCCTGGGTATATCGACGCATCTTGGCAGCCAACAACTCTGCATCATTACGAAATTCGGGTTCCGTAACTGGTAAACCTGCCGGGACAGGTGACATATCCATGGTTTTAGCCGGAGAAAGAATAATCAACATGACACTTCGTATAAAATCGTAAATAAAATCGATTGGTAATGCCTCATAGCCATCACCTCAATGTATTTATCTACAAATATAATACCCGACTGTATGCAACGATTTCAAATATCATAAAATCATATACCGACATAACTTCTGATGTACATTTACCCTGACATCACCCCAATACTGCATCTTTCTCACCCTCATCTCACACTTTAAAATAAATCCTTGACATTCCTCTCTGTCATTCCAAATCCAATTACCGCAATGTCCATTCCCCTTTTATCCCAATATTGGCCCAAACACATCCCTTTTCCCGACACCATTTCAATAAAAACTCAATAACAAACTATTGATGACTTTGTCATAACGGCTGTACTTGAAATTCATGACTTTTCGTATTTTTGCCGTAAGTTATCGCTTAAGAGAGGAGAACTATCCTCAACTTTAATTTAATCTGACAAGATACCATGGATTTCGGATTTATCCGGGTGGCCGCAGCCATACCTTCGGTTAAAGTAGCCGACTGCACATACAATATTGCCCATATCGAACCCCTGATTCGTCAAGCTGCCCAGCAAGGTGCGGCAGTCGTAGCACTGCCTGAACTTTCGATTACAGGCTACACCTGTGCAGACCTGTTCAACCAACCCTTCCTGCTTCAACAAGCCGAAATCGCATTGGGAACCCTGTTACAAAAAACGGCAGACCTGCCAACACTCTGTATTGTCGGCATGCCCGTGGCTTTTCACAACCAGCTGTACAATACTGCTGTCGTCTTCTGTCAAGGACATATTTTAGGAGTTGTACCCAAAAGTTATCTGCCCAATTACAACGAATTTTATGAAGCCCGCTGGTTTGCGTCCGGAGCCGAACTTTCCGACAAACAACAAATCACCTTATGCGGACAACAAACACCCTTTACCTCCCGCCTGCTCTTTCACGACGGCGAGGTTTGCCTCGGGATCGAAATCTGCGAAGATCTGTGGGTACCCATCCCCCCCTCATCCCGATTGGCACTGGCCGGAGCCAACCTGCTGGTCAACATCTCAGCCAGTGATGAGATGGTGGGAAAACACTCCTATCTCTGCTCTCTGATCGAACAACAGTCTGCCCGCACGATCTCCGCATATCTCTATTGTTCTGCAGGATGCGGAGAATCCTCCACGGATTTGGTCTTTGCAGGCAATGGGCTGATTGTCGAAAATGGCACCATACTCCAAACCAATGATCGTTTCTCTTTCGACGAACAGATCACCATCTGCGACGTAGATATTGAAAAAATGATGGCTCAACGCCGCCAAACCTCTACGTTCCATAATGCTGAGCCAACACCCGAATATTGCCACGTAGAGGTTAAAATTCCTCGACTGGACTACACCTCTACTCCATTGATGCGCAAATTTGAGCCCTATCCCTTCGTTCCTCGTGAAGATGCACACATCAACGAACGATGCGAAGAGATTTTTAATATTCAAGTATGCGGACTGGCTCAACGCATCCGTCACACCCATTGCCGTTCAGCCGTAATCGGTATTTCAGGAGGACTCGATTCAACATTGGCCCTGCTGGTCACTGCACGTACATTCGATAAATTGGGACTGCCACGCACCCTTATCACAGGGGTAACGATGCCCGGTTTTGGCACCACAGGACGTACATACAATAACGCTATTCAATTAATGAAGGCCCTCGGAGTAACCATCCGGGAAATCAGTATTCGTGCTGCCTGTGAACAACATTTTGCCGACATTGGGTTAGATCCCGCATCACGTGACGTCACCTACGAGAACGCCCAGGCTCGGGAACGCACCCAAATCCTCATGGACATAGCCAACCAAACAGGAGGATTGGTTATTGGAACTGGTGACCTTTCTGAACTGGCATTGGGGTGGGCCACCTACAACGGAGACCACATGTCGATGTATGGCGTTAATTGCGGTATTCCCAAGACCCTGGTACGTCACCTGGTTCGCTGGGTTGCATTGGGAGATCACGATGAACAGGCTCGTCCATGGCTACTCGACATCCTAGACACTCCCATCAGCCCTGAACTATTGCCAGCCGATGCCAACGGCCAGATTGCACAACGTACCGAGGAATTGGTCGGCCCCTATGAACTGCATGACTTTTTCCTCTACTATTTTGTTCGTTTTGGATTCCGTCCAGCTAAACTGTTTATGATGGCAAGCACAGCTTTCCAAGGACAATACGACCATGCGACAATCAAAAAATGGCTGATTACATTCTTAAAGCGATTCTTTGCGCAACAATTTAAACGCTCGGCACTGCCCGACGGGCCTAAGGTTGGATCCGTCACCCTCTCTCCTCGTGGTGACTGGAGGATGCCAAGCGATGCAAGTTGTGCAATGTGGATCACAGAAGCAGAATCTTTGTAAAAAAAGTTATTGAGCCAACATCCTTACAACGAACACGTTCGGTCGAAAGAGCCATTAAAGGCTAAAAAAAGTGAAAACAAAATTTGGAAATTCAATTTTTCGTCGTACATTTGCAACGTCAAAACGATACGGGACGCCACGATCCACGAAGAGTTTAAGACAAACTGAAATTATGCGGAAATAGCTCAGTTGGTAGAGCACAACCTTGCCAAGGTTGGGGTCGCGAGTTCGAGTCTCGTTTTCCGCTCCAAATTTCATAAATGCTTGATTATCAAATGGTTGCTATTTAATTTGCAGCCATTTTTTATTTTTATATTCTGCTGTATTTCAACAACTTAAGAATTCTGTTTGACTAAAAATCTGCCATTACAGTAACCAAATCGTGACCCAAAAAATGTGTTTGAATTGGCCACGATTTTTAATTTCAAGGCTTTAGTATAGCCAATTAAATATCTAATAAACAATACATTAAATACAATAAGCTGTATTCTGATAATTAAAATTACGACCTTATATTCACCTCGCATTACCTCTTAAATATTCAAATACCATTTCTTTTACTTTAAAACTATACAATGACGGCCAAACACATCTTTTAACGACACCACAAAGACGCAACACTACCATAAATCACAGAACTTCTAACGGGCTGTCAATGCTGCAACTATAGACTATAATATTTGTAACAATATCACTACCAGTAAAATGCAGGAAGACTCACTGATTGATTTTTGCATGCACACATCCTTCCATCTGATTTTTTAATACAATGTTAATTGTCATAAAAAATTATTTGATTTGCATAATTCTAATAAAATTATTAAGTTTATGGAAACATCAGAAATATGGCAAAAACCGTAAATCCATTCATCATAACAGGAAAGATCTCCCCGCAGTATTTTTGTGGCCGGGAGTATGAATCTTCTCAACTCATCCGATTAATAACCAATGGGAATAATGTGGTTATCATTTCACCCCGCCGTATGGGAAAAACGGGATTGATTCAATTCTGCTATGATCAGCCGAAAATCAGAAATGAATATTACACTTTTTTTATCGATATTTTACATACATCGAGCCTCCGAGAATTCACATACTTCCTTGGGAAAGAAATATACGAAAAGCTCTATCTTCACAGCCACAAAATGGCTATGCTTTTCATTCGGACGATTAAATCAGTTAACAGCCTGAAGGTCAGCTTTAATTCCTCAAATTATCCTGTATTTGATATCCAGTTGGGAGATATTGAACAGCCAGAATATACACTCCAAGAGATTTTCCAATGTTTGGCTCGCATTGACAAACCTTGTATTATTGCCTTTAATGAATTTCAACAGATCACCAAATACCCGGAAACAAAAATTGAAGCATTATTGCGAACACATATCCAACAACTGGTTCACTGCCGTTTCATTTTTGCCGGCAGCGAATATCGCTCGATGCAGGAAATATTTTTATCGCCAATACGACCATTCTACCACAGTACGGCGATGTTGAACCTGAGAGCTATCCCTGCAGACGTCTATATCCCGTTTATCGTTGAACAATTCAAGCAACAAAATCGCACGATTACTGCAGACAATGCAGTAAAGGTTTATACACTTTTCCAAGGATATACCTACTACATTCAAAAAACCTTTAACGAATCTTTTGCCTATACACCAGAAGGCACTGAATGTACGCTGGAAATCTTACGAGCTGCTATAGACACTATCATTACCTCGAACGATACGATCTTCCGTGAAATTCTTTCGAACATTCCTGAGAAGCAGAAAGAGTTGCTTTATGCCATTGCCGAGGAAGGGGAAGCTGAACACATCACTTCGGCAAAATTCATCAAGCGTCACAGCCTTACTTCAGCCAGTTCTGTACAGTCGGCTGTAAAGAAATTGCTCGAAAAAAATCTCATCACTGAAGTCAACAGGGTTTTCTCTATAACTGACAAGGTATTTGCAATGTGGATCAATAAATTATGCGGGAATAATAATGTTTCAATCAATTTATAGAACCAATCATAAAAGAGAAAAGTACGGGGACTTTCAAACCTTGAACTTATTTATGAAAAAATTATAGGACAACGGAATAAATCTTATTAAAAGACGTATGCCTTCTATTTAGATACAACTTTTTTTGCTAATAAGTCAGGACTTATTGTCTTGAAAGCATATTTTTGATATAAATGTTCTAAATTGTGTTTCGACAAAATAGATTGAACACCTGCTGTTTGCGCAATGTCATTAGTACAGAAATAATCTCCCCCTACTGAAATATGGGCTGCGACAGAATCTCCATCGGCCCATTCGGCAAAAGCTTTAGCTATATTTTTATCTTCACAATCAGGAGCTTTTCCTATTCCATCAAACCATCCTTTAGGATTGTATTTAAACCCTATTTGTTGAATCGCATATACTCCTGCATGTAGTGATAAAATAAATTCGTCTATCTCGAAAAGTTTATCCAATTGTTGCTCAGGCATATTCCACGTTCGTTCAGGAGGTAATTGCTCTATAACCGGATTAGAAATCATTCCTATACGAGGGAAACGGATAATTTTAAATCCTAACTGCAACGCATCCTGCAAATGCCCATCTAAATATCCACTGTTATATGGTCCGTTGGATATATCTGGACCAAGGGTCATATTTATATTTATACGACCATCTGGAGAAACAGTAGGTCGAGTGATGTGAATGGGTCTGTAGTTTTTAACAAAACTTTTGCGTTCTGTTTTTTTTATTGCTTCTAAAGTAAATATTGTCTCTGAAATATAAGGAACGATAACGCCTTCTCGTATTGCCTGATTTATAATACGATAAGCGGATATTTGCTCATCATTAGGAAAACAATGAGGGCTAACGACTTTGCGCCAAATATTAGAATCAAAAGTAATTTTCACATCAACTCTTATTTACGAAAAATAAAGTTAATAATTTATTCTTAAACACTTAAAAATCAACCAACAAATAATACATTTGTATTTAAACGTCTTGATTTATTATGACAATTACTATCATCACTCTTAAAAAATCGATATTAACGATTCACTTACAGACACACAATGATTATCTGTTTTTCTCAGATCTTTTCGAATCTGATAAAAAAGGAGATATTCTGACTATCCAAAAGGCAAGTACCGATTTTAAACACCGTTTAAAAATATTTGATAAGATAGGAGAAGCGAACAAAAGATGGTTCGCAATAAAAGCATTTTTTGAAGAGATTCCTGAAAATAGTAAATTTTTAATTGTTCCCGGTAAAATTGATGACACAATTATACTTCATTCACTAAAACAAGAAGTTGTCAAATTAAATGAAATCCCACATACAGTCCCCGAGTTTAACGATACAATAAAAGAAATTGAATCACTATACTATACTCAGGATTTTTGCGGCAACACGAAACAGAGACAATACATTGGAGAGGCTAATAAAAATTATAGAATTTGCAGATTTTGCGGCCAACGGATTCCTGAAATTTCTTTCAAAAATACTTCTCATGCAATTAGCGAGTCTCTTGGAAATAAAAGCCTGATAAGTCGAGAAGAATGCGATTATTGCAACGAAAAATTCAGTAAGACCATTGAACCAGACATTGCAAATATGTTGTCTTGCTTTTTTACTATCTATTCTATCCAAGGGAAAAAAGGAATCAGAAAAACAATAGGTAAAAATTTCAAGCTATCTTCAGATAAATCAACGGCATATAATAATAACAACGCGATAATCATACAATTAAAACAAGAGTTTGTACCTAACCCCAAAGAATCTGCCCATTATCAACTATTTTTAGATACAAGCCCTCTCAAATACACCCCTCAAAATGTATATAAATGTTTATGTAAATATGTCATCAGTGTAATTGACAATCAATTCTTGCCAAATTTTCAAAAGACAATAAATTGGATAAATTCTACGACTAAATATTGCAGATTGCCTTGGATCGCAATTGGTAATTCCTTCACAAAATCTGATACACCTAAGTTATTTATATCTATACGAAAGGGTAACAATTATAATTATCCGTATTGTATAGCAATATTTACTATTGCGACTGTTGGATTTGCTTTCATAGTACCATTCTCTTCAAAAGATAAATATCACTTTACAACATCAAAAAAATACGAAATATTCAGATATATGATACAATCATGGTATAAAGGATTTGAGTGGCATTTTCATAAATTATCATCGTCAAGAAAGATTAATACACCCATAAATTTCACTCTAAACATTCCTCAAGAATGTGAATTGGGGCGAGATTTTTTTTGTCGCGAATAACAAGGAACAATGATATTACATTAATTTATAATTCGAATAAAAACATAGGTATTCTAGTTACGAAGCTTTTTAAGATAGAAATATATTAGTTAACAAGTCAATAATACTTTGATTACGATACATTCAGATCATATTTATCTTTAATGAAAAATACAGCGTGCAAATTTTTCTCCAGCAACCACCTCATAATTTTACAGACAAATAAGCTCTAATATCTTATCTATCTCATAATCAATCTTAATCTTTCTTATTTTCAGGTATTTCGATATAAAGAGCCTACTGAGAAGTCTACCAACATCCTGCAAAAAGAATTTACCTCAGTCTTCCTTAAGAAGCTCAGACCATCTTGCTATATTCAAAGACAACCAAAACACACTTTGAATATGAAAACAGGGTTTCATGTACTCTTCTACCTGAAGAGTCGTCCGAATCGGAATGGGCTTCATTCCATTGTTGCTCGTATAACTATCGATGGTCGCTCAAGCAGCTTTCATACTCACCTGAATATAGCTCCTAAGCAATGGAATCAGAAACGGCAACGAATGACAGGCAGATGCGAAGCGACATCTCAGATCAATTTGGCATTGGAAAAGATCCGTTCCTCGCTGACGGAAAAATATACGTATTACCACATTCTGCGACAAGAACCAATCCATGCAGTACGACTCAAAGAACTCTATCTGGGCATCAACCGCACGCCTCCAATGCTGATAGCTTACTTTGATAATTTTAATCAGTCACAGAATCGCATTGTAGGTAAAGGTCTCTCATATTCCACTCACAAAAAATATCTTCTGACGAGAAAACGACTTGCCTCTTTTATCTTTTTAGAAGGGAAACAGGAAGATATCCTGCTGGAAAACCTCGATCTGAGTTTCATCCTGAGATTCGAACATTACCTGCGCGATACATTCAATATGTGCAACAACTCCGTAGAGAAGCTCATGAGAATCTTCAGGCGTATCGTCACCTTTGCTGTATACAACGGTCTGCTGACACAAAATCCGTTTGAATATTATAAAATCAAAATTGACCGGGTTGAAAGGCCTTACCTCACACAAGAAGAGTTAGACCGCATCCTTCACAAACGTTTCACTATCCGAAGGCTGGAACAGGTTAAAGATATCTTTATTTTTTGTTGCTACACAGGTCTTTCATATATAGATGCCATCAATCTGCATTCGGGAAATATCGAAGTCCGTTCAGATAACAATAAGTGGTTGGTCTTAAAACGACAGAAGACCGGAATCCGACAAGAGATCCGGCTATTCCGGCCGGCCGAAGAAATTATCAGAAAATATCACTCCGAGACAAAAGACGACCATCTGTTACCTATCTGCAGCAATCAAAAACTAAATTCCTATTTAAAGGAGATTGCTGATTGTTGCAGAATCCATAAAGCAATTACATTTCATACAGCCAGGCATACCTTCGCCACAACCATTGCTTTGAGTAATGGAATGCCCATCGAAACCCTGGCCCGTGCATTGGGACATACGAATCTTCGTTCGACCTTAATATATGCAAGAATCACCGATCAGAAATTGATTCAGGATATGGATCGCCTTGCCGTCACATTGGGAATATGAGATTGAAAAACACCCGGACAGGATGCAATCCATAAGGATGTCGCATATTGTCCGGGGTTTGTCCGAATTTGTCTCCTCTAAGATATTGTATGTAAGCAGATTAGTTTGTTTCTTTGCAAAAAAAGACAACAACAATGTTCAATATCTGTTTTTACGCAAAATCTGCGCCCCGAAAAAGGGATGGTCTCTACCTGATTATGGGAAGAGTCACAATGGATGGTCAACGGGTACAGTTTACCACCAACGTATATATGGATAAGACTCATATTGCTTATATCAATGCTCCTATCCGCAAGTTAGTTTCTTCCGACCTATACCTGATTATGAAAGAGCTGATCCATGTCAGGCAGCAAATGATCGGAATTTATAATCGGATAGGCGGCGATCAGAATTTCAGCGCTAACACGCTGATCAATGTCTTCAAGAAAGAACGGTCATTATCCGACATATACTTTTTACACTCCCTGAAAGAGATTATAGCGGACAAAAAGCGCCAGGGAGTATCGCGTAAAACCATTGAGAAATACACGCTGTTGTCTAACCGCCTGCAGTCATTCATACTCCTGAAATATAAAAAAACGGATCTTTCAGTCAACGAGATCAATGATACTTTCATCGTATCATACAGACGATATCTGAAAAGGACTTTTCAATATTCTCAGATTTCACTGGAAAAACTCATGCAATTATTTCAATCAGCAAGAACCGCAATTCTAGAGATGCTTTCAGATTCATCTATAGCCTTTTGATGATCTTACTAATAGGTTTATTCAAACTATTTCCACACCAAATTTAAGAAAATTATATCTTACAATTAATGTAATACACTTGTATTCTGTCGAAATGACAGACACAATTAACAGCAAAGAGCAAAACGTGTAGTACATCCCAAAAATCTAATATTTTTTAAAACATCTTCCCGCTTAAATCAATATATCAGTTGAATTAACATTGTCCTTTATCGTATAACTTGAAGAAATGTTAAATCTAATTTTCTATCACACACTATTGTAATGATTAACCCTATATATTTAATATAAAAAATATAATTATTTTAATTTCATAAACTTATTATCGTATATTTGTAAAAAACAGTTTCATAACCCATGAAAGGATTGTACGTATGGCTCCCATCAATCATTTTATTATTGATTCCGATAGGATTTCTCATTCTCCATGCCGGAGGATATGAAGTTTATATAGTTAATGGAGAGAAATATCCATGGATTATTAATTCTGAAGAATTGTTACAAGTTGATTCAATGAGTAACAACTCTATGGAATTACTTATGTTGCTAAAAAAAGAAGGGCTGGTTTTATCTCCACAAGAATACACAAATCATACATATAACTTTTTCTCATGGCTGCTTACTATTTTAGTAGCAGTGATTGGTATTGTTGTGTTAGTATTTGGTTTGAATGTTGATAAAAAGATTGAAACAATTATCAACACTCATCTTAAAACCAAATGGCTGGAATTGATGCGGATAGACAAAGAAGTTGATAAGACAATCGGAGGTATTATTGATGACAAAATTGGTAACGGTTTATATGATATATCTCTTGATTTAGAAAAATTGCAAAATAGAGTACAAAAATTAGAAGATACATCAATACGTTTCGAAACGACAGATAACAATGGGACGGCGAATAACTAGACAAAACTCGACCTCAACAGTAAAAAATTTTTCACAAGAGGCAGCTTCAATTATCATTAGGAATAATCCAAAATATGTAAACGACTACACTTTTGACATATTTTCCTATGTGAGATCATTATCAGATGTCCAATTAAGAACTGAACCTTTATGTGACGATATATCCGGTTACATAGAAAAGAATACTGATGGGAAATTCGTTATAGTGATAAATAGTTCACACTCCCCCCTTCGACAAAGATTTACACTTGCTCATGAACTAGGGCATTATTCATTACACAAACAGGATTTAGAAGGACAACATCAAGATACAGTATTATTTCGGGATGCTAACGAAGATAGTTTAGGGATTGAATATGCCGCAAATGATTTTGCAGCTGAATTATTAATTCCAAGAGAAGCATTTCAAGCTGCGATTAAATCAGGTAAAAACAACCCCAAACAATTAAGTAATCTTTTCCAGGTAACAGAAAAAGCTATTTTGTATCGGGCATATAAACTCGGCATTATAAATTCTTTTCCTAATTAGTTTGAAACATGAGATATACATTGCAAATTAAAACGGGAGATGCAGAATTTCGAGCTTTGAAAAATATTTCTAAAGAGATATTTGCAAATTCGAATTTTCGGTTATTGATTGAGATTACCCGTGGACGTAAGAGTAAAAACGATAAAATAGGAGATTTGCAGAAAAGGATTGACTCATTGGCAGACTTTTTAGTCCCTTCTTCTTTTGTGTTTTTTGATATTACGTCTGACGAAAATTTAAGTAATAAGCAAATAGATGAGTTATATGATTATCAATATGGATATGCAAATTGGGATATGTTATTCGCAAAATTGCATAGTCAATACCCTAATGCAGTACCTATGCTCCTGGTTAATGATCAGGATGATGATTACGCAAATTTTATTGAACAGATTAAAACCTTTGCCACAAAATACAATAAAATAGGCTACAAAATATATCCATCTATAGATAAGGATATTACAAAAAGGGAAATAGGAATCATCAGAGATAATATTAAAGAAAATACGCAATTGTTTATTTTTTACGATCAAGGCTATATTGTTGATGGCCTCATAAAAATGGCCGCGACAGAAGCAATCGATCGTTTGGGTCCAATATCCGCAATATTAGAATCTGTCCGTAATGTCGAGTATATATTTACCAGTACATCTTTTCCTGACAGTGTAACCAGCCTAAGTGGAAATATGGATGGACAAATTAAATGTTCCGAAATATCTCTATATGATCAGATAATGACTGCAGCCAAAGAGATTGAGATATCATATTCAGATTATGGTAGTATTACCCCGAAACGTAACGATGAAACAGCCTATTATAGTAGAGGATGGACTCCTAGAATTGATGTCCCTATAATCTCTAAACAACATATATATTATTATCGCCAAAAAAAAGAAAAGAGAGACTATGCTGACGTTTATGTGGATGTAGCCCAAAAATGTATATCGGATTCTCTTTTCCCTAACAACCTTGATTGTTGGGGTATCAAAACGATAAAAAGTGCAGCTGCAGGTCTTAAACCCGGAGCAACACCATCATTTTGGCTGTCTGTACGAATGAATATTTTTATTATTGAGCAATTAAAAAGATTATCTATAATCCAATAATATATGGTCTGTATTTTTTAAAATATCCTCGTAATGTAAAATAGTTTTGAGGTCATAGTTCGTCCAACGACATTTACTTGATATATGCTCTATAAAAAGTTTGTGTGCCTGAGATAAAGAAAACAAATCACTATCCGATCTTGTATATTTAGAATGTGGGCTATGATTCCTAATATAGAGAATCGGGATAGACATTAACAATTCTTGTTTGTCTATTAAATGATTCTTTTTTGCCCGCCGTTTATATAAGACCTTTTTTGTCTTTGTTGAATAAAGAACGATACCAACAAAGTCAGGGATTGATTGTAAGTGCTTAATATGATTCTCTGTTGTAACAACATAAATATAATCAAACAATTTACAATAAATATCTAATTGAGCAGGCAACCTTCGCATATCATCATTCCATGCTTTTATTTCATATGCATAACTCAGGTGATTTTTGCAAAAAACTATATCAACTATTTTATATTCATCAGAAATTGTTAATTCATTACAAACTACAAACGGCTTACTAGTTACTTGAGCATAGTGATTAATTAATGCCGCTTTTATGATATTTTCGTTAGGATATATATCTGTTTCTTTTATCATAACCATATCTTTGAATACTATCTCAAATTCAACGATAGCAAAAATACTATATTGATTTCAGAAAGTTATATTTTTTACACTAGACACTCATAAATTCAAAAGCAAATTCATTTTCATCAAAGACACCTGTAATAAGAAGATTAAAGTCAACTTCCAAATATCATACACAAACAGCATCTCATATCCCAATGTTTTATGATCTTTATACTATCGAATCTCAACTTTAATACTGAAAGATTCAGTATTCGATAAAAGAAGAGCCTTACTTTTTTATTTGGTCAATCTTTACTTTTCGAAATACTGTGTTTTCAACCAATAGGCATAGATCGGGTCCTGAAATGAATAGCAGCCAGCCTGATTATCCAGGATATCGTTTTTGACAAGAGCCGCTTTGGAACGTGCAATCGATGTGGGGGAAGATATCCGATAGCGGTGCATCACTTCCGTGGAACTGATGGATTTCTCTCCTGCAATCAGCGCCCTGAGGTAATTGAGTTGCTGTGTAGTCAGTGTCTCTGTGATCGTTACAAACAGCAGACTCAGCTGCTCCACCAACCCGGCATGTGCCTCGCGCACGATCTCTGCCGTACAGACATCCTCTGTTCTCAGCCAGGATAATTGCGCCAGCTGCTGGGCATAATAGGGATGATTGTCGGTCAATGCGGCGATCAGAGTGCTTGCTTCTTCGGTAATACGCTTGTTTGTATCGGCAAAACGGCTCTGAAAAAACTCCACCAAATGTGATGTCTCGATCTTATTCAGAAAAATCAGGTTGCCAAACTTATAAAACGGTTTGGAAGAATTGGTAAAGACCTCCAGCATCATGTGTCGTTTGCTCCCATACAGACAATAAGCCACATGCTGATGTTGTTGCCAATGAGAACGCAGCCTTTTCTGAAAATAATCAGGATCCGTAAATTCTGCGATATTCTGAAATTCATCTACACAGACAACTATTTTCAGCCCTTTATCCCGTGCAATTTTTTCAGCCAAATCCAATACTTCATCGGGATTCCGTTTCACTTCATCCCAATCAAAATCGATTGAAATTTCATTGGCAGGATCGGACCCGATAGAGATTTTGGGTACCAGACGAGAAAAGAAATTCCGGGCATTTTCAATCGCTTCTTCCCATCGGCTGGAGGTTGCGGCAATCACATTCTGGGCCAATAAAGAATAGAAATGTTCTTCATTGCGGACATTAAACAGATCGATCCGGCAAATACGCAGGTCACGATCTTGTTCCATGGCCAACTCGGCAGCTTTATTGACCAAAGAACTTTTCCCCCAACGTCGGGGAGAAATAATAATCGTATTGATCAGCGACGTAAAATGTTTCACCAAATAGGCTGTCTCCTGCTCCCGATCTGTAAAATTCTTCTCAGTGGCTATTTTTCCAAAAACAAACGGAGTTTCCATATTCCTTGCTGTATATTATCCATACGCAAAGATAGAACAATAAATGATATCACAAAATATGTTATTACAAAAAATGTAATAATGATTTTACTGCACAGATGGAAACAATATCAAGAAAAGCCAATCCAGAACCTGATTCGATATAAAGATACTACACACGAATATCCGACCATTTGTCGATTCTGGAATTTAACTCATCAAAAAAGGCGTCAACATTTACGGCTCCCTCCAATAGACCTTATCCTATGCGCTTTGCTCTTTACGCGGAGCAATCTTCACGCCGACATGAGACTGGAGTTACTCCAAGATCTGAAAAATTTCCGGAATGAATTCCTCAATATCCAGGCTGAAGCGAATCATAGCGATTGTATCTAAAAGTCCTCTAAGCAAATATAACAAACCTAACTCTAAAACTGGAAGTCTGAACGTGAAGATTTTTCTCAAAAGAGTTACCTGATTTTGAAAAGGCCTTACGAGTAAAACAGAACTTTTAACTAAGGTACCAAACGCTAAAATGTTTAAAATGCAGATGGTTATCAAACAATTTACATCTTGTGGTTGTGAAACTATTAAAACCGTGACACATCTTAATCTTACAGATACTTTAGTAAATGAAGGCGCTGATATTGAAAAAATGATTACCTTCGTGATAA